>WNFP01000056.1_pt1 | contig 104948 bp, 103 predicted proteins | sample 5400201 | NCBI WGS metagenome assembly WNFP01 (sample SAMN13153355, study PRJNA577476) | soil metagenome | isolation source: 115 cm saprolite under Madrone tree | place: USA:California | collected 2016-06-14
TCATGCCGCCACCCCCTGCATCGCCCTTGCCGCGCGCGCCGGCAGGCAAAGCCGCCTGGCAGCAGTTCGCGTTGGCCATGCCCGCGACCGATGGTCGTCCAGTGATCGCTATCGTCATCGACGACATGGGCATCGACAAGGCGGACGCTGCCCGGGTGATCGGCCTCCGGGGACCGTTGACGATTGCTTTCATGTCCTATGCCACGGAACTCGACAGCCAGGCCCGTGCCGCGCGCGCGGCGGGTGACGAGATATGGATGCATATCCCAATGGAGCCGCTGGACGGCGAGGTCGATGCCGGGCCAAACGTGCTGAAGACCGACCTGACGCCGGAAGAAATTCGCCGCCGCCTCGATTGGGCGCTGGCCAGATTGCCCGGCATCGTCGGGGTCAATAATCACATGGGCAGCAAGTTCACCCAATATGCCCCCGGCATGACGGTGGTGATGGAGGATCTGCGGGCGAGGGGATTGGCCTTCCTCGATTCACGCACCATCGCCGCGACGGTCGCAAGCCAGGTGGCCGGTCGGATGGGCGTGCCGCATATCGACCGCGACGTTTTCATCGACAACGACGAATCCGTGCAAGCGGTGCTGCGCCAACTCGAGGAGACGGAGAGGGTCGCCGTCAAGCGCGGTCATGCGCTCGCCATCGGTCACCCCCATCCCACCACCATCGCCGCCTTGCAGCAGTGGCTGCCCACCCTGAAGGCCAAAGGCTTCGTGCTGGTGCCGGCGAGCGCATTGCTCAGGCTGGAACTTTCGAGTGCGGGATAGCTGACGGTCGCGCTAGCGATTCCGTCCCCGATCAGCGGCAAACCGCACCGCTTCCTGCGCGGCGCGGACGAGGGCGCGGGCCTTCTGGACGCATTCCTGGTATTCGCCCTCCGGCGTGCTGTCGGCGACGATGCCGCCGCCGGCCTGCACATACATCTTGCCGTCCTTGACCACGGCGGTTCGCAGCGCGATGCAGGTATCCATGGCCCCGCTGGCGGCGAAATATCCCACGGCCCCGGCGTAGACGCCGCGGCGCTCCGTTTCCAACTCGTCGATGATTTCCATGGCGCGGACCTTTGGCGCACCGGAGACGGTGCCGGCGGGAAATCCGGCGGCCAGCGCGTCGATCGCATCCAATCCCGGCCGGATATCGCCCTCGACGTTGGAAACGATATGCATGACGTGGGAATAATACTCGATGATGAACTGCTCGGTGACCTCGACGCTGCCCACTTCGGCGACCCGGCCGACGTCGTTGCGCCCGAGATCGAGCAGCATCAGATGTTCGGCTCGTTCTTTCGGATCGGCCAGCAGCTCGGCTGCCAGCTCGCGATCCTCCGCCGGTGTGGCGCCGCGCCGGCGCGTGCCGGCGATGGGACGGATGGTCACCCGTTCGTCGCGCAGGCGCACCAGAATTTCCGGGCTCGAGCCGACAATGGTGAAATTGCCGAGGTCGAGGAAAAAGAGGAAAGGCGAGGGATTGAGGCGGCGCAGCGCCCGATAGAGCGAGAAGGGCGGCAAGGTGAAGGGCAATTGGAAACGCTGGGAGAGGACGACCTGGAAAATATCGCCCGCCAGAATGTACTCCTTCGCCCGCTCGACCATGTTGTGGAACTCGGCCTGCGTGACGTTGGATTTGGGCTCGGGCAAATCCGCCAACGCGTCCACTTCCTCGCGCCGCTCCGGCAGGTTGCGGCCGAAATCGGCGACCGTGTCGGCCAGGCGCTCGCAAGCCTGGTTATAGGCGGCCCGAGCGCCCAGATCGGAGGATGGCCAGACGGCGGTCACGATGGTGACGAGATCTTCCACATTGTCGAAGATCGCCATGACCGTGGGCCGCAGGAACATGGAATCCGGAACGCCGAGCCCGGCCGGCTTGTCGGTCGGCAGCCGCTCCATCAGGCGAACCATGTCGTATCCCATGTAGCCGAAAAGGCCAGCCGCCATGGGCGGCAAACCCGCCGGCAGATCGATGCGGGATTCGCCCACCAGCGCGCGCAGGGATTCCACCGCGCCTTGGGGACAGGGTTCGAAGGCCTGGGTATCGGCGCGGAAGCGCCGGTTGATCTCCGCTTTGTTCCCACTGGAGCGCCAGACGAGATCGGGTTTGATGCCGATCATCGAATAGCGCCCACGCACCGCACCGCCCTCGACGGATTCGAGCAGGAAGCTGTAGGCGCGGCCGTCGGCGAGCTTCAACATGCTGGAGACAGGCGTCTCCAGATCGGCCACCAGGCGGGTATAGACGACGCTTGGCCGGCCGGCCGCGTAGGCCGCGGAAAAAACCTCGAAGGACGGCTCGACTTTCATGGGAGCGATTAGTTCGAGGCCTCGGCCGCCTTCGGCTCAATCGTGACCGCTATCTGACTTTCCAACGCCTTGCGGAATTGGCCAAGCAGATCCTGATCCAGGGTTTGGCTGAGTTCGTCGGCCAGCTTCTTGACTCCCTCGGCGTCGGTTGCCGGGTTGGCCGGCAAGATTTCGGCGACGACGGCCACGACATGGCCGGGATTGGCCGCGGAATCGTTGGGCGCCGTGGCCGCCTGGCCGCGCTTGACGGTGAAAAGGAGAGAGGCGAGGGAGGGCGGCACGTCGTTGGCCTCGTCGCCGGCGTCGCGGGTGAAGGCAGAGCTGTGCTTGAGCGCGACGCCGAGAGACTGCGCGATCGTCTTCAGATCCTCGCCCATCTTGATGCGATCGGCGATCTTGGTCGCCTGATCTGCCGCCGCCTTGTCGCGCGCCTCGGCCTGCCAATCGGCCAACACCTTGTCCTTTACCTGATCGAGGGGGCGCAGGGATGCCGGCGTCACCTGATCGACCCGCACTATGAAATAGCCACCGGCGCCGTCCGAGAGCTGGCTGCTGAGCTGATCGACATCGGTGGAAAACGCGGTGGAGAGCAGTTGCGGGGTTCCGATCAACCAGCCGATCGGCTTGCCGCTTGCATCGAGGCCATCGCGGGAGACGGCGGGAATAGTTTCGATCTGAAGGCCCAGCTTCCTTGCTGCATCCTCCAGGGAGGCGCCGCCGGCCAGCGTATCGTCCAACTGATTGGCGACGTTGACCAGATCGCCGGCACTTTCGCCTTGGGCAAGGGCGCGGGCGATCTCGTTCCTGACCTCGTCAAGGGCGCGAGGGCGGTTGGGCTCGGCCTTGACGACCTTGACGATCTGCCAGCCCAGTGCGGTCCGCACAGGGCCAACAACCGACCCCGCCGTGGCGGCATAGGCGGGTCCCGCCATTTCCGGCAGCATCTGCGCCTTGTCGATCATGCCGGTATCGACCGGGTCGGCGCCGGTGTCCTTCTTGGCGACCGCGGCGAAATCGCCCCCGGCGGCAATCTCGCTGGCGGCTTTCTTTGCCGTGGCCTCGTCGGGCAGCGTGAAGGTCAGGAACTGGCGCTTGCCGAAGGCGGCATAGCGTTCCGGATGCGCGGCGTATTCCTTGGCGATCTGATCGTCGCTGATCCTGATGCGAGCGATGGTCAGCTTGCGGTATTCGGGCGCCTGATAGCGATCCGCATGATCCTTATGGAATTTGACCAGGGATGCAAGATCCGGCGCCGAAATATTGGCGACGCTGGCATCGGCGATCAAAAGCGTATCGGCGACCCGCTTCTCCGCGCGGTAATCATAGATGGCATCGACCATCGCCATGGGTGCGGTCGCGCTGGCGCCGATGCTTTCGTAGATCTCATTGGCGACGAACTGGCCTCCCAAACCGGCCAAATACGCGGTCTCGTTCATGCCGGCGCTGTCGAGGGCCCGGCTGAAGCGCTGCCGATCGAACTGACCGGCTTCGTTGAGAAAGGCCGGCGTTGTCTCGAGGGCATGGCGCAGCACATCGTCGGGCGCGCGCAAACCCAGGGACGTCCCCAGACTGGTGAACAAGGCTCGTCCCACCATCTGGTTCAAGACTTGCTGGGGCAGGCCCATCTGTTTGGCGAGCTCGTCCGTGAATTGCGGTCCAAGGGCGCCGGCCATCCGCTTCAACTGGCGCTGATACTCGCTGCGATATTCACCAAGCGTGATCTTCGTGCTGCCGACCTTGGCCACGACCGGGTCTCCAGGCTGCCCACGGAACACATCGTTGATGCCCCACAGGCCGAAGGCGGCAATCAAGGCGAAGAACAGGACCTTGATGAACCAGGACGAGGCTTTGGAGCGTATGAACTGCAGCATGGCGATCCGATGTCCGAGGGCCGGGGCAGGCGCCAGCTGGCACGCTGCGGGGCGGCGAGGGCGGGCATCATAGGGTCCGACCTGGCGGCGGGCAAGGACGCCAGGCCGGGTTTTGATCGGGGCAGGCGAGCCCTGCCACAGAACGGTTTTCCCTCCGCGCCCGCCATGCTACGCAGCCTCGGCGGGTACGGAAAAGGATTGCAAAATGAACCAGGCAGGCGGGCGGCCTCTGATAGCGGGCAATTGGAAGATGAATGGCCTGAGAGCCGATGGCTTGGCCCTGGCCCAGGCCATTCGTGCCGGCGCGCGCGGCCTGCGCGCCGATCTGCTGATCTGTCCGCCGGCCACATTGCTGGCGCCGGTGGGCGAAGCCCTTGCCGGGAGCGCCATTGCCCTCGGCGGCCAGGATTGCCACGCCGACCGTCCGGGTGCGCATACCGGCGACATTGCTGCGGTCATGCTGGCCGACCTCGGCTGCCGCTATGTCATCCTCGGCCACTGCGAGCGGCGTGCCGGTCATGGCGAAACCGACGAGATGGTTCGCGCCAAGGCCGTGTCAGCGCTGGCCGTCGGTTTGATTGCCATTGTTTGCCTGGGGGAGACGGAGGCTCAACGGGACCGGGGCGAGGCGCTGGATGTCGTGGCGCGCCAACTCACCGGCTCGCTGCCGGAGAACGCTTCGGCGGCGAATACGGTGGTGGCTTACGAGCCGGTCTGGGCAATCGGTACCGGCCGCGTGCCGTCGAGCGGCGATATCCTCGCCGTCCATGCCCATCTGCGTCGGGCGTTGGCGGGGCGATTCAAAGATGCGGCGGGCATTCGTCTGCTTTATGGCGGTTCGGTCAAACCCGGCAACGCGGGTGAGATCCTGGCTTTGGCCGATGTCGATGGCGCGCTGGTTGGTGGTGCCAGCCTCAAGGCGGAGGACTTCCTTGCCATCGCTCGCGCCGGCGCCGAGCGATCATGGCCCTAGCCTTGCCGGGGCAAAGGCAGTAAAAGGCCGGCGCGAGTTCCTATAGGGCCGAAATGATCCAGGTTGTTCTAGTCATCCATCTGATGGTTGCCGTGGCGCTGATCGGCGTTGTCCTGATGCAGAAGAGCGAGGGCGGCGCCTTGGGTATCGGCGGCGGCGGCGGCATGTCCAATTTCATGACCGGGCGCGGCACGGCCAACGTGCTCACCCGGGCAACCGCTATTCTCGCCGCCTGTTTCATGCTGACCAGCGTGCTGCTGGTGGTCATCCCGCGCCTGGGCACCCAAGCACCCTCGATCATTCCCAACAGTTCGACCACGCTGCCGATGCCCGCGCCCAAGGTGCCGGCGCCAACCGCGCCCGCGACTCCGCCTGGGCCGACGGTCCCCTCGGGTCAATAGATTTATTTCGGTAACGGGGTGTGGCGGGGCTTGCCCGCGCGGGTCGCCGCGCGCGATAGTGTTTGCCCATGACGCGGTACATCTTCATCACCGGCGGCGTGGTCTCCTCCCTCGGCAAAGGTATTTCGGCAGCGGCGCTTGGCGCCCTCTTGCAGGCGCGCGGATTCAAGGTCCGCTTGCGTAAGCTGGACCCCTATCTCAACGTCGATCCCGGCACCATGAGCCCGACCCAGCATGGCGAGGTCTATGTCACCGACGACGGGGCGGAAACCGACCTCGATCTGGGCCACTACGAACGCTTTACCGGCGTGCCGGCCCGGCGCAGCGACAACGTCACCACGGGCAAGATCTATTCGACGGTCATCGCCAAGGAACGGCGCGGGGATTATCTGGGTGGAACCGTGCAGGTCATTCCCCATGTCACAGACGCCATCAAGGAGTTCGTCTGCAGCGATGCGGGCGACGTGGATTTCCTCGTCTGCGAAATCGGCGGCACGGTGGGCGATATCGAGAGTCTGCCTTTTCTCGAAGCCATTCGCCAACTTGGCAACGAATTCGGGCCGCAGCGCGCGCTCTTCGTGCACCTGACCCTGGTCCCCTGGATTCCCGCGGCCGGCGAATTGAAGACAAAGCCGACCCAGCATTCAGTCAAGGAGTTGCAGAGCGTGGGAATTCAGCCCGGCATTCTGCTCTGCCGCTGCGATCGAGAGATTCCGCGCGAGGCGCGGCGCAAAATCGCGCTCTTCTGCAATCTGCGGCCCGAAGCGGTAATCCAGGCCCTCGACGTGGATACGATCTATCAGGTGCCGGCGGCCTATCACGCCGAGGGCTTCGATACCGAAGTCTGCCGGCATTTCGGCCTGACCGCGCCCGAGCCCGATCTCGCCTCATGGCGCCGGGTGGTCGAGCGCATCCGCCAGCCCGAGAGCGCTGTCGACATCGCCGTGGTCGGCAAATACACTAGCCTGTTGGATTCATATAAATCGTTGGGCGAAGCGCTGGCCCATGGCGGCATCGCCAACAATGTGCGCGTCCGGCTCAATTGGATCGATTCGGAAATCTTCGAACGCGAGGACTCGGTTCAATATCTGGAAGGCGTCCACGGCATTCTGGTGCCGGGCGGCTTCGGGGAGCGTGGTGCGGAGGGCAAGATCCATGCCGTGCGGTTCGCCCGCGAGCGTCAAGTGCCCTATTTCGGCATCTGCTTCGGCATGCAGATGGCGGTGATCGAGGCCGCCCGTAATCTGGCCGGCATCTCGACCGCCGGATCGACGGAGTTCGGCCCCAGCAAGGATCCGGTCGTCGGGCTGATGACCGAATGGACCCGCGGCAATACGGTCGAGCGGCGCAACGAAGCGAGCGATCTGGGTGGGACCATGCGCCTGGGTGCCTATGACGCCCATCTCGCCGGCGACAGCCAGGTTCGCGACATTTACGGTAGGGATTGGATCAGCGAACGCCATCGCCACCGCTATGAGGTCAATATCAACTACAAGGAAAAGTTGGAGGCGGTGGGCTTGCGCTTTTCCGGCATGTCGCCGGACGGGATCCTGCCTGAAATTGTCGAACGGCCGGACCATCCTTGGTTCATCGGCGTCCAGTTCCATCCCGAATTGAAGTCCAAGCCCTTCGATCCCCACCCTCTGTTCACCTCCTTCATCGAAGCCGCCATTCGCCAGTCGCGTCTGGTCTAGCCTCTGCTATAAAAGCGCCATGAGCACCACTGCTTTTCCCGCGGCCCATCATGTTGCGATCGGCAATCTGACTCTGGGCAACGACCATCCGCTGGCCCTGATTGCTGGACCCTGCGCGCTCGAATCCCGCGCTCATGCGCGGGAGATGTGCCAGGCGCTCGTAGAGATGACCGCCAAGCTGGGCATGGGCCTCATCTACAAAACCTCATTCGACAAGGCAAACCGCACCTCTCTGGAGGGAGAGCGCGGCCTGGGCATGAAGAAGGGGCTGCCGATCCTGGCCGAGCTGCGCGAGAGCTTCGGCGTGCCGGTGCTGACCGATGTGCATTCCGCCGAACAATGCAAACCCGTGGCCGAGGCGGTGGACGTGTTGCAGATTCCCGCTTTCCTGTCGCGCCAGACCGATCTGCTGGTGGCGGCGGCCGAGACCGGCCGGGCCATGAATATCAAGAAGGGTCAATTCCTTGCCCCCTGGGACATGAGACAGGTTGTCAAAAAGGTCGAGGCGGCGGGCAATCGCAAGATCCTGGTCTGCGAGCGCGGCGTCAGTTTTGGCTACAACACATTGATCTCGGATATGCGCAGCCTGCCGGTCCTGGCCGAGACTGGCTATCCGGTGGTGTTCGATGCCACACATTCGGTGCAGCAGCCGGGCGGGCAAGGGACCAAGAGCGGCGGGCAGCGCGAGTTCGTTCCCGTCCTGGCGCGCGCCGCAGTGGCCGTGGGCGTCGCCGTGGTGTTCATGGAGACACATCAGGATCCCGACAAGGCGCCCTCCGACGGCCCCAACATGGTGGTGCTGAAGGACATGCCGGCGTTGCTCCATCGCCTGCAGGCGTTCGATCGATTGGCTAAAGGATTACCGTCATGAGCGGCATCATCGACATTCGCGCGCGCCAAATTCTCGACAGTCGCGGCAATCCGACGGTCGAGGTGGACGTGCGCCTCGAAAGCGGGGCCTTCGGCCGGGCGGCGGTGCCGTCGGGTGCCTCGACAGGAAGCCACGAGGCGGTGGAGCTGCGCGATGGCGACAAGGGCCGCTATTCCGGCAAGGGAGTCTTGAAGGCGATCGAGGCGGTGAACGGCGAACTCTTCGACGCGCTCTCGGGCATCGAAGGCGAGGCGCAGGCAAGGATCGATCGCATGATGTGCCAACTCGACGGCACGCCGAACAAGGCGCGGCTCGGCGCCAATGCGATTTTGGGCGTGAGCCTGGCAGTGGCGAAGGCAGCCGCCGCCGAGGCTGGCCTGCCTCTCTATCGCTACGTCGGCGGGGCCGCCGCGGCACTGCTGCCGGTGCCACAGATGAATATCGTCAACGGTGGGGTCCATGCCGACAATCCTATCGATTTTCAGGAATTCATGATTCTGCCCGCCGGTGCCCCCAGCTTCGCCGAAGCGCTGCGCTGGGGCGCGGAAGTATTTCACGCGCTGCGCGCCCAGTTGAAGGCGGCCGGTCATAATACGAATGTAGGCGACGAGGGCGGCTTCGCTCCCAATCTGAAAAGCGCCGACGAGTGCTTGGCCTTTATCGTTAAGGCGATCGAGAAGGTCGGATTGAAAGCTGGAAGCGACGTGCTGCTGGGGCTGGATTCCGCCTCCACTGAATTCTATCGGGACGGGAAGTATCGCCTGGAAGGCGAGGGCAAGACCCTGGATGCCGAAGGCTTGGTGGGATTCTACGAGGCCTTGGTCGCACGCTACCCTATCGTCTCCATCGAAGACGGCATGGCCGAGGATGATTGGGAGGGCTGGGCCACGCTGACCAAGCGCCTCGGCGCCAAGGTGCAACTTGTCGGCGACGATATCTTCGTCACCAACCCGACCCGGCTTGCCGATGGCATCGGCCGGAGAGTCGCCAATGCCATCCTGATTAAGGTTAACCAGATCGGGACGCTGAGCGAGACACTGGCCGCCGTCGATATGGCGCACAAGGCCGCCTATCGCGCCGTCATGTCTCATCGTTCGGGCGAGACCGAAGATTCAACCATCGCGGATCTGGCGGTCGCCACAGGCTGCGGCCAGATCAAGACCGGTTCGCTTTCGCGTTCCGACCGGCTGGCCAAATACAACCAGCTCCTGCGCATCGAGGAGGAGTTGGGACCGGATGCCCGCTATGCGGGATCCGGCGCCTTCAAGCGGGGCTGAAGCCGCCTCTCGAAGTGAGTCATTCTTGTCACAGTAGCGACTCGTTGCATTTTCACGAGTCGCTTTCGCTTGACGCGGTGGAATCGCCTGTGATTCGCTGCGGGTGATGGGAATGTTGCATGACATCCGTCGGCAAGCGGGGCAGGTGGTGGTGCCGGTTCTGGGCATCGCCTTGCTGGCCTACTTCGCCTATCACGCTATCCAGGGTGACCGCGGGCTGTTCGCCTGGATGGCCCTCAATCAGCAGTTGAAGCAGACCCATGCCCTGGCCGATGCCGTCGCGGCACAGCGCGCCGAGCTGGAAAATCGCGTGCAGCGATTGAGCAGCGCCAGCCTTGATCCAGATCTCCTGGATGAGCGGGTGCGGGCCATGTTGAACTATGCCCGCCAGGACGAAGTCGTGATCATGCTGCCGCCGGCAGCGAGCGCCGGGGCTTCCACCGCAGCCAATTAACCGATCCCTGATTAATCTGTCAAAAACCATTCATAAACAATAGCTTATATTCTGTTGCATTCGCCTGAACCCGGGTCTTAATCTGAGCCCAACAGGGCGGTCGCGCGCGGCCGGAACCATGACCACGGGAGGGACGCGATGGCTCTGCTCGCCAAGCGCAAGGGACGCAGCGACGACGCGCCCGATAGCGCCACGCTGCTGAAATACTACCGCGACATGCTGCTGATCCGCCGCTTCGAGGAGAAGGCGGGCCAGCTTTACGGCATGGGGCTCGTCGGCGGCTTTTGCCACCTCTATATCGGCCAGGAGGCGGTGGTGGTCGGCATCCAGGCGGCGCTCCAGCAGGGCGATGCGGTGATCACCTCCTATCGCGATCACGGCCATATGCTGGCCTGCGGCATGGACCCAAAGGGTGTGATGGCCGAGTTGACGGGCCGCGCCGGGGGATATTCCAAAGGGAAGGGCGGCTCCATGCATATGTTCAGCCGCGAGAAGAACTTCTTTGGCGGCCACGGCATCGTCGGGGCCCAAGTGCCCATCGGCACCGGTATCGCCTTCGCCAATCGCTACAAGGAAAACGGCAAGATCTGCGCCACATATTTCGGCGATGGCGCGATCAACCAGGGCCAGGTCTACGAGTCCTTCAACATGGCGGCGTTATGGAAACTTCCGGTGCTCTACGTGATCGAGAACAACAAATACGGCATGGGTACCTCGGTCGAACGCGCATCCGCCGGCACCGATCTTCATCTGCGCGGACAGGCCTATGGCATTCCCGGCGTCCAGGTGGACGGCATGGATGTGATGACCGTGCGCGCCGCCGCCGACAAGGCGGTGGCTGCCGTTCGCAACGGCAAGGGCCCTTACATCCTGGAGGTGATGACCTATCGCTATCGCGGCCATTCCATGTCCGACCCGGCAAAATACCGCAGCAAGGAAGAAGTCGCCAAGATGCGCCAGGAGCATGACCCCATAGACCATCTGCGGCGCCTGCTGCTGGACGATGGCCATGCCGATGAGGCAGCGCTGAAGAATATTGATCGCGAGATCAAGGATGTCATTTCGGCCGCAACAGACTTCGCCCAGACCAGCCCCGAACCCGATTCCTCGGAACTCTTTACCGACGTTTTAGCGCCGGCCTGAGGCGGGGAGAGAAAGATGACCACCGAAATCCTGATGCCGGCGCTCTCGCCCACCATGACGGAGGGACGCCTTGCCAAATGGCTGAAGGCCAAGGGCGATACGGTGAAGGCAGGCGATGTAATCGCCGAGATCGAAACCGACAAGGCGACGATGGAAGTTGAGGCAGTCGACGAGGGCAAGCTGACGGAGATCCTGGTGCCCGCGGGCACCGACGGGGTGAAGGTCAATACGCCCATCGCACTTCTGCAGGGCGAGGATGAAAAACCCGGCGCCGCGCCGGCGGCAAGGCCCGCGCCGGCGCCGCAACTCGCGGCGGCGGCGGTACCGATCGCGCCAACGGTGCCCGCGGCACCGAAACCCGCTGCGGTGCCGATCGCGCCCGAACCCGAAGTGTCCGGCGCCACCCAATCGATGACCGTGCGCGAGGCGCTGCGCGATGCCATGGCGGAGGAGATGCGCCGCGACGGAACCGTCTTCCTGATGGGGGAGGAAGTCGCCGAATACCAAGGCGCTTACAAGGTCAGCCAGGCTCTGCTCGAAGAATTCGGGGCCAAGCGGGTGATCGATACGCCGATCACCGAGCATGGGTTCGCCGGCCTCGGCGTCGGCGCGGCCTTCAACGGGCTGCGCCCCATCGTCGAATTCATGACCTTCAACTTCGCCATGCAGGCGATGGATCAGCTGATCAATTCGGCGTCCAAGACCCGCTACATGTCCGGCGGCCAGATGAGTTGCCCGATCGTCTTTCGCGGGCCCAATGGTGCCGCCTCGCGCGTCGGGGCCCAGCATTCGCAATGCTATGCCAGCTGGTACGGCCATTGTCCGGGACTGAAGGTGGTCGCACCCTATTCGGCGGCGGACGCCAAGGGATTGCTGAAGTCGGCGATCCGCGATCCAAATCCTGTCATCTTCCTGGAGAACGAAATTCTCTACGGCCAAAGCTTTCCGGTACCAACCGGTGGCGATCATGTGGTGCCCATTGGGCGAGCCCGCATTGCGCGGACCGGCCGCGACGTCACCATCACCGCCTTCTCGCTGATGGTGGGCCACGCCCTGAAGGCGGCCGAAGAATTGGCAGCGGAGGGGATCGAGGCGGAAGTCATCGACCTGCGCACCATCCGGCCGCTCGACACCGAAACGATCATCGAATCCGTCAAGCGGACCAATCGCCTGGTCACGGTCGAGGAAGGCTGGCCCTTCGCCGGGATCGGCTCGGAACTTGCCGCGGTCATGATGGAGCAAGCGTTCGACTGGCTCGACGCGCCGGTCGCCCGCGTTGCCGGAGTTGACGTGCCGCTGCCTTATGCCGCCAATCTCGAAAAATTGGCCCTGCCGCATCCCGAGCAGATTGTCGCCGCGGCACGCCAAGCCTGTTATCGCGGCTAAGGGAACGGGGGACAGGTCATGCCGACCAACATTCTGATGCCGGCCCTCTCGCCCACCATGACCGAGGGCCGTCTTGCCAAATGGATGAAGAGGGAAGGCGACGAGGTCAAGGCGGGCGATGTGATCGCCGAGATCGAGACCGACAAGGCGACCATGGAAGTGGAAGCCGTCGATGAAGGCCGCCTGCAGAAGATCCTGGTCCCGGCCGGAACCGACGGCGTTCAGGTGAACGCGCCCATCGCCGTGCTGCTGGGCGAGGGCGAAGATCCATCGGCCGCTCCGGCACCGACCCCGGCGCCGAAAGCAGCCGCGGCACCGAAGCCACCGACGCCCGCGGTCATAACAGTGCCTCCGGCGCCCGCGGCCAAGCCCGCCGAGGCAGCGCCCGCCGCGGCGCCGGCGTTCGTACCGGCAGCCATCAAGGGCGAGCGGGTCTTCGCCAGCCCACTGGCCCGGCGTATTGCCGCGGACGCCGGCGTCGATCTCAAATCCATCGTTGGCAGCGGCCCGCATGGCCGCATCATCAAGGCCGATGTGGAAACGGCGAAGTCTCATGCGCCGGCAGCACGACCCGCGGCGGCTCCGGCGCCCGCCGGGGCAGGCGCGGTGGCCCCGGCCCCCGCGCATTCGGCCGCTGCTGTGGCGGCGGGCATTGCCCATCATGTCGTGCCCCATACAAGCATGCGCCGTGCGATCGCGCGGCGCCTGACCGAATCCAAGCAGCAAGTTCCGCATTTCTATCTGACGCTGGATTGCGAGATCGATGCGCTGCTGAAACTGCGTGCCGATCTGAACGCCAAGGCGCCGGAGAAGGGCGAGGGGGCTTACAGGCTCTCGGTCAACGATTTCGTCATCCGTGCCTCGGCTGCCGCCTTGCGCAAGGTGCCGGCGGCCAATGCGGCCTGGTCGGATGAGGGCATTGTCATGTTCGATGCGGTCGATGTTTCGGTGGCCGTTGCCATTCCGGGCGGTCTGATCACGCCCATCATCCGCAATGCCGATATCAAGGGCCTGGCGACCATCTCCAACGAGATGAAGTCGCTGGCGGCCAAGGCACGCGAGGGCAAGCTGAAGCTCGAGGAGTTCCAGGGCGGCACCTTCTCTATCTCCAATCTCGGCATGTTCGGGATCAAGGACTTCGCCGCCGTGATCAATCCACCGCAGGGTTGCATCCTGGCCGTGGGTGCCGGCGAGCAGCGTCCGGTGGTGAAGGCCGGCGCGCTCGCTATCGCGACGATCATGAGCGTCACGCTTTCGGTCGACCATCGCGCGGTCGATGGCGCGGTCGGAGCCGAATATCTTGCCGCCTTTAAGAAGCTGATCGAGGATCCCCTCACTCTGCTGCTCTAGGACTCGACCGATGGCCGACGGGATACGGATCAATCTGAAAGAGAAACTCGCGGCGGTGACGGAACATTGGCATCCCGCGCTTGTCGATACGATCGACGACTACGACATCAAGATCGTGAAGCTGCTCGGCGATTTCGTCTGGCACAAGCACGCCGAGGAGGACGAGTTGTTCGTCGTGCTGAACGGCACCTTCCGCATGGATTTCCGTGATCGCCAGGTCACGCTCCGCGCCGGCGAGATGATCGTCGTGCCGCGCGGCACGGAACATAAGCCCTATGCCGAAAGGGAATGCGAAGTCCTGTTGCTGGAGCGTCAGGGCGTGGTGAACACGGGCGATGCTAGCCCCGGCGCCTATACCCGGCGCTCAGTGGAAAAGGTCTAGAACCATGGCCGAGCAATCTTTCGATTTGGCTATCGTCGGCGGTGGCCCTGGCGGCTATGTCGCCGCCATCCGGGCGGCCCAGCTCGGCATGAAGACGGTCGTGATCGAGCGCGAGAACCTGGGCGGCATCTGCCTCAACTGGGGCTGCATTCCCACCAAGGCCTTGCTTCGCTGCTCGGAGATCAATCACCTGCTGCATCATCTCGACGAATACGGATTTGCCGCCAAAGAGGTCAGCTTCGATTTCAAGAAGATCATCGCGCGATCGCGCAAGGTGGCGGCCCAGCTCACCAACGGCGTCAAGTTCCTGATGAAGAAGAACAAGGTCACGGTGATCGATGGCTCCGCGAAGCTGGCCGGTTCCGGCAGACTCGCCGTCGACAAGGGCGACACGGTTCTGGCCAAGAACATCATTCTGGCGACCGGCGCGCGCGCGCGCGTTCTGCCGGGAATGGAGCCCGATGGAAAGTTGATCTGGACCTATCGGGAAGCCATGGTGCCGGATACCATGCCCAAATCCTTGCTGGTCGTGGGCAGTGGCGCCATCGGCATCGAATTCGCCAGCTTCTATCGCAACATGGGCGCCGAAGTGACTGTGGTCGAAGTGCTCGATCGCGTCCTGCCGGTGGAAGATGCGGAGATCTCGGCCTTCGCTCACAAGGCTTTCGAGAAGCAGGGCATGAAGATTATGACCGGCGCCACGGTGAAGGCGCTGAAGAAGGGCGTCGACAACGTCACGGCGACGATCGCCTCCGGCGGCCAGACCGGCGACATCACCGTCGATCGGGTGATTCTCGCCATCGGCATCGTGGGCAATGTGGAGAACCTGGGCCTCGAGGGCACCAAGGTGAAGGTGGAGAAGACCCACGTCGTCGCCGATCCGCGCTGCGCCACCGGCGAGCCGGGGATATATGCCATCGGCGATCTGGTCGGCCCGCCCTGGCTGGCGCATAAGGCGATGGACGAGGGCGTTATCTGCGTGGAGGGAATCGCTGGGGTGAAAGGCGTGCACCCGCTGGATATCAGCAAAATTCCCGGCTGCACCTATTGCATGCCGCAGGTAGCCAGCGTCGGCCTGACCGAGGCGGCGGCCAAGGCGGCCGGCTATGAGGTCAAGGTCGGGCGCTTTCCCTTCATCGCCAACGGCAAGGCCATCGCCATGGGCGAGACGCAAGGGTTGGTCAAGACCGTCTTCGACGCCAAGACCGGCGAACTGCTGGGTGCCCATATGATCGGGGCGGAAGTAACGGAATTGATTCAAGGTTACACCATCGCGCGCACTCTGGAATCGACGGAAGCCGAGTTGATGCGCACCGTCTTCCCGCATCCCACGCTCTCGGAAATGATGCATGAATCGGTGCTTGACGCTTACGGCCGCGCCCTCCATGTCTGAGGCCATGAACGCCATCCCGTCCCGTCATCCGGAGAAGCTCGATCGTCCGGATTCGCCGATCCCGCGCAAGCCCGATTGGATTCGGGTGAGGGCGCCGATGTCGAAGGAGTACGCCGAGACGCGGGCGCTGATGCGTCAGTTGAAGCTGAATACCGTCTGCGAGGAGGCGGCCTGTCCCAATATCGGCGAATGCTGGAAGCAGAAGCACGCCACACTGATGATACTGGGCAGCGTCTGCACGCGCGCCTGCGCCTTTTGCAATGTCGCCACCGGCCTACCCGACCAGCTGGATCCCCATGAACCGGCCCGTGTGGGCCAGGCGGTTGCCGCCCTAGGCCTTGCCCATGTCGTCATCACCTCGGTCGACCGCGACGATCTCGAGGACGGCGGGGCAGGCCATTTTGCCGAAACCATCCGCCAGATTCGAAGCCTTGCGCCGGCCACCACCATCGAGATTCTGACGCCCGATTTTCTGCGCAAAGCCGGCGCGCTGGAGACTGTCGTCTCGGCGCAGCCGGATGTCTTCAATCACAACCTGGAAACCGTCCCGCGGCTTTATCGCAGCGTGAGGCCCGGTGCGCGCTACTTCGCCTCGATGCAGCTTCTGGCGCGGGTCAAGGACCTCGATCCCGCCATGTTCACCAAGTCCGGCCTCATGGTCGGATTGGGCGAAACGCGGGATGAAGTGCTGCAGGTGATGGACGACATGCGGGCGGCCGATGTGGATTTCCTCACCATCGGACAATATCTGCAACCCACGCCGAAGCACCATCCCATCGATCGCTTCCTGCCGCCTGACGAATTCTCACAGCTGAAGGAGATGGCCCAGGGCAAGGGCTTCCTTCTGGTGGCCGCATCGCCCTTGACGCGTTCCTCTTATCACGCCGGCGAGGATTTCGAGCGGCTGAGGGCCGCTCGCGTCGCCCGTCTGGCCTAGCCGCCCCGCCATGATGATGAAGCATGCCGAGCAGCGTTTGCTGGGCTATCGGCCGGAGCAGCTTTTCGACCTCGTCGCCGATGTCGAGCGCTACCCCGAGTTTCTGCCCTGGTGCATCGGCGCGCGCATTCGCGAGCGCAGCGAGAGTTTGCTGGTTGCGGATCTCGTCATTGGTTTCAAATTGATCCGCGAGCGGTTTACCAGCCGGGTCACGATGGATCGACCCCATCTGGGCATCGAGACCGCCTATGCCGACGGGCCGTTCAAGCATCTCTCCAACTGTTGGCGTTTCGAGCCGACGCCGGATGGGGGGTGCCGCATCGATTTCTATGTCGAGTTCGAATTCCGCTCGGCCGTGCTGCAGAAACTCATCGGCCTGTTGTTCCATGAAGCGGTGAAACGCATGGTCGGGGCCTTCGAGACGAGGGCGCGTGCCCTTTATGGTCCGCCATCGGCGTCTCGAACCCTGAAATAGACGCGGCCCTCCAGCTGGTCGCCGCTGCGATCACCGGCATCGATCTGCGCCAATGCCGCCCCCGTAGCCAAGGCGGCAATAATACTATCCAAGGCATCGCCACCGGCATTTTCGAGAACGATGCGTTCGATGGAGGAGGGGAGCGCCTGCAGCCCTGCCTGGTCGCGGAGCAAAGCCAATATGGCTTGGCGCTGCGGGCCTAAGCCTGTGCTCTTGTAACTTCCTCGCCAGTGCAGATACTTCAGCGTCGATGCCGGGCAGGTCTCGATGATCCATGCGCGACCCTGTCGCGGTTTCTGCATCGGCAGGACGTTGGCCATGTCTTGCCGCACCAGAGGACGCAGCAACCCCGCCAGGCCGTGATAGGTTTGGTGGTGGAGGCGGATGTTGAAAGCGGACCAAGGGGTCTTGGATTCCTCATCGGTCTTCCGCTTCGGTTCTTTGCCGCCGGTTAGATTGCAGCAGTGCTTGCGGAACGCCTCGGCGCTGACATGATCGAACCTCGCAAGGAAATCCGGCCATGTCTTCGCTCGGAGCAGCACATTGGGCAGGCTGAAGGGAAAGTCGCAGCCGAAGATCGCGTCCGACGTTGACGCGATGAAATTGCGCAAGGCCGCGAGAGCCCTCTCCCGGTCGGGCGCTCCACCAGGGAGTTCGGCCGCGGGCATGCAGTTCAAGATGTGAAAGCCTCGGCCGCTTCGTCGTCCCTCGGCCAGCCATATCGAGCGGCCGGCTTTCTTCGCGCCGCTGAAATCGAGGCCGAAGATTCGCCGCGTCACTCTTTGATCACTCGACCGCGGCGTTCAGCAATTCGAGCGCGCGTTCCGTGGCGGCCTGGCGCACCGCCTGACGATCGCCGCTGAAATGTTGGCGTTCCATCCTGGAGTCGCGGCCGCGCCGGGCGATCGCCAGATAGACGAGCCCCACGGGCTTGCCGGGCGTTTCGCCGCCGGGGCCGGCAATGCCGGTGATGGCGATGGCCACATCGGCCCGGGCATGGGTCAGCGCGCCCTCCGCCATGGCGCGGGCCACCTGGACGCTGACCGCGCCATATTGGGCCAGCAGCGCTGCCGGTACGCCCAGCATCTCGGCCTTCGCTTCGTTGGAGTATGTGACGAAGCCGCGCTCCACCACATCGGAGGCGCCGGCGATGTCGGTCAATTGCGCGGCGACCATCCCGCCGGTGCAGGATTCGGCGGTGACGATGCGCAAACCCGCGCGTCGAAAGCGCTCGAGCAGGGCGGCCGCATCGATCACAGGGCGACGCTCGCCGTGGCTTGCGCGGCGATGCCTTCGCCGCGGCCGGTGAAGCCCAGGCCTTCCGTTGTCGTCGCCTTGACGCTAACCCGCGAGGGATCGAGACCAAGGATCGCCGCGACTCGGGCCACCATGGCCGCGCGATGAGGCCCCACCTTCGGCCGCTCGCAAATCAGCGTGATATCCGCCGATAGGATCCGACCGCCGCGTTCAGCTACCAGTAAGCTGGCGTGGGCCAGGAACTGGGCCGAATCGGCGCCCCGCCAGCGCGCATCGTTGGACGAAAAATGCTGGCCGATGTCGCCGGCACCGATGGCGCCCAGGATTGCATCGGTCAAGGCATGGAGGCCGACGTCAGCGTCGGAATGGCCGATCAACCCCTGATCGTGGGGCACCGCGATACCGCAGAGCATGATCTGGCTGCCGGGACCAAAGCGATGAACGTCGAAACCGTTACCGGTCCGGATATCGACGGCGGGCGAAAGCAGTTGCTGGGCACGGCGCAGATCGGCCTCGGTCGTCACCTTGAAATTCTCCTCGGCTCCTTCAACCAGCGCCACTGCGAGGCCCGCAGCCTCGGCCACCGCCGCATCGTCGGTCAGTTCCCGACCGGCCGCCGCATCATGAGCCGCCATTATATCGCCATAGCGAAACGCCTGGGGCGTTTGTGCCCGCCATAAGGTGCGACGATCCAGCGTCGCCGCGACGCGGCCATCCTGCGCCCGCTTGACGGTGTCGGCCACCGGCAGCGCCGGGATGGCGCCGGGCGCTTCTTCGAGGGCGGCGAGCATGCGATCGATCAAGGCGGCATCCACCAGCGGGCGCGCGGCATCATGGATCAATACGGCCGACGGCATCATATCCTTCAGGCTTTCCAGACCTCGGCGCACCGATTCCTGGCGCGTTGCGCCGCCGGTAACGGGTGCCAGCAGAGAGAGGCCGGCGGTCGCGGAATTATAAAGCGCCAGGTCGTCGCCGTGGATCACCACGCGAACCGCGCCGATTTTGGGGTGCAGCGCGAAGGTTTCCAGACTATGGCGCAGCACCGGCTTACCGACCAGGTCGACATACTGCTTGGGCGAAGTTACGCCAAAGCGCTGGCCACGGCCAGCGGCGACGATCAGGGCGACGGTGTGCACTGGCTTCATGGGATACGGAGCCTAGCGGGGATTCGTCCCGAGGACTATGGGGCCAAGGGGTGGCGCCGAGGACCTCGCGCAAAACCGGGTTTCCGGCTTGGCGGCGCCCCCTGGTTTCGTATCAAAATCGTCATACTCCTTTGATAATTTTCCCGCCCGAGCGGTCGATTCTCGACCGCGGGAGAAATCGCAAATCAAGGGAGAAACGGATGTTGAGCACGGAATTCCATCGGTTGAAAAATGCAGCGATCGGCGCCGTTGCGGCTTCGGCGATATTGCTGGCCGGCGCGTCGGCGATGGCCGCGCCCAAGCGTCTTTTCGTCATCCTTATGGAAAATCACGGCACGGAGCAGATTCTGAGTAATGTCACGGACGCTCCGTTTCTCAACGATCTGGTGAAACAGCCCGGCGTGCGCTACGCCACGCAATATTTTGGCGTCACCCATCCCAGTCTGCCGAACTATCTGGCGTTGGTCTCAGGCGACACTCAGGGGATCTTCGACGATTGCAAGGCCGGCGCCGAGGTGACCTGCAAGCCGGAAGAGTTTGTCGCCGATGGCAGCGATCCCTCCACTGCGGGCAAGCTTTTGACCGATGCCCAGATGGCCGCGGCGACCCGCCGGGCACATCTTTTCCCGGGCAAGAATCTGATCGACCAGCTCGAGGCCGCCGGCCATAGCTGGAAGGCCTATATGCAGGCCATGCCGGCGGACAACAAGATGCTCGAATATGCGCCTGTAGGCAGCGACGGCAAGGTCATCGCCAAGCTCTATGCCCAGAAGCACAACCCCTTCATGTACTTCGCCGACATCCACAATAACCCGCAACGCCTCGCAAAAATCGTGCCCTATGAGGAATTCGCCACGGACCTCTCTGCCAACACCCTTCCCGACCTAGTCTGGATCAGCCCCGATCAGTGTCACGACATGCATGGCGTGTCCCCGAGCGGTGCCGCGGCGATCAAGATGCCGGACTGCGGCTATCCCGAATCTGGGCTGGACCACGGCGCGATCAAGCTCGGCGACGCCTATCTGAAGGAGACGATGACGGCCATCAGCGCCTCGCAAGCCTGGAGGGACGGTGCCGAGGTGGTCATTGTCTGGGACGAGGATGATTACAGCGGTTTCGCCGGAACCGCCGGCAGCCCGGTGGGACGCAACGGAACCACCCTGGGTGGTTCGCGCGCTCCGCTGATCGTTGTCACCTCGGATTCCGCGCCCGCCCGGAAATTCGACGAACCGGCCAACCATTACAACTTGCTTGCCGCCATCGAGACCGCTTGGCATCTCGGCTGTCTGAAAAACAGCTGCAAGGCTGGGAAGGCCAACACGCTCGTCGGTCTGCTGGACTAGGACCGCGATTACCCCGGCTTGCCGCGGCCTCGCTCGGGGGCTGCGGCGGCGCGGGCATCTGGATCCGGCCCTGCCATCCTGCCCCTCGGCATGCCATGATGCGCCATCACTGACCGCCGACGGCATCGTTCCGCGCGAGGAAGGGGCGAGGGGTCGGCATGGGGATCCGCCTATGTCCAAGCATTTCGTCTGCCTGACCTTCGATCACGACAACACCTCCTCGGCCATCTCGCGCGAATTAACCTCGCCGACGCCGATCTCGCGGGGCGACTTCGGCATGGTGGCGACCGATCGAGTGCTGGCGCTTCTGCGCAAGCACAGGATCGAGAGCACCTGGTTCATTCCGGGCCATACGATCGAAACCTATCCGGCAAGCGTCGCCGACGTGGTCAAGGCGGGTCATGAGATCGCCCATCACGGCTGGACCCACCGGGTGCCGGCGGCGCTCGGCCGTGAGGCCGAGGAAGGCGAACTCGAGCGCGGCAACGAGGCGATCAAAAAGCTGACGGGCCGCTATGCCCGCGGATATCGCTCGCCGGCCTGGGACCTCAGCCCCCATTCCATCGGCCTGTTGCTGAAGCACGGCTTCGTCTACGACAGCAGTCTGATGGGGCATGACTATCTGCCTTATCAGGCGCGCGAGGGCGATGTGATCAAGCTGGAGGAGCCGCTGGTCTACGGACCGGATACGGCACTGGTCGAGATGCCCATCAGCTGGACCCTCGACGATTTTCCGGTCTTCGAATACATGCGCCTGCAAAACTTCATCCAGCCGGGGCTGATGAATGCAAGCCTCGTCGGCGAGAATTGGCTCGCCGATTTCGCCTACATGCGCGACCATTACGATTGGGGGATACTGACATATACGTTCCATCCCCATGTCATCGGCCGTGGCCATCGCATGATCATGCTGGAGAAGCTGATCGAAAAACTGCGCGGGGGAGAGGCTGTGTTCCTCACCATGGAGCAGGCGGTCGCCGAGTATCGTACCAAGTTCCCAAGCGGCCGCAGCGAGCGTGGCCGCTAGGCCAATTCTTCCGACAACCCCAAAAGAGAACCGAACCATGAAAAGACCGATCGCGGCCCTCTTGCTGTGCCTTGCCTGTCTTGGCTCTGCTATGGCCGAGGATGTTGCGACCGTCAAAGTGATGCCGGTTCTAACCACGACGAAGACGGCCATCGGCCAGCCATTGGTCCTGCCGACCCGGAATCCACAGGTGGTGGTGACCACGATGGAGATTGCGCCCGGCGCACGCCTGGCGCGCCACATGCATCCCTTCGCCCGCTACGCCTACGTCCTGCAGGGTGAAGTGACGGTGGAATACGAGGGCGGGCAGCGTCAGACTTTCCGCGCCGGCGATTTCATCGTGGAGGCCATCGGCGCCTGGCATTTCGGCACCAACACCGGCGCGGTAACGTTGCGCCTGTTGGTTATCGATCAGGTCGAGGCGGGCAAGTCGAATACAATCCTGGCTAATTGAGCCTCATCATTTCCATGCCACTCGATCTCCGCATCGAAGGTTACGCCATCGTCTCCGAGGACGGCATGCTTGCCAACACCGCGGGCATCATGCCGGACACCCTCAAGTTCGAGGCCGATCATGATTTCTTCGAACATGGACTCGATGGGGTGGAGGCCGTTGTGCATGGGCGCCATTCGAATGAGCGACAGCCGCGCTCCTATCTGCGCCGCCGTTTGATCGTGACCCGGCGGGTGCCGACCGTCGAGGCGGATCCATCGAACGAGAAGGCGCTGTTCTGGAATCCGGCGGGTGCGTCGTTCGAGCAGGCCTTGGCGGCGCTCGGAGCGTCGGGCGGCCGCGTCGCCATCATTGGCGGCACGGATGTGTTCGAGATGTTCCTGGACCGCTATGACGTTTTCTTCCTATCGCGGGCTCCCGGTGTGCGACTGCCCGGCGGACGGCCGGTCTTCCCCGGGGTCCCGGCGCGAACGCCCGAAGATGTGCTTGCGAACCACGGCCTTACGCCTGGCCCGCGGCAAATGCTCGACCCCGCAAGAGACGTGGCGGTCGTCGGTTGGAGGCGCCCCAGGCTTGCCAAGCCAGGGATTTCTCTGTAGCGGATTGCGCCATGCCGATGTACCTCGCTGCCCTGCTGTCGCTGCTGCCTGCGGCCCTTCTTCTGATCCGCCCGCGCCCGCAACGGGACGGCGTCGTCTGGTCGTTGCTGCTGGTCGCGGTCCTCGGGCCGGTGGGCCTGGTGGCGGTGCAGAACGCCGGCGGCTGGCAGCCGAGCCTGTCCGGCGCGGTTTGGGTCAGCGTGGCTGCGGCGATGATCCTCTTCGCCGTCATTGTCGCTCTCAACGAGACCGCTTGGCGGTTGCTGCCGCTCTTGTCCCTCTACTGCCTGCTTCTGGGTCTGGTCGGCACGCTGTTTGCTGCGGTTCCGCGGGAGACGATGCCGCCGGCCAACTCCGCCGCCTGGCTCGATCTGCATATCGCGGTGTCGGTAGCCACGTACGGCCTCGCCACCATCGCCGCCGTCGCCGGCTTTGCCGGTTGGCTACAGGAGCGGGGGCTGAAGCGCCGGCAAAGCAGCGCCTTTCTGCAAAGCTTGCCGGCCATCGCCGATGGCGAGCGCTTGCTTCAGGGCCTGCTGACTGGCGCTGAGATCGTGCTGGGGATTGGCGTGCTCAGCGGCATGGCGACCCAATATCTCATGTCCGGCCAATTGCTTGTCTTCGATCACAAGACGACGCTATCGCTGTTGGCCTTCGCGGTGATCGGGGCTCTGCTATTGTTGCATTGGCGCACAGGCCTGCGCGGGCGGCGAGCGACGCGATTCGTGCTGACTGCCTACCTGCTGTTGACCTTGGCCTACCCCGGGGTGAAGTTCGTTCGCGACGTGCTGCTTTCCTAACTACAGGCCTAAGTTCCTATTGCACCGCAGCATTCGGCGGTTACAATTGCTTAGGATTTAAGCAATTACCCTGGTTGCCTAAGAAATGAGCATTCAAATCGGCCTTCTGCGGATCGAAAATCCCGTCGTCCTGGCACCCATGTCGGGGGTGACGGATCTTCCGTTTCGCCGCCTGGTAAAGCGGAGCGGGGCCGGGCTCGTCGTCTCCGAGATGATCGCCAGCCAGGCCCTGGTGCGCGATTCCCGCAAATCGCTGCTCATGGCGGGAACGGTGCCGGAAGAATTTCCCATGGCAGTGCAACTTGCCGGCTGCGAGCCCGAGGTGATGGGGGAGGCGGCCAAGCTGAACGAGGACCGGGGTGCGGCACTCATCGACATCAATTTTGGCTGTCCGGTGAAGAAGGTCGTCAACGGCCATGCCGGATCCTCCCTCATGCGCGATGAAATCCATGCCGCGCGAATTCTGGAGGCGACGGTCAAGGCCGTCACCCTCCCGGTGACCTTGAAGATGCGGACCGGTTGGGACGATGCCCATCGCAACGCCCCCAATCTCGCGCGCATCGCAGAGAGTTGCGGCATCCGGATGATCACCGTCCACGGCCGCACGCGCTGCCAGTTCTATGAGGGGAGCGCCGATTGGGCCTTCATCCGCCGGGTCAAGGAAGCGGTGAAGATCCCGGTCATTGTCAACGGCGACATCGTCGATTTTGCCGGGGTGAAACGCGCGCTGACGGAATCCGGGGCCGATGGCGTGATGATCGGTCGCGGCGCCTATGGCCGGCCCTGGTTCCTGCGCCAAGTCATCCATTTCCTGCGGACGGGAAAGGTGCTCGCGGATCCGCCGATGGCCGCGCAATGCGATACGGTCATCGAACACTATCAGGCGATGTTGTCGCATTACGGCGTCGAGACCGGCTATCGCGTCGCGCGCAAGCATATCGGCTGGTACAGCAAGGGCCTGCCGGGCTCGGCCGAATTCCGCGCCGCGTTCAATCGGATCGCCCATCCGGCCCATGCCATCGAGGCGATCGCCGCTTTCTATCGCCCGCTGATCGAGCGCCTGGCCGCCTGATGTCGGCAACGGCGCCAGCCCTCGCTTTCGCGCCAATTGCCGAGTTCGATACCGGCACCGGGGTCGATACCGGCCAGTTGCTGCAGTCGCTGGCGATGTCCATTCTGGCTATCGATCGCGAGAATCGAATTCGCTTTGCCAATGCGGCAGCCGCCCAGTTCCTGGGCGTGGCCTCCATCGGTCGGCCGCTAGCGGACTTCATTCCCGCCGATTGCCCGCTGTTCTCGTTGCTCGATCAGGCGCGGGCCGAGGGCAGCAGCATTGCCGATCGGGAAATGACGATCGAGGGTTCCTCGCTCGGTCGCCGTCTGGTGGCGGTCGACATGGCGCCACTGGCCGAGCGGCCCGGCTGGATGACTATCGCCTTGCAGGAGCGTTCCATCGCCGGGCGTCTGGATGAGGCGCTCAATCGGCAAGGTGCCGCGCGCACCATGGGGACCTTGGCCGCCGTCTTGGCCCATGAGGTGAAGAACCCGCTCTCCGGCGTGCGGGGTGCGGCCCAGCTTCTTGAGCCCGGGCTGGATGATTCCGGCCGCGACCTGACACGCCTCATCTGCGAGGAGGTGGATCGGATCGTGGCCTTGGTCGACCGGATGGAGATGTTCGCCGACGAGCGCTCGCTCGATCGCGCCCCGGTCAATATCCATCGCGTGCTTGACCATGTACGCCGGATCGCCGAGACAGGCTTCGGGCGCCGACGGCGCTTCATCTGCGATTACGATCCCTCCTTGCCGTCTGTCCTGGGCAATCGCGATCTGCTGATCCAATTGTTACTCAACCTGGTCAAGAACGCAGCCGAAGCGACGCCCGAGGAGGGCGGAACCATCACACTCACCACGCGCTATCAGCTCGGCCTGCGTCTGGCCGGGCCCGACGGCGGGCGACGCCATCTGCCGCTGATGATCGGCGTCCAGGACAACGGGCCCGGCATTGACGAGGCCCTGCGTCCGCGGCTCTTCGATCCCTTTGCGTCGGGCAAGCTCGGCGGCAAGGGCTTGGGCCTGGCGCTGGTGGCCAAGATCGTGGCCGATCACGGAGGGTTGATTGAAGTGGCGAGCGAGCCGCGGCGAACCCAGTTCCGCATCCTGCTTCCCATGGCGACGACGGAGGAGGGAACATGACGGGCGAGACGATTCTTGTCGCCGACGACGATCGCGCTATACGCATGGTCCTGGATCAGGCCCTGGGTCGGCTTGGCTACAATGTGCGCAGCACTGACAAGGCGGCCACGCTCTGGCAATGGATCGGCGAGGGCGAGGGCGACCTCGTCATCACCGATGTGGTGATGCCCGACGGCAATGGCCTGGATCTCATCCCGGGTATCCGCCAGCGCCGCCCGGACCTGCGCATCATCGCCATGAGCGCCCAGAATACCTTGCTGACGGCGGTGCGCGCGGCCGAACGCGGCGCCTTCGATTATCTCGCCAAGCCCTTCGATCTGAACCAATTGATGGGCTTGGTTGAACGCGCGCTCAGCCGACCCGTCCCGGCGCAGGGTGGCAGCGCCGATCAGGCGCCGGGCGAGGCTTTGCCGCTCATCGGCCGCTCGCCGGCGATGCAGGAAATCTATCGCGTCATGGCGCGTCTGATGGCAACCGACCTGACAGTGATGGTCTTCGGCGAATCCGGCACCGGCAAGGAATTGGTCGCCCGCGCGTTGCATGACTACGGTAAGCGCCGGCGCGGCGCCTTCGTCGGCGTGAACATGGCGGCCATTCCGCGCGAACTCATCGAAAGCGAATTGTTCGGCCATGAGAAGGGCGCCTTTACCGGCGCGGTCGCGCGGGGCGTCGGCCGCTTCGAACAGGCCGCTGGCGGCACGCTGTTCCTGGACGAGATCGGCGACATGCCGCTGGAGGCGCAGACCCGGTTGTTGCGTGTACTGCAGCAGGGCGAGTTCACCGTCGTCGGCGGCCGGCTGCCGATCAAAGCCGATGTGCGGATCATCGCCGCCACCCATCGCGACCTGCGCCAGGCGATTCGCCAGGGCCAGTTCCGCGAGGACTTGTTCTATCGCCTCAATGTAGTTCCCATCCGCCTGCCACCGTTGCGAGAGCGCAGCGAGGATATCATCGATCTGGCCCGGCATTTCCTGGGCGAGGGTGCGACGGCGGGTGAGGCAGCCAAGGCGCTGGATGCCCAAGCCCAGCAGCGCCTGCGCGAACATGCCTGGCCCGGCAATGTGCGCGAGTTGGAGAACCTGATGCGGCGCATCGCGGTTCTCTATAGTCAACCGGTCATCGGGGCCGACATCATCGAGAGCGAGCTCGCCGGGTCGGGGCCCCTGGGCGCCGAGGATCAGGCACCGCGCAGCGAATCGCTTTCGGAGGCAACCGAGCGCCATTTACGCCAATATTTTACCGCCCATCGACCGCGGTTGCCGGCCAGCGGGCTTTACGAAAGAGTCCTGCGGGAAATCGAACGGCCCTTGTTGGGCATCGCGTTGGAGGCAACCCGGGGCAACCGGATCAAGGCCGCCGAACTCCTCGGTATCAACCGTAATACCTTGCGAAAAAAAATCCGCGAATTGGACATCGAAATTCTCCGCAGCCTGAAGTAACCTGTGGTAATCATGCAACAGGCGGCGGGACCCCAGGTGGCAGATTGGCCATGGCTGTGACTTTGGCGGACAAGAGCGTGCGACTGGTCCGCCGGCAGGTGGATTGGGCCAGGCGTGTCGGGCTTGAGCGCAAGCTGACGGTCGCATTGCTCATTGCTGCTCTTGTATCCGGGCTTACCACTTATGCCGCGCTCACCGGCAGCTTCGGGGCGCCGCAGGACCGGGTCACCCTTCTGCTCGTCCTGATCGATCTTATCGTGCTGCTGCTGTTGGGCACGGCCCTGGCTCGGCGTCTGGTGGCGCTCTGGGTCGAGCGGCGCAAGGGGCTGGCCGGCGCGCGGCTGCATGCCCGCATGGTGTTGCTGTTCAGCCTGGTGGCGGTGACACCCACCATCATCGTCGCGGTTTTTACGACGTTGTTCCTCAACCTCGGCGTCAACGCCTGGTTTAGCGATCAGGTGAGCACCGCCATCAAGGATTCCCAGGCGGTCGCGCAAGCCTATCTCCAGGAGCATCAGCAGCATTTGGGCGACGCAGCACTTGCCATGGCCAGCGATATTCAGCGCGAAGGGCCGTTGCTGACATTCAATCGAGACCGTTTCGAACAGGTGCTGACGGTCCATTCGGCGCTGCGCCAGCTGAACGAGGCAGCGATCATCAACGGCCGGCGGGAGATTCTCGCCAACGCGAATTACAATATCCTTCTCGCTTTCGATCTCGATTTGCCCGATTGGGCCTTCAATCGGGCGCGTCACGGCAATGTGGTCGTCGTGCCCAACGCCAATGGCGACCGGGTGCGGGCGCTGGTTCAGCTCAATGCCCTCGACGATACGTTTCTATACATTGGGCGGCTGGTCGATCCCAAGGTGCTGGGCCATGTCGACAAGGCCTCTAGTGCTGCCAAGACCTATCAGGATCTCGAGGCGCGGCGCTCCGGCTTTCAGATCACCTTCGCCCTGGTCTTCGTCGTCGTTGCCCTGCTCGTTCTGTTCGCCGCCATCTGGTTCGCCCTCGTATCGGCCTCGCAACTCGTGCGCCCGGTCGGCTTGTTGGCCGACGCCGCGGAGCGCGTGCGCAGCGGCGATCTGTCGGTTCGCGTTGCCGAAGGCCGCCCCGGCGACGAGATCGCCAGCCTCAGCCGCGCCTTCAACCGGATGACCAGCCAGTTGGAGAGCCAGCGCAGCGAGTTGATCGAGGCCAATGCACAGCTCGACGAGCGGCGCCGGTTCACCGAATTGGTCTTGGCGGGCGTCTCGGCGGGAGTGATCGGGCTCGACGAAGCCGGCCGCATTGAATTGCCCAATCGCTCAGCCTGCGAATTGCTGGGCGTCGACCTGGCGGCGCGCGTCGGACGGCGCCTGTCCGATGTCGTACCCCAAATGGCCGAGTTGCTGGAGAGCGCCATGGCTTCGGCGAATCGCCCGGTGGAAGCCCAGATCAGCATCGAAAAGGCCGGCAGCGTTCGCACCCTCCTGGTACGGGTCGGTGCCGAGCGGGGTGAGAGCGGGGGTGAACGCTTCGTCGTCACCTTCGACGACGTGACCGAGTTGCTGGGCGCCCAGCGCAAGGCGGCCTGGGCCGACGTGGCCCGGCGCATCGCCCATGAGATCAAGAATCCGCTGACACCCATCCAGCTTTCAGCAGAGCGCCTGAAGCGCAAATACCTGAAACAAATCGTCGACGACAAGGAGACCTTTGCCGTCTGCACCGATACCATCGTGCGCCAGGTCGCCGACATCGGCCGCATGGTCGATGAGTTCTCGGCCTTCGCCCGGATGCCCGCGCCGGTGATGCGGGACGAGGATATTGGCGCGCTCTGTCGCCAGGCCCTGTTCCTGCAGCAGAGCGCCCACCCGCTATTCGCCTATCACACGGCTCTTCCGAAAACCTCCTCGTTGCTCAGCTGCGATGCAACCCAGATTGGCCGGGCGCTGACCAATCTGTTGCAGAATGCCGCCGATGCCATCGACGGACGCCTCGCCGACGGCGTCGGCGAGGCGCCGGGCGAAATCTGGCTGAGCGTCAGCGAGGGCGCCGGGCGGTTGACCGTCTGTGTGGCGGACAATGGATGCGGTTTGCCGAAGGCGGAGCGCAACCGCTTGACGGAGCCCTACGTGACGACGCGCACGAAGGGCACCGGCCTGGGGCTCGCGATCGTCAAGAAAATCATGGAAGACCATGGCGGCAGCCTGATATTGGACGACCGCCCCGGTGGCGGGGCGTCTGTCAGACTGGTGTTTGCCAAGGCATCGGCCCCCGCGGACGAAGAGGCGGCCCCCGCTGCCCGAACGAGGTTCAGCAAAATCCATGGCGCATGACATTCTGATCGTCGACGACGAGGCGGATATCCGCCTTCTGATCGCCGGAATTCTGAGGGATGAGGGGTATCACACCCGCGAGGCGGCCAACAGCGACGGCACGCTGGAGGCAATGCGCGCGCGCCGGCCGACGCTGGTAATTCTCGACATCTGGCTCCAGGGCAGCACCTTGGATGGCTTGGAGACGTTGGAAGTCATCAAGCGCGAGCATCCCGGCCTGCCAGTCATCATGATCAGCGGTCACGGCAATATCGAGACTGCCGTCCAGTCGATAAAGCTCGGCGCCTATGATTTCATCGAAAAGCCTTTCAAGGCCGATCGCCTGCTGTTGATCATCGAACGCGCGATGGAAGCCGCGCGCCTCAGGCGCGAAAACGAGGAGCTGCGCAGCCGCGCCGGGCCGGAATACGATCTGCTGGGCGATTCCTCGTCCATCGGCCACGTTCGCCAGCAGATCGAGCGGGTGGCGCCCACCGGCAGCCGCGTCCTCATCGCGGGCCCCGCGGGTTGCGGCAAGGAGGTCGCCGCCCGTCTGCTGCATCTGCGCTCCAAGCGCAGCGGCGGGCCCTTTGTCGTTCTGAATTGCGCGGCGATGCGAGCGGACCGCCTGGAGATCGAACTCTTCGGGAGCGAGAGCATGGGCGACCGTGCCGATGGGCCGACCAAGGTCGGAACCCTGGAGCAAGCCCATGGCGGCACCCTGCTGCTGGACGAGGTTGCCGATATGCCGCTGGAGACCCAAGGCAAGATCGTCCGGGTGTTGCAGGAACAGACCTTCGAGCGGGTCGGCGGGGCGATCCGCGTCGAAGTCGATGTGCGTGTCATCGCCTCGACCAATCGCGATCTGGCGGCGGAGATGCAGGCCGGACGCTTCCGCCAGGACCTGTTCTATCGCCTGAACGTGGTTCCGATCCGCCTGCCATCATTGCGCGAACGGCGCGAGGACATCCCACTGCTGCTGGATTATTTCATGGGCCATTCCGCCGAAGTCGCCGGCTTGCCGGCCCGCAAGATCGCCGCCGACGCGCTCGCCTGGCTCCAGGCCTATGACTGGCCGGGCAATATTCGCCAGTTGCGCAACGTGGTCGACTGGCTGTTGATCATGGCGCCGGGCGATCCGGAGGAAGCGATCCGTGCCGACATGCTGCCGCCGGACATCGGCTCCATCGCCCCGTCGCCGCTGCGCAGCGGGGAAGGCCTGGAAATGATGTCGCTGCCGCTGCGCGAGGCGCGCGAGGTTTTCGAGCGCCGCTATCTCGATGCCCAGGTCAGTCGCTTCGGCGGCAATATCTCCAAGACGGCCGCCTTCATCGGCATGGAGCGCTCGGCCCTCCACCGCAAGCTGCGGGCGCTCGGCATTACGTCGGGCGATCGGGTTGACAAGGGCGAGATCTGAGGCAGCCCCTCCTGTGGCAATTTCAACCGACATGATGCCGCCCGGTTCGCGGCGAAGGAATTCTTGATGCCGCGCATAGCCTATGTGAATGGGCGCTACCTGCCCCATGCCCATGCTCAGGTTCATATTGAGGACCGGGGATATCAATTCGCCGACGGCGTCTATGAGGTTATCCATGTTCGCGACGGGCGCCTGATCGATGCCGAGCCGCATTTCGAGCGCTTCGATTATTCCCTCGGCGAGTTGCACATTGCGCCGCCCATGCCGCGTGCCGCCCTTCGCCTCGTGTTGGGCGAGCTGCTGCAGCGCAACGCCGTCCTCAACGGACTCATCTATTTTCAATCTACCCGCGGTGTTGCACCCCGTGATCACAAGTTTCCCGCCAAGGCTCGAACCAGCCTCGTGGCGACGGCCAAACGTCTCAGGCCCTTGCCGGCCGGCGCCCTGGATAACGGCGTCGCCGTGGTCACCATTCCCGACATCCGCTGGCAGCGCTGCGATATCAAATCGTTGGCACTGCTGCCCAACGTGCTCGGCAAGCAACGCGCGGTGGAGCAGGGGGCCTACGAGGCTTGGCAGGTCGACGCGCATGGATTCGTCACGGAAGGAACCACCACCAACGCCTGGATCGTCACGACCGGCGGGCGATTGGTGACGCGGCCGCTGGGCAATGAAATTCTCGCCGGCATCGTGCGGCGTTCACTTCTGGGATTGATCGATGGCCTGGCGGATGCATTCGAGCAACGCCCTTTCAGCCTGGCCGAGGCGCGCGCCGCTCGCGAAGCCTTCCTTACCAGCAGCAGCGGATTTCTTTTGCCGATCACGCGCCTGGATGGTCAGCCCGTGGGCGATGGCAAGGTCGGTGCGGTCACCCTCGAGTTGCGCCGGCGCATGGATGCCCATGTAAGCGGCCGCCCGGCATGACGCCGACGTCCACGAAATCCAACCCCCGCGCCATCCTCTTCGATTGGGACAATACCCTTGTGGATAATTGGGCGGTGATCGCCGAAGCGATGAATGCGGTGTTCGGCGCCTTCGGCATGCCGCGCTGGAGCCTGGCGGAGACCAAGGCTCGCACGCGGGCTTCCTTGCGCGATAGCTTCCCCCGCATGTTCGGCGACAGGGCCAAGGAGGCGGGCCGCATCTTCTCTGATTATTTTGCCGCGCGTCACCTGGCGGAGTTGCGCGAGATGCCGGGCGCGGGCGATCTGCTGCGCCGCCTGGCGGCAAGCGGCCTCTATCTTGGCATAGTCAGCAACAAGCGCGGCCGGTTTCTTCGCTTGGAGGCTGAGCATCTGGGCTGGACCGGGCATTTCACCCGGCTGGTGGGTGCGGCCGACGCGGTCGAGGACAAGCCCGCCGTGGCGCCGGTCGATCTGGCGCTGGCAGGCAGTGGAATCGGCCGGGGCCTCGATGTCTGGTTCGTAGGCGATGCCGACATCGACATCAATTGCGCCGTCAACGCTGGTTGCTTTCCCGTGCTGCTGCGCCAGGAACCCCCTGGCCCCGGCGAGTTCGATTTGCATAAGCCCGGATTGCACCTGCCGGACTGTGCTGCCTTGGCCGTCCGCCTGGGCGAAACCGGGGTTTTGCCAGCGCCGATTCTGTGATAGGCAAGCGGCGCGCCGTCAGGCGCGCGCTTTTTTTTGCCGACCGGGCCCCAAAATAAGGCCAACAAAGGAGGGAGCCATGACCACCACGAAATCCCAGAACGTCCAGGATGTCTTTCTCAACAATGTTCGCAAGAACAAGACTCCCGTGACGGTCTATCTGATCAGCGGCGTGAAACTGCAGGGCATTATCACGTGGTTCGACAATTTCTCGGTGCTCCTGCGCCGCGACGCCCATTCGCAGCTGGTCTACAAGCACGCCATTTCGACGGTCATGCCGGCGACGCCGATCCAGCTCTTCGAGGCCGGCAAGGACGAGGAGCAGGAGTGATCTCGCCGAGGCATGGTCGATGACAGATGCCAAAGCGGTCCTGACCGCCGCCGCGCGCACACTGGTGCTGAGCCCGACGCTGCGCAGCGCATCGGCGGGTTCGCGCACGCCCGAGGCGCGCCTGGCGGAGGCGGTGGGCCTCGCCCACGCCATCGATCTGAATGTGGTTCACGGCGAAGTGGTGAGACTCTCCCGGCTACGGCCGGGGACTCTGCTCGGCTCCGGCGCGGTCGAACGGTTCAAGGAATTGATCCACGCCGAAGCGCTCGATCTCGCCGTCATCGATTGGGCAGTTACGCCGGTGCAGCAACGCAATCTTGAGAAGGAGTGGAACTGCAAGGTCATCGACCGCACCGGCCTGATCCTGGAGATCTTCGGGGCCCGGGCCCGCACGGCCGAAGGCAAGCTACAGGTCGAACTGGCGGCGCTGAGTTACCAGCGCAGCCGGCTCGTTCGCTCTTGGACACATTTGGAGCGCCAGCGCGGCGGCTTCGGTTTCCTCGGCGGCCCGGGTGAAAGTCAACTGGAACTCGATCGACGCCTGATCGAGCAGCGCATTGCCAAACTGAAAAAGGACCTGGAGGACGTCAAACGCACCCGGGGCCTGCATCGCAATGCGCGCCGGCGCGTGCCGCTGCCGATCGTCGCATTGGTGGGCTATACCAATGCCGGTAAATCGACCTTGTTCAACGCGCTGACGCGCTCCAAGGTCGTGGCCAAGGATTTGTTGTTCGGCACCCTCGATCCGACGATCCGCACCATGAAGCTGCCGTCGGGACGTAGCATAGCCCTCTCCGATACCGTGGGTTTCATTTCCGATCTGCCGACCGACCTGGTGGCCGCATTTCGCGCGACGTTGGAGGAGGTGGTGGAAGCTAACCTCGTTCTCCATGTGCGCGACATCGCACATCCCGACAGCGCGGCCCAAGCGGCAGATGTGGCCGCCGTCCTTGGCGATCTTCATGTCGCGGCCGTGGAAGACCATGGGCTGATCGAGGTGTTGAACAAAATCGACCTGCTGCCGGTCGAGGCGCGTGAGGCCTTGAAGGCGCAAGTTCGCGATGGCGACCGCCTGCCGGTCTCGGCGGTGACGGGCGAGGGGACCGATGCGCTATTGGCGGAGGTCGACCGGCGCCTGGCACTTCACCGCGACGTCGCCGAGTATCGCCTGCCCCACTCCGAGGGAAGCGTGATCGCCTGGCTCTATAGCCATGGCACCGTGGTGGAACGCCACGATGACGGGGAGTTCGCCTATCTGACCGTCAGCCTGCTGCCCGAGGAGCGCGCGCGTTTCGAGCGGCTTCGCCAGAACGCCGAGCACGCGGGGGCATGACGTCGGGCATGGATATCGATCGGGTCGCTCGCCTGATTGCCGAGATCGCCGCCGAGGAGATCATGCCGCGCTTTGCCAAGCTCGCAGCCGGCGATGTGCGCGAAAAGGGGCCCGGCGATCTGGTGACGGTTGCCGATGAAGCAGTGGAACGCCGCCTGACGCCGCTGCTTTCGGATTTGCTGCCGGGGTCTTGCGTACTCGGCGAGGAAGCAGCGGCGAAGGATCCCGCACTGCTTGAACGGCTGGGCGGCGGCGCACCCGTATGGGTCATCGATCCCGTCGACGGGACAAGCAATTTCGCGGCTGCCGAGGGCGATTTCGGGGTCATGGTCGCGCTGGTCAGGAGCGACCGGGTGGTGGCCGGCTGGATCCATGACCCGCGTGACGGGCGCATGGCGACAGCAGAGGCGGGCGGGGGTGCGTGGCTAAACGGCAAGCGCCAACGGGTCGCCGCTGCGCCCGCCGATCCCACCGAGCTTAGCGGCGTCCTGCTCGCCGGATTCTTCGGCAATCGCGAACTCGGCCGTCAGGTACTGGCGCGGCGCGATCGGCTGCGAACCACGAAGAGCCGGCGCTGCGCGGCCTCGGAATATCTGCGCCTGGCTACGGGCGAGATGAATTTTGCCCTGTTCACAAAGTTGATGCCCTGGGATCATTGCCCGGGCGTCTTGATCCATGCCGAGGCAGGCGGCTACAACAGCTATATCGAGGGCGGCAGCTATGCGCCCTCGCGCACCCGGGCGAGTGGCCTGCTGCTGGCACCCGATGCGGCCAGTTGGCAGGCGCTCTATGACATGCTGATCGCGCCGGACGTGCAAATCGGGCGGGCGTGAGGAGAGAGTTTCGATGACAAAGACTGCATTCATCGGCCTGGGCGTCATGGGCTTTCCCATGGCGGGACATCTCAGGGCCAAGGGCCATGAGGTCACCGTCTTCAATCGCAATGCATCGAGGGCCGAGGCCTGGGTGGCCCAGCATGGCGGCGCGGACAAGGCCGGCCGGCACGCGGCCAGCCCGGCGGAGGCGGCCCGCAACGCCGATTTCGTCTTTATCTGCGTGGGCAACGATGCGGATGTTCGCGCCGTGACATACGGTACCGACGGCGTTCTGGCGGGCATGGCCAAGGGCGCGGTTCTGGTCGATCACACCACCGCCTCGGCCGAGGTTGCCCGCGAGATCGCCGAGCGGACAAAGGGGCAGGGTGTCGGTTTTCTCGATGCTCCCGTCTCGGGCGGTCAGGCCGGCGCGGAGAACGGCAAATTGACGGTGATGGTCGGCGGCGAGGTGGCGGTCTTCGAGCGAGCCAAGCCAGTCATCGATTCCTATGCCAGAGCCTGTGTGCTGATGGGGGCACATGGCTCGGGCCAACTCGCCAAGATGGTGAACCAGATCTGCATCGCCGGCGTGCTGCAGGGCCTGGCCGAAGGCATGAATTTTGCCGCCAAGGCGGGGCTCGACGGGGCCAAGCTGATCGAGACGATTTCAAAGGGCGCGGCTCAAAGCTGGCAGATGGAAAATCGCGCCCTCACCATGCTGGCGGGCAAATTCGACTTCGGCTTTGCCGTCGATTGGATGCGCAAGGATTTGTCGATCTGTCTGGCGGAGGCCAATCGCAACAAGGCGCGGCTGCCGCTGACGGCATTGGTTGACCAGTTCTATGCCCAGGTCCAGGCTCGTGGCGGTGCGCGCTGGGATACCTCAAGTTTGATGCATCTGCTAGCCAACGATTGAGAGGATGAGAAACCATGCGCGCTTATGTCATCGTGCAGGTGGAAGTGCTCGACCAGCGCAGCTACGACGCCTATCGCAAGGACGTCTTGCCCACGATCGAAGCCTTCGGCGGACGTTTCCTGGTGCGCGGCGGAAATTTCACGAAGATGGAAGGCGAGTGGCCCTATAGCCGCACCGTGGTCATCGAGTTTCCCTCGCGCGCCGATGCGGAAGGCTGGTATCGCTCGCCCGCTTACACGAAGCTGCTGCCGCTCCGATTGAAGGCGAGCCGGGGCAATCTCATCATCGTCGACGGGGCTGCCTAGGATTTAGCGCGCCGCTCGTCCGCTTTTGCCTCGACCCAGGCGGCTTCCAGGCGCTCGAGACCGGCCTCGGCCAGATTGTCGATACCCGATTTCGAGAGCGAGGCTTCGATTGCGCGGAAGCGGCGTTCGAACTTGGCATTGGTGGCCCGCAACGCCGCTTCCGGGTCGATGTCCAGATGGCGCAATAGATTGACGCAAACGAACAACAGATCCCCGCATTCGGCCTCTATGTTCGCGCGATCGCCGCTGGCGAGCTCGGTTTTGATCTCCGCCAGTTCCTCTTCCAGCTTCGCCTCGATCTGGGCCACCGCGTCCTTCGCCGGCCAATCGAAGCCGACCCGGGCCGCGCGCTTCTGAAGCTTGAGCGCTCGGGTGAGGGCAGGAAGGCCGGTTGCTACCCCATCCAGCGCCCCCGCTGGTCGGCCATCGGCGGCGGCCTTGGCCCGGCGTTCATCGGCCTTTTGGGATTCCCAGGCCCGGGTCTGGGCCTGCGCGCCGTCGATCGCACCATCGCCGAAGACGTGGGGATGGCGCTTGATCATCTTGTCGTTGATGGACCGGGCCACGTCGTCGATGTCGAAGGCGCCGGCCTCGCGCGCCATCTGGGCATGGAAGACGACTTGGAGCAGCAGATCGCCCAACTCGGCGCAAAGCGCGTCCATATCGCCATGCTGGATCGCATCGGCGACCTCATAGGCTTCCTCGATGGTATAGGGCGCGATGCTGGCGAAGTTTTGTTCCTTGTCCCAGGGACAACCCCGAACCGGATCGCGCAGCCGGGCCATGATGGCGATCAGGCGATCCATGGGCGGCAATGTCGGGTCGCGCGGATCGGCAGGTGACGATTTCAAAGGGGTCATTTTCGGCATCCGGATGAGAACCTCGACGGCATGGGGCAGGTTAATCCGGGACCCTGTGGATGTCTGCCGTACCATCCATATATCGCATAATGTATATTATGACAAATATAACCATAACCAATAAACACTAGACTTGGCGCGGTTCTCAGGGGTACTTCCGGGCTTTCGGCGCCGTTGTCCCTAATCTCCTCCGGTCCTTTGCGTAAGATGTCTCTCAATGTATCCTCCACATGGAGCCAGGCGCAGGAATGTCTTGCAGATTTAGTATTCTCCAGGCCGTTCCTTTGACCTAGTATGAGCTCCATGGTCGCTGGGGTTCACGAGAAAATCGAAATGAAAACGATGGCGGAGCGCGCAGTTCATGCCCGCCCCTCCGCGGCTCAACTGGGATGGTTGAAACGCGGCCTGCTACAGCCGGGCGGCAAGCTGCCCTTGTTCGACGAATGGGGCCAGCGGGTGAACGAACAGACGATCCGAAGCTGCATCGCCCAGGGATGGGCGGAACCCTGGTTCGCCAATCCGCTGAAGCCCGATTGGCTGGTCTGCAAATTGACCGAGGCCGGCCGCAGCGTGGCCGATCGGGCCTGATGCAGCAATTCGAACACGCGGCATGAATCGGCGGAGCGTCCTGCGCTGCATCGCCTTTGTACTCGCGGCTTGTATGCCTGGGAGACTGCGCGCCGAGCAGCACGGCACGGCAGCAGACGCCAAGGCCATGGTTGCCAAGGCGATCGACCTTTACAAAGCCAAGGGCACGGCGTCCTTCGATACCATGAACAAGGGTGAAGCCACCGGCTTTCGCCAGGGCGATATCTACATCTTCGTTTTCAGTACCGGCGCTCAGCCGAAGGTCGTGGTGCAGGCGGCGGATCTGACGCGCATCGGCTTGAATGTCACCACGCTCACCGACAGTGCCGGCAAGGAATTCGGCAAGGAAATGCTGTCCCGGGCCACAGGTGAAGGCGCCTGGGTCGATTACATCCGCCACAATCCAACGACGAACAAGGAAGAGCCGAAATCGAGCTGGGTCGTGCTTTACGACGGCTATGTCTTCGGCTGCGGTGTCTACAAGGCGCCCTGAACGCGTCCCTACGCGGTGCGTCTCAACTCCAGATAAATACTGTCGACCCATTCATCGCCGATCTGCAGGGTCCGCGCGGCCGACCCGGTTTGGACGAAGCCCAGCTTCCGCAGCAGCCGAAGCGATTTGTCGTTGCGCGGATCGACATCGGCCCTGATCGAGGCCAGTCCTCGGGCGAAGGCCCGGTGGACGACGGCGCGCACCGCCTCGTTCGCGAATCCCTGGCCCCAACAGCTTCTGGCGAAAATCATGCCTAGTTCGTTGCCATGCCACAGACCGGCCTTGCCGATGATCTCGCCCCCATGCAGAGCGACGAAATCGTCGGCTTCGCCCGCGGCGACCGCCTGGATGGCGTGATCGATCCAGTTTTGCGTTTCCGCAAGGTCGCGATGGGGCAGCGTCGACCAGTATCGCATGGCGTCCGCATCGCTCAGGATCGGATGGAAAGCGACTGCATCGTCGAATCTGAACCGACGCAGGATCAAGCGCTCGGTGGCAATGGTGTCAGGCGCAAGGGCTTGCGGGTTCGGCACATGAACCTCCGCCGGGGTTCCGGCGTCTTCGTCGCGCTGATCGGAAATCCGGATGAAATGGTCGGAGCGGCGGGATTTGAACCCACGGCCCCCAGCGCCCCATGCTGGTGCGCTACCAGGCTGCGCCACGCTCCGACCGGTCGATGCTAGAAGACGCCGAGGGAATTGGGGCAAGGCCCACGGCCGCGCTCTATATAGCCGCCGCCGCGACGGCGCGCAATCTCAGGGTTCGATCAGCGCCAACAGGCGGTCGCGCAGCGCGTTGAGCTGGCCGATGGCAATGGCGATCTCGCGCCGCCGGCGTTCGCCTTCGCTGAGCTGGCTAAGATCGATGGTATCGCCTTCCAGCGCTTCGACCCGTTCCTTCAGCGCCCCTTCGCGCATCAGGCGCTGGACACCCTTGATGGTATAGCCTTCGTGATAAAGCAGGCTGCGGATCTGGCGGAGCAGTTCCACATCCTCGGGCCGATAGTAGCGCCGCCCGCCGCCCCGTTTCAGGGGGCGTACCTGAGGGAATTTGGTTTCCCAGAAGCGCAAGACATGCTGCGGCACCTCGAGTTCGTCGGCGACCTCGCTGATGGTGCGAAAGGCGGTGGCCGACTTCTCGACCCGGCGACCCGAGGGGGCCGGCCGGGCGGCCGACGGATTCTCCAGTTTCGGCTTGCCCGCGGGCGTCGAGGCACTCAAGAGGCGGCTCCATTGACGCGGTTTTTCAAGACATGTGAGGCGCGAAAAACCAGCACCCGGCGCGGCTTGATGGGCACTTCCTGGCCGGTTTTGGGATTGCGCCCGATGCGCTGGCCCTTCAGGCGGACGAAGAAGCTGCCGAAGGAGGAGATTTTTACCGTTTCGCCGCGCGTCAACGCTTCCGACATCTCATTCAAGACGGCTTCCACGAGTTCGGCGGATTCGTTGCGCGAAAGTCCCACCTCCTGATAGACGGCTTCGGCGAGATGGGCTCGGGTGATAGTATCGTCGGCCATGGTAAGTCGCCCCTAAACTTCAGAAATCACTCTAATTCTGAGTCGGAAAACAGTCAATTACAGAGGGATGTGGCCTTTTATTCACATATTGCCGGCTCACGGTGCACCGGTTTCGCAAGGTTACCAGCGGATAAGAGCGGAACCCCAGGTGAAGCCGCCGCCCATCGCCTCCAGCAAAACCAGATGGCCAGGCTGGATTCGCCCGTCGGCCACCGCATGGGCCAGCGCCAAGGGGATGGAAGCGGCTGAGGTATTCGCGTGCTTGTCGACGGTGACGACGACCTTCGCGGTGGGCAGATGCAAACGCTGTCCCATGCTGTCGATGATCCGGAGATTGGCTTGATGGGGCACCAGCCAGTCCACGTCCCGGCCGGCGATGCCCATGGCGCCGATGGCGGCATCCACCGCCTCCCCCATCTTCACCACTGCATGGCGAAACACTTCGCGGCCTTCCATTTGGACATAGCCGGTGGTGCGCGTTGCCGAGGGCCCGCCATCGACATAGAGCAGCTTGTAATAGCGTCCATCGGAAAACAAATGGGTGGTCAAGATGCCTCGGTCGGCGACCGTCCCCTGCCCTTCGGCCGCCTGCAGAACCACCGCGCCGGCACCGTCGCCGAACAGTACGCTGGTGCCGCGATCGTTCCAGTCGAGGATGCGCGAAAACGTCTCCGCGCCGATGACCAGCGCGGTCTTAGCCTGGCCGGCCTTGATGAAATTGTCGGCGGTCGCCAGACCATAGACAAAGCCGCTGCAAACCGCCTGGATATCGAAGGCAGCACCGCGGGTCATGCCGATATTGGCCTGAACCTGGGTCGCCGTCGCCGGAAAGGTGTGATCGGGCGTGGTGGTCGCGAGCACAAGAAGGTCGATTTCCTCCGCCGATACGCCGGCATGTTTCAGGGCGGCTTGTACCGCGGCGGTGGCCAGATCAGAGGTCATCTCGCCTTCCGCGGCGAGGTGGCGCTGGCGAATGCCGGTGCGCTGCGCGATCCATTCGTCGGAGGTGCGCAGGCGACCGGCGAGCTCGGCATTGGTGACGATCTTGGCCGGCAGATAGGCGCCGCAGCCGATGACGCGGGAGCGGATCACCATCAGAGTGCGACGGCCGGCTCGATGGCGACATTGGCAGCGATATAGCGGGCAAAGTCCTCGCGGATCTTGTCGAGGGATTTCTGTGTCACCATGTCGACGGCCACGCCGATGGCATTGGCAAAACCCAGAGCGTCGGTTCCGCCATGACTTTTGACGGCAACGCCGTTGAGGCCTAGAAAGATCGCGCCGTTGTAGCGGCGCGGATCGGTGCGAACGCGTAGCGCGTTCAGCGCCGGGCGAGCAAGAAGATAGCCAAACCGGGCGATAAGCGAGCTCTTGAAGCTGCGCTTGAGAAATTCGGCGTAGAGCTTGGCCGTTCCCTCCAGCGTCTTCAGCGCGACATTGCCGGTGAAGCCGTCGGTCACGATCACGTCGACGGTGCCGCGCGCGATGTCGTCGCCTTCGACGAAACCGTGGAACTCGCCGGGCAGGCTGGAGGCGCGCAGGATGGCAAAGGCTTCGCGCACCGCTTCATGGCCTTTGACTTCTTCCGATCCGACATTCAGCAGGCCCACGGTCGGCTTCAGAATTCCCAGCACCGTGCGGGCGAAGACACGGCCCATGACCGCGAACTGCACCAGATTGTCTGCATCGCAACTGAGATTGGCGCCCAGGTCGAGCATCACGCTCTCGCCGCGCAGCGTCGGAAAGAACGAGGCTATGGCCGGGCGGTCGATGCCGGGCAGCGTCTTCAGGACGAACTTCGACATCGCCATCAGAGCGCCGGTATTGCCCGCGGATACAACGCCGGCTGCCACGCCCGAATGCACGGCGTCGATGGCCAGACGCATGCTGGAGCCGCGGCCCGCGCGCAAGGCAACCGATGGCTTGTCGTCCCCCGCCACCACCTTGTCGGTGTGCACGACATTGCTGACCTTGCGCAAGGCTGCATGGCGATCGAGCAAGGGTTTTACCCGGCGCTCGTCGCCGAAAAACTCGAACCGCACATTGGGGAACCGCTGCCGGGCGATGTTGGCGCCCTTGACCACCATCTCGGGCGCCCGGTCGCCACCCATGGCATCCAGCGCAATGCTCAGGCTGCCCGTCACCGCAATGACCTAAGGGAGGGGCGCGATCGCGGCGCTAGGCCGCGTCCGGCGCCGCAACCTCCCTGCCGTCATAGTGACCGCAGGCCGCGCAGACGTGATGTGGACGCTTCAATTCGCCGCAGTTCGGACACTCCAGCGACTTGGTCGTCTTCAACGCGTGATGCGAACGCCGCATGTTGCGGCGCGACTTGGATACTTTTTTCTTCGGGACGGCCATGAATCGTTCTTTCTAGAAAGGCGCCCATCTGGGCACAAGCCTACCCGGCGCATTTTTCTGGGATAGCCGGGTTTCTTCGGGCGCCCGATGTTTAACCGAGAACGAAGCGCCGAGCAACCCCAACTGGGGCTGTCAGGGGCGCTTTTTCAGGGTTTCCAGCACGGCAAACGGCCGTTTTTTGCCGGTTTGTTCCCCTTCTCCCGCGAAATCGCCGGCTGGCAGCGCCGCGCCCGGGGCTCGGGGGTAGGGATCCAGGACAATCGCCAATTGCTGGGCCACTGCCTCGCCCAAGTCGATTTCGCCATCGATCAGCGGTTCGGGTTCGTCGTGGTCCAAAGGATCGAGATCGACGGTCGGCAACTCGGCGGCGGCGGCGTAGCTCGCCTCGAAATCGGCTTCGATATGGGCAGGCACCGGCGCCAGACTCACCACGCAGCTCTGCACCACATCGCCTATGAGGCGCCCGGTGAGGCGGATGACCTCGCCCGCCTGGCGACGCAGTTCCAACGTCGCGCTCAAGCGGTCGAGGGACAAAAGGCCAAAGCGCCGGGCCAGCGCCGCGCGCTCGGCGGGATCGGCTACGATCTCGCGGTGCTGCGTTTGGCTGCCGACGCTGTCGGCAGCTATTGGGCGGGCGAATTCGGGCTGAATGCGGGGCGTTGGGCCCATGGGGTCACCTCTCAGTCTTGCCTGCCGGCTAGGCAATAGGCTCCAGCGCCGGAAAAACCAGACGGGCGGCCATTATCTCATCCAGCTGCTGCTTCGCCAATGCGGCGCGGGCGGCCTCGACGTAGGCGACCATAGCGGCGAGTTGGCTCGGCCGGGGCACGACGGTGCCGAACAGATTGCGACGAAGCGCCTCGGCCAGATCGCCGGCGCCTTCGCCTGCCTCGTATGCGGCGAGGCGGCCATAGAATGCGGTGGCCATGCGTTTCACGCGCTTGCCCACGCCCAGATCGCCGGCGCCCATTTCGCGCAGGCTCGCGTCCATGTCGGCAAAGAAGGCGTCGACTAAGGCCTGGGACAGGCGTTCGGCCTGCCCGCCGGCGCCCCGCAGGCGCCGCAGGACCAGGTAGCCGTGGAGGGCGACCATTTCGAAGCGGCCATCGATGCTATCCGGCACGCCGCCCACGGTGTAGAAGTCAGGATGGCGCGCCTGGGTGACCATGCTGGCATATAGCGTCGCGGCGGCAGCCGGCAGCGGATCGGATTTAAACGGGTTCCAGGGGCTCATATCTTCCGGGGTTCCTTGACAGCCGCCGGACGGCGATGCGATTAGATTGGCGGCGGCTGCCAGGCTTGGCAATGGCGAGCGAGTAGCGATGAGCAAGAGAAGCTTCCTGGTCTTGAGTGCTTGCGCGGCGCTGTTGTCGGCCTGTTCGCCGACCCTCGAGTCGCGCGGCAATCTGCCCGATTCCGATGCAGTGCTCCAGGTCCAGCCGGGGATCGACGACCGCACGCAAGTCGCCAAGCTGTTGGGCTCGCCCTCCACTGTCGCCACCTTCAACGACAAGACCTGGTACTACATCAGCAAAAAGACCAGCCGCATCGCCTTTTGGGACCCCACGGTACTCGACCAAGAGGTGCTCATGGTCAAATTCGACGACACGGGTCTCGTCAGTGACATTAAGGTCTATGGCTTGGAAGACGCTCATACCGTCACGCCAGACCCCAACATAACCCCAACCTCCGGTCGCGAATTGACCATCCTGCAGCAGTTGCTGGGCAACCTTGGCCGGTTCGGCGGTGGGGGCGGCGGCAATCTGTTCAATCCGGGCGGCATCAACAAGTGAAGCGTTCGGCGCCCCGACCAGGATAGCCGAGGCGCCGACGATTCGATTTGCGAAATCCTCGTCGTCAGTGGGCGAGGATCGCCAGCAGCAGCAACGCCACGATATTGATGATCTTGATCATCGGATTGACGGCCGGTCCGGCGGTGTCCTTGTAGGGATCGCCCACGGTGTCGCCAGTGACCGCTGCCTTATGGGCATCGGATCCCTTGCCACCGTGATGGCCGTCCTCGATGTATTTCTTGGCATTGTCCCAAGCACCGCCGCCCGATGTCATCTGAATGGCGACGAACAGGCCGGTGACGATAGTGCCCAGCAACATCGCGCCCAAGGCCGTGAAAGCCTTGGCCGGACCGTCGATCAGGCGGATGACGAAGAACAGCACCAGCGGCGCCAGCACCGGCAACAGCGAGGGCAGGATCATTTCCTTGATTGCCGCCTTGGTCAGCATGTCCACGGCGCGGCTGTAGTCGGGCTTGGCGGTGCCGGCCATGATGCCGGGGATTTCTTTGAACTGCCGACGAACTTCGACGACCACGGCCCCGGCCGCCCGACCGACGGCCATCATGCCCAGCGCGCCGAACATGAAGGGCAGCGATCCACCAATGAACAGGCCGATCACCACGAAGGGATCCTGCAGGCGGAACTCGACCGCGAGCTCAGGGAAGTAATGATTCAGATCCTGGGTATAAGCGGCGAACAGCACCAGTGCCGCCAGACCGGCCGAGCCGATGGCATAACCCTTGGTCACCGCCTTGGTGGTGTTGCCAACGGCATCCAGCGCGTCGGTGGTTTTACGCACTTCCTTCGGCAGATCGGCCATTTCGGCGATGCCGCCGGCGTTGTCGGTCACCGGGCCATAAGCATCCAGCGCGATGACCATGCCGGCCAGGGCCAGCATCGTGGTCGCCGCCAGCGAAATGCCGAACAGGCCGCCACAGCTATAGGCAACGATGATACCCACACAGATCACCAGCACCGGCAGGAAGCAGGCCTCCATCGATACGGCGAGGCCCTGGATGATGTTGGTGGCGTGACCGGTGGTCGAAGCCTGGGCGACGCTGCGCACCGGGCGATATGACGTCGAAGTGTAATATTCGGTAATCCAGACAAGAAGCCCGGTCACCGAAAGGCCTACCAGCGTGCAATAGAACAGGCTGGCGCCGCTGACCGAGAGATCGCCGATCTGCACCTGGGTGCTGAAGCCGACCATTTTGGCAATCACTCCGGCGATCAACGCAGCCGAGACAATTCCGGTCACGACGAGGCCCTTGTAGAGCGCGCCCATGATGTTCTGGGAACTGCCCAGACGCACGAAATATGTGCCGATTATCGAGCCCACGATGCAGACGCCACCGATGGCCAGCGGCAGCAGCATCATGCCGGCCTGGGTATCGCCGGTGAAGAAGATCTGGGCCAACAGCATGGTGGCCACGATGGTCACGGCATAAGTCTCGAACAAATCGGCGGCCATACCGGCGCAATCGCCCACGTTGTCGCCGACGTTGTCGGCGATGACGGCCGGATTGCGCGGATCGTCCTCGGGAATGCCGGCTTCGATCTTGCCTACCAGATCGGCGCCGACGTCCGCGCCCTTGGTGAAGATGCCGCCGCCCAGGCGCGCGAAGATCGAAATCAGCGAAGCGCCAAAGCTCAGCGCAACCAGGGCCTCGATGATCCGCCGGGGCTCCAGGCCCTGATGCTGGAGAAAGAAGTAGTAAAGGGCGACGCCGAGCAGGCCAAGGCCCACCACCAGCATCCCGGTCACCGCACCCGCCTGGAAGGCGATGGCCAGCGCCGGCTTCAGACCCTTGCGCGCGGCTTCCGCCGTGCGCAGGTTCGAGCGTACCGATACGTTCATGCCCACATAGCCGGCCAGGCCGCTGAGCATGGCGCCGATGAGGAAGCCGAGGGCGACGTAACCGCCCAGCGTGAAGGCCAGGATGACACCGATGACCACACCCACCACTGCGATGGTGGCGTATTGGCGGTTGAGATAGGCCTTGGCCCCTTCCTGGATCGCCGCAGCGATTTGGCGCATCCGGTCGTTGCCGGTGGGGGCTGCCAGCACGATGCGGGCGGTGATTGCGCCATAGGCGAGCGCGAGCACGCCGCAAGCGAGCACGAGCCAGTTGATCGTCGTAATATTCATGTCATCCATCCATCTCTCGGGAAACGGCCACGCCGACGGCATCGGGGGCCGCGAAATGCGGCGGGAACATACGAGAATCGCCCGACCGGCGCAACCAGTTGGTCAGCCCCCTTGACCGATTCAGGCGACTACCGGGCGGCGGCGCAGCAAGAGCCAGGCGATGGCCCCGCAAACCAGGGCGACCGGCCCGATGACCCCCAGATTGACCGCGTTCCAGCCGTAGATGTAATGCAGCGCGCGTGAGGCGAAAGAAGCAATGGTGACCATGCCGAACACCGGAGATCGTTGACCGCCTGAGTCTTGGCCCGCTCCCCCCAAATACGCTTCCGTCAAAAGGGTGCTGCCGCCGATGTAAAGACAGTTCCAGCCGAGCCCCAGCAGGATCAGGGCCGACCAGAATTGCCAGATGGCGGTCCCGCTGAGATTGACGCCGACACAACCGGCGAACATGAGGACCCCGGCCAACCTGATCTTGTGCGCGCCGAATCGGGCGATCAGATGGCCGGTAAAGAACGGAGGCGCAAGGTCGACTACCGGTTGACGGGGTTGGGCCAAGGCATTACCGACGCATGGACGCGCCAGAGCGGAGATGAGCATGACAAACAAGACCCACGCCAGCCTGGTGACCAACCAGTTCGGTCCGCAGGCAGCAGCCTATGTGACCAGCGCCGTTCATGCCGAGGGCGAGGACCTGGAAGCCTTGACCAAGGTGGTCGCCGGCCAGCGCGGGGCGCAGGTGTTGGATCTGGGCTGCGGCGGCGGCCATGTGAGCTTTCGCGTGGCGCCCCATGTCAGCCAGGTCACGGCCTATGACCTGTCCGAGGGCATGCTCGCAGCCGTGGCCAAGGCGGCAGCCGAACGCGGCCTGAAAAATGTGGCAACGCGCCAGGGCGCCGCCGAACGCTTGCCTTTCGCCAACGAATCCTTCGATTTTGTGGTGAGCCGCTATAGCGCCCATCATTGGCATGACTTCCAGGCGGCCTTGCGCGAGGCTCGCCGGGTGCTGAAGCCCGGTGGCCGCGCGGTGTTCATGGATGCGATTTCACCGGGGCCGGCGCTGCTGGACACTTATTTGCAGGCGGTCGAGCTTCTGCGCGATCCTTCCCACCTGCGCGACTATTCGCTGGCGGAATGGGTCCAGGCAGTAACCGGCACCGGCTTCGCGCCAGGCACGATCGTTCAACGCCGGGTGCGCCTGGACTTCGCATCGTGGATCGCGCGGATGCGCACGCCGGAAATTCGCGCCCAGGCCATTCGCTCCTTGCAGGCCGAGATGTCCAGCGATGTCGTGACGCATTTCGCAATCGAGGCGGACGGCAGTTTCATGCTTGACATCATGTCGCTGGAAGCAACGCCGATCTAAAAATGCCGATAGCCGCCCTTGCCCGTCTCGATGGCGCGGCCCTCGGCACTGATGACGCTCGCGCCCTGCCCCGCTTCCATTCGGCCGATGACGGTCACGGGCAATTGGGCCAATTCGGCCTTGCGGGTCGCGGGCAGGGTGAACAGAAGTTCATAATCGTCGCCGCCGGTTAGAACTGTCACCAGGTGTTCGGGCTGCTCGGCCAGCAAATGCCGGGCGGGCTTCGAGAGCGGCAACGTCGCCGCTTCGATGACGGCGCTGAGATTCGAGGCATTGCAGATATGCGTCAGATCGCCGACGAGCCCATCCGAGATGTCCATCGCCGACGTGGCCAGGCCGATCAGCCGCTGGGACAGCGCCAGGCGCGGTTGGGGCAGCAGATAGCGCTCGATCAATTCCTCATCGCCGATAAATCCGCCGATCTTGCCCTTTAGGCGGGCAAGCCCGAGGGCGGCGTCGCCGATGGTGCCGCTGACCGCGATCAGGTCGCCTGCCTTGGCGCCTGCCCGCCGTAACTCGCGCCCGGTCTCGACGCTGCCGAAGGCGGTTACCGAGAAGGTGAGCGGCCCGGGGGTTGCGGTCGTGTCGCCCCCCAGAAGGGTGATGCCGAACTCGACCTGGTCCCGGGCGAGACCGGCGGCGAATCCGGCGAGCCAGGTCTGGCCGATATCCTTGGGGAAGGCGCAGGTCATGACATAGCCCAGCGGCACCGCGGCCATGGCCGCCAGGTCCGACAGATTGACCCGCAACATCTTGCGCGCGATCAGATCAGGTGCGTCCTCGGCGAAGAAATGCACGCCGGCGACCAACGCGTCGGCCGTGACGACCAGGCGACGGCCGGCCGGCACATCCAGGAGAGCCGCATCGTCGGTGAGATCGAGCGCCCCTTCCCGCGCCCCGGCCAGGGGGCGGAAGTATCGGGCTATCAGCGCGAATTCATCCAGCGGTTTTGCCGGGGCCACCGGGGACTGCCAATTCGTCCGGGCGTAGCTCCCGGGCCAGACGATCGAGTACACCGTTGATCAACCCCGTCTCCTTGTCGCCATAGAAGGCATCGGCGAGATCGACATATTCGCTGATGACCACGCGCGCCGGCACATCGGGCCGGTCGGCGAGTTCGTGCGCGCCGGCCCGAAGGATGCAGGCGAGCAGGGTTTCCAGACGCTCCACCGTCCAATCCTCGACGAGAACGGCGGCGATCATGTCATCCAGATCGCGCCGATTGCGCGCCGCCCCGCGCACGAGTTCGGCGAACAGCGCGCGATCGGGCTTGACCAGATTGACACCGTCGACGGCTTCGTCCAGCCGATGGCCGGCGAATTCCGTGATCACCAGTTCGACGTCGCCGCCGGATATTTCCATCTGGTAGAGGGCCTGGACGGCGGCCAGCCTTGCCGTGCTGCGGGGCGTGCCGCCGGCACCGCGCTTGGCCATCAGCGCGCCCGCAATCCGAGGCGACGGCGCAGGTCGATCATGGCTAGGCAGGCGCGCGCCGCATCGCCGCCCTTGTTCTTCTCGCCGATACGCGCGCGGGCCCAGGCCTGATCGTCGTTCTCCACCGTCAAAATCCCATAGCCGAGCGCGATACGATGCTGACAGGAGAGATCCATCAGCGCCCGCGCGCTCTCGCTGCAGACGTAATCGTAATGCGTGGTCTCGCCCCGGATGACGCAGCCCAGGGCCAGGAAACCATCGAAGCTGCGATGGGGCGGCGAGATGCGCTGGGCCTCGATGGTCATGGCGATCGCCCCCGGTATCTCGAAGGCACCAGGCACTGAGGCCCGCTCGTGGGTGGCGCCTGCTTCGTCCAAGGTCTGGATGGCGCCCTTCACCAATTCGTCGGCGATGTCGGCATAGAACCGCGCCTCGACGATCAGCACGTGGGGCTTGCTGGTCACGCGCCCTCTCCTTCATGCGCGATCGGCCGCTGACCCGCCACCGTCAGCCCATAGCCATCGAGGCCGACGATGGTGCGCTTGGTGTTGGAAAGCAGGATCATTTCCCTGACGCCGAGATCGAGCAGAATCTGCGCGCCGACGCCATAGTCGCGGAGTTGGTCGCCGGATATGGCACCGCCAGCGATGCGCGCTCTCACCCGATCGGAGAGGCTGGTGGGCGAAGGCTCGCGGATCAAGACAACGACGCCCCGGCCCGCGGCGCCGATCACATCCATGGCCGCATGCAACTCACCGCCGCGCCCGCTGCTGCGGTCGGCCAGCACGTCGTCCAACACGTTAAGGGCATGCATGCGCACCAGCACCGGTCCGGGCGTGGTCACATCGCCCTTGACCAGCGCTATATGCTCGGCATGCGCGACGCGGTTGACATAAACGTGCATGCGAAATTTGCCGCCCCAGCGGCTATCGAAATCGCTCTCCAAGGCGCGCTCGACGATGCGATCATGGCGCCGGCGATAGGCGATGAGATCGGCGATGGTACCGATCTTGAGACCGTGGCGCTGGGCAAAGGCGATCAGATCGTTGCGCCGTGCCATGGTGCCGTCATCGTTCATGATCTCGCAGATCACGCCGGAGGGGTTGAGCCCGGCGAGCCGCGCAAGATCGACGGCGGCCTCGGTATGGCCGGTGCGCACCAGCACGCCGCCCTCGCGCGCGACCAGGGGGAAGATATGCCCGGGAGTCACGATGTCGCGGCGATCCTTGGTCGGATCGATGGCAGTCGCGATGGTGCGCGCCCGGTCGGGTGCCGAGATGCCGGTGGTCACGCCCTCGCGCGCCTCGATGGAGACGGTGAAGGCGGTTCGGTGGCGGGTCTCGTTGCTGGCCGACATCAACGGCAGACCCAACTCATGGACGCGCTCGCCGGTCAGGGCCAGGCAGATAAGCCCGCGGCCATGCTTGGCCATGAAATTGATCGCCTCGGGCGTGGCCATCTGGGCCGGGATGACGAGGTCGCCCTCGTCTTCGCGAGCCTCGTCGTCCACCAGGATGAACATGCGGCCATTGCGCGCCTCTTCGATGATGGCCTCGGTGGGAGAGACCAACTCCGAAAAAGTAATGCGCCAGGGCTCGGCCTGCGGCTTGTTCATGCCCGTTCCTTATCCATGAGGCGCGCAAGGTAGCGCGCCAGCAGGTCGATTTCCAGGTTCACACGATGGCCTGGCGAAATCCGACCGAAACCGGTCTCTTGCAGGGTCACCGGGATGATATTGACGCCGAATGTCGTGCCCTCGACCTCGTTGACGGTTAGCGATACGCCGTCGACGGCAATGGAACCCTTGGGAGCGATAAATCGCGCCAATGCGTCGGGCGCTCTGAAGCGAAACCGCAAACTGTCGCCATCGGGGCGGCGCTCGATCGCCTCACCCACTCCATCAACATGGCCGGAAACCAGATGGCCACCGAGTTCGTCGCCCAGTTTCAACGGCCGCTCCAGATTGACAGGCTGGCCAGGGGCCCAGCCCCCGACGGTCGTGCAGGCGAGCGTCTCCGCCGAAGCATCAACGGCGAACCAGCCCGAACCTTTGTCGACCACCGAAAGGCAGACGCCGTTGCAGGCGATGGAGGCGCCATGGGCGATCGTCGCGGTATCGAATCCCGTTTCCACCACGATGCGGGCGACGCCGCCTGACGTGAGGCTACGCAGCCTGCCGAGATCGGTGATGATGCCGGTGAACATGGCGCTAACCTAGTGAGCCTGCCGATAGGTTTCCAGCCGATCCTGGCCCAGTTCGATCGTCTCCATCGGCACGAAGCCTGGCATATCCGCCAGACGTTCCAGGCCGAACCCAGCCGTAGCGGGAAGGCCGTCGCCGCCGATCAGGCTGGGTGCGCGGAAGATGGCCAGGCGATTGACCAGCTTGTCGCGCAGCAGTGCAGCAGCAAGTCGCGCCCCGCCTTCAACCAGCAGACGGGTCAAGCCATGTGCGGCCAACCGTCCCATGACCTGGACCAAATCGAGCGCGCCATCCGATCCGGCGGGCGCCTCGATCACCTCGATGCCGCAGTCGACATAAATCTGACGCCGCCGCTTGTCGCCGCCGGGCAGGGTCACCAGCCAGGTCGGCGTGTCGTGGGCGCCCACGACAAGCGCAGAGGTCAGCGGCAACCGCATGCGCCCGTCGAGCACAATACGCAGCGGTGAATAGCGTTCCAGCCCCGGCAGGCGGACATTGAGCAGCGGATCGTCGGCCAGGACCGTGCCGCTTCCCACCATGATCGCGTCGTTCTGGGCCCGCAGCAGATGGGCCCGCGCCCGGGCCGGCTCTCCTGTGATCCAACGGCTTTCGCCAGTATGGGTGGCGATCCGCCCGTCCAGCGTCATCGCCAGCTTGAGCGTTACCAGCGGTCGATTTTTCTCCAGACGCTGCAAAAATCCGGCGTTGATTTCGCGCGCTTCGTCTGCGCCAACCCCCAGGCTGACGGCGATATCCTGCTCGCCAAGCAGCGTCAGGCCGCGGCCGGCGACGCGAGGATCGGGATCCTCTATCGCGATGACGGCGCGCGCGATTCCGGCTTTGCTCAAGGCCTCTGCGCAGGGGCCCGTCTTGCCGTGATGACTGCAGGGCTCGAGACTGACATAGGCTGTGGATCCAGCGGCCAGCGCGCCCGCGCGGGCCAGCGCCTCCGTCTCGGCATGGGGCCGACCGCCCGGCTGGGTCCAGCCGCGTCCGACCACACGGCCGTCCTTTACCAGGATGCAGCCCACCGCCGGATTGGGCCAAGTGCGGCCAAGACCGCGGCGGGCCAGCGCGAAGGCAGCCCGCATATGGACGAGGTCGTCCCGGAGTTCAGTCGTTGTCGCGATCGCCACCGAGCTTGCCCACGAATTCCTCGAAATCCTTGGCCTCGCGGAAGTTGCGATAAACCGAGGCGAAACGGACATAGGCGACCTTGTCGAGGCCGGAAAGCGCATCCATGACCATTTCGCCGACAACCGTCGTCGGGATGTCGCTCTCGCCCGAGCTTTCCAGCCGGCGCACGATGCCGTTGACCACGCGCTCGATCCGGTCGGAATCGACAGGCCGCTTGCGCAAGGCGATCTGCATCGAGCGCATGAGCTTGTCGCGATCGAAGGGCTCGCGCTGTCCGGTCGTCTTCACCACCGTCAGCTCGCGCAGTTGCACGCGCTCGAACGTCGTGAACCGCGCGCCGCAGTTCGGGCATTGGCGGCGGCGGCGGATGGCGGCGTTGTCATCCGTCGGCCGCGAATCCTTCACCTGTGTATCTTCGTTGCCGCAGAACGGACAGCGCATGGGCAGCCTCCCCCGAGGGCCTGAGGTCTTCTTACGTCAACGAGCCATAGATCGGAAACTTGCGGCACAGCGCTTCCACTTCGAGGCGCACCTCGCGCTCCACCGCCGCGTTATCCTGGGAATTGCTCTTCGCCAACCCGTCGAGGACCCGTACGATGAGTTGGCCCACCTGGCGGAACTCCGCCGGGCCGAACCCGCGCGTGGTGCCCGCCGGCGTGCCCAACCTGACGCCCGAAGTGATCGCCGGCTTCTCCGGATCGAAAGGTATGCCGTTCTTGTTGCAGGTAATCCCGGCTTCCTCGAGGCTGTGCTCGGAGGCTTTGCCGGTCAGTTTCTTCGGGCGCAGATCCACCAGCATCAAGTGGTTGTCCGTGCCGCCGGTGGTGATGGCCAGACCGCCAGCGATCAGCGTCTCGGCCAGCACCTTGGCGTTTTCCACCACGGCGGCCGCGTATTTCTTGAACTCTGGTCGCAGCGCCTCGCCGAAGGAGACCGCCTTGGCGGCGATGACATGCATCAGCGGGCCGCCCTGCAGGCCGGGGAACACGGCGGAGTTGATCTTCTTTCCGATCTCCTCGTCCATGGCCAGGATCATGCCGCCGCGGGGGCCGCGCAGAGTCTTGTGTGTCGTGGTGGTGACCACATGGGCATGGGGCAACGGGCTGGGATGGGCGCCGCCGGCGACCAGGCCCGCGAAATGCGCCATGTCCACCATGAAATAGGCGCCGATGGAATCGGCGATCTCGCGGAAGCGTTCGAAATCCCAGAACCGCGGATAGGCCGAGCCGCCAGCGAGGATCAGCTTCGGCTTGTGCTCCTTGGCCAGCTTCTCGACCTCATCCATGTCGATGCGCTGATTGTCCGGCCGGACACTGTAGGGCATGACCTTGAACCACTTGCCGGATTGATTGACCGGGGAGCCGTGGGTCAGATGGCCGCCCGCCGCCAGATTGAGACCCATGAAGGTGTCACCCGGCTGCAGCAGGGCGAAAAATGCCGCTTGGTTCGCCTGGGCGCCGGAGTGCGGCTGCACATTGGCAAAACTGCAGCCGAACAGTTTCTTTGCCCGGTCGATTGCCAGCGCCTCGGCCACGTCGACGAATTCGCAGCCGCCGTAGTAGCGGCGCCCCGGATAGCCCTCGGCGTATTTATTGGTCAGCACCGAGCCTTGGGCATCGAGCACCGCCTTCGAGACGATGTTTTCCGAGGCAATCAACTCGATCTGATCCTGCTGGCGATGCAGTTCGTCGCCCACCGCCTTGAAGATTTCCGGATCGCGTTCGGCGAGCGTCAGGGAAAAAAAGCCGGGCATGGTGCCGCTGACGGGATTGCTCATGGATTGCGTTCTTTCGTCATCTCGGGTCAGGACATTTGGGCGACGCGCCGATCATGGCGGCCGCCCTCATAGGCGGTGGCGAGGAACGTCGCAAGGCAATCACGCGCCACTTCCGTTCCGATCAGCCGGGCGCCAAGGGCGAGGACATTGGCGTGATTGTGCTGGCGCGCCAGTCGGGCGCTGGTGGCGGCCTGGCAGACGGCGGCACGGATATGGCGATGGCGGTTGGCCGCAATGGATATTCCGATGCCGGTTCCGCAGATCAGCACTCCCCGCTCCGCCCGGCCGTCGCCAAGGGCGGCGGCCAGCGCGTCGGCAAAATTGGGATAATCCACGGATCGGCGGTCGTGGGTCCCCAGATCGAGAGCGGCAAAGCCGAGGCGGGCCAGTTCTTCGACCAGAAGCTGCTTCAGATCGAAGCCGGCATGGTCGCTGGCGATGGCGATGGTCTCGGGCATGGCGGCGGCCGCTGGTCCTTAGGCTTGTTCCCCAGAAGAACTACCATATGTCGCCGTATTGCAACAACCCGCCACAAGCCATGGAAGTTGCAATATTTCAGCCGTTCGGGGATTGGTTTGAAATCCGCAAAGAAAACGGGCCCGGCACGAGGTGCCGGGCCCGCCTATCTCAGGCCCGAAGGCCCGAGATTTGGCCAACTACATTCCAGATGCTTCGGCGTACTTCCCATCTTTGAACTGATACCAGACATAGGTCGAGGAGGTCAGGTCGCCCTTGGCGTCGAAGCCGAGCTTGCCGATCACCGTGTCCCAGCTCTGGGAACGCAGGGCGTCGGCCACCTTCTTGGGATCGGTCGATCCGGCCTTGGTCACGGCCTGGGCCCAGACCTGGATCGCGGCGTAGGTGCTGAGCGTGTAGCCTTCCGGCTCGAACCCTGCCTTGCGGAACTCGTCGACAACGTCCTTGGCAGACGGCAGGTTGCGGGCTTCGGCAGCGTTGGTGAACATCACGCCGTCGGCGGCAGCGCCAGCAAGCGTGGCGAACTCCTGGGTGTTTAGCGAGTCGCCCGAGAGCAGTTGGGCATTGAGGCCCTGTTCGCGGGATTGCTTGACGATCAACGCTGCTTCCGGGTGATAGCCACCGAAGTAGATGACGTCGATATTCGCCGATTTCAGCTTGCTGACCAACGCCGAATAGTCCTTGTCACCGGCGGTGATTTCTTCGTTCAGAACTTCCTTCATGCCGGCGGCATTCATCGCCGTGCGGGTCAGATCGGCCAGACCCTTGCCGTAGGTAGACTTGTCGTCGATGACCGCGACGTTCTTGCCCTTGAAGTGCTGGGCGATCCAGGGACCGGCAAACGAGCCCTGCTGATCGTCGCGCCCGCAAGTGCGGAACACTGTGCCCCAGCCAGCCGCCGCCGGATCTTCCGTGAACTTCGGATTGGTCGACGCCGGGGTCATCTGGAGGATGCCTTCCTCGTGATAGACAGCCGAGGCGGGGATCGACGACCCGGAGCAGAAATGCCCGGCGACGAACACAACATGCTTTGAGACGAAGTCGTTGGCAACCGCCACGGCTTGCTTGGGATCGCAGGCATCGTCGCCGACATTGAGCGACAACTGCTGGCCCATAACGCCGCCCTTTGCGTTGATGTCGTCCACGGCCCTCTGGGCGCCGTGCTTCATCTGATCGCCGAACGCAGCATATTCGCCGGTCATCGGGCCCGCGGTCGCAATCGAAAGTGCACCGCCCGGTCCACCGGCCTTATGCGATTGCCAATACCAAACGCCAGCGACGATGACAACGATAGCGACAATCGCACCGACTATTTGGGATCTCGAAAGTTTTGGCATTATTGAGGCTCCCTCTTCTTCAAGATGATTTCACGCCGCCGGACGGCGGCAATCCGCAGATATTCCCAATGTTCCCGATGGGATGTGAACTGGGCATTGTAACATGGGCCGGTGGGTTAGCAACCTCATGCGCCCTCCCGCGGACGAGCCTGCTCAGTCATCACTTAATCCCGGCTGTCCTCCTCCCGCCCCGTGGATCCACGGCAGACCGCTTATCAGTTGCAGTCATTGGTCAATCATCCGTGGGCAAGAAAAACGGGCCCGGTACTGGGTGCCGGGCCCGTCCATCTCGGGCCGAAGGCGCGAGATTTGGCCAGTTACATGGCCGGAGCTTCGCTGTACTTGCCGCCTTTAAATACGTACCAGACGTAGGTCGAGGAGGTCAGGTCGCCCTTGGCGTCGAAGCCGAGCTTGCCGATGACCGTGTCCCAAGTCTGTGAACGCAGCGTGTCGGCAACCTTCTTCGCATCTGTCGTGCCTGCCTTGGTAACGGCCTGGGCCCAGACCTGGATCGCGGCATAGGTGCTGAGCGTATAGCCTTCCGGCTCGAACCCGTCCTTGCGGAACTCGTCGACTACATCCTTGGCGGACGGCAGATTGCGGGCTTCGGCGGCGTTGGTGAACATCACACCGTCGGCGGCAGCGCCGGCAAGCGTGGCGAACTCCTGGGTGTTCAGCGAGTCACCCGAGAGCAGTTGGGCGTTGAGGCCCTGTTCGCGGGATTGCTTGACGATCAACGCCGCTTCGGGGTGATAGCCGCCGAAGTAGATGACGTCGATATTCGCCGCCTTCAGCTTGCTGACCAACGCTGAATAGTCCTTGTCACCGGCGGTGATCTCTTCGTTCAGAACTTCCTTCATGCCGGCGGCATTCATCGCCGTGCGGGTCAGATCGGCCAGGCCCTTGCCGTATGTCGACTTGTCGTCAATGACAGCGACGTTCTTGCCCTTGAAATGCTGGGCAACCCAGGGGCCGGCAAACGAGCCCTGCTGATCGTCACGTCCGCAAGTGCGGAACACCGTGCCCCAACCCGCTGCCGCCGGATCTTCCGTGAACTTTGGATTGGTTGACGCCGGGGTCATCTGGAGGATGCCTTCCTCGTGATAGACCGAGGACGCCGGGATCGAAGAACCCGAGCAGAAGTGGCCGGCAACGAAGATGATGCCCTTGGAGACAAAATCGTTCGCCACGGCGACCGCTTGCTTCGGATCGCAGGCATCGTCACCGATGTTGAGAGCCAAATTCTTCCCGAGGACGCCGCCCTTGGCGTTGATGTCCAGCACCGCCCTTTGGGCACCGTGCTTCATCTGATCGCCGAACGCAGCATATTCGCCCGTCATCGGGCCGGCAGTAGCGATGTTTAGGTTCTGGGCCTTGGCGGCCGACGCGCCGATCGCGGTGGCAAAGGCCGCCGCAGCGATCAGCGGTAGTGCATATTTGCGCATATGAAACACTCCCTGTGGCTTCATGATGATTTCACGCCGCCGGACGGCGGCATTCCCTGATCTAGGCGTTGTGCCTATCGATCTGGATAGCAACATTCTAACACCAAGAAGGCCCCAAACAACATCTAGCTCAACAGGCGAGGCCGACCCCTTAAATATTTGATTTTGTGATATCTTTCGCACGCCATTGGAATGGCCCTGTTCGTTCGTAAAGCCAAGGATATTGGGCCGCCATTTTGCGCGCCTGCGTGAGCCGAAAAGCCAGCACCGCGAAGGCGGTGATGACGACGAAGTCGATCAGATATTCGAATAGCGCCTCGCTCAGCGGCTTGGCATTCTTGGAAAATAGGCTGTCAACGAAGAAAGCGCCCTGGAACAGCGCGAAGCCGAGGAAATTGTTTCCCAGCGCGAGCAGCGCGCTATAGGGAAGAATCTGCCACCACGGCCGCCAGGTATCGGCAAGGGCTTGGCCCATCATGAATCCGCCGCCGCCGAACATGATGAAGGTGAGTGCCAGAAGAGAGATCATCGTCGCATGCCCCTCACCCGTGGCCACCTTCGAGATAAGCGGCGCGCACTTCCGGGTTGGCGAGGAGTTCGCGCCCCGGCCCTGACAGCGTGATCTGCCCGTTCACCATGACGTAGCCGCGATGGGCCAGACGCAACGCGTGATAGGCATTCTGCTCGACCAGAAAGACGGTCACGCCTTCCTGTTCGTTGATCGTGCGGATCACTTCGAAGATCTGTTTGACGATCAGCGGCGCCAGACCCAGCGAAGGTTCATCCAACAACAACAGGCGGGGACGGCTCATGAGGGCGCGCGCGATGGCCAACATCTGCTGCTCGCCGCCCGAGAGTGTTCCGCCCCTCTGGTCCTGGCGCTGGCGCAGGATCGGGAACAGCGTCAGCGCCTTCTCCAGATCGACATCGAAGTGCGCCGGGTCGGCGGTGACCGCGCCCATCTGGAGATTTTCCAGCACCGTCATGCGCGGGAAAATGCGGCGGCCTTCCGGCGATTGCGCAATTCCCTTGCGCATAATTTCGAACGTTGGCCGGCGGGTAATGTCCTCACCATCGAACCAGATCGAGCCGTTGCGGGCCTGGGGCGTGCCGCAAACGGTCATTAGCAACGTCGACTTGCCAGCTCCGTTGGCGCCAATCAGAGTCACGATCTCGCCCTCGGCGACCGTCATATTGACGCCACGCAATGCTTCGATGTGCCCGTAAAACGTATGAACGCCGGCGATGTCCAATAGACCTGCCATTGCCTACGTCCGTGCGCCTACGGTCGGCGTCCCGTCGTCTTCCTCGGCTTCACCCAGATATGCCCGGATCACCGCCGGATCGCTGCGAATCTGGGCCGGGGTGCCATCGGCTATCTTGCGTCCGTAGTCCAGCACGACGATGTGGTCCGAGATTCCCATCACGACCGACATATCGTGCTCGATCAGCAAGACGCCGATCTTCTGTTCATCGCGGATCGAGCGCAACAACTGGTTCAGCTCCGCCGACTCCCGCGCGTTAAGGCCCGCCGCCGGCTCATCCAGGCAGAGAATCACCGGATCGGTGCACATGGCCCGGGCGATCTCGAGGCGGCGCTGGCCGCCATAAGGAAGATTACCGGCGTCCCAATCGGCCATGGTGGTGAGCCCGACGCGGTCGAGCCAAAAGCGTGATTTCTCGACCGCGGCGCGCTCGGCCCGCCGATAGCCGGGCAAGCCGATCAGCCCGCCGAAGGTGAAACCCGAGGCATGCATGAGCTTGTTGTGTTGGGCAACAATCAGGTTTTCGAGCACCGACATGCCGGCGAACAGACGGATGTTTTGGAAGGTTCGAGCGACGCCGGCGCGCTGCGCGATCAGATAGCCGTCCATCTGCTCCAGCAGGAATTGTCCCCGCGCCCCGTTCAGCGCCAACCGACCGATGGTCGGCTTGTAGAAACCGGTGAGGCAATTGAAGACAGTCGTCTTGCCAGCGCCATTTGGGCCGATGACCCCAGTAATTTCGCAGTCATTGGCGACAAAGGAGACATCATCCACGGCCACGAGGCCGCCGAAACGCATGGTGAGGTGCTCGACCCTCAGAAGGGGAGTGTCGCTCACGGCTTGGCCTTATGCCGATTCAGGAAAATCGTCGGGTCGCGGTGAGATAGAATGCCGCCTGGACGCCAGATCATGATCAACACCATGCCGATGCCGAACGCGAGCATGCGGTAGTCCTGTAATTGACGGAAGAATTCAGGCATGCCAATCAGAACGGCAGCCGCCAGCACAACGCCGATCTGGGTTCCCAGCCCGCCCAACACCACGATGGCGAGGATTACAGCCGATTCGAGGAACACGAAACTTTCCGGGCTGACGAAACCCTGGCGGGCGGCAAAGAATGAGCCTGCCATGCCGGCGAACATGGCGCCGATGGCAAATGCCGTCAGCTTGGTGTTGCGAGGATTAATGCCCAGCGCACGGCAGGCGGTCTCGTCTTCGCGCAAGGCCTCCCACGCTCGGCCGATGGGCAGGCGCCGAATGCGCAAGGTGAAGAAATTTGTCACCAGCGCAAAGGCCAGGATGAGGAAATAGAGGAAAAAGACGCGCTGATTGGGCGAATAGTCCAGGCCGAAGAACTGGGCGAAGGTTTCCACCCCTGGCGGCGCATCGCGCTCAAAGGGCAGGCCGAAGAAAGATGGTCGGGCAATCTTGTTGATGCCGTTCGGCCCGCCGGTGAACCACCACCAGTTGGTCAAGATGACGCGGATCATCTCGCCGAAACCCAGGGTGACGATAGCAAGATAGTCGCCGCGCAACCGTAGCACCGGGAAGCCCAGCAGCAGCCCGAAACTGGCCGACATGGCGCCGGCTATCGGCAAGGCGATCCAGAAACTCAGGCCCACGTTCGTGGAGAGCATGGCGTAGGTGTAGGCGCCGACGGCATAGAAGGCGACGTAACCGAGATCGAGCAAACCGGCGAGACCGACCACGATGTTCAGGCCCCATCCCAGCATGATGTAGGTCACCACCAGGGTCGCCACGTCGATCAGCCGGCGATTGGCAAAGGGCATAAAGGGCAGAGCGATCGCAAACAGGATCAGGACCGTTCCAATGATCTTGTTGTATTTGAGATAGAAAACGGCGAAGCGTGCTTCGCGCTGGCTCCCCGTTGGCACGACAGTCTTAGATTTCTGTGCCCAAATGATATAGGACCCACGCAGCACGAGAGAAAGCGGCACGATGGCCGCCGCCCAATTGACGACCTGGGCCTCGAACGGCAGTAGATCGCCCAGCGGCGAGCCTTGCAGGTAGGCCCATTCCAGGACCCCAAACGCCACCAGGATGAGAAGCCCGCCGACAACCGCGGGCATGGCGCGGCCGGCATGCATCAGCTGACTGAGGAAATAGACGACGGCGACGCCGACCGACGCGCAGAACACGGCGCGATACCGCGTGTTGATCTCGAGCCCAAAGTTCGTGCTGACAGCCTCGATACCTACCAGCAGGCAAGAGAGGACCAGCGTGATGATCCCGGCCCCCACCGCGCGCTTTGCAATCTCTCCATAGTTCACGATATCGCGGCCGGTCACAGCGGTGGACGCCAGGGCAGCCTGCATGGCCTATACCTTCTCCAGATCCGGTCGGCCGAGCAACCCGGTCGGGCGGAAGATGAGGACCATGACGAGGACGGCGAAGGCGGCGAGATCCTTGTAGTCGACCGAGAAATAACCCGACCACATGACCTCGATCATGCCGATCAACAAACCGCCTAGCATGGCGCCTGGCAGCGACCCGATGCCGCCCAGCACGGCGGCCGTAAAGGCTTTGATGCCGGCGACGAAGCCAATATAGAAATTGATCTGGCCGTAATAGAGCAGCACCATCATGCCAGCAACGGCGGCCAACCCAGCACCGAGGACGAAAGTCAGGGAAATCGTCCGATCGACATTGACGCCCAGCAAGGAGGCCATCTTTTTATCCTGCTCGGTTGCCCGTTGAGCGCGACCCAAGGGCGTGCGGGTAATCAGCAGTGTAAAGCCAGCCATGATGAGGATGGTGAGAACAATAATCACGATCTGCAGGTAACGGACCTGCACGACAAAGCCGCCCTGTTCCATAAGGGCGAAGCCGCCAGTTATCAAATTGCTTTGCGGTTTGGTGCGCGCACCCTGAATCAATTGAACGTAGTTCTCCAGCATGATTGACATGCCAATCGCCGAGATCAGCGGCGCCAGCCGCGTCGAATTGCGCAGGGGTCTGTAGGCGATGCGTTCCACGGTCCAGCCGTAAACCGCGGTGAGGACGACAGCGATGACGAGCACAAGGGCGAGCGCCAGTGGGATCCAGGTGATTCCGAAGGCGCCCATCAGCAGGAAGGCGATCAGCGCCATGAATGCGCCGATCATATATACGTCGCCATGGGCGAAATTGATCATTCCGATGATGCCGTAGACCATCGTATAGCCGATGGCGATCAGGCCGTAGATGGCGCCGAGCGATATGCCGTTGATCAGTTGCTGAATGAAAAGTGCCATCGTTTCCCGCCCCTGAGCCCATTCGGTGACACGCCGACCACAAAGCATCGGTCGCCGGCATATCCCCTATGCCGGCCTTGTCGCGCCTTGATGGGTCGAGCTTCGCCGCCTCACCTGCCGGAATCGTTTTTTTGGCGATCCGTGACCGCCATTTTGTTACGTGGACCCTAATCGCAGATGTCCCGGCCGGCAAGAGTCTTGCTCCCATCGGCATTTTCCGACCATCGAAAGCGTCATTAATGCCCCCTACCCCCCATCACGGACGCTCATCCGCCGGCATCAGGCGCAGCGTGCCCAGCAGCCCGCTTGGCTTGAAAATCAGCACGAGAGCGAGAACCGCGAATGTCACCACATCGCGCCATTCGAAGCCGATCAACATGCCGGAATAGGTTTCGATCAGTGCCAGCAGGAACCCACCCAGCATGGCCCCGGGCAGCGAGCCGATCCCGCCCAGCAACGCCGCGATCAAGGATTTCAGGCCGACAATGAACCCCATGTTGAAATCGACAGCGTTGTATTGCAGGGCCTCGAACAGGCCGGCGGCACCCGTCAAGGCGCCGCTCAGCACGAAGCTCCGCGAAATCGTGCCCCGGACGTCGACGCCGACCAAAGCGGCCATGCGAGGGTCTTGGGCACAGGCGCGATAGCTGCGGCCAAAGGTCGTTCGGCGGCTGGCCAGCCAGAGAAGCCCTGCAATGGCCCCGGTTGCCAGCCCGATGAACAAGTGCCACTTGCGCAGATAGACGTCATAGCCAAGGCCCTCGATGATCTTCCAGGCGGAATAGGGATTTTGCGGCATCCAGCGCGTCCTGGGACCTTGGAGCAGTCGCACGGTTTCACGCAGCAGGATGGCAACCGCGATCGAGGCGACCAGCGGCACCGTCGTAGCCGCGCTCTGCACCTTGCTGAACACCATCCGGTTGACGGTCCAACCGGCGGCGGCCGCGCTCGCCACCACGAAGCAACCGATGGCAATGATCGGCAGGACCGTGAAATTGGCCCCGGAAACAACCGCCACGACGTAGCCGATATAGGTCGTGAAAGCGCCGATCATGTAGAGGTCGCCGAAGGCCAGATTGATGAACCGCGTGATCCCATAGATCAGGGTGAAGGCCACTGCGAGAAGCGCGTAGAGACAACCGAGCGTGACGCCATTGATGGTCTGCTGCAGATAATAGAGCCAGGGCGTCCAGACCGTCGGCGCCGGATGGCCCTCGGGCAAGATGTTGCTGTGGTGTTGCAGGTAGAGAAGCTTGTTCAGCTGCTGAACTTCGTAACGCTTCATCTTGCCGAATTTCTGGCTGTCCACCAGGTCGATCTGCCACAGCCCCTTGGTCTCACTGCGCGGCAGGAAGAAGCAGATGATCCAGCCTTCTTTGTCGGGGCCGGTCGCATCGCTTCGCGTCCAGGTCAGGCGCACGGCGACGGGCTCGTTGAAGCCGGCCTCGCGGATCTCGTGCTTCACGTCGGTTGGGTTGTCATCGAACCCGGGTAGCAGTGCCTCGCATCGCTGCAGCGGGCTGTCGCCGGGGGCGGCGGTATCGGGCGGATTGTCCGCGCGGGCGTAACCCGGCAGGCCGATAGCGCAGATCAGGGCAACGAGAATGCCCACAATACGCCATGCCTGGCTCTTGCAGATTCGCTGTGTTACCATCAACAGCACTGTAACTGGTAAGATTTACAAGCTCAAGCCCATGCCGTCCGTTGGCCGCGTCCACGCCGAGGAAATTCAGCCGAGCCGGGCAGGCCGCCTGCCTCTGGTGGGCGGCGCGCTCTGTCTGAATTTCACCAATACCACCAGCGGCCGCGGCACGCCGCACCAGATCGAGCATCTTCACCGCTTCGAACATCTGCTGGCCTGGGCCCGCCATGCCGGGGCTCTCGACGAAACGGCCGCGACGGCGTTGGAAGTCCTGGCGCCGAACGGACCCGCGACCCGCCGCGTACTTGCCCGCGCGATCACGCTGCGCGAAGCTCTTTATGCTTTGTTTCAAGCCGTGATAGCGGGCGGGCCGCCGCCGGCGCCCGAATTGGCCGAGTTCAATCGTTGCCTGGCCGAAGCCATGGCGGCAGCAGCCATCGAACCGACGCCCGATGGTTTTGCCTGGCGCTGGCCGGAACGGGCCACGGCGCCGGAACGCTTGATTTGGCCCCTGGCGCGCTCGGCGGCCGATCTGCTCATCGCTGGCAATCTTGCCCGCGTCAAGGCCTGCCCGGGCCTCCATTGCGGCTGGCTGTTCTTGGACACGACCCGGAACGGCCGGCGCCGCTGGTGCGAGATGGAGGTCTGCGGCAGTCGCGCCAAGATGCGCCGGTACCACCAGCGTCGACGTATGTCAGCCGGTGCCGACAGCCCCTTCTGAACCGAACGGGAGCCTCCCCGCCGCACGCCACGGCCACAGCTTGCCATCGCCGGGCGGGATGCTAGGTTTGCCCTGAGATGAGCTGCGCGGCCTCCGCGCTGCCTCGAGGAGAGTTGGATAATGACCAAACCCGCCGCTGCACCCTCCCCTGAAGGGGCTTCCCGCGTGGAATTCAAATGGGAAGATCCGCTTTTGCTGGACGATGAATTGACCGAGGAGGAGCGACTGGTGCGCGACACCGCGCGCCAATATTGCCAGGAAAAGCTGATGCCTCGCATTCTCATGGCCAACCGCCATGAGCGCTTCGATCGCGAGATCATGAACGAGCTGGGCGAGCTGGGACTTCTGGGATCCACCATCGACGGCTACGGCTGCGCCGGGGTCAATTATGTTTGCTACGGCCTGGTCGCCCGCGAAGTGGAGCGGGTGGATAGCGGCTATCGCTCGGCCATGAGCGTGCAGTCGAGCCTGGTCATGCATCCGATCTATGCCTATGGCACGGAAGAGCAGCGCAAGAAATATCTGCCGCGCCTGGCCACCGGCGAAATAGTTGGCTGCTTCGGCCTGACTGAACCCGACTACGGCTCCGATCCCGGCGGCATGACGACTCGCGCCCGCAAGACAGCCGATGGCTACGTCCTGAAGGGCACCAAGATGTGGATCACCAACGCACCGATCGCCGATGTCTTTATCGTCTGGGCGAAGGACGACGCCGGGACGATCCGCGGCTTTATCCTCGAAAAAGGAATGAAGGGTCTGTCGGCGCCGAAGATCGAAGGCAAGTTCTCGCTCCGCGCCTCGATCACCGGCGAGATCGTGATGGAGGACGTTCATATTCCCGCCGAGAACCTGCTGCCTCATGTCAGCGGATTGAAGGGCCCCTTCGGCTGCCTCAACAACGCGCGCTATGGCATAGCTTGGGGTGCCCTGGGCGCGGCCGAATTCTGCTGGCATGCGGCGCGCGATTACACGCTGAACCGCAAGCAGTTCGGCCGGCCGCTGGCCGCCAATCAGCTGATCCAGAAAAAGCTCGCCGACATGCAGACTGAAATCACGCTGGGTCTGCATGCCTGTCTGCGCCTGGGCCGATTGAAGGACCATGATCGGGCAGCACCCGAGATGGTATCGCTGCTGAAGCGCAATTCCTGCGGCAAGGCCCTCGACATCGCCCGCATGGCGCGCGACATGCATGGGGGCAATGGAATCGCCGACGAATATCACGTCATCCGCCATGTGATGAATCTGGAGGCCGTGAATACCTATGAAGGCACCCATGACGTCCATGCGCTGATCCTCGGCCGGGCGCAGACCGGCATTCAGGCCTTCAGCGCGTCTTAGCGACTGATCGTCTAAAAGTGATTTCGCTTAAGACGTGAATCCAAGACTAGCCGCGCGCCTCGGCGGTCCAGCCCTGCCAAGCATGCCACAGCGTATTGGCGGCGAAGCCCAGGAACATCAAGCCGGTCGCCCGCAGAATCCAGATCTCGTGCCGGCGATAAAAGCGCTGCAACGGGCCGATTCCCACGAGCCAGATGAGAATCCCGTCGGCCAGGATGCAGCCGACAAGGCAACTGCCTAGCAACGGCGGAGCCTGGCCGATGGTGAAATCGGCAAGCTGGCCCGCCAGCAGGGCGGTGAAGACCGCCAAGGTCACGGGATAGCTCTTCGGATTGGAAAGGCCGAAGGCGAGGCCGCGCAGCAGCGGCCGATGAATCTGGATATTGGCCCGGCCCGAGGCATCTTGGCGGGCGAACAGGCTGCGGCTGCCGAGATAGGCGAGATAGACGCCGCAGAAAGTGGCCAGTGCGTTGAACATCCACGGGGCCACCAGACGCGCCCCCACGAGGGCCGTAAGCGCGAGCGTCGACCACAGCAGATCGCCGGCCAGGTGGCCGAACAGGAACATGGCCCCTGCCCGCCGCCCCTTGGCGGCACCGATGCCCAGAAAGGCGATGACCGCTGGCCCCGGGGTCAGCACGGTGATGGCCCCGGCCATGGCGGCGCTTATGAGAAGTGCGGGTGCCAAGGTCATTTCCATGTCCTCACGTCCATATCCTCACGCCGCGCTCAACACCGCCTGCGAGAGCATCAGCGCGTCGGCGGCGGTGATGGGGCGGCAATTCGAATCGCGCATCGCCCTGTTTTCGGGCGCCATTATCAGCGCGGCAAGGCGTTCGCAATCCTTTTTGCCGAGGCCATCCTTGGCGAGCGAGACGGCGAGCCCCGTGGAACGCACGAAGGAATCGAAGCGAGGCGCAAGCTCGGCGAGAACATCGGCTTGCTTGCGCCCCTCGCTTGGCACGCCCAGGGCGGTGGCGACCCTGGCGTGACGCGCGGGGGCGGCTTCGGCGTTCCAGGCCAAAGCGGCGCGCAGCGCCAAGCCCACGGCGCGCCCATGATGAACATGGCCCAGCGCGCCTAGAGCATGCCCCAGGGCATGGGCGATGCCGGTGCCGGAATTGTCGATGGCGATGCCCGCCGCGGACGCAGCAATCTGCACATAGCCGCGCGCGTCGAGATCGTCGGGCGTCGATACGGCGCGCGGCAGGTGTTCGACGATCATCCGGATGGCCTGCAAGCAGACGGCGTCGTTCATGGGATTGGCCCGGCGGATGGTGCAGGCCTCGATGGCATGGACCAGCGCGTCGATACCGGTTGCCGCCGTCAGATGGGCGGGCAACCCGACGGTGAGCCGGGGATCGAGCAAGGCGAAATCGGCGCTGAGATTGCTGCCCCAGGCCCAGACCTTTTCGCCCTTCGCATTGGTGAAGACCGAAACCTTGGTGGTTTCCGAACCGGTGCCGGAGGTTGTGGGAATGCAGATCTTGCGCAGCGAACTCGCCGGCAGCGGATTGACCGCGAGTGCGTAATGCTCGGCCGGCTGGCTGGAGGGTGCGATGGCCGCAGCCATCTTGGCGACATCGAGGGCGGAGCCCCCGCCCAGCCCGATCACCAGTTTGGCGCCGTGCTTGCGGGCCGCTTCCGCCGCCGCGTCGATCTGCCGGCTCAGCGGATCGCTGCGAATATCCTGGAACCGGGCGATCCGATGTCCGCCCGCCTTCAAAATCCCCTCCGCGCGGTCGCCCAGCGCCGCAATGCCGGGATCGCTGATGAGCAGCACGGGCGCGCCTTCGCCCACCAGGCCGTTCACGTCGCCGGCAAGCTTCTCGACGCGGTCGAGGCCGAAGGCGACGGTCGCGATGGGGCCGAAGTAAAATGAGGATGACGTCATGACGATTCCAAGCCGGGGGTGGACGGAAACGGGCGATAGATAGACATAGCCTTCTGCCAATGTCGCGGGCAAATTTGCTCGCCCAGGATCTGCCTTGGGCGCCAATGCAACGAGGTCCGGCCATGAAGATCACGGCGATCACCATCACCCATCACCGCCTGCCGCTGGACCCGCCGTTCAACGCCAGTTGGGATACCCGGCCGCGAACCCATTTCGATGCCACCATCGTGCGCGTAGCCACCGACGAGGGGCTGGTAGGCGTGGCATCCGGCGACATGATGGTGGGGTTTGCCGGCCATGAGCATTTGTTCATCGGCCAGGACCCGCTGGCCATCGAGCGGCATTTCCGCGTCATCAACAACATCGGTTTTCACTATGGCCGCTGCTGGCCGCTGGATCTGGCCCTGTGGGACCTCGCCGGCAAGATTGCAGAATTGCCCTGCTGGAAGCTGCTGGGTGGGCTCTCGAACAGGGTCCGCGCCTATGCCTCCTCCGGCACCTTACGCAAGCCCGACGCCATGGCCAAGACCGCGCGGCGGTTCCTCGACCAGGGCTTCGCCGGCATGAAAGTGCGTTTCCACCGCGGCGATTGGCGCGACGACATCGAGGCGCTGACGGCCGTGCGCGAGGAAGTCGGCGACAAGCTGACGCTTATGGTGGATTGCAATCAGGGCTGGCGCATGCCTTGGGATACCGAGACGCCTTGGGCCCTGAAGGATGCCCTGCAGGTCGCCCGCCATCTCGAGACGTTGAATGTCTATTGGATGGAAGAGCCGCTCCATCGCGGCGACTACGAAGGCATGGCGGCTCTGCGCCAGGCGACAGATCTGCGCATCGCCGGCGGCGAGATGACTCGCGAACTCTACGAATTTCGCACGCTGATAAATTCGGGCTGTCTCGACGTGCTTCAGCCCGATGCGGCCCTGGTGGGTGGCATCACTGGCCTGCGCAAGGTGGGCCAGATGGCCCTCGACCATAATCTCATGTTCACACCCCATACCTGGACCAACGGTATGGGGGTGATGGCCAATGCCCAACTCGTTTGCGGCGCCACCGGAGCGCCCTTCCTCGAGTTTCCCTACGACCCGCCGGAGTGGAGCCTGGATCGGCGCGATTTCATGATGCACACGCCGCTGGCCGTGGACAGTGAGGGCTGGATCGTGATGCCCGATCTGCCGGGAATGGGGTATGCGCTGGACGAAATGAAGCTGGCCGAAACACGAATCTAACCGGCCTGGCGCAACCACTCGATGATGCCGGAGAAGTCCAAGCTGCCCTTGCCCGTTGCCACATAGCGTTCATAGAGGGATGTGGCCGCAGCCCCCAACGGCGTGCCGGCGCCGCTGGTTTTCGCCGCCTCGCCGGCCAGCTTCAAATCCTTCAGCATCATGGCCGCGCTGAACCCCGGCCGGTACCCGTTGTTGGCGGGCGAGCTTGGAACCGGCCCCGGCACGGGACAATAGGACGTCAGCGACCAGCACTGGCCAGAGGCGCGCGAGGCGACTTCGAACAAAATCGCCGCCGGCAGGCCGAGTTTTTCGGCCAGGACAAAAGCCTCACTGACCCCGATCATCGAAATCCCGAGAATTAGATTGTTGCAGATCTTCGCGGCCTGACCGTTGCCCGGGCCGCCAGTGTGAACGGCCGTCTTTCCCATGGCCTTGAAGATCGGCTCGCCCCGCGCGAAGGCCGTGTCGCTGCCGCCGACCATGAAGGTGAGCGCCGCCGCCACCGCGCCGGCAACGCCGCCTGATACCGGCGCATCGAGGCAATCGACGTCCGCTCGCGCCGCAGCGCCGTGAATGTCGCGGGCGGTAGCGACATCGATGGTCGAACAGTCGATCAGCAGACTGCCTTTCGCAGCCGAGGCGATGAGCCCTGCCAGACCCATGTAGACATCGCGTGATTCTCGGCCCGACGGCAGCATGGTGATGACGATCTGTTTGTCGCGGGCCGCATCGGCGACGCCGCTTGCAGGCGTGGCGCCCGCCTCCGCCAGACTTTCCAGGGCCGATGGGCTCACATCGAACACGCGCAGCCGGTGTCCTGCCTTCAACAGGTTTCGCGCCATCGGGGCCCCCATATGACCGAGACCGATGAAGCCGATGTCCGCCATGATCGCCCTCCTCAATCGAAAACGAGATCCGGCCCGTCCGCTGGCGCGAAATAGGAATCGACGAGATCGCTATCGACCTCGGCAAGGGTTGCCGGCCGCCAGGCCGGTCGCCGGTCCTTGTCGATGACTGCGGCGCGCACCCCCTCGAAGAAATCATGCCCGGCCATGAAATGGCGCGCCAAGCGATATTCCATCACCATGGCACCCTCGAAGTCGAGGGTCGCCCCCTGTCGGAGCTGACGAAAGGCGACCTTGAGCGCCACCGGGGATTTTTGCCGCAAGACGCTCGCGGTCTGACGAGCCCAATCGCCGCCTTCGATTTCCAAAGCCGCCAGGATCGCCTCGACGCTGTCGCCGGCAAAACAGCGATCGATGGCCGCGCGCCGCTCGGCCAGCGCGGCCGGGCCGGGCGCCCCAGGCAAATGGGCGATATCTCGGAAGTCGGCCAAACTGTTTCCCGCCGGGAGATAATGCGTCCCCAGCCCGGCGTAAAGCATGTCCGCCGGATCGAGCTGCGCCCCGGTCAGACCCAGGTAGAGCCCGATCTGGCCGGGGCATCGCGACAGGAACCAACTGGCGCCAACATCGGGAAAGAACCCGATGCCCGTCTCCGGCATGGCGAAACGGGCACCGGGCCCGACGATCCTGTGGCTGCCGTTGATCGAGACTCCCGCCCCGCCGCCCATGACCAAGCCGTCGATCACGGCGACATAGGGTTTTGGACAGCGCCGAATGGCCCGGTTGAGGCGGTACTCCTGCCAGTAGAAACGGTAGAGGGCCGCCCGGTCGGCTCGGGCGGCAAACAGCGCGCGCACATCACCGCCAGCCGAGAAAGACGGCCCGTCGCCTGCGCGAATTCCCAAGGCGGAAACATTGTTGTCCGCGCCGCTGGCGACCAGCCATTCCGCCAGGCGGTCGATCATCGTCAAGTCGAGGGAATTCAGAGCCTTGGGCCGGTCGAGTATCGCCCATGCCATATCGCCTTTTGTTTCGAACCAAATGTCGGCCGGCATGCGCGAACCCGTTGCGTTGTTTGAAGGGAGTGGGCAATATTTTAACGGAATTGATGCTCGGCGGGATACGAGCAGCGGGGGGTACAAATGGCACAGAAGCATCTGTTCACGACGTTCGGCTTGGCCGTTCTGACCGTCGGTTTGACTCTGCCGATGGCGGCAAGAGCCGAACTAAAGTTCTGCAATCACACCAAAGAGCAAGTCAGCGTGGCGATCGGCTTCAGTTCGCCGGGCAGCGGGCAATGGACGTCGGAAGGCTGGTGGACCATCGACCCGAATGATTGCAAGGTTCCGATCGGCGGAGTGTTGAAGAACCGGTACTACTACTATTATGCAGACTCCGATTCCAATAAGTGGGACGGCGACTACATCTTCTGCACCAAGGATCAGAAGTTCACCATCGAAGGCGACAAGGACTGCAAATCGCGCGGATATGCGCCGGAGGGCTTTCGCGAACTTGACGTCGGCGAGTCCACAACCAAGGAAATCGACTTCACCGATAACTGACGAGCGGTACCGATTACCGATTGACAGGTTCCTGCAGAACCGATATGTAAAGAGACGCGCCGATTTGAGCCTTCAGCTTGCGGGCGCTTTATAAATTCAGCTAAAGCGACGGACGTGAACCGCCCGGCGTAAGCTGCGGCGGTTTTTTTTGACCGGGCCGGTCCCCCGGAAGCCAACGGACCCGCGGAGATTTGAGGGGCAGCTTGCGCCGCGTGATCAAACGCTAAAGCGTCTTAACCATCGTGTGGCCCCGCACGAGAGAAGCCAATGGAGGGCCTGATGGCGACCGAATTGAAGAATATTTTTACAGCGACCCAATCGAATTTGCGCCAACGACCGGCTGATGCCGCAGCCACCTTTGCAGCCGCGACCCGCCAGCTGGCGGGATTGCGCAGCGAGGCCACCATCCGCGATTTTCGCCTGACCCTGGATGAGCCCCCGGCACTGGGCGGGGCGGATTCGGGGCCGAACCCGGTGGAACTGGTGTTGGCGGCGCTGGGCGCCTGCCAGGAGATAACCTATCGCCTCTATGCCGAAAATCTGGGTATCCCTCTTAACCACGTGTCGGTGAAGGTCGAGGGTCGCCTCGATCTGCGCGGATTCTTCGCTGTCGACGAAGGCATCCGGCCCGGGTTTCGCGACATCCGCGCCATCGTGGAAATCGACAGCCCTGCCAGCGCCGACGATATCGAGCGGTTGCGCGCCACCGTCGATAATCATTGCCCGGTATTGGACATCCTTCGTAATGTCACGCCTACAAAGCTGGAAATCATCCACCATTCCGGCCGTCAACCGGTCGCCGCTTAGAGCAAGATCGGATCGGTTTGAATCAAGCCGATCCATGAATCCTGCTCTGTTTAAACGAGGCAGCGACTCATTCACGTCTCGGACCGAATTGGCTTAAGACGATCAGGCGTTAGGCAACGGAGATAAATCATGAGCAAACATCCCGAGACCATTGTCCTGCACGCCGGATACCGGGCTGATCCCGCCACCGGTGCGGTCGCGGTGCCAATCTATCAAACCACATCATTCCAGTTCCGCAACACCGAGCATGCGGCCAATCTGTTTGCCCTCAAAGAGTTGGGCAATATCTACACGCGGATCATGAATCCGACCGTTGACGTGCTGGAAAAGCGCATCGCCGAATTGGAAGGCGGCGTTGCAGCCCTGGCGCTTGCGTCCGGTCAAGCCGCTTCCGCCTTCGCCATCCAGAACATCGCGCGCGCCGGCGACAATGTTGTCAGTTCCACGGATCTTTACGGCGGAACATGGAACCTGTTTGCCAATACGCTGAAGGACCAGGGGATCGAGGTGCGTTTCGTCGATCCCACCGATCCGCAAAACTTCGCCCAGGCCACCGATGCCAAGACCAGGGCCTATTATGCCGAAACGCTGCCCAACCCGAAGCTGCACGTCTTCCCCATCAAGGAAGTGGCCGATATCGGCCGTAAGCTGGGCGTGCCGCTGATCATGGACAACACCTCCTCGCCCATTCTCTGCCGGCCGTTCGAGCATGGTGCTGCGATCATCGTCTATTCGACGACGAAATATATCGGCGGCCATGGCACGTCGATCGGTGGCGTGCTGGTGGATGGCGGCAATTTCGACTGGGAAAAGCATGCCGAGCGCTTCCCCTTGCTCAACACGCCCGATCCCAGTTATCACGGCGCGGTCTGGACCCAGGCGGTCAAGCCGCTAGGCCCCATCGCCTATATCATCAAGGCGCGAGTGACCTTGCTTCGCGACCTGGGCTCGGCCATGAGCCCCTTCAACGCCTTCTTGTTTCTTCAGGGGTTGGAGACCCTTCCCTTGCGCATGCGCGAGCACTGCCGCAACACCCAGTCTGTCGTCGATTACCTGAAAAAGCAGGCCGAGGTAACGAGCATCATTCACCCCAGCCAATGGCAGGGCGAACAGAAACGCCGTGCCGACACTTATCTCAAGGGCGGCTATGGCGGGTTGGTCGGTTTCGAGATCAAGGGAGGCAAGGAGGCGGGCCGCAAGTTCATCGACTCCTTGAAGCTTTTCTACCATGTCGCCAATATCGGCGATGCTCGCAGCCTGGCGATCCACCCGGCGAGCACCACCCACTCCCAGCTCGATCCCGGCGAGCAGTTGGCGACCGGCGTCTCGGATAATTATGTTCGCCTCTCCGTCGGCATCGAGCATATCGACGACATCGTCGCTGATCTGGATCAGGCGCTTAAGACGACCACGGGGGTGGCCAAAGCAGCGGAATAATTCCGCCGCCCGATAGCCTCAACTCTCGACAAGTTCAGGGCGAGGGAGAAAGACGGACCTCATGGCAAGCTTGGCCAATCATGGGAGCGAAACGACGACGTTTCACACTCTGGTCGGATTGCAGGCCGGAGCCTTCGTGGCTATCATCGACCGATGGTGCGCGTTGCCTTCACTCCGAACCTGCGCCGCCACCTGCCCTGCCCGACCGTCGAGGCACATGGGCGCACGGTGGCCGAGGCGTTGAGCGCCGTCTTCGCGGATCACCCGCGGCTCAAATCCTATGTGCTGGACGATCAATCGCGCTTGCGCCGGCATGTGGTGATCTATCTGAATAATCGGAAGACCGGCCTCGATTCCGCCCTCGACGAGGGCGACGAGATTTACGTCATGCAGGCATTGTCGGGAGGCTGAGACATTGAGCGACCTTCTGTTGGCGGCCACACGCAAGGGCCTGTTCGTCCTGGAGCGCCGCAGCGGCGAATGGACCATCTGCCACGACGCCTTTCTTGGCGATCCGGTTTCGCTCGCCGTTCAGGATCCGCGCAGCGGCCGGCTTTATGCGGCGCTCAAGCTCGGACATTTCGGGGTCAAGCTGCATATGTCCGATGACGGCGGGGCGACATGGCGCGAAACCGGTTGCCCGGCCTTCCCCAAGACGCGGGATCGATCTGGGCGGGAACGATCGGCGGCGGGTTGTTCCGCTCCGAGGATGCCGGCGAAAGCTGGAGCCTGGTCGAGGCGCTGTGGAACCACCCCGAGCGCAAAAAATGGTTCGGCGGCGGCAATGAGGCGCCGGCAATCCATTCCATCTGCCTCGACCCGCGCAATCCACGCCACGTGACCTTGGCGGTCTCCTGCGGTGGCGTCTGGCAGAGCGAGGACGACGGCGCCTCCTGGCGCCCTACTTCCAAGGGCATGTATGCGGAATTCATGCCGCCCGAGCGGCGCGAGGATCCGGCGATCCAAGACCCACATTGTCTAGCGCAATGTCGCGCGAAGCCGGATTGCTTTTGGATTCAACACCACAATGGGGTCTTCCGCTCGACCGATGGCGCTGAGACCTGGCAGGAAGTCACCGCCATTCGACCCTCGAAATTCGGATTCCCCGTCGCGGTCCATCCCGCCAATCCCGATCGTGCCTGGTTCGTGCCGGCGGTCAAGGATGAATGCCGCATTCCTGTGGAAGGCGCCCTCGTCGTGGCGCGAACCAGCGACGGCGGCCGGAGCTTCGATATATTGCGCGACGGGCTGCCCCAGAAAAACGCCTATGATCTGGTGCTGCGTCATTCGCTCGCCATCGACGACGCCGGGGCGTGGCTGGCCTGCGGCTCGACCAGCGGTCATCTGTGGCTGTCGGGCGATCAAGGCGACCGCTGGCACCTGGCGGCCGGGCATCTGCCGCCCATCTACGCGCTGCGCTTTGCCCACTTGTAGACGCGTGCTAGTGTTAACCCGTCATGCCGCGCGACCATAAAGAGCATAAATCCCACCGGCCTTCGCCCGAATCTAAGGCTATCGGCCAATACCCCCGTCTTCGCCTCCGGCGCAATCGGGCGGCGGACTGGGTGCGCCGTCTGGTGGCGGAAAACCGGCTCGGCGTTGCGGATTTGATCTGGCCGGTCTTCGTCCACGAAGGAGCCGGACCCCGTCAGGCCATTGCGTCCATGCCGGGCGTGGAGCGTCTCTCCATCGAGGCTCTGGTCGATGCCGTCGGCGAGGCCGCCGCGCTCGGCCTTCCCGCGATCGCGCTTTTTCCGGTGGTGCCGCCTAATCTGAAGTCGGAACGGGGCGAGGAATCCTGGAACCCGGAAAATCTTTGCAATCGCGCGCTGCGGGCAGTGAAACGCGCGGTTCCGGCGATCGGGCTCATCTGCGACGTGGCCCTCGACCCCTATACCAGCCATGGGCATGACGGATTGCTGGTGGACGGCCAAATCCTGAACGACGAGACCATCGACATTCTATGCCAACAGGCCCTCGCCCAGGCCGCCGCTGGCGTCGACATCGTCGCACCGTCGGACATGATGGACGGGCGGATCGGGCGCATCCGCGATGCGCTCGATGGGGCCGGATACACCGATGTGCGCATCCTCGCTTATGCGGCTAAATACGCATCGGCCTTTTACGGGCCGTTCCGCGAGGCCGTGGGCTCCAAATCGGCTCTGGGCAAAGGCGACAAGCGCACCTATCAGATGGATCCGGCGAACGGCGACGAGGCGTTGCGCGAGGTTGCCCTCGATATCGCCGAGGGTGCCGACATGGTGATGGTGAAACCCGGCATGCCCTATCTTGACATTCTGCACCGGGTCAAACAGGCCTTCAGCTTGCCCACCTTCGCCTATCAGGTCAGCGGCGAATACGCGATGCTGAAGGCCGCGGCCGAGCGCGGCTGGCTCGATGATGAGCGCGCCATCATGGAGTCCCTGCTGGCTTTCAAGCGTGCCGGGGCCGACGGCGTCCTGACTTACGCCGCTGTCGATGTGGCGCGACGCCTGAAAGCCGGCTGACGCCGGTGGCGCGGTTCTACGGCGCCGGCACGATCCTTGCGGCGCTGCTGTATCTAAGCGGTTGTGCGCCTACGAACGACAATATCCGGATCATTCAATCCAATGGCCCGGCCTATGAAGTGATGGCCCGCGGCGGATCCGTCGTGAAACCGGCCGCCCAGCCGGCCGGGCGCGGGACGATGATCCTGGAAGGCGGCGGCATTTATCTTGATGAGGCGAGTGCGTTGACGGTCGCCTATGCCGGGCCCAAGCCGGTTCTTTGCCTGATCGACACGGCGGCAGACGGCAAGGGCGATCCCTATCGCAAATTCGATGCCTATGACGGCGTGCAAATGCTGACTCTCGATATCACGCCCAAGACATCCGACGACCCCCAGGTGCTCGAGGCACTCAAGCGCTGCACCGGCTATTTTTTCAACGGCGGCAACCCCGAATTGCTGTCCGAGGGCCTTCTCACCGCCCAGGGCGACAGCCGGGCTTTGGCCGTCATACGCAAGCGCTTCGAGCAGGACGGGGCCGTTGTCGCCGGCACCAGTGCCGGCTCGATGATCGTAGGGCCGATCACGCTATGCGAATGCGGCCCCAAGAGCAGCGTCAATGCGCTGACGACGGGGACGCTCTATCAAGCGCCGGGATACAAATTCGTCAACGGCGTGCTGGTCGACGGACATTTCTTCACCAGGGGCCTGATCGGCCGAAATCTTTATGCGCTGGCCAAGACCGGCGAGCCCGTGAGCGTGGGCATCGATGAAGCAACGGCCGTCATCGTGCCGGGCGATGGCGGGTTGTGGCAGGTCATCGGCAGCGGCAGCGTTGCCTTCATCCAGCGTGGACCAGCCGCCGCCATGGGCCAGTTGAAGGGGTTCACCATCAGCGTGCTGAACGCCGGCGATCGCTTCGATCCGCTGACCGGCCGCATGGCCATGGCGCCAGGTCGCAAAGCCCAGGCGGTCGCCAGCGATCCCGCGGCCGGCCCGCTCAAGCTGGACGAGATATTTGAACCCGATCGCATGCGCCAGCTGATCACGCAATTCGCCGCCGGACCCAGCCCGTCGGCCCAAGGCTATGCGGAAGGCGATGGCGTAGTGATATCCCTGCGCAAGCGGGCCGATACGGCCATCTATACCGATGCCACGTCGACGAGCGTCATGAACCTGGATATCGAAATCTCGCGGTTCTGAACCGCCCCTGCCCCTCAGGCGCGACAGCGCTCGAAGAACTGAGCCATGCAGCGATCATGCCAGGCGATCATCGTACCGCGGCCATGAAAGCCGACATGGCCGCCGCCCCGCGCGAACAGGGGCACCAGCCGCGGGTTGGAGGGCCAGGCGAAATCGCGATAGGCGGAAAACGGGATCAACGGGTCGTTCTCGGCCTGGATGATCAAGGTCGGAACCGCAATATTGGCAATATACGGCAGCGCCATGGCGCGGCGATAATAGTCGTCGGCGCCGGCGAAGCCGATGCGCGGCGCCAGAATACGGTCGTCGAATTCATAGATGGTCCGCACCGCCGCAAGCTCGCACTGCCCGGCACCGTCCAGGGGCAAGCTCCGCGTCTCTTGCTTCAGGCGTGACAGCAGATAGCGGTGATAAAGGAAGTTGCGCGGCCGCATTATGGCGCGCCGAGCCGAGTCCAGATCGATGGGTGCCGAGATGCTGACCGCGCCCAACACCATGGCGCGGCGCCCGGCCTCGCCCAAATATTTGAGCAGAAGATTTCCCCCCAGCGAATACCCTACCAGCAGCAGACCGCGTCCCGCCAAGCGCCCATCCATGCGACCGAGAACCTGGCGCAGATCGTCGCTGCGTCCGGCGTGATAGCGAAACCGGCAATGGCCCTGGGAGGGGCCCGCACCGCGCAGATTAAGGCGCAGGACCGGATATCCCAGATCGAGGAAGTGGCGCGCGCTCGCCCGCACATAGGCGCTATCCTCGCTGCCGGTGAGGCCATGGAGCAGAACCACGAGCGCGCGTGCACCCTCTGCTTCCGGGGTATGCAGCATGCCAAGCAGCGTGTCGCCGCTGCCGTCCGCCATGGGGAACTTGAGGCGTTCGCTCGCGACATCGCCGAGTTCCGCCCCATGAGGCAGGATCGAATTGCGGACCGTCTGCAGATCGGGACCCCACCAGGGGGCGCGGCTGCGAAACGGCGGAAAGGTCAATCCTGCGCCAGCCACGAACGCACGATCTCGATGTGGGCCGGCACCATCAGCGAAGGCGCATGGCCGACGGCGGGGATATCAACGACGGTAGCCTTGGCCGCCATGGTTCGCGCGGTCTGCGCCAACAGCAGATCGGACTCGGTGCCACGCAGGACTAGAACAGGGCACTGCACCTTCTGCCACAGAGGGGAGAGATCGATATCCATCACCGTGGCAGCGGCGAACCCCCGGCCGATGGCCGGATCATAGGCAAGTCCCCATCGTCCATCGGGCAGACGGCGGTGGCCATGGACCGCCAGATGCCGCCAGGCGGCGTCATCGAGGGCGCCGAAGGTGGCGTGGGTCTGGCGAAGGTAGGCTTCGAGCCCGGCCAGATCGTCGAAGCGGGGGTCCTGGCCCACATAGCTGCCCAACCGGCGCAGCGCTTGCGCGGGAATGAAGGGGCCGACGTCGTTCAATACCAGACGGCGGATCGGCGAGTTGGATTGTGCTGCCAGCGTCATACCGATGAGCCCGCCCATCGAGGTGCCGACCCAATCGACCTCGTCCCTACCCAACCGCGCGATCAGCACCGCCATATCGGCGCAATACTGGGCATAGCCGCATGCCGCGGGATCGGTCAGCCAATCGCTTTGTCCACGCCCGACCACGTCCGGGCAGACCACATGCCGGTCGGTCGAGAGAGCCGCGGCCAGGCGGTCGAAGTCGCGAGCGTTGCGGGTCAACCCATGCACGCAGATTGCCGGGCGCTTTCCTGTCCCGCCTTCGCGTCCCCAGGCGATATAGGCCATGCGATGGAAGCCGCCGGCCGAGAGGCCCCATACATGCCCTGGCCGCATGGACAGTTCAGCATCCCTCATGCTAGGCGATGCACCGCAGCATCATTCCGCGTCACGCTCGATCCCTCCCTATCACCCCCGGCGGGCCGGCTCGCTGAGCTGCCGGGGCCACCGGCAGCAAGCGCTCAGGCGTCGTCGGCGCCGTCCACTTTGAGGCGAAGCCCCCCGCGCCCTTGGTCGATCGCGCCCGGATCGGCATCGAAGACGATGCGTTCGACACCGCTCAGCGCAGTGAAGCGGCGCCCCTTTGCCCTGCCGATCAGGGTAAGGTTCACCTGACGCGCCAGGTCCACGCCCCAAGCCGTAAAGCCTGAACGGCTGATCAAGATCGGAATCCCCATGCGCACGACCTTGATGACCATTTCCGAGGTCAGCCGCCCGGTCGTGTAGAAAAGCTTGCCCTCTGGTCGGATTCCATTGAGGAACATGTAGCCGGCGATCTTGTCGATAGCATTGTGCCGGCCGACATCCTCCATGTAGACAAGCGGAATGTCGCGCTGACACAGCACGCAACCATGTATGGCACCAGCCTCAAGATAAAGGCTCGGCGTCAGGCTGATCGCCCTACTTAAGCTATAGAGCCACGATATGTGCAGCACTGCCTTCGGGTCGAGTTTGATGCTCTCGAAGCGCTCCAAAAGGTCGCCGAAGGCCGTACCTTGCGCGCAGCCCGAGGTCAGCGTTTTCTTGCGGAGCTTGTCCTCGAAATTCGTCTCGCGAGCCGTACGCACCACGACCACTTGGAGGTCATCGTCATAATCAACGCCCGTGATCTCATCGTCGGGAAGCAGCATGTTCTGGTTAAGCAGATAGCCGACCGCCAGACACTCCGGGTAGTCCGAGATCGTCATCACTGTGACGATCTCCCGGCCGTTGAGGAACAATGTCACGGGACGCTCGACCGGTACGCTCGTGCGAATCGGCTGGCCGCCTTGATCGATACCCTCGACGGTGCGGGTAAGCTTCGGGTCGGCCGGGTTCGGCCGGACCAGGAGGCTTGCCGGCGCGACCAATTTGGAAGCATGCGTTTCCATGGCTCAGATCAATTCACTGTAAGGCACAAAATCAACCTCTGTGCCGGGGTAAAGCTTAGTTAATTCCTCTGGCAGTTCGACGAGCCCATCGGTTTCGGTCAGTGAGGTCAGCATGCCCGCGCCCTCCTTGCTAAAGCGTCGGGCCTGGACCGCTACTCCCGTGCCAGCGTCAAGCGAGACCCGGACATATTCGCGTCTGCCAAGCTTCTTGGAATAGGAAAAATCGCTCACGACCCGGAAACGCCGCGGGACATGTGCCGTCGTGCCAGACAGGGCCTCAACCATTGGGCGCGCCACCAGCGCGAAGGTCAGCAGAGCCGCCACTGGGTTTCCGGGCAGTCCGGCCAACGGGGTCGCGCCAACTTGTCCCATCGCGACGGGGCGGCCCGGCTTGATCGCGAGCCGCCAGAAGTAGAGCGAGCCGTGACTTGCGATGGCGGTGCGGACATGATCCTCCTCGCCTGTCGAAACGCCGCCCGACGTGACGATCAGATCGGCCTCTGCGGCCGCCCGGCACAAAGCCTCGCCCAAGCTGGCGGGGTCGTCGTTCACGATCCCGAAATCCGTTAATTCGACGCCCAATCGCTCCAGCATCGCAGCCAGGATGAAGCGGTTGGCGTCGTAGATCTGGCCGTGCCGAAGCGATTCACCAGGCTCGCGCACTTCGTCGCCGGTCGATAGCAGGGCGACCGACACGCGCCGGTGAACCGGCACTTCAGCGAGTCCTAGCGCCGCCAGAAGGCCAAGATCGGCTGGGCCGAGCCGCCGGCCCGCCGACAAAGCTACCGAATGGCGCGCGACATCCTCGCCAGCACGGCGCGTATTAGCACCGCGTTTGATTCCCGGGCGGATCGTCACGAGATCGCCCGTGCGCTCGCAATCTTCCTGCATCATCACCGCGTCGGCGCCATCGGGCAGTGCCGCGCCGGTGAAGATGCGCAGGGCCGTCCCGCGCGCCAACGTTTCGCTATAAGGATGGCCCGCGGCGGCACGACCCGTGACGCGCAATCTCGTTTCGGCAGCGGGGTCGAGGTCGTCGAAATAGACCGCATAGCCATCGACCGCCGAATTGTCGAAACCGGGGACGGCGATCGGGGCAGTGATGTCCTGAGCCAAGGTTCGACCGAGGGCACGGCGCACCGGCACCTGCTCGATTCCGGTGACGGGAGTCACCCGCTCGTAGATCATGCGCCGGGCGACGTCAATGCCGAGCAGGTTGCCGCCGATGGCAAAGCAATCATCCGAAAGCTGTGCCATATGCTCCCTTTACCGTAATCGTTCACCCACTGCCGGGCGCAATGCTCGCGCTATTCGGCCGCTTCGGCCGCAGCATTGACCGGCTCGACCCGCGCAGCGCAGAACTTGAACTCAGGGATCTTGCCAAAGGGGTCAAGCGCGGGATTGGTCAGCAGATTGGCCGCGGCTTCCGCATAGCAAAACGGGATGAACACCATGCCGTTGGGCACGTCGGAATCGGCGCGGACCTTGAGCTCGATGACGCCCCGTCGGGTCGAGACCCTGATCATGTCGCCACGCTTGACCCCCAGCCGCTCCAGTTCCCGGGGCGCCAAGGACGCCATCGCTTCGGGCTCGAGTTCGTCCAGCACTGTCGAGCGTCGGGTCATCGCGCCAGTATGCCAGTGCTCGAGTACACGGCCGGTAGAGAGCACGAAGGGATATTGCGCGTCCGGGAGCTCGTCGGGCGGCCTGACGTTGGCTGGAACAATCTTGCCGCGCCCGCTCTTAGTCGGGAAGCCAGTGCTGAACAGGATCTCGTTGCCCGGCACGTCGGCCCCGTCAGCGGGGTAGGTCACCGCGCCGTCGCGCTTGAGCCGGTCCCAACTGATATTCTTGAGCGAAGGCATGGTGTTTGCCATCTCGGTGTAAACCTCGCCGACGCCGGAGAAGTTCCAGCCGCAACCGAGCCGGTTGGCCAGATCGATGATTATGTCGAGATCGCGCCGCGCCTGCCCGGGCAGCGGGAGCGCGGTGCGGCCAAGTTGCACCCTGCGATCGGTGTTGGTGAAGGTCCCGGTCTTTTCCGGAAAGGCGGAGGCTGGAAGGACCACATCGGCATGCCAAGCCGTCTCGGTCAAGAAGATGTCCTGGACCACCAGATGCTTGAGTTTGGCTAGCGCCTGGCGGGCGTGGTGCACATCAGGATCGGACATCGCGGGGTTTTCGCCCATAATGTACATGCCCTCGATCTGGCCAGCATGAATCGCCGTCATGATCTCGACCACGGTCAGGCCCCGTTTGGGATCGAGGGGCACGCCCCAGCTCGCCTCGAAATAATCGTGGGCGGACGGCAGATCGACCGGCCGGTAGTCGGTGAAGAACATTGGGATCAGCCCGGCATCCGAGGCGCCCTGAACGTTGTTCTGGCCGCGTAGCGGGTGCAGCCCAGTGCCGGGCCGCGCGATCTGGCCGGTCACCAGGGCCAACGCGATCAGACAGCGGGCATTATCGGTGCCGTGTACATGCTGGGAGATGCCCATTCCCCAGAAGATGATCGAGGCCTTCGACCGCGCGTATAGTCGTGCGACGGTACGCAAGGTCTCCGCCGGGACACCGCAGACCGGCTCCATCGCCTCCGGTGAAAAGCCCTGGATGCGCTCGGCCAAATCGGGGAAACCCTCGGTGAAGCCGGCGATATACTGCCGATCGGTCAGCCCCTCGGTGACGATGGTATGCAGCATCGCGTTGAGCAGCGCCACGTCGCTGCCCGGCTTGAAGCGTACGTTGATGGTGGCGTGGCGCGACAAATCCTGGCCGCGCGGGTCAATGACAATCAGCTTGGCGCCGCGCTTCACGGCGTTCTTGATGAAGGTGGCGGCCACCGGGTGGTTGCCGGTGGGGTTGGCGCCAATGACTACGATCACCTCGGCGTCGAGCGCGGCCGAGAACGGCGCGGTCACGGCGCCGGAACCGATGCCCTCGAACAGCGCCGCCACCGACGAGGCATGGCATAGCCGGGTGCAGTGGTCGACATTGTTGGTGCCGAAGCCGGTACGCACCAGCTTTTGGAATAGATAGGCCTCTTCGTTCGAGCCCTTGGCCGAGCCAAATCCCGCCAGCCCTGGCCCGCCCTTGCGCTCTCGGATTTCGATCAGGCCGCCGGCGGCGCGGGCCATCGCTTCTTCCCACGTCGCCTCGCGAAAATGCGTCCACGGATTGGCTGGATCGACTTGGTCGTCGGCCGATTTGGGCACCCCGTCCTTGCGAATCAACGGCACGGTCAGCCGGTCCGAGTGGTTGGCGTAGTCATAGCCGAAACGGCCCTTGACGCAGAGCCGGGCATGATTGGCCGGTCCATCCTTGCCGCTGACGTGAAGGATCTTGTCGTCCTTGATGTGGTAGGTGAGCTGGCAGCCGACGCCGCAGAATGGGCACAGGCTGTCGACCTCGCGGTCCGCCCATTGCGTGCGGGTCTGGTGCTTGTCGAGCAGCGCCGCCGGCATCAGCGCCCCGGTCGGGCAGGCCTGCACGCATTCGCCGCAGGCAACGCAGGAGCTATCGCCCATCGGATCGTCGAAATCGAAAACGATCTTTTCGTGGTGGCCACGCCCAGCCATGCCAATCACGTCGTTGACCTGGACCTCGCGGCAGGCGCGGACGCAGAGATTGCAGCTAATGCAAGCGTCTAAATTGACTGCCATCGCTGGGTGGCTAATGTCGCAGGTGGGGCGCCCGTCAGTGGGGAAGCGGCTTTCGGTCACCCCAACCATTTCGGCCCAGCCCCAAAACTTCGAATCGGGATCGTGCGAGGTTACACGGACCGGCTGGTCGGCGACCAGCAGCTCGAAGACCATGCGCCGCGCCGTCTCGGCCCGGGCGGTGGCGACGCCAACTTTCATTCCCACCGTCGGCTTGCGAATGCAAGACGCGGCCAGCACGCGCTCACCCTCGATTTCGACCATGCAGGCGCGGCAGTTTCCGTCGGGACGGTAGGACGGGGCCGGCGAGTAGCAGAGATGAGGAATGGCTATGGCATTGCGCGCCGCCGCCTGCCAGATGGTCTCGCCCTCGTTACCTTCGACATCGACGCCGTCGATGATGAATTTGATCGTGCTCATCGGAGCAGTCCGTTCGCCGATCCCGGTGCAAGTCCCACTTCTGCCGCGAAATGAGTCATCACCGAGGTTAGCGAATTGGGCGCGGCCTGGCCCAGCCCGCAGATCGAGGCGTCGCGCATCGCCACCGACAATTCCGAAAGCAACGCCTTGTCCCAGCCGCGCGCCGCCATCAGCTTCACAGCCTTCTCGGTGCCCAGCCGGCACGGCGTGCATTGCCCGCAGCTCTCGTCCTGGAAGAAACGCATCAGATTGAGCGCCGCTTCCCTGATATTGTCTTGATCGGACAGAATGACAACGGCGGCCGAACCGATGAAGCTGCCATGCGCCTCAAGCGTGCCGAAATCGAGCGGCACGTCGCCGAGCGAGGCCGGGAGAATCCCGCTCGACGGGCCGCCCGGCACATAGGCCTTGAAGCTGTGCCCAGGCAGCATGCCGCCACTGAACTCCTCGATCAATTCCCGCACCGTGACCCCGGCCGGCGCGATCTTGACTCCCGGATCGGCCACCCGGCCCGACACCGAATAGACGTGCAGGCCCTTGCGGCCGTTGCGTCCCTGGCCTTGCCACCATTCGGGGCCACGTTCGACCAGATCGCGAATCCAGTAGAGCGTCTCGACATTGTTGATCAAGGTCGGTCGGCCAAAAATCCCTACCTGATAGGGCAACGGCGGGCGGTGGCGCGGCAGGCCGCGTTTGCCCTCGATGCTCTCGATCATCGCGGACTCCTCCCCGCAGATATAGGCGCCAGCGCCCCGGCGAAGATGGACCCGAACTCCCTCCAATAGACCGGCCTCATCCAGTCGCGCGATTTCTCGGGTCAGGATCTCCCGGCAAGCCGGATACTCGTCGCGGAGATAAAAATAGATTTCGGGCGCCTCGACGAGATGGGCTCCGATCAACATTCCCTCCAGCACGCGATGCGGGTCGGTCTCCAGAAAATACCGGTCCTTGAAGGTGCCAGGCTCTCCCTCGTCGGCGTTGACCGCCATTAGCCGCGGTCCGGGTTCGCCGAGCACCGAACGCCATTTCCGCGCGGTCGGGAAGCCGGCGCCGCCGCACCCGCGTAGCCCCGCCTTGTCGACGATCTCGACCAGCCGTTCGCGGGTCAGTTCGCCGCCCCGCAGCCGCAGCAATGTGACGTAGCCACCGGTCGCACGATAGACGCCGAGATCGGCATAGCTGGGAATCTCAGAGTGGTGCCGGTGTTCGGTCACCGCGCTTGCGACCGTGTCAAAATCGGCGCGATCGACGAAATGATGACCCACCTCCGCCACCGGCGCCGTATGGCAATGACCAACGCAGGGTGCCCGCACCACGCGAACATGGGGACCCAGCCGTGATTGAAGAGCGGAGAGCAGATTCTCCGCTCCCGCCAGCGCGCAAGACAGACTGTCGCAGACCCGGATGGTCAGGGGCGGCGGCGGCGTCTCCCCTTCGCGCACCACATCGAAATGCGCGTAAAAGGTAGCAACCTCGTAGACTTCCGCCTGCGCCATGCGCAATTCGCCGGCGAGCGCCATCAAATGGGCGGCCGAGAGATGACCGTATTCGTCCTGGATGAGATGCAGGAACTCGATCAGAAGATCACGCCGCCGCTCTACCGTCCCCAGCAGCGCCCGGATTTCGTTCTGCGCCGCCGGGTCGATCTGGCGGCCCTTCGGCACCGTCCGCGCCGCGCGCCGACTCGAGCCGGGATGGCGCGGCTGGTGCGCCGGAGTTTGGCCTTCAGACAACTGTAATCTCCTCTATCATGATAGGCGGGCAACCTAACGCCGCCTCGCCGCCAGCGTCAACCGAACGCTGGGTCGAAACCCGAGAAACGTACGACATTGCACCAGGATGCGCGCAGGCGATCGCGGAGTTATCGCTCGTTCCGGGCGTCTGCGGCAACTGTTTGGTGACCAGAAAGGACCCAGGCAATGGTCTCATTCAAGGCAGAAAAGGTCGTTCAAACGCCAAAGGTCGTTCAAACGCCAATGTGCCGGACCTCTCCGCCGGATCGTTCCCACAATCTTCTGCCAACGGCCCCGTTGCCGCCCCGAACCTTGAATTGGCACTTCGCGGGATTAGAATTTCCGCTGCTTTTTACTTTTCCCCTTGCTCGTGCTAGGCAATTGGCGGCGGCGCTGCGCCCCGCCAGACTGCAATTCCTGAATGCCTTGGGCCGTTCATGCCGCGTATTTCATTCGGCATTTCTCACATGCCGTCCGCTCGGTTGGATCGATGACGGAGACTGCCCGCCATCGCGTGGGGGTTCTGCTGGTCGCCGGTGCGGCGCTATGGTGGAGCACCGGCGGCATATTCATCCGCTCGGTTCACACCGATCCCTGGACGACGATCTTTTGGCGCTCGCTCAGCGCTGCAGCGACCATGTTCTTGTTCCTCGCGATTCGCAAACGCGCCCTGGCCTTCGCGCATTTTCGCGAAATCGGCTGGCCGGGCGTGATCATCGGCCTGTGCTTTTGCGGCGCCTCGACCTGCTACATACCTGCCGTATTGCTGACCTCGGTCGCCAATACGCTCATCCTGCAAAGCCTCTCGCCCTTCATCGCCGCCCTGCTCGCTCTTTTTCTGATACGTGAGCGCATCGATTTGCGCACCATGGCCGCCATGCTGATTTCCGCCTTTGGCGTTTATGTCATGGTGGCGCAAAGCATCGGCGGCGGCTCCTACCTCGGCAATCTGCTGGGCTTGGCGATTGCGGTCTTCTACGCCATGGCCGTGGTCGTGACGCGTCATCGTCGCCACGTCCAGATGCTGCCGGCGTCATGTCTTGCTGCGGTCTTCGCCGCGATCCTCAGCTTTGCCGTGCTTGCCTTCGGCCATCGCCTGCCCTGGCCTGTCGCCTCTTCCGATCTCGCCTGGCTCGTCGCCTTCGGGGCGTTGCAGATGGCCGTCGGCATGGTCATGTTCACCTATGGCGTGCGCCTCATCCCGGCGGCCGAAAGCGCGCTGCTGTCCATCATCGAATCGGTTGGCGCGCCCATCTGGGTTTATTTCTTTTTCGACGAAGATCCGGGGATCCGCGCCATTGTCGGGGGATTTATCGTTTTGACGACTGTCACCGTCTATGCGGCGCTCGATCTTCGCCGGACGGCGCTGGCATGATCGTGGGACATCGTCGGGGACTGTTGTTGGTTGCTGCGGCCGGCACGGTCTGGAGCCTCGGCGGGCTGCTCTTTCGTCTCATCGGCGCCGATGTCTTCACCATCATGTGTGGGCGCGCTCTAGCGGCGGGCCTGGTTTTGCTGGTCGTTTTGACGATTAAGACTCGTGGACGTCCCTGGGGCGCGCTCCTGGGCCTCGGCTGGCCCGGATTCTCCGTTGCGGTCTTCTTCGCCGCGGATTCGACCTGCTACATGGCGGCCCTGCATTTCACCACGGTCGCCCATGTGGTGGTTATGTTGAGCCTGACTCCGCTCTTCGCGGCGCTCGCCGCCTGGGTGGCGATGCGCGAGGCGATCCGCCTGCCGGTGGCGATAGCCATGGTCCTCGCCTTCGCGGGGGTGGCCCTGATGGTGTCGGACAACTATGCCAGCGGCGCCTGGATCGGCGACATTCTGGCATTGGGCGTGCCCACCCTGTTCGCCATGGTCACCGTGATCACTCGCCGGCATCCCGGTGTCGATCTTCTGCCCGCAGTCTGCCTGGCGGCGCTTCTTTCCGGGCTGGTGTTCCTGCCCCTTTCCCATCTCGGCGAAGCCACGGCGGGGGATCTGGGCCTCATGGCTTTTCTCGGCCTGATCGAATTCGGCCTCGGGCTATTGCTCTATCTGGCTGGCGCCAAATTGCTGCCCTCGGCGGAGGCGGCGCTGATGTCGCTCCTGGAAACCGTCCTGGCACCGCTCTGGGTCTGGCTGGCGGTGGCCGAAGACCCGGGGTGGCGGGCCATCGCGGGTGGGCTTGTTGTTCTGACGGCGCTGACCGGCCTCGCTCTGGCCGATATGCGGCGAGGCGCCGCCGCTTGACGGATCAGGCAGCGGCCATCGGCTGATCGTTGGTCACGACAAGCGTGTCTGGATAGAAACCGTTGAAATGCGTCGCGGTGGCGTTGGAATAGGCCCCCATGCGGTCGATCTCGATCCAATCGCCGTCCTCGACATCGCCGGGAAGCTCGAACGTGCCCGGCAACACATCGAGCGAGTCGCAGGTCGGCCCGTTGAGGACGAAGGATTCGAGCGCCGATGTCGATTCGTTTTTCAGGCGCACCATCCGGGCCGGAACCTTGATCTTGACCGAGACCATTTCGTCGAATGAACCGTAAATGCCGTCGTTGATATAGAGCTGGTTGCCCTTGCGCAGCTGGACCTGGACGATGATGGAGACCCCATGGGCGACCAAGGCGCGACCGGGTTCGCACATTAGAACGCAGTCCCGACGCAATTTCAGGTCTTTGACACCGGTTTCGATGGCCGCCATGAAGTCTTCGAGGGGCGGCGTATCGACCCCGACGTAATGGGCGGGGAAGCCGCCGCCGACATCCAGCATTTGCAGCGGCGTCTTGGCCGCTTCCATCGTTTCGCCGACGATTTTAAGGGCGTCGCGATAGGCCGAGGGCACCAGGCATTGAGAACCGACATGGAAGGCCAGCCCCACCTGGCAGCCATGGGAACTCGCCTTGCGCAACAGGTGTGCTGCATCCTCCGCTTTGGCGCCGAACTTGGACGACAGATGGAAGAAGGTTCCCTCGACCGGCGGAGTCTCCAGACGGACCACGATGCAGATCCCCTCGCCGCCGCCGGTTTCGTCGATGATCTTGGTGACTTCCTTTTCATGATCGACGACGTAGGTATCGATATTGTAAATGCGGGCCGCGGCGCGGATCACGGCGCGAGATTTGACCGGATGCATGAAATAGGCCCCGGCATCGGGAAAATTCTCGCGGATCAGAGCGATTTCCGGCAGCGAGGCCGTGTCAAAATGCCGGATGCCGGCGGAGTAAAGCGCCCGCAGCACGCTGGGATGCGGATTGCATTTGACGGCGTAGAGAACACGGCCGGGAAACAGTTCCAGGAATCGCTGGGCAGTTTGACGCAGGACATGGGGCCGCAGGCAATAGACGGGATAGCTGGGCTGCAAAGCCATGACCATGCTGCGCACATCGTCGAACTGCCTGTCCATGGCCGGCCCTCCCTGCTGCGAACGGGCTTCTAGCGCATGCGGGGGGCGCTGTCGACCGTTGCGCTGTGAAGCTGTTAGTCGGCATGGTCTTTGCCGGCGAATTTCCGCTATTCTGACGTGCCTATGACTGAGGGTCCGGTGACGATTCGCGCGATTCCCTTTTTTCTGCCTATCTTGCTCTACCTTGCCTGGCACGCGCCGTCGGCGCGTGCGGAGACGCTCACGGCCGGCGACAAAGCCCTATATCGCGCCGCGTTCAAGGCCGTGGAATTGGACCATTGGAGCGACGCCCGGAAGTTCGCCGCCATGGCGAAGAACAAGCTGCCGGCCAAGGTCATTCAATGGCTGGACCTTGTCCGGCCGGGGCCGGGGCGCTCGTTCGATGAAATCACCCAGTTCATGCGCGACAATCCCTCATGGCCCTACCAGAACACCCTGCAGGCCATGGCCGAGCACAACATTCCGGCAGGCATGCCGCCCGCGGCGGTCGAGGCCTGGTTTCGCGGACGCGAGCCGCAAACCGCCTATGGTGCCGCCGCGCTTGCCCGTGCCATCATCTCCCACGGTCGGCAGGCCGAGGCCACCGAACTGCTGCGCGCTGCCTGGCGCGACGAGAATTTCGACAGTGACAGTGACGAAAGCGCATTCCTGGCCGAGTTCGCGCGCTTCTTGCGCCCGGAGGATCATGTCGCGCGGCTCGATCGCCTGATGTGGAACCGCGACGAACCCTCGATACGCCGAATGATACCCCTGGTCGATGCCGGGCATCAGGCCCTGGCCCGGGCCCGGATTGCGTTGATGAAGAAGGACGATACCGCCGTCGTCGCGGTGGGCAACGTCCCCCCGGCCCTCCACCACGATGCCGGGCTGTTGTTTGAACTCGCCCGCAACCGGCGCAAGGCCGAGGATTACATCGGTGCCGCCACCGTGCTCGATCCGCCGCCGGCCGTGAACAGCCGGCCCGACTTGATGTGGCCGGAGCTGGAGGACGCGGCGCGCCGCGCCGTCCTGCGCGGCGACATGTCCGTGGGGTATCGTCTGGCTGCCGGGCACTTGGCGACCGACGGCGTCACCTTCGCCGACGGCGAATGGCTGGCCGGCTGGATCGCGCTCAGGTTTCTCGACGATTTCAAGCAGAGCTACGCCCATTTCACCGGTCTCTATACCGGAGTCACCTCGCCGATCAGCAAGGCGCGGGGCGCCTATTGGGCCGGGCGCGCGGCGGAGGAGATGGGCGATATGGCCACCGCCCAGAACTGGTATCGCGCCGCCGCATCCAACTTGACGACCTACTACGGCCAATTGGCGGCGGCACGCATCGGCAGCCGCGACATGCTGCGGTTCGCGCCCATGCCGCAACCCAGCAAGGCCGAGCGCGCGAAGTTCGAGGGTCGCGAACTGGTTCGCGTCGTCCGCCTGCTGGCGCAGCTCGACCAATCCGATCGCACCCGCGCCTTTCTGCAGAAAATGACGGACGACAGCGCTCAGCCCACGGAGCTACGCATGATCGCCGATCTGGGGCACGCGATGAGCCGGGACGATCTTGCGGTGATGGTGGCCAAATCGGCGCATGCCAAAGGCGTCGATCTGACCGATTACCTGTTTCCCGTGCGCGCGATTCCCAAGGGGGCGGGCCCCGAGCAGGCGTTGCTGCTGGCGGTCATTCGCCAGGAAAGCGCCTTCGACGTGAAGGCGGTCAGCCCGGCCGGTGCGCTCGGCCTCATGCAACTGATGCCCTTCACTGCCAAGCATATGGCCAAGACCCTGAAGACGCGCTTCCGCAAGAACGATCTGACCAAAGATCCCAACTACAACATCCAGCTTGGTCGCGCCTATCTGCAGGAATTGCTGGATTTCTTCGATCAATCCTATGTGCTGACCATCGCCGCCTATAACGCCGGCCCCGATCGGGTCAACCAGTGGATTCGCCTCTATGGCGATCCGCGCGACTATGGTGTCGATGTGGTCGACTGGATCGAAACGATTCCCTTCTCGGAGACCCGCAACTATGTGCAGCGGGTTTTCGAGAATCTCCAGGTCTACCGTCACCGCCTGGGCGCTTATCAGGTTGTCCAGTCGCTGCAGCAAGACCTGACGCGACGGGGAACGCCCTAGGGCATGGGCGATATCAAGCGCTGTCGCGCCGTCGTCTTCGATGCCTATGGCACGCTCTTCGATGTGGGCGCACCCGCCCACGCCCTTCTGGGCGATCACGCGGACGCGGTCGGCGAACTCTGGCGGCGCAAGCAACTGGAATACACTTGGCTGCGCAGCCTCATGGATCAGCATGCGGATTTCGCCCAAGTCACCGCCGAGGCGCTGGATTTCGCGCTTGCCGTCCATCGCATCGATCGGCGGGTGGCGCCTAAACTGCTGGCAGCATATCGCAGTCTGCCCGTCTTCGGTGACGCGCTGGCGGTGTTGAGCGCGCTTCGCGCGGGTCTTCGGCGGCTGGCCATCCTGTCGAACGGAACGCCCGAGATGTTGCGTGCGGTCTTGGCTGGCGCCGGCCTGGAACGGGTCTTCGACATGGTGCTTTCGGTGGAAGATGTGGCCGTCTTCAAGCCGCACCCGAAGGTTTACGCCCTGGCGAGCCGGCGGCTGGCCATGGCGCCGGAGGAGATTTGCTTCGTCAGCGCCAACGGCTGGGATGCCGCCGGCGCCGCGGCCTTCGGCTTTCAGGCGGTCTGGATCGATCGTCGGGGCGAGCCTGAGGATCGGCTGCCCGGCCGCCCGGATGTGCGGATCACGACGCTTGCCGACCTTCCCGCGCTGCTCGGCGTCGGCGCATGAGCGAGCCGGCCGTCGATAGCGGGTTTCTCGACTGCTTCTTCCACAGCCAGGACGACCTGCCGCTCTATTGGCGCGACTATGGCGATCCCGCCTCACCACGCGCGCCCCTTCTCTGCCTTGGCGGCCTGACCCGAAATTCCAAGGATTTTCACGTTCTCGCCCGGCAGCTTTGCGGCGAACGCCGGGTGTTGGTTCCCGACTATCGTGGCCGCGGCCGCTCGGCGCGCGATCCCGATTGGCGCAACTACCGGCCGGAGACATATCTGGCCGACATCCTCGATCTGCTGACGGTGGCCGGGGTTCATCGCGCGGTCGTCGTGGGAACCTCAATGGGCGGTTTGCTGGCAATGGGGCTGGCCGCCTTTCGCCCGACGATGCTGGCGGGCGTGATCCTCAACGATGTCGGACCCGAGATTGCCGGCCACGGCTATCAGCGCATCCTTGACTATGTCGGCACCGACCGCCCGGTTTCGGATTGGGACAGCGCCATCGCCGTACTCAAGGGGATGTTTCCGACGCTTTCCCTGGATACGCCGGCCAAATGGCTGCGCATGGCGGACGCCAGCTATCGCCGCGGCGAGGACGGCATTCTCCATTTCGACTGGGATGTGGCCCTGGCACGCGGATTGGGCGCAAAGCCCGGCGAATTGCCCAATCTATGGGCCCTATATCGCGCGCTTGGCTCGCGCCCGATGCTCGCCATCCGCGGTGGATTGTCGGATGTGCTGAGCGAGGCTACCTTTGATCGCATGGCCCAGGTGAAACCAGACCTTCGACGCGTCGTCGTACCCAATGTGGGCCATGTACCGGCGCTCGACGAACCGGAAGCGGCAACGGCAATTCATGAATTCATCACAAACTTCTAATCCTCTCCCGACCATCCGCGACGTCGAAGCGGCAGCTCGGCGGATCACGGGTCAGGCCATCGAGACGCCCCTGCTCGAGTGGCCGGCGCTGAACGAGCGGGTTGGCGGGCGCGTGCTGGTGAAGCCGGAGCAACTTCAGCGCACCGGATCTTTCAAGTTCCGGGGCGCCTACAACAAACTCAAGCGTCTGATCGACGAGGGCGGCGGCAAAGGGGGCGTGGTCGCCTATTCCTCGGGCAATCACGCTCAGGGCGTGGCCGCTGCGGCGCAAGTTCTAGGCCTTCCGGCGGTGATCGTCATGCCGGCCGACGCGCCCGCGATCAAGCTCGCCAATACCCGAAGTTACGGGGCCGAGATCGTTCTCTACGATCGCCTAAAGGACAATCGCGAGGCGATCGCCGAGGATCTGGCGGTGCGGCGCAATGCGGCCATCGTGCGTCCCTATGACGATCCCGACATCATCGCCGGACAGGGAACCGTGGGTCATGAAATGGCCCACCAGGCCAAGGCGCGCGGGGTAAATCTGGATGCCGCCTTGCTGCCCTGCGGCGGCGGCGGGCTGATTTCCGGCTCCACGCTGGCGCTCAAGGCCGTCTGGCCCGATGTGGCCGTTTACGCCTGCGAGCCGGCGGCTTTCGACGATACGCGCCGCTCCTTGCTGGTGCATCGCCGATTGCCGGTCGAGGCTGGAGCTCAGTCGATCTGCGATGGTCTCATGTCGCCGACGCCAGGCGAGTTGACATTCGCTCTCAACGATCGCCTGCTCGCCGGCGGCATTGCCGTCAGCGACGATGAAGTCCTGTCGGCCATGGGCTTTGCCTTCCGGGTCATGAAACTGGTGGTGGAGCCCAGCGGGGCCGTCGCACTCGCCGCCATTCTCACCGGGCGCTTCGACTGTCGGGACCGCAAGGTCGGTCTTGTCTGCTCGGGCGGCAATGTCGATCCCGATCTATTCTCGCACGCCCTGTCGCGTCCAGGCTAAAAGCAAACGGCCGCCCGAAGGCGGCCGTTGCATCGCGTCGCCGAAGATCGGATCTAGCTGCCCGTCCCGTTCTTACCATCGCGCCGGCTATCGCCCGCGCCGGCGGGATCGCTGTGGCGGACATGACCTTCGAGGAAGGCGCCGGGCTCGATCGCCAGAATCTGGTGGATGATGTCGCCCACGACCTTGGCCGTGCGATCCAGGGTCACGGTGCTGGCCTTGATCTGGCCGGTGACCTGTCCGCAGACGCGGGTCGTCTCGGCCACTACATTGCCGTTGACCACCGCGCCCTCGCCGATCGTGAGCGACCGGCTCTGGATGTCGCCTTCGACGATTCCGTCGACTTGAAGGTCGCCGGCGCTGATCAGGTCGCCCAGAATCTTGAGATCGGAGCTGATGATCGAAGGTGCGGCGCTGCGCGGGGTCGGCCTTGCGCCGTCTATGCCGCTGCCGATATTTGCCGGACCGCTGCCCGGTTTGCCTTGACTGCTAGCCTTTGAAAACATAACGCCCCGCTTTCAAGAAATTCATTGGATCCAAAGGCCGTCCATTGACCAGAACTTCGTAATGCACATGTGGCCCATTGCTGCGGCCGGATGAACCGAGCAGCCCGATCTGCTGGCGATAGTCCACAGTATCGCCTACTTTTACGTTAAAGCGGGCCAAATGGCCGTAGCGCGTATGCACGCCCAGACCGTGATCGATCTCCACCAGCCGGCCATAGCCGCCCATCCAGCCGGCATAAACCACCACGCCCGGCGCGGTGGTGAGCACCGGTGACAGTAGGGAATTGGCCAGATCCAGCCCGGCATGGAAGGCCAGGCGGCCATTGAACGGGTCGCGCCGAATGCCGAAGTTGCTGGCGATGAAATAGTGATCGACGGGCGCGGTCAGAGGCAAAGTGCGCAGGACGAGCTGCAACGTCTCCAGCCGCCCCACCTCGCCGTCCAGGGATGCGACACTCGCCATCAACTGCTCGCCGCCCTGCTCGGTCGGCGGCTCCTTGACCGGGATGAACGGTCCGCCCTGACCGGATAACTCATGAGCGGCGACCAGCAGCAGCCCATCGACATCCACGCCGGTCATGGCCACTGTCTTTTCGACTTCGTCGACGCCGTTGCGCGTGCGTGCGGCCAGGCGCTCGACGATCGTCTGCTGCGAACGCTGAATCGAGGCCAATTGGTTCTCCAGGTCGCCGATGCGCCCCGTCAGGTCGCGTCGGGCGGACTGCAAGGCATCGCGCTGGCCGACAGCCGTGGAGAGCGCGGTCTGGGTATCCGTGATCCGGCGCATCAATTGGGCATTGTCGTCACGCGCGGAGTTCAATTGGCTCAGAAGCATGCCGATCTGCTCTTCGGCCAGGTGACGGGCGAGATCGCCTTGCGCCTCGCGCTGGTCGGCGGTGGCTAGGTCGTTCTGCAAGACGGTGACCTGGTCGGCCAGAGCCGTCTTGCGGCCATCGGCTATGGACAGAACGCGCCGAACGGCCTCCAACTCGGTGGCCAGTTGCTGGCGGGTCGTCACCAACTCGGCGTTCACCGCCTCGCGCGTCTGCGTCAGATTCGAATTCTGCGACTTCGCAATCTGCAATTCATCGTGCAGGCGGGTGACGGTGTCGGTGAGCTGTTTGTTGGTGCTGGCGACGTTTTGCAGATCGAGCTCGAAAAGGTGAAGTTTTTCGCGCACGGCCAACTGCTGCTGCTGGGACTGGCTGACGTCTGGCATGCCGCCGCCGGTCGTCGGGTTCTTGCCCTGGGCTAGCAAATTCTTCTGGTCGCTGTTGAGATTGCGCGCGAAGCCTAGGAACTGATCGTAGGAGTGCGCCACCTCGTTCAACAGGTCGACATACGCGACCTGAGCGCGATCGAGTTCGCCACGCTTGGCTTCCAGCAGGCGCCCGCTCACGATCATGCTGGTGGTGGCATAGCCCCCCCACAACGCGAAACCCAACAGGATCGCGGCTGTCACTTTCTGTTGGCGCGAGGAGATCGCAAGATAGCTCACCCGGCCGTCGGTTCGCAAAATCAACTCGCGGGGCGGGAACCAGCGATCGAGGGCGTTTCGGCACCAACGAATCATGCCCGGGCGAAGAGTCGCGTCATCAGACATCTGCAATCGAAACCTCGACGCCTTCATCTCATGCAGACCCCTGTCCCCAAGACCCCCGAGACACGACGGCGCGTGGGGCTGTGCCCACGTCGCATCGCATCCCCACCGCCACCGCTCACCGCGATGCACGTTCGCTTCGCTTTTATATTTCCCGCCGCTTGTTCCCCGTATCAGCAACGATTTTTTGGGCCCCTGTCTCGCCTGTTAGTCAGCGAGTTGCCTCCAACCGAAAGCTACTGACTGGACCCCGGACATGCAAGCCTAATCTTGCCGTGGAAATTCAGCTACTTGCCTATGATTCCGTGAGCGTAAAGTTGCGCTCCACGTAATCGACGACAGCGCGTACGCTGTCCTCGATGGAGTGAGTGGCCGTGTCGACGATCAGCTCTGCTGCATCCGGCTCTTCATAGGGCGCCGAGACGCCGGTGAACTCGGCAATCTCGCCGCGTCGCGCCCGCTTGTAAAGACCCTTGGGATCGCGGCTTTCGCAGGTCGCCACATCGGCTTTGACGTAGATTTCGTGAAAGCTTTCCTTGGCGGCGCCGCGCGCCCGCTGACGGTCGGCGCGATAGGGCGAGATGAAGGCGGCGATGGTGATCATGCCTGAATCGGCGAACAGCGCCGCCACCTCGCCGATGCGCCGGATATTCTCGGCGCGGTCTTCGGGGGAGAAGCCGAGATTGGCATTGAGGCCGCTGCGGATGTTATCGCCGTCCAACACGTAGACCAGATAACCTTTCTGGAAAAGTCGGCTCTCCACCTGCATCGCGATAGTCGATTTGCCTGCGCCCGACAGCCCGGTGAACCAGAGCACGGCGCCTTTGTGTCCATTGCGCCGGACGCGCGCGACATTGGTCACACCGTGGTCGACGCGTTGCAGATTGCTCGAGCGCACGGTCATGCTCTCGCGCTGGTCGGGGTAACCCTTCATGTCGATCAACCCGCCGCCGACGATGTTGTGGCCGTCGGTCAGCACAAAGCGCCCCGTCCGCGCGATCTTCGATGCCTCGTCCAGCGCCAGCATCGCCCGGCTGCGCAGCACGACATCGGCCACGCCATGACGGCCGACCTCCGTCGCCTCGCGCGCACTCAAATCCTCGGTATCGAAGATTCGCTCGACGCGCTGGGCCGTGACTGTCACCTCGCGCGTGGCGATCTTCAGGCGGTATTCGGCACCCTGGCGCAACGGCTCATGGCTCAGCCAGATCAGACGGCCGCGGAACACGCTAGTTAGAATCGGCGGATTGTCCGGCAGGCTGGCGATCTCGCCGCGCTCGATGAAAATCTGTTCGTCCAGGGTAAGCCCGACCGATTCGCCCGCTTGGGCCTGGAGCGCGGCCGCGGGCCGGCTCCAGCCCTCGATCGAATTGATGTGCGCGGTCTTGCCGCTGGGCGAAAACAGCAGCCGGTCGCCGATCGCAATTCGCCCGCTTTCAATTCGTCCGGCGATGATCCGCCGATCGTCGAATTTGTATATGTCCTGTACCGGTAGACGCAGCGGCAGTTCGACGGGCCGGGGCGCCGGGCGGAAGCTATCCAGCGCCTCGATCAAAGTCGGCCCCTCATACCACGGCATGGTGGCTGCGCGTTTGACTAGGTTCTCGCCCTCGCGGGCGGAGATCGGCACGACGAAATCCGCCTTGGCGCCGAAGCCCGACAGATACTCGGTATAGATCCGCCGAACATCCTCGTAGCGGGTCGCCGAGTAATCGACGAGATCCATCTTGTTGACGACGACGGCGACCTGGCGGATGCCCAACAGGTTGAGCAGGAAGCCGTGCAGACGTGATTGCTGCTGGATGCCATGGCTGGCGTCGATTATCAGCAGTGCCGCTTCCGCGCTTGCCGCCCCGGTAATCATGTTCTTGATGAATTCGCGATGGCCGGGCGCGTCGATGATGACGTAGTCGCGCAGCTTGCTGCGAAACCAGATCTGCGAGGTGTCGATGGTGATGCCCTGGTCGCGCTCCGACTGAAAGGCATCCATCAGAAAGGCCCACTCGAAGGGCATGCCCCGGCGCTCGCACATCGCCTGGATGGCCTCCAGCTTGCCGTCCGGCAACGAGCCCGTATCGTGGAACAGGCGGCCCACCAGCGTCGACTTGCCGTGATCGACATGGCCGACGATGACGACGCGAAGCGGTTCGGTCCCCGCCGTCGGGGTCGCGGCATGGGTGGACATTACATGTACCCCGCCGCGCGCAAGCGCTCGAAGGCGTCCTCCGTTTCGCGGTCCATGGCCCGGCCGGCGCGCTCGGGCGCCGTGGTGTCATCCAGCTCGGCGATGATCTCGTCCAATGTGGCGGCGTTGCTCGCCATCGGCGAGGTGATGTCGGAATCGCCCAGCGAGCGGTAACGCTGGCCATTCTTGGCGAAGTAGAGATCCACCAGCGCAATGCCCTCGCGCCGGATGTAGCGCCAAATGTCGCGCTCGGTCCAATGCAGCAGCGGATGGATCCTGAGATGGGTTCCGGCGGGCAGATCGGTGTTGAAATGATCCCAAAACTCCGGCGGCTGATCGCGGAAATCCCATTGGCCGCTGTCGCCACGGGGGCTGAAGACCCGTTCCTTGGCGCGCACGCTCTCCTCGTCGCGCCGGATCCCGGCGATGATGCCGCGGAACCCGTATTTCTCGATCGCCGCCTTGAGGCCAAGCGTCTTGCGCGCGGCCGATCGAGCGGCCGGCGGCAGGGTCGCGTCCGTGGCCTCGACCGGCGGGCATTGTTCCAGCAACAGATTGAGGTTCCACTCCTGCGAATAACGGTCGCGGAAGGCATACATTTCCGGGAATTTCTTGCCGGTATCGATATGCATGACCGGAAACGGCACTTGGCCGAAGAAGGCCTTGCGGGCCAGCCAGACCATGACGTTGCTGTCCTTGCCCAGCGACCACAGCATGGCCAGCCGATCAATTCGGTTGAAGGCCTCCCGCAGGATGTAGACGCTTTGTGATTCGAGCTGGTCGAGATGGGTCATGGTGCCAGGGGCTTACTTCGCAGGTGCGGGAAAATAGGCGCCGGGGCCGTTTACAGCCTGGCTTCGGGAAAATCAATGGCTTACGGCCAAGTGCCCGATAATTGAGCCGGGGCAGCGTCCGGAAACCTCAAGCAAAGACTAAGTTCGGCTCGGCCGCCATTCGAATACGGCAATGAGGCAGCCCGTTTCGGTCCAGGAATTGTGATGGGTTCCAGGCCGGTAGCTGACGAAATCCCCTTTGCGCAGCACCCGTCCGTCGCTGTCGGTCAATTCGCCCTCGAGGATCAGGAAATCCTCGAAGCCCGGGTGATCGTGGGCGATCGTCCGGGCGCCGGGTTGCAGGCGCATCAGATAGCTGCCCTCGCCCCGTTTGCGGTCGTAGCTGATGGGCCGCCAGGCGATATCCGGCTGAAGCGGTCCCTCCAGATCGTAAGGCAGGAACTCGACGTTCGCCGTAAGGATGATCTGGCGATCGGCTCCTTTATTCGACATTTCTGCATCTCCCGAAGCGGCCTGCGGAGGGCCGCATTATTGTGCTATTCTCATGACCGCCGAGTGAGGCGGGCGCGTATCGCGTGTTAGGGGCGAGCATGGGCCAGCCAGTGACGGGCGGTCAGAGAGATCACCCGAAGCGACTCTTCGGCGCCGTCTGCGACACCCTTCTCGAAATCCCGTTCGACTCGCCCCATCTGGTTGGTCACATGGGCAAAGCAAAGAACAGCCCTGTCGCGGGCCTTGGCAAAGGCGTAGAGGGACGCCGCCTCCATCTCGACCGCAAGGATTCCGGCGGATTTGGCCGTTTCGATTGCCGCGCTGGTTTCTCGAAAGGGCGCATCCGTGGTCCAGCTGGCGCCGACCTCCACCGCCACGCCGGCGGAAGCAAGCGATTCCTTGGCGATCTGAACTAGGCTGCCGTCCGCTTCACTGTAGTCGGCCGGTTGCAGATAATGGTAGCTCGTACCCTCGTCGCGAAGCGACCGATCGATGACGACAAAATATGGAGGCTCCCGCAAGGTGAGAATCTGGCCCGCCGAGGTTACGCTGATGAGAAGGCGGCAGCCTGAGGCGAAAAGCTCCTCGGCAACGAGGACGGCAAACGCACCGCCAACGGCACAGCCGACGATTCCATATTCAGTTTCCTGATGAACGAACCCATGAAGAACCGTGTGGTAGCAGGCCCAGGCGGCATGGTGCCGGGTTCGCCCAGTCGCAATCAGTTGGCGCACGATGTCGCCATCCGGATCGAGAACACAAATTTCGGGAACTGAGGCAATGGAAAGGCCCTTTTGCCGACGCGCCTGACGCAGAAGGCTTTCCGGCGTAAATTGGGACGATGCAGTAGGATCCTTCTCGCGCAGGATCGGCGGTAGCATGAGCTCCAACTTTCGTTCCTCAATCATGGGGCAAAGGTCATCGCACAAACTTAGCCTTCACTCCAGCGAGTTCGGGGCCATGCGCGGCATTCCCGACCTCTCTTCCCCCATCGCCCGAATCTAAGGCGGCACCGAGGGCGGCATCCTGGCGCCGCGCCGAAATCGTCGGATCGCAAAACAACAAATCTTCGTGAGGCGAGGTCGAGACGGGTGACAGACAGTACCTGTCCATGGATTTATCAACCGCTGCCGGCCGATAATGGCGACGTCACGCGGTTGAGTTCGCCCTGCGCCTGAACTCGCGGCGTTGTCCAGGGCGCTAGGGATGGCATATTCGCAAGCCAATTCATCGTCAGTGCGATTATGCTGACTTCGCAGGCGGATCGAGGCGGGCAAGAAATCTGAATCGATAGTCCGGAGTGGTACCGAGCAATGAGACCGAATCCGATCGCTGACGCGATTAACTTTCTATCCGGCTCAGCCCTGTTCTATGTGTTCGCCCTTTTGGTCATCGCGAGTCTGCTGATCGCCGGGATTAATCTTGCCCGCGATGCCCAGCAGCGCAACATCAAGGACCTTGTGACCTATGTCCTGCGTTTCTTCATCGGTTGCATGTGGTGGCAGCAGACCTTGTGGAAACTTCCGCCGACCTACACCGACTTGCCCGACGGCTCCGGCGGGCTGCGCTATTGGGTCAGCAAGATGGTTGACGGCGCGGCCTTCTCGCTCCAAAGCGACTTCGTCCAATACATCGTGCAGCCCAATTTTCTGCTGTTCGCGCCCATAATCTACGCTACCGAGGTATTCATCGGCGTATCGTTGATCACCGGTACCGCGGTTCGCCTCAGCGGGATTATCGGTGCGGCGATGGCGATCAATTTGTGGTTGGGCCTCTATTCGACCCATGGCGAATGGCCGTGGACCTACTTTTTCCTCATCGTCGTACAGCTGATGTTCGCCCTTAACCGGGCGGGCCGCAGCCTGGGTGTCGATGCGCTGATCGTCCATCGCCTTCGAGAGGCTTCCACACAATGGGGCTGGCGATCACGCATTCTAGCAATGGTTACATAGTGGGTGCGATCATCTTCGGAGGGGCAATCAGGGCGGCACCCCGCGATCTGAAGAACAGAGGCATGAGCCGGGGGCCGCCTGTCCCTGATCTCAACGCTCATCGGCTGGCGGTTTTGCGTAATTCGATCGCCAATCGCGTGAATGTCAGCAGAATCCGGATCGCGGCCCGCAGCGTTCCCAGGGCAGTGCCGGATACCTTCGATTGGCCGCCTCGGCGAAGCCGATGATCGACTGGAATCTCCAAGATTCTCAAACCCGCCCGTGAAGCGCGCATCTGCATCTCAAGATTCCATCCATAAGTGATCTCGCGCATGCCAAGTTGTATGAGAGCCTCGCGTCTAATGGCGCGAAATGGACCCATGTCGGTGTATCGAACGCCGTAGAGAAGGTAGAGCAGCCAGCCAACGAGGCGCCCGGCAACGATCTGCTGACGATTCATGCTACCCGGTTCGCGTCGCCCCCGAATCCGCGATCCGATGACGAAATCCTGTTTTCCTGCGTGGAGTGGCTCGACCAATTGAGGAAGCAATTCCGGGCAGTCGCTGCCATCGCCGTCGAGAAAGGCGACTATGTCGCAGTCGCGCGCCACCGCATCGCCCCCCGCCCGACAGGCCCGCCCATAGCCACGCCGTGGTTCTGCGATGACTAGAGCGCCCGCCGATCGAGCCCGTTCTGCCGTTTTGTCGGTGCTGCCATTGTCGACGACAATTACTTGGTCAACCGGCTCGGCCAAGACTGCGCGCACGACATCGCCGATTGCATCTTCCTCGTTTAGCGCTGGAATGACGACTGAGACCCGTGCTCGTGGCTCTTTGCCGGCCACCGGGCGTTGGTCGGGGGAGCCTGCTACAGGCTCCATCTCAAGCCGCATTTGTCGCAAGCTTTCGGCGGCGCATCGGAGAGCAGGGCCTGACGAAATTGCTGATATCGCTCGCCGTTCCAGATCTCGCGCAGGCTTTGCTGCGTCGCATTGCCAAGCGTAAAGCTGTCATACCCCCGCATTGAAAAGGGAGCGATGCAACAGGGTATCGCACGCCCGTGGGCCGTGAAGTACATCAGAGTCCATGGCCGGCGGCACAACGTCCAAGGTCGATCCGCCTCCTTTTTCTTTAGGCTTGTGCCGGGCTCCGTGGCGCCCGAAGCATTGAAGAGCAGCCCCAGGCTTGCCGCCAGCGTCTCTGCCTCACGGATTGCATCCGCTTCGGCTTCGTCGACCTGTTCGAACAGAGCGGACTCGCCGCGTGCCAGCCCTTGGCCATCGGCGAAATAGACAAGGCGCTGCAAATACACCTCTCTGACCCCGAGTTCATGCGCCAAACGCACGAAGGCAGGTAGTTGGCCGATGGTTTCCTTGAGGCCGGTCAGCCAGAGCGAGACTCTCGGAGCATCGATTCGCTTCTCACGTTGCAAGTTGGTGAATGCCCTTACGTTACGGACGATCCGATCGAACATGTCGCGTCCGCGCACAAGCTCGAAAGCGCGGGGCTCCGCCGCATCCAGCGAGACGCGCAGCTCGTCCAGGCCCGCATCGATGATCTCCAGGGCACGTTTTCGCGTCAGCAACGTACCATTGGTGTTGAACAGGACATAGGTGCCGCGCTCCTTGAGGTAGCGGATCATCCGCGGCAGCTCCCGCACCATCATCGGCTCGCCGACGCCGTGCAGCACGACCCGGGCGATCCGGGGGAACTGATCGACAATCGAAGTGAACAACTCCCAGCTCATGTCTGCCGGGGGTTCGAGATCTTCGAAGGTGCGCGGGCAAGTCGTGCAGAGAAGATTGCACCGGTTGGTCGTCTCGAGATAAAGGCAGACCGGCTCACGATCGGCAATCGGACCCAAGGCATCGCCAGCGTGCTCGAAATAGCGGTGCGAGCGAATTGCTGCTGCCGTCGAAGGAGCCGATCTTGCCACCTTACCCTCGCCTAGGATTTCGCCTGCGTGGCCGCAATCGATTGCCGACGATGAACACACAGATGAATCAACGCTGCAAGCATGAAAGATCCATATAACAAACTGTTGACCAGAAACTCCCGAGCCGGCGACCTTTCCTCCAATACGGCATATAGAAGGAAACTGGCTACGGTCAGAAGCAATGCGGGCCAATAGGACACGAGGCAAAGGAGAGGAAGTAACCAGAGGTAATACCAAGGATAGTGCGGCGTTACGAAGACGAAAAACACAATCGCCAAAATGAGCGATCCGGTGAGGTAGCTATCATTGGATTTCCAGCAGCGGAATGAGACGAAGACTGCGGTGCAAGCGAATGCCACTCCTATCCCTCCTAGGTATGGCACAACCGGCAGATTCGATTGCCCGGAGAGAAAAGATGCGAGCTGCAGAATGTAGAAACCCGAGCCTGATGCCAGCCGCTCCTCGCCCAGATAGACCGGCAGGAAACCAAGTACCCCGCTGCCGGCCGAAAGATAAGGAAGGTAGAAGACGACGACCGTTATGCCGAGCGCCGCCGGCATACGCCAGTCCCACGGCCGATAGACCGCCGGAGCAATGACGAGCGGAAAGAGTTTCACCAATGTACCGAGCGCGATGGACACTCCTGCGAGCGCCGGCATGCGTCGATGGCGGGCCAGCAGAGCCAACACGAGAAAGGCAACCACGACAGCGTCGACGTGACCGCTGCCGGCGATCTCCCACAGAGTCAGCGGGTGCCAGGCATAAATCAGCACTCGATCTGGCGGCGCACCAAGACCCCGCAGCAGAAGGACAAGAAATCCGATCGTAGCTGCATCGAAAACAAGCATGGCCAGTTTCATCGCCGTAACGCGTTCGCTGATCCGCGTGACGACGAAGTAGATGATTTGCGCCGCCGGCGGATAGATCGTATGGGCGTAGTCGGCACGGTTGATATGGGGATAGATCGCTTCGTCGCGGAGGGGCGTCAGAGCGTCATCGGCGGGTATGTAACGATAGGGATTGATTCCGGCAGCTTGCACCCTCCCGTCCCAAACGTAGCGATAGACGTCAGTAGAAAGGTAAGGTGGGAGGACGACCGTGCCGAGTCGCAACAGGGCGGCCGTCACCAAGATCAAGAGGAAAGTGCGCCGATTCGTCGGGACGCGCGATATGCAATAGACTGCCGCCAGATAGGTCGCTCCTTCGGCCAGCGCGACAGCGATGACGCCATCGAAACTCGCAGCAGCCTGCAAACAGAGGCCAATGCCTTGCAGGAACAGCAATCCGGTGCCGAGAGCGGCCAAGGCCAACCGGTACCCCCCGATCGTCAATTGACGCGGAGCTCCGGCAGCATTTCAGCGAGAAGCTGGCCAACGGTCCGATTCTCGACGGCGAGCCGGCGCAGAAACCGAGACGTAAATGGGGCTCGATACCCAGATGCCGGGCCCTGCGACGACGGACCGTTGGGCTTAAGAAGTTCTCGGAAAAGCATTTGCAGCGACGGCCAGTCGTCCACATCGTACCAGGTCGGAAGCCGCGTGATATTTACCTTGATCACTTCGGCACGCGCGGCCGTCTGGGCAGAAACGCGCGGCGTGCTCCAATCGATCCGATGAAAGAGATGAGGCAGCGGTTTCTTCAGGCCGATCAAATAGTAACCCCCATCCGAGGCCTCCCCGAGCACTATCCGTTCGCCCGAAAACCGCAGCTCCGCCGCAGCTTGGCTCAAAATGGATTGGGGAAGCGTCGGGCTGTCCGAATTGATGAGACAGACGGCACCGAAGCCTGCGGCGAACAGATCCTCTGCCGCATGGCTGAGGCGCTCACCCAAATCAGCGCCACGCTGGGTCAGCAGATGGAATTGGCTCGGCAGCAGACCGACAAAAGCACTCTCCTCTCCGGCTGGGGTATAAGCGACGACGCCGATGAGGCGCCGATCTCTGGTCAACCCGCCAATGTTGGCTGCCATATCCCGGATGAAGCAGCGGCTGAGGGTGGC
>WNFP01000020.1_pt1 | contig 104705 bp, 67 predicted proteins | sample 5400201 | NCBI WGS metagenome assembly WNFP01 (sample SAMN13153355, study PRJNA577476) | soil metagenome | isolation source: 115 cm saprolite under Madrone tree | place: USA:California | collected 2016-06-14
TAGCTCTGTTAATTATCTAAGATATGTTAATGCGGCCTCTAAGGATTAAAACCAAAGTTTAGTCTGATGAGTAATAAACAGAAAGTCCATACAGAAAATCTAAATAAATTTATTGTATCTCCGTTAACTTCTAATTAAAAAACTAAACCCTCCCCTTTGGGGCTAAAAGTTCAAGTTAGACTAATCCCTTAGTCTCTCTATCTCTCTCCATTTTAGAGCTAGACACACAGGGAAAAATTTTAACAGCGATTTTAATTTTATATTATTAGATATAAGGACCAAGAAAAAAATGTTTTAACTACCGTACCCTAAACCGACACTGGTTCGTTGGTTGAGAATACTAAGGCGTAGAGCGAAGGCTTGTTAAGGAACTCGGCAAGAACCCTTCATAAGTTTGACGAAAAGAAGGACCACTTTGACTTAACTTAGCTATAAGTTAATATCTTCAGTGGTGGCACAGAATCGGAGGCCCCGACTGTTTACTTAAAACACAAGAATCTGCAATGATTAATATCATAGTATAGGTTCTGAAATTTGCCCAATGCCATTAATATAAGTGCGGTAATGAGAGTTACTAATCGAATGTCTGGTTAATAGCGGTCTTAACTATGAGGATCCAAAGGTAGCAAAATCAGTTGGCCATTAAATGTGGTCTTGTATCAATAATGTAACGATGGCCTCACTGTCTCTACAAGTCGCTCAGTGAAATTGAATTGTGAGTGCAGATGCTCACTGCCTCCGGGGGGACGGGAAGACCCTATGCAACTTTACTGTAGTTAGTCATCATATTAATCTACAACAGGTCCGATTAATAGTGATTAGGGATGTCGATAGACGAAAAATGGAATACCTTAAAATTAGAACTGGGTTAATGTTTACCTTACAGGAAGGGAGAATTGACTAATTGGCAGTTTGACTGGGGCGGTCGTCTTTAATAAAGTAGCAAAGTACATCCAATTATTTTAAATTTATAACTTTAACACTGCTTTATGTTTGTTAAATAAAAATAGCTACATTTGAATCAGTGCACAACTAATGGCACTCTAAAAAAGATAAAATATATAGATAAAATCTAGTATTGGTTAGTTTGTGATCAAATAATTAAACCATAATTATTAAAAAAAAATATAAATAAAATTAATAAATAAAACTTATTTAATTTAAAAAAAAATAAGATAATAAAAATAATTTAATTAATCTTTTTTAAAGGTAGAGCTAGAAATTGAATGGGGATCAATTCGCCAGTGAACAGGCGATGGAAAGAGCGTAATGGCGGAAAGCATGCCTAACTGAAAGACCTATAAGTCGCACAGATACGTAAGTAGGGCATAGTGACCCTTCGCTATAATATGGAATAGACGGGGATCAATAGATAAAAGTTACGCTAGGGATAATATTGTTGTCCCCTTCTATTGCGAGATAGATTAAAACACCGGGTGAATTGCAAGGATTACTTTATAAAATTAAAGTATATTTGCAGCGAAGCTTACTTTTACACATTTAAAGAATATTTAAAATTTGAAGTAAGAACGTTCAACGACTAGAAAGTGAGTAGTGTAAACAATAACCTTTCCACGAGCGCCCGGCATCTTTAATATTTAAGTGCTACGACATTTTTGGGCAACACCACTTTAACTTTTGTGCGAAATAGGTAAAATGTTTAAAGTATTTAGTATGTAAATCATTAAAATTTAAGCTTAGTCTATTAAAGGATACTTGTAGTTACGAAGTAACGAAGTAGCTGTAATCAATAAAGATAAATTAAACCAATTCTGGTTTTGGCTCCAATTTTTATTTTAGCAATAATAACTGTAAGTCTCCTATGTATTTATAAGTCTGCGCTAACAATAAAAAAATTAAAAACACTAAATTTAAAACCCATGAAAAAAAAAATACTAAAACACGAAATCATAGGACTAGGTCCTAATAGTCATAAAGTGAAAGAATATAAAAATAGCTTATTTGAATTAACTAAAGTTCAATGGGACGCTGCCATAGGTTTGATGCTCGGTGATGCTAGCTTACAATCTCAAAACGGAGGTAAGACTTATAGAATTAAGTTTGAATGGGGTGATCGAAATAGAATATACGCATTGTACGTTCATAAGCTTTTTGATGAATGGGTTTTATCTGAGCCACATGAAAAAAATAGAATAAGTCCTAAGGGTAATTCTATAGTTAATTGGGGCTTTCAGACTTTCAGTCATGAGGCCTTTAACCCTCTAGCTGATTTGTTTCTAAAACAAAAGCAAAAAGGTATATGCGAAAACCTTGTAATTGATCATTTAACTCCACGAGGTTTAGCATACTGGTGAATGGATGATGGCGGAAAACTGGACTATAGTAAAAATTCTAAAAATAAAAGTGTTGTATTTAACACACAGAGTTTTACGGAGCTAGAAGTTAAACATCTCTCCGCTCAAATTAGTAGAAAGTTTAACTTGCTTTGTGAAGTACGGTCAAATAAACACAAGAAGGTTATCGTTATTTTGGATAGTAGCTATAAGACTTTATATAGCTTGATGGACCCTTATTTAGTTAACGAAATGAGGTATAAACTACCTTATGATTATCGTACCGCTAAGTAAAAAAAAAATATTAGCCCAAGAAATTTATATTAAAGATGATGACATAGTCTGAACTTTCTCCTAAAAAGTTTATTAACAAAGATAGGACTCTAATGTATTAGGTATTGTCTATTACACAGAGCTGAAAAGGAAAGAAGTAATAATTAAAAAAATTACGATAACATATTTGAACAGGCTGATAGTCCGCGAGAGTACACATTGTCCGGACTGTTTGGCACCTTGATTATATTTTTACTTACCAATAATCATAATTTCATTGAATTTCTTAATTTATAAAGTTTGTCTAAATTAAATTATCTCAAATAAGTGTAAAATTCTATAAATTTTACAAATTATTAACATTATTCCAAAATTCTTTATTTTGGTCTTTATAGGTGAATTTTCCTTTTTTAATTAAATTTTAGCCTCTGGTATTTTTACTTAAAAAAAAATTATATTTAATTAGTAGCATAGCCTGAAAGGCAATGTTTAATTAAAATAGATATAAAAAAAAAATATAAAATAAAAATAAAAAAGTATGAAAATAACGCTGAGAGAAATGTTAGTAGGAGTTTTATTTTAGGTGATGCTTATTTAGGTAGAACAGGGATAGATAGAGCTTTTATTACTTTTGAGCAATCAAATAAAAAAAAGTAGAATATTTAAACTTTTTACATAAACTTGCACAAGAACAAGGGATTGTATCCGAAGAACCTAAAATATATATAAGATCTGATCAAAGGTATAATATTATAAATGAATCTTTATATTTTAGAACTAAATCTCTTGAGGAATTAAAACCTTTTGCAGATATTTTTTTAAATAGAGAAGGTAAAAAGATAATACCTTCTAATATTTCTGAACTATTAACTATTAGAAGTTTAGCTTTTTGGATCATGGATGATGGTCAACAAGTAAAAAATGGAGGAGTAACGTTATGTACAGATAGCTATAAGTCAGAAGAAATAAATATTTTGAAAAAAGTATTAGAAACTAAATTTAATCTTATTACTTCAATTCATTAAAAAAAAGGTAAAGAAGATACGATTTACGAAAGAATTTATATAAATAAAAGTTCTTTAGAAGAAATAAAACCTTCTTTGAAAGAACATATGCATGATTCAATGCTTTATAAAATAAATGAAATTCCACAAGAAACATCTACAATAGATGTAAATGAAATTCCTGATATTGGTTCAGACATCGGGGAATTTTAATAGTAATATTAATTTAGTAATAATCTATATGCTGAAAATCCCTTAGAGTTATTAAAAAAAAATTAAAACTTTATAAATTGGGAAATCAGCAGGGAAAATAAAAATTAAGATAAAGCAAATATTCTTTTTATCTAATTAATATCCCTCAACGATCAATACTATTACATTCAGAGAATATCAATCTACTCTTGATACTGAATGAAGAGATGATCTAAACTTAACTGAAAGGTTAAGAGTTATTAGTTATAGTTTTACTAATAATTAATAATAAATGCGATGTCGACTCAACCTATCCTCCGGGAGTAGAAGCTCGGAAGGGTTGGGCTGTTCGCCCATTAAAAGGTTACGTGAGTTGGGTTTAATACGACGTGGAAAAATCTTTTCCTTATGTTGCTGCTATAACATAAAATAAAAAAATTAAGAAATTATGTGAGTTATCAAATATTAATTTAAATATAAAAAACGATGAAAAATAAAAATACAACAAATAATTCTTTGGTAGAAAGAATTAAACGAGAAGGCGCTTCTCTGTATCAATTATTCCCTATTAGTCATAGAACTAAATATCCTATTTTTTTCGATAAGTTACTCGAAAGAATTAATAGTCTTAATTTTAGATATAATAAATTCTCTTAAATCAAAGTGTATCAAAATGCTGAATTAAATAGACAAGCAATAAATAGAGATCTTAAGAATAAAGGAGGTATTTATCTTTGGTGGTGTAAAAAAACAGGGTTATTTTATATTGGTTCTGCTAAATCTTTTGTAGGTAAAAATGGAAGATTAAATGAATATTTCCAAAAAAATAGATTATTAAACACTATTAATTCTAAGATAAGCTCGAATATTGCTAAAGATATGTTAAAATATCCTAAATCCAATTGGAGTCTTATGATTCTGGAAGATTTAGGTTTAAGCACAGGTATTCTTTTAAAAAATTTGAAAGATAAAGAACAATTTTGGATGCTTTTAATACCTACATATAACCGTAGTTTAGTAGTAGGATCAAATGAAGGTTTCCCTTTATCTGAAGAAAAACGAGAAGCAATTTCTACATTAATATATCTTTATGAAGTTTCAAATGAAGGAAAATTAATACCAAACTGTGAACAAAAAATATATGGAATTAAAGAATTAAGCAGAATAGGCATAAAAAGCGAATTGTCTAATTTAACAATAACTGTAAGTACTTGGGACATACAAGCTCATCTTAAATCTGGTTTACCTTTAAAAAATAATTTTTTTTAACTCCAATACCATTAACTCTTGAGGAACAATTAAATTGGAAAAATCCTATTGAAAGAAAAGGGATAGGAGTTTGAGTTTACGATTTTAATAGTTTAAATTTTATAGAATATTTTAACAATATAAAAGCTTGTCGAGATAAATATCAAATATCTTCCACTACGTTTAAGAGAATAAGAAAACATCGATTAAATTATAAAGGATTTTTATTTAGTAATAATAAATTATAACTATTTATATTTTTATCAGCTAATATTTTTTTAACCCCCGTTCTTTCTATTTTATCTTAACACAATTTTTCTTTTTTTTATATTAGTGGAACGGCAGCTATACATTTTAAAAGACTCGCGTCGAAAAATTCTACTATAAGCTGGAAGTATTATAATTAGATAAACAGTACTTTAAAAAAGTGATATTCTGTTTTATTAAATAACCAGCTGGTATTATTTATAATGAATTTACCTCAGAGATTATACGTGGAACCTTAGTCAATAAATATACGTAAGGGTGATATAATCCGACTCTTTCTATTATTATTAGAATAATTTAGTAGTTGTATTTATTTTTAATTAATAAATCTAATATTCTAAATAGCAGAAATAGTATAGGAGTCAGTATGGTCCCTATCTTCCGGAGGGATAAATAGTAAAAAGGGGAAGACCTTCTAGTACGAAAGGATCAATAGGCTGTGTTTCAATCGTGTACCAATTGTTAGATATTTAAAATATTGGCATAGTTGGGTAGCCACAAACATGATGGTTAAGCGCTGAACGTATATTAAGCAGGAAACCACCCTCTAGATACTATCAATCATTGTTTAATTTTTAATTAAATTCTGATAAGATAAGAAATAGAACATTTCTAAATAGGATGCAAGTGTACTTGCCTTGAGGCATTGAGCTTAGCATAAACTAATTTATCATAGGACTAAGTGTTATCTTATTGTCTTACCTAATAGATTTATTTTAAAGTAATAAAAATAATCTTTTTTCTTCCTCCTCCTTTAAACGTCAAAAGGAGATAAGTAGAGAGGAATGGAGTGCTTGTAATATTTTTTATAAGGCAGAGAAGAAATTTATTTTTTATTAAATTTTAGGTAGTTATTATAAAATTTATTGTATTATTAATTATTTATTTGATTGATAAGAAAAAAGAAAAAAATTATTGTAATATTAATTATAGTTAAATGTTTTTTCTTTAAATAAATTTATAAATATTTTTCTATAAAAGAGGTTATTTATAAATTTATTTATACTTTTAGGAAACTAAAAGTATAAATTATAACTGTGATAAGATTTTAACAGTATAAAAATATAACTCTTCTTTTTTAAAAAAATATAAAATATGATGTTTATACTTAATTTTTTATTTATTTTTATATTTTCAATAATATTAAATACTTCAGCCTTGACTATTGTAAAATTAGGCTTAATGGGGCAATTGTTAAAAAATAGATTATCTAATTTATTAGAAACAAAAATTTATTTATTTTTTATAGTACCTTTTTTTATTAGTTTATTTATATTAATATATTTGAATAATTCTATTATATGTTTAGATAACAAAGATGTAATTGTTACAGCAGTTGTTGATAACGGTCGATTTATTTTTTCAGGTGATACATTTAATTTAATTTTTAATAATTTAGGTAGTGCGGCAGTTTTTAGTGCTGGTGCTAGAATAGCTGCAGGTCTAGTAGCAAAGCATCCAATACATTTATTACCTAAAACTGGTATTATTGGTGGTGTAGCTGCTGGTTTTACATTAACTTTTAAAATTATAAGTAATACTTTTCCAACACCTACTCCTGGTAATTCAAAGATCGAGACAGGACAAATTACTGTCAAATTAGAAGGACTAAGTATAGATAAACCGAATAGTAATATTGCTGAACATTTAAGTACACTAGATAAATACTTTGGGACTAATAAAATTAATAATTCTAATTTAAATATTAAAGAATTTCATAATAAATTAGAAATAAACGCCAACCAAGAACAAACAACAAATGTAATAGAAGAATTAAATAAATCTATTCCTAATTGGAAAGATGGATTTATAAATTCACCAATAGAAAGTGGTGATTTAGACAATTCAATTAAACTATTTTTAATAGAAACTTTAACTAATAATTTAATACTTCAGTTTATTATATTATACTTGATGTTTATGCTCATAGTTATTTTTACTTGTAAATTAATAATAGAAAAAGAGATTCAATTTAATATAATAAAAAAATTTCCATTAGGTAATTATATCTATTTAATATTAAATAAATACATTTCTATATGGCGTACTAGCGCTAATATATGGATTTATCTAATAGTATTCTGTGTTATAATTTTCACTTTTGGATCTATTTATTCTATTTATCAAACTATATCTTTTTTAAAATAAAATATATAAATCTAATTATTAATTAATATTTTTATAATAAATAAATTAATCTTCACTTAAAAAAAACAAAAATTGTAATAGATTAGTATAAATAATACTAATCGTTATTAGTTTTTTTTTAATATTAATATAAATCTTATATTTCTTTATAATTAAAGATTATATTAGTTACCTAATTTTACTTATGTTTTTATTATAAATAATTGGTGGTATTAGGTTTTTTTTTATTATTCTTTTTAATTATTATTATGAAATAAATATTTGGTCTATATTTAAATTCCTTTTTTATTATATATTTTTTATTTTTTAATATTTAAATAAATGCTTATTCTCTTTTTAATAATTTATAATTTATAAATATAAAAGAGATTAAAAACATTTGCAAAAGCAAATAAAATACGACAAAAATTTTAATTTAATTTTATAAAAAAAAAGTTATTAAAATTATAATTTTGTCTAAAAATTTAAGAATTTAATTTTGGTTCCGATTGAACGCTTTCCAGTAGTTTAAGGCATGCAAATTCTTTTTAACATATGTTAAAAAAGTGTAGGGGTGAGAATTTTAAATAAGATACACTATAGCCTTCAGAAATAGAAGAAAAAAAAGGAAATTTTCTGTTATAGAATTCTATTTAATTTGATTAGGTAGTTGATAGGGTAATAGCCTACCAAGCCGACGATCAATAGCCATGTTTGATAGATCAAATGGCCACATTGGGAATGAGATATCCCAAGTAGAGTACTCTACCAGCAGTCGAGAATATTAGTCAATGCTCGCAAGAGTGAACTAGCTAACTGGAATCACGAGTGTGTCACTTGTGATAACGTAAAGGAAAATAATGATATTACTTTACTATTAGTGTTGTCCAAACCTGGTGCCAGAAGACTCGGTAATGCCAGAGACGCAAGCGTTAGTCATCTTGATCAGGCGTAAAGGGTTTGTAGGCTGCTTTAAAAGAATTAAAGCTAGAATCATATAGAGGTCACTGTCAGAGAATACTTAGAGTAGGGTTGATATCTTTAGATACTAAGTGGAATTCTAATTAGCGAAGGCTCTTTTCCAATTAATGATTGACGCTGAGAAACGAAGGGGAGGATAGACAATAGGATTTGATACCCTGGCATCCCTCTCTGTCAACGATGAATGGTAGTTGCTAGTTCAAGAAGCTAGTGGCGATGTTAACACGTTAACCATTCCGCCTTGTGAGTACAATTGCAAAATTGAAAACAAAAAAATTAGTCGGTTTCGGAGCAAACGAAGTGAAGCATGTTATTTAATACGATATTCCGCGTAAAACCTTACCAGTTCTTGCATAACAACTTTCTTACTTTATTTAAATTTAACATTTTTTTTTTAATTTTTATTTTTCTTTATCCATTAACTTTTAACTTTATGCTTTTTTTTTCTTAAATAATACTAAAGTTTTTTTTGCTAAGTTTTAAGGATTTAGATTATTAATCTGTTAAAAGAAAAATTAAGATTTTGAATATAGTAACGAAAGGGATAGTTTTTTTTTAATAATATATAAAAATCAGCTTATCTAGTTACAGGTGTTGCATGGCTGTCGTCAGTCCGTATTGTGAGAAGTGAGGTTAATTCCGCTAACGGACGAAATCCCTGTTTTTAATTTATACTTAATAATTTATGGTTCTGATAGAGAATCATTTGGGGCTAAGACAAGCCGTTATGGCTCTTATGAACTGGGCTATAGACGTGCCACAAAAACTTTTACAAAGTGACGCAAAACCGTCCTAAAGTCTCTTTAAGTTAATAAGATAAATAAACTTTAGAAATTAATAAGAAGAGATTTTTTAATGGAATAAGGAAGAGCTAATCATTAAAGAAAGTTAAATTATAATTTTATTGGTCGGATTGTCGTCTGCAATTCGGCGACATGAAGAAGGAATTTCGAGTAATCGTTGATCACTAGGCGCAACGGTGAATATTGAATCCGTGATGAACTAACTGTCTGTCGCTGGGAAGAAATTTGGGTAGGAGGAAAATGGAGCGAAGTTATACTTTTTACAATAGACAGTTTAAAAATTTAATTATTTAATTTACTAGTACTATGAAATTATTCAACTCTTTTTAATTTAAATTAAAAAAAGGAAGATTAAAGGCATGTAAAGATAAGTTATACAAATAGTTAAATATCTTTTGTTAAACTAATGAGCTTTTTTTAATTCACTTGGATAACATCTCAAAAGTCATAGCAAGGTAGCCGTACTGGAAAGTGCTGCTGGAAATTAAACATATCTTTTAACCCCCGTCATTTAAATTTATGTCTTCTACTTTTTTTTAAGTTATTTTTATTATAAGCGATTATTTTAATAAAATACTTTTTAATAAGCCTAGGATGGATTAATGCTTAAAATTTATTTAATCTTTACTTTTAATTTAATTTTTTTTTTATTAAATTTTAAATGTATCTTATCTTAATTCAAATAAAAATGCGAGATAAATTTAAAGTGGAGTCGAAGAATGTAAAATTATTTATTAATTTTATAATATAATATAATTAATTAACTCTTAAATTAAAAAAATAAGTAATATAAATTAAAAATTAAAAAAAAGGGGTTAGCTGAGTGGTTTAGCAGTAAATTTACACTTTACAGACAGGGTTTCGATTACTCTACTCCTTAAAAATAAAGTTGCTGTTAATTTTAATTTTATTAAAATTTCTTTAAGTAAATTGGTGCTGTTTATTTTTCGTGAATATCTTTATTTTCTCTTTTTTTTTTTCTTCTGGGGTTTTACCTAAATATGTAGGTGGTAAAATTTTCTCTTTTCCCTACCGATGGCTCTCCTGTTTCCATTCTCACTCCACCTCTAATGATAATTTAAAAAATAGGAAACAAGTCCTCTTTTCTTATCGAAACAAATAAAAAATGAAAGTTTTGGCATATTTAATTAAATTAAGAATATAAAAAAATGAATTAATATAAATGAAAAAAAAAGGATTAACTTTCATTTTTTTTTAATAAAACGATTATGACGAAATTAGGTAGCCGTGTGAATCTTAGGAATTCATGATCTTTTGATTGTAAGAGTTCGAGTCTCTTTAATCGTAATAATTCTCTTTTCTTATTAGTTTTATTAATCACTTCATGTATGTAAGTTTTACTGGCTTCGCCCTCGTTTAAAATATAAAAATAAAAGTAATACTTATAATAGAAAATTTAAAGTTAATATTTTTACTTTTTAAATTGGTTAGACTAAAATAAAGATATAAATTAATATTTCGTTCCGCGTTTATTTAACTTAAAGAGTTGACATATTCTCTCTTTAAATTTAAGGGTTTACCTTAATTGATTTGACTCTAATAAGAAAAAGATATAAAATAAGAAAATTAAGAGGATATATAAAAAAGTAAAATGGTGAATTATTATTATTTAGGGTTTATAAATATAAAAAATTAAAAAAGAATACGCCACGGAGTGCCGGAAGGCAGAGAAATAGAAAAAAAGATTTATAATTAACATCTTTAGCTGAATAGGTACAGCATTTGCCTTCGAAGCAAGGTTTTATTGGTTCGAGTCCAATAGGATGTTTAATATAATAATCAATTTATTTTTATTATATTTTTTTTTAATGCTAGACTTGAAAATCTTAGTAGAATAGTAGTCACGTCATACTATTTTTTTTTACGATTGTATTGTTATTTTTTTAAAGTGACTAATGCAATGTAAAGTATTTTTTTAATTTTTTATTTTATTTTAGTTTATAAAAAAATAGTAGCTTTTTACAACATTTGACTAATGGAGTTAAACGCGGCTTTAGTTAAAGGAGCTTATCTTTTAGCCTTTTGGTCTTGCCTTGTAATTTAGTTTATATCATATCAATAAATATTTAGTATTTGATTAAAAAAAAGTGAGATAAGACTCTTAAAGTAAATTAATTTTTAATAGAGGTAATATCTTTTTAAAAGTAAGGAGCTATTTTTTATTTTTTTTAAAAATGAGATTAATTAATTCTCCTTTAGAACAATTTGAAGTAACAAATTTAATATCTTTAAATGCTCCAATTTTTGGCTATTTAAATTTTACTTTAACTAACTTTGCACTCTACTCTTTAATTGTTTTTACGTTAATAACTAGTTTACATTTAGCATTTAAAGGGACTGGTTCCAATAATACCAACTTAATCCCTTCAAACTGGTCCATCGCTTTAGAAAGTTCATTTGCAAGCATTAATGCTATCGTGCGAGAACAAATAGGACTGCGAAATGAAATATATCTACCTTTTATTTATTCATTATTCTTCTTTATTATTATTGCAAATTTAATTGGTAATGTTCCGTATTCTTTTACTATTACTACTTCTATTATATTGTCTGTAGGTCTAAGTTTCACTATTTTTATAGGAGTAACTGTCTTAGGATTAACTAAACATGGTTTACATTTTTTTTCATTTTTTATACCTTCTGGTACACCTTTAGCTTTAGTTCCTTTACTTGTTTTAATTGAATTAACTTCTTATTTAGCTAGAGCTTTATCTTTAGGAGTACGACTTTTCGCAAATATGTTTGCTGGGCATACTCTTTTAAAAATATTATCTACCTTTTTATATCAATTATTTAGCAGTAGTTTAATTGTAGCAGTTCTTACTTTAATTCCATTCTCTATTTTTATAGCATTAATTGGTTTAGAATTAGCAGTTAGTGTAATTCAGGCCTATGTTTTTGTCTTGCTAACAAGTTCATATATAAAAGATGCAGTAGAATTACATTAAATAAAAATAAAATTGGTAATAAAAAAAATATTTACTTTTAACCCCTTAAACCAGAAGTCGCTAAAAATAGTCTCAGATAAAAATTTTAAGAGAAGATTAAGTATTGATAAATCATTTTAATTCTGAAAACTATAAATTTAAAGATAATATCTATTTTTTGGCACCTTTTAAAACATTTATATTTTTAACGGATATAACTTAGATTGAAGTATTTTAGGTGTTTCTCACTTCGCTTCCTCCCTCTGCCTTCCGACATCTATGTAACTAAATTCAAAGAGGATAGGGGAGGCAGTGCTTTCGGCCTTCCTGCCTTTCCACCTCTGCCTCTGGCCACGGCAGTGGCGTGTGTTTTCTGCCTTCCAAAACTAAAACTCCAGTTTTTAATCAGGTTCTAAAGCCTTAGCTAAGAGAGGTATTAAGTTTGATTAAAATATACTTTTTAACTTATAAGGAATGGTTAAATAATTTATGGAGATAAAGTTTTAATGATTAAAAACAGATTAAGGATTAATTTTTAAGTCAGCATAAATAGTTAGATTAAAAAAATATTAAATAATTAATTATTTAAAAATAGATATAACCGAAAAAAAAAGATAGAATTAAAAATAACTACTTAAAAAAAAAATTATACATTTTTCTTTGTATCCGGTGATTTTTCTTTTTAATTAAATCATCTGACTTAAAATATTGGATTTTTTCAATGCTAATTCACTACCACTCCACATATGAATAATGAATTATTATTAGAAGCTATTATAAAATTTTTTAAAGAAGTTGGAAATATTCATCCTACAATTACTTGTTAGAGTTTATAATAACTAATAAATAAATACTAATAAATTATAATAACAAAAATAGTATATAGTTTAAATTCGATGTCTTTTATAAAACGGAAAGATTTATTACATTATAATAAAAGGATAAAAATAAAGTCTTTTACTTTAAATCACACATAAGCTTATATATTTAAAAAGATAAGAGAAGTTTTTAAATATCATACAGCTCTTTTTTAATAATAATTTAAATATAGAATACAAAAAATTAAATGATAAATCAAAAATGGATCATTTTGAATGTTTTTAATAATTTAGCAATTTTACTCGGATCGTGCTACCTTAATACGTAAAATAATTAATTTGACTCATTAAGATTACTATTGTCACATTATTAATAATTCAGAATACCTTTTTTTTTAATTAAGTGGAATTTTAAGAATGAGAAAAAAAATAATAAAAATAGATTTATTTAATAAGTATTTTATTGCTCTTTGAAGGAAATTAGTTTTATTTTGTAAAATAAATACTCCTTCTTTATTTAATATCTTTTCTGCCTTCGGCCCTCTAGTATAAGTACTAGACCTCCACTCTGCTTTTCCCTCTTAGCGTAATTTATACGGCAAAAAAGGAAATAGGCAGGAGCTAAATATTAAAGGGAGGAGGGAGATCCAATCCTTTTTTTTATAATGGAGTACTAAAAAGTTTTTTAATCCACTTATACTTTTTATTTTTAATAAGGAAAAATTATCAGGAAGAAGTAATGAATGCCCCCGGCCACCAAAGAAGAAAAGTTAATAGTAGAAATAGTAAATAATTTTTTAGGTTTAATTTTTATAAATGTTTATAACTTTTTTTTAATGGTATATTAGCACAGATAAATGCTTATTTTTATATTTTATTTTTTAAGTTAGTGTCAGTACTGTAATATTTAAAAATAGGTTTTCTTTAAATAGTGCAAATGCTGCTAAAGAAGGATTTAAAAAGTAGGTAAAGCATTAACAAAAAAGGTTTAGGAGGTTCTATATATACCGGAAGTGCTAATAACTAACTAAAAAAAATCTTAAAATAAAGTTCATCTAGTTTTTTAGATTATGCTGAATCTTCTAATATTTCTTTATTAAATCATCATGATGAGGAAACGATCTTTCAAATTCTTCTAAATTAAAGCGGTAGGAAGTATCTTAGTAAAAAAAAAAGAAATAAAGAGATATCTTAGATTTTAAAAGAACTAATCAATTTTCGTATCTAATAGACCTAAGTTTTAATATGGTGATATTACTTAAAACCTTTTTTATTTTTATTTTTTATTCTTTTTTTTTAATAAGGATCCGTGGCAGAGCGGTTGAATGCACTCGTCTTGAAAACGAGAACCTATTTAAAATAGGTCGTGAGTTCGAAACTCACCAGGTCCGTAAAATTTAAATATCTGAGAATAATCCTCTCATTTTTATAATTTAAGATGGGGTATAGGATATCTTTCAAACTTAATGTTTGAAATGTTTTATTTTAATAATAGAGATAAATACACTGATATTAGAAGTAATTATGATATTTAAGCTATCTATTTTCTACTTTTCGGCCATCTTTTTCATTTTTTAAATATAAAAAATAGTTACCTTTTTTTATAGAATTTTTTTAATTTTGCCTCCCAGCTCTTATATGTGTTATCTCTCTTATTTTTAGTATGCCTCCGGTGGCTCCGCTTACTTCTAGAAAATAATAATAATTCCAGAAATTATTCAGGACCAACTTAATTAGTAGAAAGAATTAATTAAAAAAGTGAATGTGATAGATTTTTTCAAATTAATGAGATTTTAAGCGCAGAGCGAAAGTAATGTAACTGGACCGGATGCAGAAATATAAAATACAGATAAAATAGATATAATAAATCAATGTGAACTTATAAATCAACTTTTATATTTAATCAGGCAAAGTTTTATCCTATCATGGAGTTAAGTAAATATTTAGCTGCAAATAATTCTGAAAAATTCTTTTTTATAAAAACTAAAGCCCTTCGCGGCTATCCCTTGCATGCCTTCCGGATGGCTCCATTCCATTTTCTCCTGTTGGGGTGGAGGGAAGGGAGGGACAGGAGACAGAAGAGGAACGGTTTTATTTCCCCAGTTAAAAATAAAAAGCATTAAAAATTTTCATTAAAAAATAACAGATTTAAAAGTGATGAATAAATCTAAAACTTTGTTTTACTAAAGTACCTGGTAGAAAACAAATTGGCTTGTTACTTACTTTGGGAGTAAGATCTTGCTCGTTCGAATCGAGCCTATCAGATAAAAAAATGATTAATGTAAGCGCAGAGTGAAAAATAATTATAATATAGATAAGTAATAAATATAATATAAATAAAAAATAAATATAATATAAATTAAAATAGATATAATATAAGTACTTAAAAAATGAGTTTAAATTTATACTTGTAAATTTTAGTAAAATAAATAATAATGACTCCCCTAAGGTGCCTGCGGCCGTAAGGGGAGTCATTAATTTAAAACATATAAGTTAAAATATTTTTCTTATATCTTCCTTCCCTTCTACTTACCGGCCACTGCCTACTAGACACTATCACAATCACACAGTGGAAAGTGGAAAGGGGCACCCGCTTACTTATTATGAATTTTAGCGGAAATAGTAATGATAAAGCTTAAAGCCTTTAAATAATAAGATGATGGAGTTTCAAAAGATTTAGATCTTTTAGCTGTTTCACGTATAAGTAACTAATTATCTTAATATCCGTTTTTATATTTTTAATAAAGTGTAAGTGATATTTAGCTATTTTAAACTTATATTAGTAAGTTCTTTACTGTGTTTTATCTTTTTTTTTAATTTATATCTCTTATATGCTTATTTATAATCGTGAGAGTGCCGAAAGGTAAAAAATATTATATCTTATTATATTTTTTAATCAGTCTATTTATGCTTCACTTTTATTAAGGTACCTTTTAAGAACTTTGAAAACTGTCAGATATAATTTGTTTATTTTTAATTTCTCCTATATAATCCTATCGGTATACTGAGTTTCTATTTTGTTAATATTCTATGATCTTTTCTTTCTATTATATTTTTTTCTCCTTATCCTTAAATTAGATAATTATAAATACTTTTTTCTATTTTTCGATTTTATTTTTCCAGAAGATAGGAAAAATTTCAATTTATTAAATAATAAATATACTTAGTATATCTATAGGGTAAACTTTTTACCGTCTCTATTCTATTATAACCTTTTTTTAAATCGCTACTTTTCCCCTCCCCTAGGGCGTGCCTTAACACTAGGGCGTGCCCTAGGGGATGGATGGCTCCGCCCTTACTACCTACTGGCCACAAAGAAGAGGGGGGGAGGGGGGAGAGTAACAGATACATAGGTTATTTTTTTAAATTGGTTTAATTTAATTTAAGTAGTTATATTTTTAATAGATCTCATATTAAAAAAAAAGATAGAAGGCATAATTTAAAGAGATTAAGGGTTAATTTATACTTAATTTATTTTATTTAATAACGATATTAAAAGATGAGTAGTAAATAATAAAGGTAAAGTGTATGAGTTTAACATATTTACAGCCTCTTTTTATATAAAAAGAGCTCAAAATTGATCCATTTATCTCGCTCTAGCTCTTTCCTCTTCTCCACCTAAGAGTCCATTTGAAAAATAGTGGGCGTACTGAAGTCAGCTAAAATAAAGGATGATATCTTTAAATAAAAAAAATTAACTTACTTAGAGATACTTACTCTTAATAATTATTAAAAGGTAAGTAAAAGCTAAAGTTAATCGTAAATATTCTTAAACATATAATAATATAACAAATGATAAATCTTCTTAATAATAATCTTAAGTTTAAAGAAAAATATTTAAGTCACCACACTCATCCTAATATAAAAAGATTATCTAATAAAAATCTATCATTAAAAAATTTAGAGCTAATCCAAGAAAAATATTTGTCAAAAAAAGAAACACAATATTCTAATTTAGGTATTTATAAACTGCAAGTCTCAGATAAACAATGGTTCTTTTTTTTAAATAAAATAAGACAAATTATAAAATCAAAATATGTGTTTAATGCTTTTTTAGCTAGCTCTCAATCAATAAATTATAACTTTAATAAAAATATTAAGAAAACAGATTTAAATTCTATTTATAAAATTTTAAAATATTTTTTTACATCTCTTTCAAGTTTTATAAGTAAACCTGTATTTCTATTTTCTTCTGACAAAATTAATATAAGACTCTTTTATTTTACAATTCCTTCTCTTTCTAAATTGAAAAAAGAAAGAAAGGTAAACAAATTTATAAGAAACAAAGGTAAATTATACGAAGAAAAAAAAAATAGAAAAGAATTTAGGAAAATAATGAAAAACTTTAAAGTAAAACTATTTATAGCTAGGTGGAAGGAAAATAGTAATTTAATACGTCTTCCTAATTTACTGGACACTTTTTCTAAATTTATTTCTTCTTCAAATCAGTATAGTTCTCTTCCAATGTCCCTTTTACCAGAAAGCCGGGAGGTAAAAAATATTTCCACTGTTAGACCACTTATGGCTAAGGTTTACAGTATGGTTCCTGTTTTTTCATCAAATACAATAGATCAGGCTCGAACTGCTGACATTTATCAGCTAAATGAAAGACATCTTGAATCTCTAAGCTTTTTAAATAACGTTGTAGCTATAAATAAATTAACAGAAGTGGATTTAAGCGAGTCTAAAAAAAATAAAACTTTTTTAAATGAAGGCTTTAAAAGTCTACAATTATTAAAAAATAGAAATATTTCTACAATGGTTTCTTTAAATAAAGATAAATTAAAGTATTTAGTTTTTATTTTAGAAAAAGCATTTAATAAAACAATTATACTGGATTTAGTTAGATTAAAGTATCCTTATCATGAAAGTAATATTCTTTCACAAATATTAGGCTTAAGTAGTAAAAAGAAAAATTTTAGAAAATTAATAATAAAATTGCTTTATACTGCAACTATTAAAAATCCTACTAAAATGATTAGAAAACAAAATTTTTCTATTATACCTTCTTACTTATCAGGTATTAAAGTGAGATTAGCTGGACGTCTTATCACACAAAGAGTTGTACCAAGATTTACAGTTCAGTCAATTCAAATGGGAAGTTTAGCTAGAGGTAAAATTAATTACGTAGATACCTCTAGATTTACTCATAAAAATAAAAGAGGTGCATTTAGTTTTACAGTTACAACTAGTCATATTTTTTAATTTAAAATAAATAACCTTTGAAAGTTCGAGGGTTTTCCGTTATTTTTTCATTATTTTATAAGAATTCTCACCTTGTAACATGGAGTGAGGGAGTAAAAAATATATATAATCCACTTTCACCCCTCATGCCTTACGGCCACCTAAGTGATAGGGGACTGTGCAATTGTTATTTTTTATTAAAAAAATTTTTTTTTTAAATTATAAGTTTTTCTATATTTGTGAAGTGATTATTTAGTAAACATATATTATCAGTACTTAAAAAAATGAATGGCTTGTTTAATTCTTTTACTTTATCTATTAAAATAAATTTTTTCTCCTTCTAAGTGCTTAGCCTAGCCTTAGCGTCGCTTATATTGAAAAGGAGATTCCTTTTTTTTAAGTCGGAGTTAGTTCATCCTTCCTAGCTCTGCGCTAACATAAAAAGTTTAATATTTTATTTTTAAGGGAAAATAGAGCTAGATAAAGTGTAATTATATTCATATTAAAATGTATAATTTTATTTTTCTAATGTAAGAATTCTAGGTAATAATTTTAACTTACGGGGTAGAAGCGATAGAATGTAAAAGTTATTTATTTAAAATTTTATTAAAAAAAATTTAGACGCTATCACATAATTTTTTAATTTTTTATAATGTTAGCAGCAGCAAAATACATTGGAGCTGGTTTAGCCACTATTGGTTTAGCCGGGGCTGGAGCAGGTATTGGAGTAGTTTTCTCTGGACTAGTAACAGCTACAGCTAGAAATCCTGCATTAAGACCTCAATTATTCGCTTACGCAATTCTTGGGTTCGCCTTAGCAGAAGCTACGGGATTATTTTGCCTAATGATGGCTTTCTTAATCCTTTACTCATAATAAAAATAAATTAAAAAATTTAAATATTTATACTCTTTACTTATCTTAATTTTTTTAAGTAGTCTTTCTTTACTTAAGATACTTTAAAGTAATTAAGTATTTATGTATTTATTTTTAAATTTTTATTTCCCTTTTTTCGTCATAGGCCACCATCACAATCACACATTGGAAGTGGAAGGGGAGACGAGAGAGTAGTTTCTTACTTTGATATTTATAATTCTATTATTCTATTTATGATTTAACCCCTATATTACAATTTTTTACTATGTGTCTTAAGTTTATTAACTTAGGATAAAAATTAAAACAAAAGCAATTAAAAAAAGTAAATTTTCTCACTTATAAACAAAAGAGTAAAAGTTAGATTACTCTTAGTAAAATTAGACAGAGGTATGAAAATAAAGATTTTTAAGGCGAGTTTATTCTTTTCACAACCACTAAGCCTTTTTAATATTAAGGTTCATATTTATTTAATACTATAATCAGGCTTAAAATAAGTTATCTTTTAATAATTTAGTATGCCTACTCGCCTCTCCCTGCAGTAGGCAGGGATTGTTAGGCCAGAGGCAGAGAGGGGCCAGCCAAACTATCCAGTTTTCGAGAATGTTGATAGGCTAAAAGTGTAAAAAGTGATAGATTTAATTTAATATCCTAAAAATTATATATTAAAGATTTTAAGTTACAGATTTTAAATTCTTTTGTGTTTTTATTTATAATTCAGGTCCTTGTCAATAAGATTATTTTTTAAATATTTTCTGAAGATATTTATGAAAAATATTGTAAAGCTAGATTGGTTAGAAATTTCTTTTTATACTTCTCTCTCTCACGAGGTAGTTGATACTTTAATTTTTTACGGTTTTACTTTTTCTATTTTGATTATCAGTATTTCTAGTTTTATTTTATTAAGTGGTAAGGCTAAGAAGGCATTAGAGACTGCCGCACAAGCTGCTACTATTATAGGTTTAGGTTTACAGGCATATCAGATTAAACAAGAGCAGAGCAATAACAAAAATGATAAGCAAAATAAAGGTTCTAATTCAAATTCTGGTTCAAATTCTGGTTCAAATACAGACTCTAATAAAAGTTCTACCTCAGATCAAAAGAAATCTTTATTACCACTTCTTCATACTAGAAAAAATGAGTTGAACTCTGAATCTGATGTAAATTTATCTTCAATTATTTCTCTCCCTCTTCTCCCCTCTGCCTCCGGCCACCTTATTTGTAAGAAGGGAAAGGCGCCCCTAATAAAAAAGGTAGTGGAGCCGATGGGACCTACGCCCTCTTCTTCCCTATTAACACCTTGGAGAGGGCATGAAGCAAGTGCGACAATACTCCCCTTTTTAGGTATAACGTTATCTGAAAGTGCTTCCACTCTTAGTCAGTGTGCTTATGTTGTATTAGGATTATCTGTAGTAACTTTATGGACTTTAATCAATGTATTAGGGTACTTAACAGCTCTACATTTATTGTCGATCTCTAAATTTGAAATAAAATATCCTAAATTATCATTTTTTTTTAAGTATTTTAGAGCTACGTCATTAATTTATGTAGTCATTCAAGGTATTCTTTGTGTAACGTCTATCTTAGTTCTTATCATAACATCTTTATTATTTATTTAATAAATTCGTTCCTACGGCCTCCAAGGTTTTACTTTTTTTTTTAAAAATAATTAGTAATTTATATTTATAAAAGAAATTAATATCAAAAAAAGGTTAATTAAATTAAAATTGTAATAGAATTGAATTTTATAAGCCAGTTTTTAGCTTTCAAGTAATCATTATTATGATGATGGTTTAAGTGATTATGATTATGATCAATTAATTTATTTTATTTATGAATTCTCCCTATGCATACCCTTTTTTTAATATATCTTAAATCTTTTTTTAAGTTTATTAATTTATTATAATTTATTATAATTCAGGTCCTTGTCAATAAGAAAAAATTAAAGAGCAATTTAATTTATGAAGAGATGGCTCTTTTCTACAAATGCCAAAGATATTGGAACACTTTATTTAATCTTTGCCGTTTTTGCTGGTATTTTTTTTATATCATGCTTGCACAATATCTATATATATGCTGGGAACTTTTATGTAAGGTATCAGCAAGTAATTTATTAAATGTTTATACAATAGATAGTTACTTCAGAGATTATACTATAGATTTTTTTAAATATTATAGCCCAATCTAGTATTAAAATAGATTTTGATACTATACTTTCGTGTGTTTATTTTAATAGTCATCTAAGGTTTCAAATAAGGGCTCTGCCTCCACAAGTAATAATTTATTTTAAAAGGTCCATTAGGTTTTACTTGGCTGGTTTTATTGAAGCTGAGGGTAATTTTTTTATACCTAAAGTGGATACAAATAATACACCTACTGTAGCTATAAGTTTTCATATTAATGATTTAAGTTTTTTTTAATGTTTAATATAAAAATCAGGTTACGGTTCTATCCAAATGGATCCCTTCTCCCTTAAAGGATTTAAATTAGTAATAAGAAATAAAGAAGGTATATTAGATATAATTTCATTAGTAAATGGAAAATTTAGAACACCTAAGATAAATAAATTACATTCTTTAATAGACTTCATAAATAGTGATCTTACTAAATATAAATTAAATCTAGATCTGATTAAAAATTCTATCTTTATCCCAAAAAGATCTTTAGAAACTAGTTCTATAGCTGACAACAGTTGGTTAGCAGGGTTCTCAGCTGGAGATGCTAGTTTTGGTGTTAGAGTGACAGAAAGTTCTGTTGCTAAAAATCATCAAAATAAAGTAAGTTTATCTTTTGAATTGGTTCAAAGTAGATTAAATCTTTAACATTTTCAAGCTTATAAGCCTATTATGGAATTAATTTCAGCTTTTTTATTATCTAATCTTAGCTTACACAAACTTTCTAAATTTGATAGGTCAGGTAAACAAAATGCTTTTAGATCTAGAATTACTAGTATGAAAGGTGCTGAAGTAGTTTTTAATTATTTTTCTAAACACCCTTTAATTTATTTTAAACAATTGGACTTTTTAGATTGAAGTGAATGTTATAACCTTATATTAAATAAAGCTCATTTTTAGATTAATAGACCAAAAGGATTAAATAAGATAAAATTTATAAAATCTGGTATGAATACCGGTCGTATTATATTTTAATGGGATCATTTAAGTAATATGTATGAACGTTAATAATAACACTAAAGCCCTATAATTTTGAAAAAAAAAATATAATCCAACCTTAATTTAAAATATATATACATAAACTGGTTTAATAATTTTTAGTATCTTAAAGGTAAGATAGTTATTTTACTTATTTATTGACATCTTTATTTAGTTTTGTTTCCTAGTATAATAACTAAAAAAGGGAATAATCCACTAATACTAATTGTTCATTTCAATAAGAAGATTTTTTAATTTCTCTTCTCTTTTTCCATAGGTGGCTGGTAGGCAGAAAAGGAATTTAGACTCTGTTGCCATGAAACAAGGTAGATGGATAACAAATAAAATATATTTTAAATTTTAAGGAACAAAGATGATTGGAACAGCATTTTCTGTTTTGATTAGATTAGAATTATCAGCTCCAGGAGTACAATTTTTACAAGGAGATCACCAATTATTTAACGTAATTATAACAGCTCATGCGTTTATCATGATTTTTTTTATGGTTATGCCAGCTATGGTAGGTGGTTTTGGTAATTAAACTTTTAATTTAATTATATAATATTCTATTTATATTTATTTAAATTACCTTCATTTTTTGATAACCGGACATATTAAAAAAAAAGGAGTTCCGCCTCTCTGTTAAAAATAAATTTTTTATTTAAAAATGAGATTGGGTATTAAGCAAAATAGGAGGACAGGGTTTATATAATTAAAAATATTAAAAAAAAGTTGCCGTAATATATTGAAAAGTATATTATTATGATAACACTTTATGCGAGAAAGCTTAAATTTTAAAACAATTATTATATACAATAATTTAACTCTATTTTATTTATAAAATTGTAAGCTCTAAATGAGTTTGTAATATAAATTTTTAAATCAAATTTTTTAAGATATAATTTTTTAATATCTACCTCCGGTGGCTTCCCCCCCCTTGCTTAATTAAAAAAAAAATCTAAATAGAAAAAGTTAAAATATGCTTTATATTAAAAATGAATTGTTATATGTTTTATATTTATATGAATATGAATAAGTAGGTTATTCGCAGGGTCTAAATAGATAAGTATGACTCCCAGAGACTATACGTGTAACACTCTGTATTAATAAATTTTTATAGAAAATTTTAAATTTATAGTAAATTAATATAATAAAAGATCCTTTGTCTTTATGGGTTTTATAATTAAAAATAAGATAAATCATTTTCTCGCTCCGTGTATAAAAGACAAATGGTTTATCTTAATTGTTATTAATCAATAAAGGAGATAAAGACTAGTGAGATCAATAGAAAAAAAAAATTTTTTATAATGAAGTTGAAAAAAGAGTCCTAAGTTTAATTATGATTATAAATAATCATAATTAATTAAGAACATTGATTTTTTAGTATTAACCCTTTCAAGATTAATTAGAAAAATTATAGTAAAATTAAATATTAAATTAACACGATTATTTATGTTTGAAAGTAAGTTCATTATATCAGGTTTATTAATCAATCTTGATAGTGGTACTATCAATTTAAGTATGAATAACCAATTAAAAATATTTATTTTACTAATATTTTTTTTCCTTATTTTTTTTTTGCATTAACAGAAAAATTTTTACAAAGTTCCGATAAACCAAAAAATAACAGTAATTATAATTTATCTGGTATTAAAATTAATAGTAACTTAGCTAAAATGTTTACTATTTTAGGTGGTGCTGCAGGAGTCGGAAGATATCTTCAAGGTAGAAACGAAAAAACTAAAGTTCAAGTGTATGATGAGTGTATAAGTATTACAAAAGAGGCCAAAAAAGAAGTAGCGCTACAAGAAGATTTAATGGAAAATACTAGAACTAAGTCTTTATCTTTGCTGGCTAATTTAAAAGAATCCTTTGAAAAGATGGAGGAATATCGAGTAAGATCTGAGGGTCTAGCAGTTAATAATTCTGTTTTAAAAGAGGATAATTCTGAGTTCTTAAATAATATGCATGATTACTATAAAAAGGCAGTAGCTAAAGAAGAAAAAACAGTTACTAGTTTAATTGAAGAGCTTCAAAAGATTTATAATTGGCAGGATAAAGGGAATAACTTAGTAAGTTCTAACTGGTCCGATATTTTTAATACTATGTCTAATGAACAAATAGGTGCTTTTTCTAATTTATTATTTTGTCAAGTGATATTAGCTTCTTTAATTTCAATTGTTTTTGTTTTTTTTGGTGAATATTTAATATCTCGTTTTAAACTAGAAACTCGTTATCCGCGTTTAGCTAAATTTATTCAATTGCGACGGAAATTTCAACGTTATTATTTAAGTTTAAATATTTTTTATATAGTAGTAGTCGTTCTAATAGAAATATATGTAGATATTATAATACTTTTTACTTAGAAAATTTAATATTATTGCCAATTTTTTTTGCTCTGGCATCTCTCTTTATATTTTAGTTTACCTTTTTTTAATGCTACCTACCAGCTATATTACACCGCCTTCTTCCCTCTGCCTGCTTCTATTAGAATATCACCTCCCTTATAGGAGGTGATATTGATGGGGATAGGGGGAGCAGTGCTAATTTTAATTTTTTTATTTCTGTCCCTCTGCCTACCTGTTTTACAACTATAAGTGGAGGGGTACTTTTTTTTTTAATTTAATTTAAAACAGGTAAATGATAATTAACTGGTAGGAGATTTATTATTTTTTTGTTTTTTTTTCTTAATTTTTAATTATTGATCATTTCTCTTTTTATATATTAATAGAGTGAAGGTATAGTCCTTTCATAATCTAAAGGTTATGAAATAATGAACTACTTTGTGCCTGTACAAATAGGAGCTCCAGATATGGCGTTCCCAAGATTAAATAATGTTTCCTTTTGGCTTTTACCACCTTCACTTATTTTACTATTAGTAAGTTCCTTAGTAGAGAATGGTGCTGGTACTGGATGGACGGTTTTTTTAAAGCTGTCATATTATAGAAATATAATGTTTTATAAACCTTACTCGATGCGAGAAAATCTAAGTTTAAATTATTTACAAGACCGTAAGGCAAACACTAATGACAAAAGTCAGAAATATTCTGATGAATTTTGCAGATGGTTAGTTGGGTTTACAGATGGGGATGGTTCTTTTAGTATAGTAAAATCTGGTGGTACTTATCGTTTACACTTTGGTTTAGGTCAGTCTTTTTATAATATCAGGATTCTTTATTATATCAAATCTATTTTAGGATTTGGGAGTGTGACTAAATATCCAGCAGGAAAAATGGCTCAATTAAGAATAACAGATAGAAAAGTATTAGCTGATATAATCTTTCCTATTTTTGATAAATATCCTTTGTTAACTAGTAAATATTATAATTATTCTAAATTTAAAGAAGCGCATTTTTTATTAGAAAGAAAGGATCTTACAACTAAAGAAAAAACAAATTTAATAGAAGTATTAAAAAATAAAGAGCTTCCTAAAGACTTTATTTCACCAGCTATTATTAACTTGAATATTAACAGTTTATATTATGAGATAAACTCTGGTATCTCTATTGACTGGTTAATAGGATTTATTGAAGCTGAAGGAAATTTTGGAATTTTTCCAGACAGAGATAGATTCAATATTGAATTTACTTTAGTTCAAAAATTAGATAAAGTGTTATTAGAGTTAATAAAACGATTATTACATATTCCTAGTAATGTAAGATATGATCCTCAAAAAAAGATACATATACTAAACACTAAAAACTCCAGAGTAATACTTCATCTTATAAATTTATTTCAAGGTAAATTCAAAGGTATAAAATCTCTTGAATTTCAGTTATGGTCAAAAGCTAATTATTATAAGAGTACTAATATAAAAAAAGTAGCACAAATACATAAAATTATTGCTAAAATAAGAAATAAAAACCTTTCTTAAATTTACAACAGATGGGATTGTGACTCCCTAATAGACAAACCCAGTTTTATCCAAATTAGTGTATAATAATTTAAATTTCCTATAATTTTAAAACCACTCACAGATCTCAACCTTTAATATTTTAATAATATCTGATATGCTTAGCCTAAATGGTGGGACAAGCTGATCTTTCATTTAATGTTTAAACATTAGACTTAAAATATCAAAGGGGAAAAATACTTAAAGTAAATTCTGTATGTAAAAGAGTTTTAACTAGAGATAATTCGCTTGGATTATAGACCCACTGTAATCCATCAGAGACTTAACGTAAGGCATCTTATTTCATATTTTTCTTGCTCCGCGCAAACTGTAAATATAAATAAACACTCACTTTTAGAAAATAAAGAAATATTTTATCAATGGTTAGTTGGATTTACTGATGGTGATGGTACTTTTTCTATTGTACGTCAAAATAATAAATGGTCTTTAACCTTTAAAATTAGTCAAAGTACTTATAACTTAAGAGTCTTACATTTTATTAAAACTCAATTAAAGGTCGGAAATATTTATGTAGAAAAAGATGGTGCTCATGCTCACTTTAGAATACGAGATCGTATAGTACTAGAATCAATCATTTTCCCAATTTTGGATAAGTATCCTCTTCTTACTACTAAACAATTTTCTTATAAAAAATTTAAAGAGGCTCATGCTATTTTATCTAATACTTCTTTAAATAAATTAGATATAGATGCTCTTATTTTCAATATTATTAATACTAAGCCGTCAGTAAATTATATTTCTCCAGCATGGCTATTAATAGAAAATAAAATCCATAATGTTGAGTCTGCTTTAAGAATTATGAGTAAGGCATGGTTAGTAGGTTTTACAGAAGCTGAGGGTAGTTTTATTTAGTGGCTAAATCAAGTAATAGATTAGTTCATGCTTTTGAAATAACGCAGAAACTTGATCAAATAGTACTAATAGCTATAAAACATATATTAGGTATAAGTACTAATGTTAAAATAGTTAAAGCGGGATCTTTTTCTATTGTTACAACTAATTCTCGTGCTATTGAAAATATTATAAAATATTATAAAAACACGATGAAGGGTATGAAATCATTAGAGTTTCGTGTTTGGGAGCGATCTTATATAAAAATAAAGGTTATTTTGAAGCTTTAAATAAAATACGTAATCAAATTCGAAAAATGAAAACTAATAAATACACATTGTTAGATATGAAAAGTAAATAAGATGAAGGAATAGTCCGATCTCTAGTGAGAATTAGAGTGTGTAATGATAGCATTCAATAAAAATAAGTAACCTAGCTTTATAAGAATTTGAGTGTGAGATTACCAACATAAATGTTATCCACCATTAGCTTCAATACAATCTCATTCTGGAGGTTCTGTAGATTTAGCTATTTTTAGTTTACACCTTGCTGGAGTATCCTCATTACTTGGTGCTATTAATTTTATTACAACTGTTTTAAATATGAGAGCAAATGGAATGAGTTTACATAAGCTTCCATTATTTGTTTGGGCTATATTTGTAACTGCTATCTTATTATTATTAGCACTTCCAGTATTAGCCGGTAAATTTAGTGTTGTGCCGGCTTTAAATTTGGCCAATTGCTGGGAACCGTTATATAAAATAACACAATCAGCAGGAAACCTTTTAGATTTAAATCTGTTAGGGATCTTCAGAGACTATACGCCAGAATTGATTTGTTGTTTAAATTTACCTTTTGTCTTACAAGATACTAAAAAAATGTCTAAGTTTTCTTACTATTTAGCAGGTTTAATTGAAGGTGATGGGACGATTATTGTTCCAAAAACTGAAAGATCTCTTAAAGGTAGGCTAGATTATCCTTCAATACAAATAGTTTTTCATTTAAAAGATTTCCCTTTAGCTTTATTAATCCATAAAACTCTAGGTCATGGGTCTATCTTACGTAAGAAGGGTGTAAATGCTTATATTTTTACTATAAATAATATTGAAGGGTTAATTTTAACAGTTCACTTAATAAATGGAAAATTAAGGACACCTAAAATTTATGCTTTTAAAAATTTAATAGACTGGTTAAATAATAAAAATCTTAAATTAAATCTTAAAAGTTTAGAATTAGATAATAGTCCTTTAATGTCTAATAGTTGGCTATCAGGATTTATAGAAGCTGATGGACATTTTTCAGTACGAACTTCAATGGATTCTCGTTATCCTAAATTAGAATGTAAATTTGAATTATCTCAGAGACAAAATGATCACAATGATAGAAATAATCTTTATTTTTTAGAAGATATTGCTATGTTTTTGTTAACTGTAGTTAAATCTATAAGAATGAAAAGCATTAATCCACAATATCGAATTAGAACGACTAGCTTAAAAGGTAACATCGCCTTAGAAAAATATCTCAATACTTACCCTTTATTCGGAACTAAATATTTAGATTATAAAGATTGGTTGGAGGTTCTTAACTTTTTTAAATTAGGTGAACACGTTAATAGATTAGCTATAGAAAAAATCATTTTTATTAAGTCCAATTTGAATGATAAAAGAACTGTTTTTACTTGGGATCATTTACAAAATTTTTACAACTTAGATCAGTAAGATATAGTCCAAACTAATATGTGAATATTAGAGCGCTCATCTTGAATATTAAATAAAAACTAATATTTTTAATTTAAGGATACTATTATCTTCTTCTCATTTATATTTTGAGATCTGTACTACTTTATAAAAGTAAGGATCTTTTTAATTTTCTTAAATTTAATTGATCTAAGAAAAGGCCCATATTTAAATATGAAAATGTTTTAGTATTAGGGTAAAGAATGATAGTCTTATATATTAAAATAAGAATAATTTATTTTTTTATTCTTGAGTTAACTTAAAAAAGGTTATCATGTTCTTCTATGAAAGTGAGACAATATAAAAGGCAATTACTATGTTATTAACAGATAGAAATTTCAATACTAGCTTTTATGATCCAGCAGGAGGTGGTGATCCAATACTTTATCAACATCTTTTCTCAATAACAATAATACAAAAATATAACAGAGGGGTTAACAATTATTCTTCAATAGCGATTAACAATGAACAATTTAAAGAATTTTATGAAAAATATGAAATAATGTTCCCGAATAATAAAAAAATATCTAAAGATTGATTAAATTGGTTTATAGGTTTTAGTGAAGGTGATGGTAGTTTTATTGTAGATAATAGAAATAATTTACAATTTGTTATTACTCAAAAAGATATTAAAGTTTTAGAAATGATTTTTGAAACTTTAAAATTTGGTAGAGTGATTAAACAAGGAAAATTAACATATAGATTTATAGTAGAACAAAAAAATTTAATGGAATTAATCATTTTAATATTTAATGGAAATATGTTACTACCTTCTAGAATAAAGAGATTTAAAAAATTTTTAGAAGTATATAATAAGAAAGCTATTAAAGGAAAAATTCTTTTATCACAAATTGAATTTATAAAATCAAATAATGAACCTTCATTAAATAATGCTTGGTTGTCAGGGTTTACAGATGCTGAGGGTTGTTTTACAGTGAGTATAAAAAATACAACCGGGTTTTCTATTAGATTTATACTTAGTCAAAAACATGAAGAAAATTTAACCTTTTTTAGTAAATTAATTTTATTATTTAATACAGGAATTATAGAAAATCATTATCATCATGAGAATTATTCCTATATTGTTAGCGGTTTAAAAAATTGTTCTAAATTATTAGAATTTAATTATTTTGAAAAATTTAATTTAAAAACTAATAAAAATAATAGTTATTTATTATGGAAAGATTTATATTTAAAACTGCTACAGAAAGATCACTTAAAACCCAATCTTCGAATTGAATTATTAAAAAAATCTAAATTAATTAATAAATATAATTAAACCCTCTGTGTATTTTTATCGGGAAAACAGGGTATAAAGGGTCGTAAGACCTAAAAAAATGTTTAGCAGATGTTTAAATAACCTATTGGTTTAAAGACTAAAATAATATTAGCCTCTCCCTTGCAGGAGGGCTATTATACCCTAGTCATTTATGGCAACACTTATGAAAACGGTTAACAAATTCCTAGTTTTAGACCGTCGGTAAAATTAAATATAATTAATTTATCGCTACAGACTAGTTCATTTGTGGGTGATAAATAGCTTAAAGGTTGTTTAATTGCTTAATGTATAGTCGGATTCTTAAAATAAGTAAAGGATACTTATTTCACAAGGTCATGCTTAAGCATGATACATGGATTTAAAAGAGGAACAGATTTAAATGAAATCTGTAAGATTTTAAATTTTAAGAATTGGGTTTTTTGGTCAAATGTGGCCCTTTAAAAATAATTTAATGCAACAAACTATAAGCGAGAAATTCATTATTTATTTATGAGATACATTATATATAAGTTGCAATAATAGTACCTATAATGTTATAATTCCCATAATTTTGAATAACCTGCAAGTAACCAAAGCGCTTAGCACGTGAGTAGGAACCTCAGAGGCCATACGTTTGTTAAATATAAAAAATAAATATAATATTTTGTTTTATAATCTTATATCATACCAATTTTATCGTAATATAATGTCTAGTTCAAATAAAAATAATCAATTTTATGAATGGTTAGCAGGATTAATAGATGGAGATGGTAGCTTTTTATTAACTAAAAAAGGTTATGCTAGTTTAGAAATTACTATGGATATTCGAGATGAACATGCTCTACAAATAATTAAAAATGTTTATGGTGGTTCTATTAAATTAAGATCAGGAGCTAATGCTTTAAGATATAGGTTACATCATAAATCTGGTTTATTATCTTTAATAAATGATATTAATGGTAAAATTAGAAATTCTAATAGGTTAGTACAATTAAATAAAATTTGTATTAAATATGAATTAAATCTAATTTACCCTAAACCTTTAACTTATAATAATGGTTGGTTATCTGGATTCTTTGATGCTGATGGAACAATTACAATAAATAGCACCAATAATCAATTGTCTATTTCTGCTTCTCAAAAAACATATGAATTATTAGAACCTTTAGTTAAATTATATGGTGGTAATATTTATATAGATAATGGTAAATCACAATCATTTAAATGGTATATAAGCAAACAAGAAGACATTCTTAATTTAATTAATTATTTTAAACAAAATCCATGTAGATCAGCTAAAATAAAAAGAATTCATCTGATTAATAAATTTTATGAACTAAAAAATATAAAAGCTCATAAAGCTCTACCTGGAACTTTATTATATAAGAGTTGGTATTATTTTTATAATAAATGGTTAAAATATGATACAGAATAATTATATATTTTATATTTAAAGATATGGTCCAAATAATTTTGTTAATAATTAAAAATAAAATTATAGCACCCAGAAGTTTTTTTTATAGGCTTCTTAATTTTGCTATGTGCGGGAATAACTTCCTTAAGTTTTAAATACTTCTACCTAATATTTTTAAAGGTCATAGTAACAAAGTTAAACCAAAGAAGTCAATCCGCAGGTAATTTCACTACGGTTTTAATCCAGATAATTTTTCCTTTATTAAAGCTTTCAAAGGAAAAAAGTGAAAGCACCTCAGAGACTTTACGCGATAAAACTAAAATTAAAAAAATTTCTATTCATACGAGTACTCATTTAAAACCTGAAATTGAAAAAGATTTTGGTCATTATTTAGCTGGACTAATAGATGGTGATGGTTATTTTTCTAAAGTGCCTCAACTAGTTATTGTTTTTAATGAATTAGACGCCTCTTTAGCTTATTACATTAAAGGTCGGATAGGATATGGTAATGTTTATAAAGTGAAATCTAAAAAAGCAGTAATTTTTGTTGTAGGAAAATTAGAAGGTATAAAAAAAATTCTTAATTTAATAAATGGAAAAATAAGAACTAGTAGTAAATTAGATCAAATAAATAATAATATTTTAATAAATCCTCACCTTAATGATTTTATTCATTTAAAAAAAAATGAGACATTAGATCTAGATAATTATTGGTTATCTGGGTTTTCAGATGCGGATGCTAGTTTTCAAATAAAATTAATCAACCGATCGGACCAGAATAAAACTGAAGTAAGGCTTAATTTTCAGATTGATCAAAAAAAAGACTATATCTTAATTTTGATAAAGAATTTACTAGGAGGTAACATTGGATATAGATTTAGTCAAGATACTTATTATTATGGTTCAACTAGCTTTGGGTCAGCTAAAAAAGTTATTAATTATTTCGATCAATATCATTTGCTGTCCTCAAAATACGTTAATTATTTAAAATGGAGAAAAGCTTATACTATCATTCAAAATAAAGAGCATCTTACTGATTCCGGTTTAGTAAAAATAAGAAAACTTAAAAAAAGTATGAATAGAAATAATAATGATATTTTTAGTTTAAGATAAAGTCCTAACAAGGATGTAAATTCTTGAGTGATCATGTTAAATAAATCAACTCATTTACACGAAGATTGATTATTTACTTATCCAAAATAAATTGTTATATTTTAATTATTCCTGGATTCGGAATTGTTTCACATATAGTATCAACATTTTCAGGTAAACCTGTATTCGGTTATATCGGAATGGTCTATGCTATGTTTTCAATTGGAATTTTAGGATTTATTGTTTGGTCTCTATTTGTGGGACTCTTCAAGAGAGATTTTGAAGTAATAAATTTCGCTATGTACTGGAATAAAAAGATAGAGTTAAGTACAAGGCCGCAGGCAGTATTAAATTATATAAAAAATTTATTAAGTTAAAATTTTAACTCTATTTTTCAACTAGTAGGCAATAGAATAACTATAATTAAGAATATTCTTAGAAAAAAGATAGTTACCGATGCCTCAGAGATTGTACGCGAAACATCTTTTAATTTTACAGAATTTTATAAACATCACGCTTTTATCAACCCAATTTGGTTACAATGGTTTATCGGTTTTACAGAAGGAGATGGTGCTCTTTTAACAAGAAAATCAGGTCGTATTTATTTCGTTATTACTCAAGATGAATCAGTTATACTATACCACATTCAAGAAACTTTTGGTTTTGGTTATGTCAGATTTGATTCAGGAGTACAGTCTTATCGTTTTATTGTTGAAGATTTCCCATCCTTAATAAAATTAGCATATCTTTTTAATGGAAATTTATTTTTAGATCATAGAATTAAACAATTAGCGAATTGGATTCAAAACTTACAAAGTAAATCTATTTCTATTATTCATAATAGTACTAAAGTTTCTATTTCTCTTAATGATGCCTGGTTATCAGGTTTTACTGATGCAGAAGGGTGTTTTAATGTTACTTTTGTTAAACGAGCTGCTTATATTGTAAGATTTAGAACAGTAATAAGATTTATATTGGATCAAAATAATAGTTCAGTTCTAAAATTTATATTAAGTTTATTTAATACTGGTTATATTTATCATAGAAAAAGTTCTATAAATGCTTATCGATATATAGTAGATTCTTTTAAGGGATTACCTGCTATTGTTTTTTACTTTGATAGATTTCCTTTAAAAACCGTTAAAAAAGAGGCATTTCTAAAGTGGTCTAATATTCGCTCAATGATGGCAAATAAAGAACACCTTACTCATGAAGGATTTGCAAAAATTAAGGTATTAGCTAAATCCGTAAATTCTAAGTCAAATATAAACGATTAAGTTAAAGGTTTTAATATTTGGGCTCGGATCCTCAACCCTTATTTAAAATAACATGCACATGCATATGCACACATACACATACAGGCACAAGCATATAGTGGCTGCGGAGCAGCCTAGTTTGTAATAGTTAATAATTATAAATAAGGTCTTGTTTATTTTTTTTTTAACTGTTTTTTATAATTTTAAAGATGAAGATACAGTCCAAATACTTAACTTTATTTTTAAAGTTAAGTATTTTGCACCATATGTATGCAGTAGGTCTTGATGTAGATACAAGAGCTTATTTCACAGCGGCAACAATGGTAATTGCGGTACCTACAGGAATAAAAATATTTAGTTGGTTGTCACTCTCCTTCAGCAAGAGAAATATGACCAGCAGAATTATTCATAAAAATAAAAATACTTTAAATCTCTTAAATAGATTTCCTAGATCAAACAGAAATTATTTACCAAATAATAACAAATGTAAGGATTTAGTAGTCTATGGTTCAAATTTAAGTTCTACTGTAAACTATCCACCATATACTTCTATAGTAAGATATATGGTGAAAATACCGCATAATTTATTTCCTTTATTAGTAGGGTTAATTATTTCGGATGGATGGTTACAAATAAATAAAGTAGGAAATACAAGATTTTTTTTTAAACAATCTACTGATAAATTAGAATATTTTTTCTATGTTTTTAATAAATTATCTCATTATTGTTCTAGTTACCCTTATATGACTCAGACAACGATTAATGGGAATATATTTAAAGGAATCTCATTAACTACTAGGACTTATCCTTGTTTTACTGAATTGTATCAAATGTTCTATAATAAAAATATAAAAATAGTACCTTTAAATTTATATGAATTTTTGACTTATGAAAGTTTAGCACATTGGATAATGGGTGATGGAACTAAGGCTCATAAAGGTCTTGTATTACAAACGCAATCTTTTACAGTTAAAGAAGTAGTTTTCATTATAAGTGTTTTAATATATAAATTTAATTTAAAATGTAATATGCATATGCAAAGAAATCAACCTACTATTTATATTTCATCTAAATCTATGACCAAAATTAAACCTTATATCCTACCTTATATTTGTAATTCTATGAGATATAAATTATATATTAAAGAATAATTCTGATGTGGCAAACTCGAGGGAAGTCCTAAATTATAAAATAAATAATATTAGGATCATCGTCGAACTAAGTCACGATTGGGAAACTGTCGTGTAAAAGCGTAGAGGCCAGACGCCACATGATCTCTAAGTATAAAAGAAAATATTTTCTTTTTTATAAGAGGTTACAAGGAATGGTCCAGTTCACCGGTAACGGTTTTTAGGTAAAAACAAATTTAATAAAAGTATTTGCTTACCTAAATAAAGTATGAATATTTTTTAATTTAATTATTATTTATACTGAGAAAATAAGCTAGCTGAACCTGAAATGGTTAAAGGCTGAACCCTGAGCAACATTATACGGTGGATCAGTAAGATTCACTACACCTTTAATTTTTACTTTAGGATTTATCGCTTTATTTACTATTGGAGGATTAACAGGAGTAGTATTAGCTAATGCCTCATTAGATGTAGCATTACACGATATTTTTAAAAAAGATAATAATTATATACACAAATTTTGAGTGGGATTAATGGATGGTGATGGAAGTATACAAGTAAATCATTGAAGAAAAAAATATCTTCAATATAGATTAGTGATTAAATTAAAATATTGCCATGAAAATGTCTCAATGTTAGAATTAATCAGTAAAAATATTGGAGGTGATGTAAGATCAGTTCAAAATAAAAATTTTGTAATCTGAGTAGTAAATTCTAAAGACTCTATCCGAAGGATTATAAATATCTTCAGTATTTACCCTCCTTTAACCTCTCGTTTACGGGCCCAAGTAAAATTTATGTTAGAATGTTTTACGCATAATGATGTAGAAACATATTTAAAATTAAGAGATAATAAATATATTACACGTGAAACTTCTGTGGAGACCGATAATGCTTATTTTAATGAATGGTTATCTGGTTTCATTGAAGCTGAAGGATGTTTCTCTATTAGAAAAAATAGTTATAATTCTTTTAGTATAGGACAAAATGATGACAAGTATTTAATTGATGCTATAAGATGTCATTTTTGTATTCAAAGTAAAGTAATAAACCCATATAAATCTTTTTGGAGTATCGAAACTTATCGTATTTTAACTTTACATAATATTATAAAACATTGTAATAAATACCCTTTACTTGGAGAAAAATTAGTCTCATTTGATAAATTTAAAGATATTATTAAGTAAGTGTCGTGTTGTCTTGCCACTGTGGAATAGAGATATTCCGGTTAATTTTTTTTCCTTTAAAATGCCTCTAATTTAAAATTATCACTACTGTGGCAATTTTTCCAATTTTTCAGGGTTTGCTACTTTACGCTTTTTTCTGTGATATTATTAAGCAATTAGGCGTTTCTGAGATTAAAGGACTTACGATAAAATCGTAAGTATAAAGAGGAGAGGTGGAAAATTGGCTAACGGGGAAACCTAATTAAAGATCTGAGGCTTGATCAAAATTTAACATTTAATTTAGGCAATCCCGTGGAAACCAAAGTATTATAATATATTATAAAAATATGAGTAGGATCCGTAGAGACTATACGTGGCAGTCGAAATTTGATTAAGTTCAATTATTAGATAAGATATAGTCCGATCCCTCGAGTAACCGAGGAAAACTTTGACTTATTATGTAGTAGCACACTTCCATTACGTATTATCAATGGGAGCTGTTTTCGCATTGTTTGCTGGTTTCTATTATTGGGCACCTAAAGTTGTTGGAAAAACATATAATGACCTTTTAGGTAAAATACATTTCTGGACTTTATTTGTTGGGGTTAATTTAACATTTTTCCCTCAACACTTTTTAGGTCTAGCGGGTAAAATAAAATTTAAATTTTTTTATAAAATAAATTTTAATACGAGGGGATTTGTTCTTCTACTATTAGTTTTTAATATTATTGCATTATTCTTTTTGTTTAAAAATGAAGAAATTCAATTATTAATAGATTCTATTTGTATTATTTCTAATGTTATTCCTGTTTCTATTTCTCTAAAATTTAGAAAAAGAAAAAATTTGTTTAAATTTCCAATTGGACCACATATTAAACCACAATGGTTAAATACCCCAATCAGGATGTATGACAATTCTAACTATCATAGAAACTTAATAGGTTCTGATAATAAAAAACGATCTGTCATTTATCAATGGATTAATCTTATGACAGGAAAAACATATATTGGAAGTGCTTGAAATGGTTCCTCTAGATTATTAAGCTATTGGAATCCTAGTTATTTACGTAGAAAATTTCCTATTTATCATAATATAAACAAATTTGGCATACATAATTTTGCTTTAGCTATATTAGAAGATCTAGGTATTTCTGGTTCTGTTACAAAAGAGTTTATACTTTTTCGAGAACAACATTATTTAGATATCTTATTTAATAAATACCCACATCTTGTTATTAACCTAGCTAAAATAGCTGGTTCTACAAAAGGTTATAAACATAAACCTGAATTCGGGTTAAAACGATCTGGTCATTTAAATCCAATGTATGGACGTGTAAAGTCAAAAGAGTTCTTAAAAATGCAAAATAGCGATAAATGTGGAGGTAACAATCCGTTATTTTAAAAAAAAAAATCTCCTTTAACTATAGCTAAATTAACTAAATTAGTGTATGTTTATAATAGCTTAGATCTTTTTTTTATCGGATAATTTTCTACAGTAAGTTGTTCAAAACATTTTAATATGGGAAAAGATACGTTAACTAAATATATTAAAAACGGTACTCCTTTTAAAGGGAAAATATTTATCCGAAAAAAACTTTATTAAATAATTTAATATGCCCCAGTAATATATAACAATTTAGTTGTATATTATTTGCAAAATTGGGTGAATTGCAAGAAAGACCTATTATAGGTAAATTTGCAGCTTATCTTATTACGAAGAATCATTATGTAGAATACATGATAAGTAATAAGCGAGTTCAACGATTAACGGGTGACTCACTTCAACAATAATCCCGATACAAGCGCCCAACAATTATTTTATATAATTGATGACATAATCTGAACCCAGTAGTAATATTGGGAAATAGGGTTTAAATTCCCCTATGATAACAAAATTGATGCCAAGAAGAATACCTGATTATGCGGATGCCTATGCAGAATGGAATGCTATTTCAAGTTTTGGATCTATCGTTTCAGTAGTAGCTACTGTTTTATTTGGATATATAATCTATGATCTTTTTATAAAGGGAAAAATAGTTAATAATAATCCATGGGCAGTTCCAGCATTCTTTACTTCTATGCCGGAATTTACTAATGAAACACAATCATCTCAATCATTAGAATGGTCTTTACCTAGTCCTATTCCTTTCCATGCATTTACAGAATTACCTGTACAATCCTAATTAAAATTTTTATGCCTCCCTAGCTCTCTCCTTAAGGGAGGTGGCCGGAGGCAGGAGAGGGTGATCTCGCCACCTTATATTATTTAACTATCTTATCAATTGACTCCATTACCTATTTGTGTTTTATTGAACAAATAAAAGGCTTAATTATTAAGTTTAAGATGTTTAATTAAATGGATGCAGATAAACATAGTATTTATTTTATTTTAATTAATTTTAATAAGCAAATAGGTCTAACTTAAATGATTATAGTAAGTATGTGTTAAGGTTTCAAGGTTTTCGTTTTGTTTTTTTTTATTTTATACTATTTATCTGTCTTTCGGCTGTCTACTGGCACTCTCACATGTACCTTTTCTTTTATTTTTATATCTTTTATTCTTTTTTTTAGTGTACGCGCTATTTAGCTGGCTTTAGCTCAGGCTTTAAAAAGAAATTAATCGATTAATTTGGATATAATAAGAATGCTTCAAGGTAAAAATAAGCTCAGATAAAAAAATTTTTTTTTTAATAACCTTTTTATTTTTCGCCCTACGAGAGCTTCTGTTTTTTTTTAACTTTGTTTTAAGTTATCATCGATAAGCGAGCGCTTATTGGAGCGAAAGTCAATTATATATAATTTTAATAATTTAATTTAAGATTCTTAGCTTTAATTAGAATAAACAGATAAAGATTGGATAAAAAAATAAAAGGTTAAGAGTAACCTAATAAAAATAAATAAACCACAGTAGTAAATTACTAAACAAGAAAACCGAGCTAATAATTTTTTTTTATTTATGTTTAACCCCTTATATTATATCCTCCCTTTATATTAATTTATCTTATTTTATGTTGTAAGGTAGAAAGTATATTTACTATAATTAAATTAATAATTTTATAAAATAAAAATAAGAGAATGTAAAATGGAATAAAATATTTAAGATACCCTTTTATAAAAAAAAATAAAAGAGATTATTAAAGAGAGTTATTTGATAATTCAATAATTTATTTCTTTATCTTTATCAATTTATTTTTGCTCTTTAAAAGAATAAAAAAAAAGAGAAAGTTTCATCCTATTCTTCTATGTAAAAAAAAATTAATTATTTATAAATAATAGATTAGAAATAAAAAATTAAGAGGTCCTCTAATTTTTAATAAATTTATAGAATAAATGTAAATAGAAAATAATCATTTAGTATCTAAAACTGTAGGATACTACCACATGAGTGAGTTTTTATATTTTATAAAGTAAAAAAATTAAATATAAATTAATTTATGAGAAGCGTTTGTTTTTAAGGAGTATGAATATTAATCATTCTTTGCCTTTTTTTTGAAATTCTAGTTCTTTGTATAATAATTAATTTAAATTATTCTTTTTATTTTCTTATAAAAAGATAATAATTAAATTTCTTTCTTTATTTCACTTATACTTATACTTAAAATTTATTAATAAAAAGAATGATGCTTAAATATATTTCTGGCTCCTATAGATCCTATGTATAAAAGAAATATTAGAGCTAGACACTTTTATTATTAAAAAAAGGTAAATTAAATAGTAAGAATAATATTTTTGGAAGATGGGATTCTATATTCTTAAAAAAAAAATAAGACTTAATAAAAATAAAAATTTATTTTTAAAAGCTCATAATTTAAAGGTAGAATAATTTCTTGATGAGAAATCTGTAGAAGTTCAAATCTTCTTGGGCTTAAAAAAAAAGGAATCAGAGATTGTAATCTTTTTTATGTTATTCTTTTACTAAATAAAATCTCTTTCCTCCTTGTCTTTCCTTATTACTAAAGATTATTGTTATAAAAGTGAGAGATTTAAGGATGGATATCAAATTTAATATTCTTTATTAGATAAGCCTTTTATTTTTTTTAGGTTTTAAATATATTTATATGAGTTTATAAATCTACAAACTTTGACCTGTTTTGAGTTTCGTTTTAATTATTTTAGTTTCATATTGGATGAGTTTTTTTATAAGGTATATAATTTTAGACCTAGACAAAGCGATGAAGATTAATTATCATATTGTACGTTTAACTCCTTAGCCTTTTTTTTTAATTAATAATTTTAAATAATTATTAGAAGTGAAAATCATTTATTAATTTTTTTAAGGTTAGTACTTAAAAATATGTATTTTCTTTCATATTATTACGATTATATTTATAAATAACACTAGAAGCGCGTGCTAGAGTGAGAGATTTTAAGTGATGAAATACTTTAATTTATTTTATTTTAAAGTAATTAATCTCTTAAACTTTAAAATAAATTATGTTATTGTTTACCTTTAAATAAACAGGAGAGTTATCAATTAATAAATTATTAGATTTCACTTTGACTTTTTATTAGGATAAAATTTTAATAGGTAAAATTAGTTTAATTTGGTAGAATAACGTCTTGTGGCGACTGTAGTTCAGAGTTCGAGTCTCTGATTTTACCCTAATTTTAAAAAAAGAAATTAAAGTATTTTTTTAATAATTCTAATCTGATTATATCTTATAGGAGGTTATTTGTTTAATATCAAAGCCTAAGCTATAACCATATCTTATACTTAGTTTATATGTTTAATAACTTATGAGGCCGGAAGGCAGAAGTTTTAGTAGTTAAACTTTTTATTTATTTCGATGTTTCAGAAAGGATTAGACGCAAAAAAAGTATCTTTACTTTAACTTTTTAAATAAAATAAAAGAATCTGAAATAGTATAGGTTTACTTAATAAAATAGTAAAAAAGTTAAGATATCTAAAGCTGGGATTTATTTATTTATTTTTAATAATAATAAAATAAATTTAGTTAAGGTTTTTGGTAATTAGAAAGATATACTTTTTTTAGGTGAAAAAATTTTTGGTAATATAATAGAAAATTAAAAATTTATTGGTTATGCTTTTTCACTTTAAATAGTGTTAATAAAAAAAAATAACTATATCTAACACTTAAGTATGTTTATTATCTTTTTTTTTAATTGAGAAAGATTTTTCCTATATCTTACCTGTGGATTTTTAGATTTAAATTCAGTGTATTTCATTTTAAATTTATATTTTATAAAGTACAATATTCTTTTTAAATAATGAATTTTTAACTTAATAAATCTTATAGATAACTATTCTAACTTTTTTTTTATGAATCAAATACGTTTTTATTTTTATAAATAGTTAAAGAAGGTTAGGTTAAGATTAATCTAATTTTTTTATCTCTTATAGAATCTTTATTTAACCTTTATTTTTCCTTTAAAATTCTCTCGTTTATAGCTATTTACTTTAATCCTAATCAATGGCATCAAATAAAAAATAAAAAAATTCGTAATTTTTTTTTCACTCCGTGCCTGTTATTTTTAAAAATAGTGGACTTTTGAACATTAAGTATTTTTTTTAAATAAAATAGCTCTTTTTTTTTTAATACTACTGTTATAAGCTTTCTTAAAATCCTCTGCTCAAATCAAAAAACACAGGTGGCTGGGAGACATAATATAGCATAAAAGCCAGAAAGGTGGAGTATATTGAAGTTTTTTTTAAGTTAATAAAATTCGGTTAATAGTAACTTTCCGTCTCTGACAGGTTATCCTTTTCTTTTTTATAAACATTAGTAAAATTTTTACTTATAAAAACCTAAAATAAAAATAAATAGGATCAAAATTAAAAATATAATGATATTATAAAATTATCATTATATTTTTATCTAATGGTTTAGATTTTTATAGTTTTAGCTTAGGTTTAAATTTAATAAGTCTTTTAAAGGTTCAGTTTTAAAGACTTTAATAATAGTTTTCTAACTTTCTGTTACATATTTTAGGATATCTTCCCTATTTAAATATAGAAAAAATCTAATCTTAGTTAAAACCAGCTCTAATTTTATTAAATGTAATACTTTGTTATTTAAATTAATTATCAAATAAAAATAAAAATGTGATAAATATTTGCCTCCCGGCTTCGTGTAAAATTTAAATTTTTAGTAGTAATTATTCTTTTTTTTTTAAAAATTAAAAAGGGGAAAATAGAGTAATCATTTTCTAAAATTTATATAAATTTTTAGTTAATGGTATATTTATAAGCGGCCGAGGGCAGAGAGAGAGACCTAATCATTAGGATTAATAAGTGTTAGCTGTATAGTTGTCAAATTCTCTGATCTCTCTAGTCTGAAGTTTAAAACTTTTTAAAGTAAAATTGAGAGAGGTTAAATTATTTTTAATGATAAGTATTTTATTTTAGTTTAACTAATGTTAAAAATTAGGATTCTATGTATAAAAAATAGAACTTAATTAAAATTTTTATTTTAAATTCCCCTTCCCTCCTCTAGGGGCTTATGGTTGAAAAATGGGTAAGCAGAAATACAGAAGGATAAAAATAATAAATAAGAGCTGAAATAGTTTAAATGGCTAAAACATACCATTCATGACGGTAAAAAAAAGGTTCGATCCCTTTTTTCGGCTTCTAATTTAGTCTAACTTTATAAGTTTTTTATTTATTATTTCATTTAATCTAGCCTTACATCTATTCTTTCCTTATAAGAATGCCTAAAAAAAAAGGGATAGTACTGACGATTTAAAGAAAGTAAAAAGATTTAGTAAATTTAAATAACTGGTATCGCTAGCTTATAGGGAATGTATTTAATCTTCTGATTAAAAAAAAAGATATTCAGGTGATATTCATATCTCTTTAATAAAATATGTTATTAAAAGAATTAGAAGAGTTATTTTTTCTCTCACTCTAGCATTTTATTAAGTATAATAGTTAATTTATGTTAACTTTAGTATTATTAGATTGTTGGTCTTTATTTATCTTAAAGTTTGACTAAATATTGATATTATTTTTTTTAGAGAAAGGATAAAAGACAAACAATTGATGAAAAAAATCCGTAATTTTTATTAATTTAAAGGACTGACTGAAACCTTGGTAATTAACTAAGGGCTGTAATTTCGTAAAATTTGAATCTTTACAGCGAAACAAACATTACTATTTTTTAACTTTATATTTAATCTTTTTTTTTTTAATTTGATAATGTTTATCCTTTCTGTTTTTTCTTAATCATATTTTATTTAATTATAATCTTAACTTATAAATAATCACTCCTAATTGAAAAGTGATATTTCAAACAGTAAAATATTCGTTTTTAATGCTTATTGAAGTATAAAGTTAAACAGATACACTGGAAAGTTAATAAATAAGTCTGTTTTCATAATGTAGAATTATTATAGCTTAAACCTATAAAAAGTTTAATTAGTCTACTTCTCTCGCGTTACTGAATAAAAAGGTTGCTTTATAACAAAACTTAAAAGTAAAAACATTTATTGAGGTTTAAGTAGTCAGGTAAAAATATAACAAAGAAATATAGTAATGCAAGAGTTTTGTTTAAAAAGAAAAATAGTAAAATTTTAAATAATTATTTTATAAGCAATATTTTTAATACGTTAATTAATCTAATAGACGTTTTAACTATTTTATTACCTATGTTGTTAGCTGTGGCATTTATGACAATTATAGAAAGAAAACAATTGGCTGCACACCAAAGACGTGTAGGTCCTGATACGACAGGATATTTCGGTGTATTACAACCATTCAGTGATGCTTTAAAACTAATTCTGAAGGAAACTGTTATACCTTCTCAATCTAATAAGGTTTTATTTTATTTATCTCCTGTAGTTACTTTAATTTTTAGCTTACTAGGTCTTCAATTAAAAAAAGATACCTTGGCTTAGTATAAATTTCACTTAATGCTAGAACAAAAAATAATTTATAGGTTTTAAAATAAAATTTAAAAATAAACCTATAAGTTTTACTAGCAGGCTTTATCTTAAAAAAATAATTCAATTTTTAATTTTTCAGTCTCAGAGACTATACGTGAAACTAGTAAAATTTAAGTTAAACCTTATTTACTAATCTTTATATAAATTATAAGAGAAAAAAAAAAAGAAATAGTCCGTTATTTTAGCAGGATTTTTATTGTTGGAGAACATTAATCTCCTTTTACTTTATGAAACTAGCTTAATAGATGTGAGCTTAAATTTTTAATTTATCTATTTACTTTTTCACTCTGGCTTCGCCCGCGCACACTTTAGGTATTAAACTAAAGAATTAAAAAAATTTATTAAGTATCTATTACTGCACCAAGATTCAAAGAAAATTAAAAATAAAATATTTTTATTTTTTTTAATAGGTCCCAGGGTTTAGAATAGAATATGTTCGATATCCAACTGATAGTTAATAAAATAAATAAAATAAAAAAAGATAAATAAAAAAGAATGTTAATCAAATTTTAGGATGGACTCACACTCATAGCAGATCGACTTAGTGTAAATGATAATACTAGATTACGGTTTTATATATTTGCGATTAATAGAGATTATACTTATCAATTATATTTTTTAAAATTATATATATATATAAGGACAGCTCAAAAATAAAATAGATAGAAAAAGAAGTAAGTTAACAGGAGAATTGCATACTGATATACAATTTTCTACTTTAAAATTTTTATTTTTTTTTATTGGGTGGCAGGAGACATCATAGAATATTTCTATATTTAAATTTAAATAAGAAAATAAAGATAGTACATGTCAGTACGGAATAAAATTAACAGCAGTTTCAGTAGCTTATTGGATAACGGATGATGGTTCTTATAATAAAATTAAAGGTATCATTATGCTATTTACGGATAATTTTTCTAAGTAGGATATTCTGCGTCTAATTAATATATTAGTTACAAAGTTTAATTTATCTTGTGGTTTTATTTATTACAATAAAATTAAAAACACATATAGAATACGCATTAACCAATCTTCGTTACCTTCTTTAATTTCGTTAGTAAAATCTCATATGATTCCTTCAATGTACCATAAATTAGGTATATAGTAATAATTATATTCATATAACCCATCTGATTTCTTTACCTTGTCTGAAATTAAAGCTTTGTTGTTATTCTTAAGTATCTAAAGCTTTAAAGTAGATGGATAATAAAGGTAGTTGGAAACTTATAATTTTTTTATTCAGAAAAGTTTAGGTCTTTAAGATCTGCTGCCTCTCGGTCTCGTCATCTTTTTTTTTTAATTTATTTTGTATATCAGTCTTATCTTCTAACGTTTCCGCGTCTTTTTATCTTTAAATTTTAAATTAATTTTTTTTTTCTGCTAGAAACACCGTGGGGTATAATTCCTTTTGGACATGGGTTAGCTTTATCTGATTTTTCAATGGGAGTTTTATATACTTTAGCACTTTCTTCTTTAGGTGTTTATGGAATTTTATTTAGCGGTTGGTCTGCTAACTCTAAATATGCTTTTTTAGGTTCTCTTAGAAGTACAGCCGCAATGATTAGCTATGAACTAATTTTAAGTTCAGCGATATTAATAATTATAATATTAACAGGTTCATTTAATTTTACTACAATTATAGAACATCAACAAGCAGTTTGGTTTATTGTACCATTATTGCCAGTTTTTATATTTTATTTTATATCAATTTTAGCAGAAACTTCACGTACTCCATTTGATCTTCAAGAGGCTTTTTTTAAAATATATTATAATATTAATTCACAGATTCGGTCTCTATAAATTTGGCTATATGCTGGAAACACCTAAAGCTTTAATTATTCTAATAAAAAAAATGAAAATTTTTAAAGATGTAACAAATGGTCAATCAGCAGGTAATCATAAACTTTAAATGTTGCTCTCCTCCTTTCCTCTCCATATAATAAAAGCCACCAGAGGAAAGATACTAGCTTATAGTGACTTTTTAGTCCGTATAGATTTTAGCTAGAGGCTAGGAGAGGTAAATAAAATAAGATAAAACCTCATAGAATACACGCGAGAATTGTCATATTATTATTTCAATAAGATATATTCATTACTTAGTTAAAAGACTAAGTAAAAAGGAAAAAATAGTGCCTTTATACTTAATTATTCTTTTTTTTATGTTATTTTTATCAATAACAATTGCTGAATTAAATTTTTGGTCTTGGAATGATCTGTTATGTTGCTCTGCTCCTGTATTTTAACCGCTTAAAATTTATAAACCTTTCTCTAAGCCGGATGATCTAAAAGCAGAACTTAAAAAGGTTGGAGGTGTATATGGATTTATCCATTTTAAAGATGGTAAACAATATATAGGTTCCAGTTCGAATTAATATGAAAGATTTACAGACCATGTCAAAGGAGTCAGTTCAAATATAAAATTACAAAGAAGTATTGCTAAATATGGTTTAAACTATTTTAGTTTTGTAATTTATTATTATCATAATGACCCTGCTGTATTTATAACTGACATGGAGACAGAAGTTATTAAAAGTTTTCCTTTTGAAGACTAATATTATTTTAAAAAGGAGGCTAATACCATGTTAGGCTACAAACATACAGCTGATGCTATCGCAAAAATTAAATTTAGACTAGCTGATAAATAAAATCACCCTATGTATGGAAAAAAACATACTTTTGAGGCTCTATAAGCTATTAGAAAACCTGGGGAATTAAATCCTATGTTTAACCAAAAAAAAAAGTTGAATCTAGAGAAAAAATTTCTATTGCTCTAAGTAAAACACTATTAGGCTTATATTACATAGAAAATAATCTAGTAAAATCATTTTAAATTCAAGTAGAATTAGCAGCTGAATTTAGTATGTTTAAAGGTACAATAGGTCGGTATATAAAATCAGGTAAACTGTTTTTAGGTAAATATTATATACGAAAACTAAATAATTAAGTAGCTCCTTAATTTTCCATTTTTATGCACTTTTTAAATCAACACAGGAATCTGAATTAGTAGCTGGTTTTTTTACTGAACATTCTTCTTTACCGTTTGTTTTCTTCTTTTTGGCTGAATATAGTTCAATTGTGTTATTTAGTACTATTACATCTATTTTTTTTTTTGGTGGATACAATATGCCGGAGATGTTTATTAATGATTCTTTTATAAACTTACAAGCTATTTTTTTAGGATTAAAAACTTGTGTTTTCTGTTTTATGTTTGTATGGTTTCGTGCAACACTTCCTAGACTTCGATACGATGGTTTAATTGAACTATGTTGGCTTAATTTATTACCTGTAGCGGTAGCCTTAATAATATTAGTACCAAGTATAATGGTGGCTTTCGATATTACTCCTTACTAAATAATTCATCATTTTTATTAGTTTAATTTAAATAAATACTTTTGCGACTTATAAAGCATAAAATCTATAAAGCATCAAATTTTTAATTTTCTATTTAAATAAAAAAAAAGTCTTATATTTTAAATTCGAATAATTGTAGTGTCTTTGGTTCTTAAATATATATATTCACACTTGTATGCAATATCAGTTATTTAGCTTTACAATTTAGTAAATGGTATACTTCTAGCTATTTAAAAAAATTTTTAATTACTTTAAATTAATCATTTTAGGCTTATAATTTCTAGGTAATTTAAAGCTTTGACCCAGGCTGAATGCTGAATTATTAACTAAAGAGATAAATATTTAAAAATACCTAGAAAGTAACTCACTTATCGCTCCTTATCTTTATAATATGGCATATTTTATTTTTTTCCTAAGGATTGTGATATTAGATCTGTCTACAAGTAGTAGAAAAAAAAAGGTTTATAATTTTTTCTATTTAGTTCCATTACCTCGGTCTCTCTGCTTTAAATAGATTAATTAATAGTCTAAGTCTACTTTTTTTAGTATTATGAGCTTTTTTTTTTTTATTATTATTCTATTTTTTATATTGCATAAGGAATTAATATTTAAACCTTTACTACTTTTATTCTTTTTTATTCTTTTTAATATCGCTTTAGCGTGGCTTCGCCCTCTTTTACTTTATAAACGATCGGGAGCAGAGGGAGTGTTTACTCATTTAAGTATTTTCTTGTTTACAATATAAGGATTGTTGAGTATTCAAAGGTTTTTAATATTAAATAATCAAAAATAGAAATTAAGTGAGTAATTCGATTAAGTTGATATTAGCTAAATCTGTGTTCAATTAAAAATAAGCTCTTTTTATTTAATTTTAAATTAGTATTATTTTTTCCTTGATTCTTAATCAGGAGCTTTTGTGTTTAAAAGCCCTAAAATTTAATTACTATTATTAATCTCTTTCAATACTAATTAAAAATGAAGATTTTATTACTTTTATTTTTTTTTCAGTCTATGTTTATCTCTTTTCTTCTTTTTAATTTTATCTTTTTTCTAGCGTAGCTCCGCTTCCCTTTCACACAGTTTATAAATCTATGTCTTCCAGCACTTTAATTTTCTGCCTTCCGGTAATAATGTGTATGTATTTGTGCATATGCAGGGTTGGAAATGGACACCTTAATTTCACCTCTCTACTCTAGGTTTAATTTTAGGCAGAAAAGGGAAAAGAAAAGGGCTAAGCGAAAATGGGGTAAGGGAAATAGAAGAATTTTAAGGGCGTATATTTTACTCATCTAAATAACTCCTAATAAGATAGGTAAGATGTATATTGCCTAATTCTCATGTACTTTTTTTTTTAAAAAACTATTTTAAACTAATTAAGATTTTTTATTTAGTTTGCGATTTAAATTTAGATATTAATTAAAAAAACCTAAAAAAAAGGATAAATAGGAAATAAAGGTATTCTACTCATAAGTAGATTAGTAAAAAAAAAATAAAAAATAAAATTTTCATTTTAATGAGATTATTAAAAGGTCATGTAATTTTAAGATTAGTTAATTCTTATTTAGTGGATTCTCCTCAACCAGCTAACATTTCTTATTTGTGGAATTTTGGATCTTTACTTGGAGCTTGTCTAATTTTACAAATTTTAACTGGTGTATTTTTAGCAATGCATTACCAACCACACGTTGATTTTGCTTTTAGCTCTGTTGAGCATATTTTATTTTATAATGTGTTCTTTAAATATCGTTATATTTCTGGAAATTCTAATAAATTAAATACTATTATTTAATAGTAAAATGTTTAATAAAGGAACAATCAGAAGATGTTATATAAATATCTCAGAGACTACACGCGATAATAGTTATTAGGTTATATGATATAGTCCCAGAGCTTGTCTACCCGCGATTAAGTAAGATATAATGTCTTTATCCTTTTTTTTTTAAGAAATCTAAGTCGATCCTCATCGATACCCCTACATGATATAAAAAAAATTGTCTCAAGTATCTTCAGGGTTTTTACAATGGCTATCCGGGTTTGTAGATTCAAAAAGTTATTTTTTTTAATTAGTCCTGATGCCAAAGGAAATGTGGCTTTTAGATTTAGAATAATATTACATAAAAATGATTTATCAGCATTTGAATATATAAAATTTATGTTAGGGGTAGGTATAATTAGGATAGAAGGTAATTCTACTATTTACACAATAAGTAAATTAAAGGACTTAATAGAAATTATAATTCCTCTATTTAGCATTTATCCTTTATTGAGTACAAAACACCGAGATTATGAAAGCTTTAAACAAGCCTTAGATATAAAAAATAAATCCAATACTTTTAAGTTAAATTTAGAGGATTTAAAGTTTATTATAGACATTAAATCTAGTATGAATAGAAATAGAATAGAAAAAAATAAAATTAAATTAAAAAATTAAATTAAATAATTATTAAAAACAAAATCTTTCCGAAGAACCCCCATTCAATAAGAATATCGTCATCCATATAGATTGGTTACTAGGTTTAGTAGAAGGTGATGGAACCTTTTGAATTAAAAATTTGGTACCATATTTTCAAGTAGCTCAACATAATAAAAATATTTCCGTTCTTAATCTAATCAAAGATTTCTTAGCAAAATTAGCTATAGATTCTTCAATACCGAAAGGTGTCACGCCTTTAAATTCAATAAGCCTTTTTACTAACTAAAAAAAATGTCTCTAGTTTGGTAGTAAGTGATATTGATGTACCCTATTATTATATTTGACCATTGTTTAACTCTGTTACTTTTTTTACATAAAAATCTGTGGATTATCAATTTTGGAGGATAGCACTTAAAATTCATAAATTTTTATTTTTATTTAGCTGAAGGTAGATCTTTAGTCTTAGCTTTATCCCGCTCTATGAATAAAAAAAGGTATACGACTAACCCTACCGGAGCTGCCGTAGCTTCTATTCAATCAGAGATTGATCATTTCTTTTCCCAAAATCCGCCTTTTAATATTAAAAGCGGACTAAATCATTCTATATTATCTAAAAAATTTACTGTTGAAAAAGGAGGTAGATCTGGATTTACAGTACATGTTTACAAAAAGGATGAAGTCATGGAGGAAATTAAGGGATCACCATTTAAAATTTATGGTGAAGCTCATCTAGCCATAGGTCTAACTTCTGGATCTAGGGCAATAGGTAGAAATATTGACACGGGGAAGTGGTTTAAAGGTCTATACTAATTTACTTCCCTTCCGATTAATCAATTAAGTATTTAAATATAAGGATATAGACTGACTATTTTTTTTAATTATTATCGCAGAAAATAAAAATTACAAGCTATTGATTATGAGAGATGTAAATACAGGATGGGCTTTGAGATATGCACATGCTAATATAGCTTCATTCTTTTTTATTTTTGTTTACGCTCATATAGGAAGAGGTTTATATTATAGTTCTTATAGAGAACCTAGAGTACTTGTATGGACTATTGGAGTAATCATTTTAATACTTATGATGGCTAAAAATATGTGGCCAAATTGGGAATATCATTCTACAGGGTACACTTCTGGTATTTGCTTATATGGTTCAATATTGCCCTTTAATAAATCTAGAACTAAAGCATTAGTTAGAATTGGGCCTCATAATAAAAAGATACTAGATATAATTATTTGTGGAATGTTAGGTGATTTTGGGGCAGATAAGATTCCAGGAAAACAATTAGACAGTATTCGATTTAATATTGAACAAAGTATTAATAATAGTGCATATATTCACCATTTGGCATTATCTGTTTATGAATTAGGCTATTCTGCTCGTCCAATTCCTAAGTTAGTCGAAAAATCAGGGTTTCCGTCTACAGTGATTAAACGTTTTAATTATAGACTAACTTTTTTAACTTTTACTAGTTTTTTATGGATTTACGATTCTTTTTATAAATCCATTGATGGAGTAAGATTTAAATGTGTTCCTTTTTGGATAGATGAATATTTAACACCCTTAGGTTTAGCTCATTGGATTATGCAAGATGGTTCTCGTCAACATGGTCAAGGTTTAAATATAGCTACAAATAGTTTTAATTATAATGATTGTAAATTTCTTGCTAAAATTCTTACAAAAAAATATAATTTTAAAGTTAGTATTATTAAGACAGGTGTACCTAATCAATGGAGAATTTCGATATGAAAAGAATCTATGCCTTTATTAACACAAATCCTTCGGCCTTATATAATACCAGAAATGCAATATAAGTTAGCCGGATACTTAAAATAGTAAATGATTTATTCTCAAAGTCCTAGCTTTTAAAGCAAAGCGTAACTTGTATTAGAAAGCATTGCTATTTATATAAAAATAAAAAGCTAGAATACCTTGACAAAGGTATTAGTTTAAAATCAACTGGCTATGTTGGTGTAAACGGTTAAAAAAAATCGTACTGATTTCCAGACCGTCGGTTGAATACACGATCGCTACAGACTGGTTCACCAATGGGTATCTGCAATGATACTTAATGTACAGTCGAAGTTCTTAGTATCTTATATTTTTTTTTATATAAAGTAATTTTTAAATATTTAAGTGATATTTATTAGAAAGAGTGATTGACGTTATCACTTAAGGATTCATTATTTAAAATAAAAAAGTATAAGTCTACTAATTTTAGTACTATGTATATAGTAAATTAGAACTAGACAGCTTTTTTAGGTTTAAAATTTAGCCTAGAACGGTGCGAGATATATAATAACCTTCCTAATTTTATAAGTAATTTAACTTTTCCTATTGTAATGTCTAATAGACTTTTAGATGTGATAAATAAACAAAAACTTAAACCTGTGGCAGTTTTTGAAAATCTACATTTTTCTAAAACACGAAATCAAGCAAAAAATAGTTTAAAAGATTTAGCAGGAATTTACATGATTATTAATCTAGTAGATTGTAGTTCATTTTACGTAGGAAGTGCTACAACTAATAGATTATACACACGTTTAATGAAACATCTATATTATAAAAAAGGTAATTCGCGTATAGCCACTTCAGTTAAAAATTTAGGATTAAAGTTTTTTGCATTTGTTGTGATTGATTTTTTTCCTGAAAAAATCACTGATAAAAATAACTTTATTTTATTAAGTCTTGAGCAATATTATATTGATCTTATAAAACCAAATTATAATATTTTACAGTTAGCTGGGAATTCTTTTGGGTATAAACACACTCCGGATACTATTCAACGTATGCGTGAAAATTATAGTGATGTTCGTCGTGAAAAAATCGGAAGTTTAAATAGAGGAATATCTTTATCACAAAAAACTCGAAATTTAATGCGTAAAGCAGTTTTAAATCGACCCGAATTGGCTCAAGAATCTAAAGAAAAGTGTAATACAAGAGGACTTAATATTACATTATTACGACTCAGTGATAAAACTATAGTGGGTCATTTCAATTCTATAATACAAGCAGCTAGATATATTAACTGTGGAGATAAAACTATTAGACGTGCATTAAAATCGAATGGAATAGTAAAAAGTACTTATAAAGTTATATGTAATAAACCTGTCGCGTTTATATAGCCTTCCTATTTTTTCTGCTTTTATTATAAATTACTCTTTTAAACTTTTTAAAGGAAGGTTGTTAAGTAAAACCAGGCTTGATGTTATAAAAATGATTAAAAAAAATCATTTATTTTTAATACTGGTTTTGCACCATTAGAGCCTACAAAGGAAGTAATATTTATCTTTATACCGTAGTCCTCCTAATTCACTATGTTATTTATATATTACATAGTTTAATATTAGTAGATTATTCTGACAGGAGTAATGTATAGGGATTCCTTATATGGCTATGCTTGTGAAAACGGTTAACGTTATTAATGAAGACCGTCGGTTGTTTACGATCGCTACTGACTGGGTCACAGGTGGGTGCTTGAAAAGGTGCTTAATGTACAGTCGAAATTCCTACTTATTTTTAATTAAAGGCTTTTTATACTGATATGTTTATATATTTATTATTTCCCTCGTCTTAATTAATAAAGTTTAATATAAGATTAGTTAATTAGGTAAGTATAAACGATAACAGGTCTGCTGTCGAGACTCATAACCTAAATATATTTGCCGCTTCGCGCTTGTATTAATAAGAAATAAGTAGGTTTTTGTATGTTTTACCATATGGTCAAATGTCATTGTGGGGTACCCAAAGCTATCATTTACAAATGATATTTTTACCTATAATTCTAAAACGAAATTTACAATTATCAACTATTATTAATAAAAAATTTTCTGAATCAAATAATAAAGATATTTCTAAGTTAATAGAAATATTTATAGGAATTTTAGATGGTGATGGTTATTTTGATATTGGAGCTCAAAAACAATATAATAAAAATCCTAAAACTAATCCTAAGTCTACAATTAGAATTAGATTAGGAATCAATTTACAATTTAAAGATAAAGAATTATTAGAATTATTAGAAAATAGATTAGATATAGGGAGAATAGATTATTCTAAATCTAAAGAGCAATATAGATTAATTTTATATAAAAAAGATATATTAAATGTTATTTATCCTTATTTACAAAAAAATAATATTGAATTTTTAACTTTCAATAGACGAAATCAATATTTTTTATTTAAACATATCTTGGAAAATGATATTAAACATTGGGAAAGTTTAAATTTAGAACAAATTAATAATTTATTTAAAAAGTCTAATAAGCAACTTGATTTTTCTGATATAATTAATTTACCTTATTTTAAAAATTGGTTAGTTGGATTTACAATAGCTGAAGGTAGTTTTCATATAAAATCTAATGGTAAAGCTTATTATTCTATAGTACAATCTGGACATGAAAATTATCAAATTATTAAAGCTATACATTATTTTATTAAAGGTCCAGAATATCTAAACTATAAAATAAAACCTGAAAATAAAAAAATATACCGAATATCTTTTTCATCTAAAAAAGATTTACTCTTTATTATAGAATTTTTTGAAAGTAATAAATTATTAGGATTAAAAAAATTACAATTTGATAATTGGAAATCTTACATTATAAGTAATAATAACATTAATAGTAGTGCCCCAAATGTTATATTATCTAAAGTCTCTAATGATAATTTATTAAATAATAATAATAATAATATTAATAATAAGGATCCCAGTAATTAATAAAAATTATTTAAATTTAATATATGGTTTGTTATTAGGTGAAAGTTTTATATTTAAAAATAACAAAGAAATAAAAATAATAATAAAAATAGAAGGTAAACACATATCTTATATGAGAGATATTTGTAAAAAAATTTCAAATTTAGGATATTGTGAACAAAATTTACCAAAAATAATAACAAAAATAAGAAAAAAAGGTAAATTAAATAAATTAATGCTATTACATACATATAATGATAATAATTATTTAGAATTATTTAATAAATGGTATGTAGATAAAATTAATAAAAATATACCTGCGGACATATTTATGTATTTTAATGAAGAATCTCTAGCTTATCTGTTGATGACAGAAGGAAAAATAAAAAATAGAAATTTATATTTAAATATGAAACAGTTTAATAATAGAGATATTGAATTTATGAAACAATTTTTAGAAAATAAATTTAAATTAGATCAAATTAATTTAAATAATTATTATTTAGAATTTAATTCTAACAATATTTTAAAAATTTACAATATAATAAAACCTTATATTTTACCTTCTATGAAATTTAAATTTATAACTTAATATTTATTATTAGATACTATATTAGTTTAATATAATATAGTCTTATTAATATATTATAATATGTAATACCTAAATAAAAATATTATTTTTAATAAGGCAATATAATTGAAAACTGGTCAAAAATATTGTTTGTTATATATTTAGACCGTAGGTAGTTTAGGCTATCTCGACAGAGTGGTTCAATTATGGGTGTCTGAAATGATGCTTAATGTGCACTCGAATTTTATTTGAATTTAATTCAACACAAGGCTTAGCACAGTACAGGGTATATTTGTAATAACAAATAATTTATTTATCTAGATCCGTCAGATTTTTTTAGAATAAATGTCTTAATTCTATGTCTCCCAAAAGAATAAGAATATACAAATATATTATAAAATTTAGGCTACTGTAATTACAAATTTATTGAGTGCTGTACCTGTTTTCGGTAAAGATCTGGTGGAACTTATCTGGGGTGGCTTCAGCGTAAGTAATGCCACATTAAATAGATTCTTTTCTCTTCATTTCTTATTACCGTTTGTACTTGCAGCATTAGTAGCAGGACATTTACTTGCTCTTCATGAACATGGTTCAAGTAACCCTAATGGAATAACAGGAAATGGTGATAGATATACAATGCATCCTTATTTCACTTTCAAAGATCTTGTAACTATTTTTTTATTTTTCCTTGTATTATCAGTTATAATTTTTTTTTATCCTAATTTATTAGGTCACTCAGATAATTATATTCCTGCTAACCCTATGCAAACTCCACCATCAATAGTACCAGAATGGTATCTATTACCATATTATGCTATTTTAAGATCAATACCTAATAAATTGCTTGGAGTTATAGCTATGTTCGGATCTTTATTAATTTTATTAGTCCTTCCTTTTACAGATCTTTCTAGAGTAAGAGGTAGTCAATTTAGACCAGCTATGAAATTAGCTCACTGGTTTTTTATTGTTAATTTCTTTATTTTAATGTGGATCGGTAGCCAACACCCTGAAACACCTTTTGTTGAAATAGGTCAAATTTCTACAGTCTTTTACTTTGCTTGGTTTTTATTTATTGTACCTATAATAGGTATTATAGAAAATACTTTAATAGATCTTGCAATATCATCTGACCATTTAACTCAAGCTAATGGGAAATAATATAGCTAATCTCAATATATTTTTTTATATGTTTTCATAAAATCTTTATATAACCATTACGTTTAATCTCCCCTCAAAAAAATTAATACTATTCTCTCAGATAATCATAATCATCCGTTTTTGCTTTATTATATAATTATTGTTTATATCTATTTATTTTAAGATTAGTATTTTTCTATGCATAATCTCTTAAGATATGAAACGTGATATTGTTGTTTTAGTGAAAGATATAACAATGTCTTGTCTTAAAATGATCACAACGTTGCTGGAAAAAAATTAAATTTTTAATTTAAAATGTCTCCGGTCTCGTCACCATATACCGTTTTTTTAATAAAATTTTTCCTTTCATTTTTGCTACTGTAATAAATCACAAATTTTAAGGATTGAAGGTTAAGCTAAAACCCTTTACGATTCTGATTTTTTTTATTATCAATACTATAACCCCAATTAAAAGCTAAAATTTTAATTTATCATATTGAGAGAGATAAATATTTTTATTCTTTTTTTATTTGTTAATATATAGTTTCAACTTTTCTTTAAGAAATAAAACATTTTAAGGTTAATAATTTTAAAGAGAGAATTAATATTATAATTGATTAGTCAATTCTTTAATATTTTAAAAAGGCATTATATATAAATTAGATTTAAGTTATAAAAAAAAAGAAGGTCTTTTGTATTGAATATTCCACGATAAATTAAACTAGCTATTAATTAAAAAAAAAAGGAATAAAAGAAGAAACGTTATGATTTTTTTAAGTATTTTAATCTTTATCTTAGCGATGTCGCTACCTTTCTTTAAAACTCAAATAACTCCCATTTTTTTTACCAGAATAGCAGCTTTAGTTTTTCTTTATGCCGGAGTGTTAACTTTTAATGCTTTATATATTCAGTCAATTGGATCAGGTATAGGTATTTATAGCGGTTTATTCCAAATAACTTACTATAGTTTATTTATAGAAACTTTCCTTTATATAATAGGTGCTTTTATTTTACTATCTTGGGCACTAGTTAAAAGTTCAGATTCTAAAGAATCAAAAGATGGCTTTGGCTCAGAATTCTCCGATAAGTTAAACGAGGCATCTGAATTTAGTTTAATATCAGCTCAGTTGAACAATAAAAAAAATTTAAAATTAAATCAATCTTTATCTTTACCTACTCAATTGCAACATGTTGATTATACTAATATAAGTGTAAGTACTTCAATCGAATCAAAAGAATATTCTTTAATAGCATTATTTAGCATATTAGGTGGTTCTTTTTTACTATCTTCTGGTGATTTGTTATCTATGTATTTAAGTATAGAATTACAATCTTTTGGTTTATATATATTAGCAACAATATATAGAGATTCTGGTTCAGCTACCTCAGCGGGATTAAAATATTTTTTATTAGGTGGTTTATCATCTTGTTTAATATTATTAGGTGCTGCTCTGGTATATCATTTTACAGGTTTAACTAATTTTGAATCAATTTATAGTTTAATATCTGTACTCTCTATGACTAGTGAATCAGCTATCCCTGGGGGAGTGGAGTTATCTAATTTATTCCCTTCGTCTTCCTCTTTAACAGGAGGCTGGAGCAGGAGTGAAGCATTAGAATTAGTTGGAAATTTATCATTTTCAGATAATATAAGCCAAGGGCTTAGTTTAGGTTTAATTTTTATTATCATAGGTTTTTTATTTAAAATAGCAGGTGCTCCTTTTCATAATTGGGCCCCAGATGTGTACGATGAAAGTCCTACTAATGTTACAATATGGTTAACAGTTATGCCTAAAATTTCTATTATTCTTTTTTTATTAGAATTAGAAATGGGAATCGCTATTCACCTAGCACAACCGCTTATTTTATCAGGGTCTTTATTTTCTGCAAATATTTTTGATTCTTTTTTTCAAGTTAATGTAATTAATGGAAGTTATGTGCTTAAAAATATATTTATTTTAAGTTCTTTATTTTCTTTAGTAATTGGTACTGTAGTAGGTTTAGCTCAAATAAGAATAAAACGTTTATTAGCCTACAGTACTGTATCTCATATTGGTTTTCTATTATTAGCATTAGCCATAAACACTGAACAATCAACAGAATCTTTAATCTTTTATTTAATTCAATATACTATTACTAATTTAAATACTTTTTTTATTTTATTAGCTTTTGGTTATATTATTAATTCTACAATATCTTCATCTTATATTAATTCAGATATTAAATTTATACTGGACTTAAAAGGACAATTTGTATCTAATCCTGTTTTAAGTTTAAGTTTAGCCGTTTGTCTTTTCTCTATGGCGGGTAAATTGGATGCCCAGAGCCATTAATTTCTTTAAAACACACTAGTTAAAAAATACGTAATCATAGCTTTTAAAGCTAATAGAAAAATCATAATTTAGTTTGACTAAGCTAGATAAATTAAATTAATGTCTTTTAATAAATAAAAATTGTTACGTATTTTTATATCATAAATGTACGGCTCTAGGGAGCAATAAATTATAAAAATGTCACTATATACTGGAAGTTTTTTTTAATGTGACTTATAAGAAAAATAAACCTTTATATTTAACAATAAATTAACCAGTAGGTAAGATGACCTCAGAGACTATACGTGATACATTGTAGAAATGTTTGTACATGATGAAATAGTCCGGTATATATTTTATAAATAATAAAGTAAAAACCAAAATAAGTAAATCTTTTTATTATGTTCTTATTTTTTTAGTATCATATTACATATAATTTAAAAATTTAAAAATGACTAGTTCATGAAACAGCTACATCTCTTTTTATAAAGTATATATTGATATTAGAATATTTTATTAAGAAAATTATAAATATTACTTATTTTTCATTAAACTTAGTTAGTTTTAGTGGGTTTAGTCTAATAGGGTTTTATGGAGCAATGGTTTTAGTTCTTGTTAAACCTTCTGGTGAAGAGTTTGCTTCTTATCTTACAGGCTTGATTGAAGGGGATGGTTCCATAATAGTTCCAGATAGTGACACTAAGTCTTATAGACCTTTCTTTGAAATAGTATTTCATATTGAGGATTTACAATTAGCTAAAATAATTCAGTTAAAAGTGGGAGGTAATATTTATCTCAAGAATAACTATTGTAAATTATTAATAAAGTCTAAACTCTCTGTATTAAGAGTTATTTATCTTATAAATGGGTATATGAGGACCCCAAAAATAGAAGCACTTCATCGAATGATCCAATGGTATAATCTTAAATATAATTATAATATTAACTTATTATGTTTAGATAAAAGTCCACTTAATAACAATAGCTGGTTATCTGGATACATAGATGCAGATGGTTCTTTTTACCTTAATTGGCTATATGATAAAAAAGGTAGAGCTACAAGTTTACAATATTATATGAGAGTTTCGCAAAGGCCAAATTATCATAGATCTAGTTTAGTTGGAATATCTTATTTAAATATAATGTCAAGAATAGCTACCTTTTTATCGGTAACTCTTCGAAGTCGTCATCGAATACGAAAAAATCATTTTCAAGAATATTCTTATGAAGTGAGATCAGGAAATTATATTTCGAATTATATCATTTTAAGCTATCTTCTTAAATTTCCCTTATTTAGTTATAAATTTTGAGCTGTCCCTATTCAGATAGAATTACTTCGCTTATCAGTAAATAAAAACTATAAGCTTCCCACTGGATTAACTTATCTTAATGAACTTAAAAGACAAATGAAATTAGAAATAACTAATGACACTTCTAGCTCTTTAATTTGGACTTATCAAAAAGAGCATTATGGCCATATAATAAAAAATTTCCCCCTTTATCCTTAAAACCAAATGACCTATGAGTCTTTTTAATATCTAAATGACAGGAGGATAGTAGCTTGTTCACTTTTAGTAGTTTAGATAATTTTTATAAAACATATATTGATACCTCCTTTAATTGGGTTTTTTGGAAAACAATCCATTTTGTCTTCTGCAATAAGTAGTGGATATTTTTTTATGGCTTTTATAGCTATAGTAGTAAGTGTAATAAGTGCTTCTTATTATTTAAAAATAATTAGAGAACTTCATTCAGAAGTGATACCTATTTTGCATTTAGATGAAAAAAATATTCATTTAAAATTAAACTTAACAAATATTCATAGTTTTATAATAGCTATGTTAACATTATCAATTTTATTTTTCGTACTTAAACCTTCAATTATATTAAATAGTACAGTATTGTTATCTTTATCTTTATTTAATGTATAAATTTATGAATACTTTATTGATGTTATTTATCTTTGTACCAATTTTAGTGCTTATTTTACTTGCATTAAATTTTCTGTTTTCAGTTCATAAACCAGACTCAGAAAAAAATCAACCATATGAGTGTGGATTTTCACCTGTTTATGGACAAACTCGATCTACGTTTCAAATACATTTCTTTCTTGTAGCCCTTTTATTTTTAATTTTTGATCTAGAAATACTTTTATTGTTTCCCATCTCTGTTACACTATATCAAGTAAGTACTTTTGGATTTTCAATTGCTTTGATTTTTTTTATCATATTAACAGTAGGTTTTATTTTAGAAATATCAAATTCAGCTATACAACTTACAGATATTAAAACTGGAAATCCTTTATTTTCATAACTTACTATTTCTTTAAATATTCACATATATGTGAATATTTAATGCTTAACCCCTTAAGTTTTAACTATTTTACATATTTTTTTTTAATTTTTAATTTTATTTAATATAAATATAAGATTGCTAAAGCAAAAAAAAAATAAAATAATCCTTTTAATAGATAAAGGGTATAGATAAAAAAAATAACTCAATAATCAAAAAAAAATTAGGTATAATAAAAATTAAGGCTTTTATCTTACAAAATTTTAAATAAATGTTTATAAAAAGAGAATAATTTATACAATTAAAAGCTTATGATAAAACAGTTATGCTATTATTGCTTAGCACTTAATAATCTTAAAATTTAGTTTAATTTTTTCTTTTTTTTTTATGGTTAAAAGAAATAATATAAATACTTTTTTTGGAATAGTTTTCATTGGTAAGATAAGACAATTGCTAATTGTTCGAGGTAAACTCTTAGGTGTTCGAATCACCTCTATTCCGAATCTTTTTTACTTCTTAATTTTAATAAAGAGATAAAAGAAAATATTTCAATAATTTTTCATATTTGCATTGTGTTTAATGCTAATCTTTCATATTATTTTTAATTTTAGAAAGATGATAAAAGACAGTTTTCATTAATATGTCAATTAAATTTGCTAGTTTATTTTTTTTTAAGCGTGGCTCCGCTATACTTATCTAACCCATCACATTGGTGGCCGATAGGTAGTGGCCGGTAGGCAATGGGGAGTATTTATTTATTTATAATTTATTTATTTAGATAATAGAAATTATTTAAATTTATTATTAAAAAAAGTGCTATGGTTCAACTTATTTCCTTTTTAAATAAAAAATAAGTTTAAAAATAAGAGGGTTAATAATGAAGCTCTGTAAGTCGTGTGGCTTTTTGTTTAAAACTTCCTACTTTAATTTAGAAGTGTAGTTAGCTTATTTTAAATATATAATCTACATAAGTTATTTAATACTTTAATATCATAAAGTTAAGATTGAAGTAATAAAGCGTATTAATTTCAATATATGAAAATACTGTTTATCTTTTTAAACATTATTCTCACTCCGTTCCAAAACCCTCTACCCATTTTAGGGATCCTTTAAGGAGGGGAGGCAGTGCTTTTCCCCTTCCGTTATGCTTATTTTTTAAGAAGATTCTGGAAAAATAGGGGTTCAATTCCTCTTCTTCTTTGATTTTATTTAAAAATTTAATTATTGCTTCTTAGAAAAAAAGGTATTTTAAAATCTTTGGTAAATATTAAAAATAAATAAAAGAATTTTAATAAGCTGTGTCTTAGGATCTCGTAATAAAATCACTTTTTTTTTTAAATAGGTTAAAAGAAGGTGAGTGATTATCTATAAATTTTTCATACTTTATCCTATCTTTTTACTTTAAAATAAGGATAGATAATTAAATTTAGACATTTTTATACTTTCCAGCACTAAAAGCTGGAGGCAGAAATCAATCTTAAATATTTAAATTATATTTCTTTTATCTTTAGTTAAATTATTTTTTTACTAAACAATATGGAAATGAAGAATCGTTTTGGTAATTTGATGAAGTCCTTTTATGTATTAATAACATGTTTACCTTCATCTATTATTTAGTAAACTTACATTTGTTTATCACAGTTAATTCTTAATCATATTTAATATGATTAATTATCACTCCGCGCTTCTTTATATTTATTTAACTTCTGCCTGCCAGTCTCGCCACTTTTTTTATATTAAATAAGTGATTATATATAATTAGTATATCCCTTTTTTTAATTAATTAAAGTAAAAATCTAAGACGATACTAGTTTTATTTAAATTTAAACATGTATCATTTTTTATCTTTTTTTAATATAATCTCTAATGATCTTGCTCAACCTTGGCAGTTAGGGTTTCAAGATGGGGCATCTCCAGGATTTACAGGTATTGTAGAATTACATAACACCATTTTTTTTTATTTAGTTGTTGTCTCAGTTGGAGTATTTTGGTTATTAGGTTCTATAGTTTACTTTTACAATAATAGAAAATCTCTTATTATTCATAAATATTTAAACCACGGGACTTTAATAGAATTAATATGGACAATTACTCCTGCTCTAATTTTAATAGCTATTGCTTTTCCAAGTTTTAGATTGTTATATTTATTGGATGAAGTAACATCACCTACAATAACAATTAAAGTGACAGGTCATCAATGGTATTGGTCATACGAATATTCCGATTACATAACTGAAAGTGGTGATGCTATTGAATTTGATAGTTATATGATTCCGGAATCCGATTTAGAATTAGGTCAGTTTAGATTATTAGATGTGGATCAAAGACTAATTATCCCAGTTGATACTCACATTCGATTAATTGTTACAGCAGCAGACGTATTGCATGATTATGCTGTTCCTTCTTTAGGTATAAAAATAGATGCTGTACCAGGTCGACTTAACCAATCATCCATGTATGCCGATAGAGAAGGAGTATTTTATGGACAATGCTCAGAGATATGTGGAGTATATCATGGATTCATGCCTACTAGTGTAGAAAGTGTTCCTGCTGAAAGATACTTATCTTGGCTAGAACAAAATTAATTAGAATAGTTAGCTTAATTTAATTTAATTTAAATAATTTACTATAATTTTTTTTTAATTTATATTTATGATAAACCCCTGTTATTTATATTTCTTGTATTCAAGTATAGTGTAATGAATTTAAATATCTAAAAAAAATAATGATTTTAGACGTTGGTTGACATTATGTGATATTAATTTAAATTAAAAATACTCAAAAGTTTATTTTAAAGTCGAATTTTTTTTTTGGGGCTTAAATTTTTTTTTGAAAATGGCTTACTTACCTGTAAAAAGAGGTAATATTTCTAATTAGGGTTTTAGCTCTGCCAGTTTTTAGCTTTAGGTCGTCCTATAAGATCTTTTAGGCGCTAAAAAAGAGTGCGCTAGAAATAAGTAACGGAAAAAAAATTTTTTTTTGGTATAGAAGACGCTCGAATAAATAGATTGAAACAAAAAGGAACATTATTTTTAGTATCACTACAGTAAATCAAAAATTTATGGAATAAAATGAAGCAGTAAAAAATGTTAATAATTAGTGTAACGAGTTTATGAATATTAATATTAACTTCTACTTCATAATTAGGAATCATTAAAAAATATAATTTTAAAATAGTAAATTCATTTTTATCATATAAATCTTCTAATATACTAGCTAAATTATTTAAAAAACTATTATTAAGAAATATATTTCCATTTTTCCTGGTTGTTAGTGAAAGAATGACAATAATCGGTGTACTCCGAAGGTGGTAAATTTGAAAGGGAAGAAAAAGAAGGTACTCCTTCTTCATAATCCAATCCAATTAAATATAATTAAAAATTTATAGGTGGCTGGAATGTAGAAAGATTACCTTAATATCAAATTAAAACACATTAATTTAGCTAAGGACGTTCAATTTATATTCAGATCAAGTCAAATTATAATTATGGATTTATAAACTAAATAAATAATTGTAGGAGATAGAAGAGTTATGAGTCCTGTTTGTGTTTCTATTTATGATGGAAAGGAAATTAAATCTTTTTATATTTCTAATTTTAGTAGTAAAGAAATTCCAATCTACTTATAGTACGTTCTAAATCAAATGAAGTATTATCCGTTTTAAATAAGTTGAAGCAATAATATGATTAAATTTATTAATCTTTCTTGAGTTAGAAAAAGCAGCGAATGTATGTAAAATATTTTTATTTGTTGACATTATTTTGTATTATTTATAGAAAAGATTGTTAATTTTAACTTGTATATTTGGTATTATTCAGTCAAGTTACATAATTTATTATTTTTGTTTTTTTTAGGAGTTAAGAAAGAGTCATTTTATTTTTATATTTAAAAGAGATTAAAATATAAAACATTATTATTAAATATTTAATAACAATGTTTTAGCTATTTTTTTTATATTTAAATTAATGATTATTAATATTTTAAGCTGATTAGATTTAAGAGAGATTGTAATATTTTTACCAGAGTTAAATTAGGAAAGGCTAAATGAGTTGTAGTTTAATTTGGAAAAACACCATTTTTTGGTAATGGCTTTTTAATATCAGTTCGAATCTGGTCAACTCAGAAAAAAAAAACAAAAGAAACTTTTAACTAAAGTAGCTGAACTACCTTAACTTATTTAGAATCTGAAGTTCTTTAAACTGGATATCTAGATAAATAAAGCTAAAGTACGGAAGCAGAACTCGATCGGTAGAGTGTCTCCCTTTTAAGGAGAACGTTTCCGGTTCAAGTCCGGATGCTTTCATAATTAAATGTGTATAATAGAAATAAAGACACACGCATGAGTTTAAAATTTGTAAATACGTCTCTATGAGTGCGAAGCGAGATAAGATATATGGATTATTTATAGTTCTTTTTTCCCTAATTATCAGCCTACTTATAGTCTTAATAATACTAAAAAATAAATTCTTAAATTTTATTTTTAGATAGAAAAAGAATCAAAAATAAAATTACTATTTAAAAGAGATTTAGATATTTAATATTTAATAATAATGTTTTAGCTATTTTTTTTATTTTATAATCAAAAGAGGGGGAATATGATAATGGTAATCAGTTGTATTTGCACTACAAAAATGAAAGTTCAACTCTTTCTTTCTCCAATTATTATAAATATTTTAGTTTTTAATCAATAATTTCATATTATTCTATTCTGTTAATATGGTTGCGAGAGAAAAAAGAAATATGTTTTCATGGATGGAAAGTTAAAAATATTTAAAAAATTATTATATTTATTTTCATTATCTCCATTATTTTTTATCTCTATTATTTCTATTATTATACCTTTTTATTTAATAACAGAATACGACAGCAAATGATAATTGATAACTCTGAATAAATAAAACGCTAAATTTTTTTAAATTATCTGTCTAATTGAATTGGATAACTTTACAATTAAATTTTCTTCTTTTAAAGTATTCATTTTTCTGCTTCCTTGTACTCCCTATTTTTATTTTTCTGCCTTCGGCCACATATTTCTTTTTTGAATCTTTGGAGTAATGGATTTAAATTAAATAATTATATTAAAAAAATAAATTAGTAAAGCCTCGGTTGCTTAGTGGTTAAAGCGCTATTCTGAAGAAGTAGTTACGGTAGTTCGATTCTATCCCAGGGCAAAATCCGACTAATAATAAATATATCAAATATAGATTAATAATTGATATTTATTAAGTTTTTAGGCATACTTTCTTAAAGTTAAAATTAATATGAATATAGCCTGCTTTTTAATTTAATTTTAATTAAATTAAAGAATGGCAGGTGGACGGATCCTTCCTATCCTCTTTCACTACCTCTTTCACTGTGCGATTGTGATAGGTGTCCGGCCCCTCACAAGGAGGTAGGCAGAATGGGTGAGCCACGGGAGGCATAGAATGGTTAAAGAACTATATCTCTTTTTTGTCACTTAGGGCAGATGACCGAATGGTAATGGTGGTTCTCTGTAAAAGAATTGGTCTAGCGACCAAGAGAGGTTCGATTCCTTTTCTGCTCATACAAATATCAAAGTTCAACTTAGAATATTTAAAAAAATAAATTTTTTATTTTTTTTCCTATATCAATTAGGGTAGAAATAAGAATAAGACTTAAAATTATATTTCTTTTATTTTTAGAGCGGTAAAATTATAAGTCTATATAATTATAATCTAGTTTTAATTTAAAAAAATATTTATTTTTTTACTTATATAAGCCCTTGCAAGGACTGGTACTTTCTTTTATTTAAAGTGAATGGCTTTATATAAAAGTTATTTATGTTTATATAAAAATAGCGTCATTTATTTATGTTTGTAATTTAAATAAAGACTGTAGCATAATAGGTAATGCAATCCGCTCATAATGGATGGTATTAAGGTTCAAGTCCTTACGGTCTTAAATAATAGAGAGAGAATAGTTTAATTTTTAACTCCTTTCGATTTAAAAATTAAATATCTTTAATAAGTATATATTTTATTTAATAATATCTTTAGTTAAAAGAACAGATAATGTTAATCAATCACCTTATCTTAAAAATTAAAAAAAGGATTAAATTTTTTTTTTTAATAAAGAAGTGAGAGATATTTATCAATAGAAATTTAGAGTGGTGTATTATCTAAAAAAGAATAATGTATAAAAAAAAATTCTAATTAAATAAATTTAAAAAAGATAAAATACATGTTTTAATTTTTTATATTATTAATTATAAAAAAAAAGCGAACATGATGGAATTGGTAAACATACTCTTTTTAAGCAGGAGTGGATTTAATCTTTAAGAGTTCGAGTCTCTTTGTTCGTATTCTTGTTTCAATGATAGTGTTAATAGTATAAAATACTAGTTTTATATACCTTCCGGCGTCCTACCCACACTTTTTTTAATTATTAAATTAAATAACTTCCTTCTAATTATTCAATCTATTTTATTTTTATACTATTTAATTTTTTTTAACCCGTAAGAATTAAAGATAGCCGAGATCCACTAAGTGAGAGATAATTTAATGAATGGTTAAGAGGGTTTTCAGATTGAGAAGCTTTTTTTAAATCTTAGCCCACAGAAAGTATGGCTTTTCTCTAACTCTCACGGGTTTTAATTTATATTTTAAAAAATTACATTGTGATGATCGACCATTGCTTGATTATCTTCAACGACAACAAAATAGGTAAATATACCCTATAGTAGCCGCAGCTGATTCTAATTAGGCCAGATAGTTAGTATCTGCAAAGGCTGAAGTATAAAAAATAATATAAATATTTGATCTGCATCCTTTAAATACCACTAAACATTTAGATTACTTAAATTGGTGAAAAGTTTTATTTTTTTATACTAATGAAAAACATGCAAGCCTTAAAATGAAAAAAATATTAAGTTTTAAATTAGCTATAAATCGAACTTATTTTATTCAAAGTAATCAGTATAAATTAACTGTAACTCTATCCTAGGTTTAGTAATGATTGAAGGAGAAGTTTTATTTATAAAAATTATAAATAAAACAGTGGTAAAAAAAAATAAAGTAAAAAAAGGTAGTAATTGAAGCAATATCTTAGTATCTAAAAAGTTTAATTCCTGATAAATACTTAAATTAAATAGTCCTTTTTAATAGGTATATCTCAAAATTCTGAACAAGGTAATCGAAAGGTTTCGATGTTTATAAAAAAAAGGGATTTACTCATTTTAAATTTATTTTCCAAGTTTTTATCCTTTTTTTGGGAGCTTTTATTTTTATTAAGATAAGGACTTTAAAAACTGGGTCCTAATAAAATAAAAAATGTCTGCACTTAATCTTAATCATTGAAGGAAAGAGATATATTCTTTACATTTTCAATAGAATGAATTATAATCAACTAATATCTAAAAAAAAAATAAAGATAAATTAACAGAAAGTAAGCAAGCACTGCTAGGTGATAAAAAAAACTATTAATATCATCGTTAAAATATAAATATTTTAATCCTCGATCCTTCAATAATTTTATTTTAAAAGAAGAATTTAAGTAAAAATAAGAGTCAGAATAAGTTTTAATTTAAAAAATTTTTATTTTTAACGTTTAGTTTTGCCATTAGGCCGCTGGAAGGCAGAGATAAGTAATATATTTAATAATTTAAATAAAAACGAGTATGGTTAAGTTGGTATAACTTCTATCTTCCAAATAGAGATCATCAGTTCAAATCTGATTACTCGTAATAAATATAAAAAAATATAAGCGAAATAGTGTAAAGGTGGCACAATAGTCTCATGATCTGTTAGTTTAGGTTCAATTCCTAATTTCGCTATAAATAGATAATAAATAAAAAGATAAAAATTTTAGGTTTTCTTTATACCGTGATTTAATATTAATAAGTTATTTTATTTTTACTTAAAATAAAAAATTATTTTTGATATATTACAATTTTTAACCGTATTTTCTTAAAGATTAAAAAAATATAAAAATTTTAGGTCTTTTAGTTCAATGGTAAAATCACTGTCTTTCATACAGTAGCTACCAGTTCGAATCTGGTAAAGATCAAATAAAAAAATAAAAAAAAAAATAAATAAATAAATAAAAAAAAGAAAAGATAATGTAAAATATCAATAAATTCTCTAATTAAAAAAAATAAGTTAAAGATAAAAAATGGTTTAAATAAAGTGTTAAGTCTATTTAACTTTTATTTAATTAAAAAAACTGGTAAAAAAAAAGATAATAATAATCCTCTGTTTTAAGACTTAAGATTTTATAAACAGTAAAGAGGGTTGAAAGGTAGAGAAGAAAAAAGATAATTAATTTTACTCCCCTGGGGGAGGGGTTAGATTTTTAAGTTATTAATTTTTTTAATTAAAGAGTTTCTAAATTAGTTAAATAATTAGTTTTATGTCTCTGTTTAAATTAGAGCCGGAATAGTTTAATAGGTAAAACAGTTTCCTTGTAAGATTCAAAAGGTGGTTCAATTCCCCCTTTCGGCAAATAAATAAATATCTCTATAAATAAGTAATTTTTTTTTATATCTTTTTTAGCTATCATTTTTTTAATTTATAATTAATTTAATCTTTAGTTATTCTCTTTTTTCCTTGTTCTGGCACTTATAGCTTTCTAGTTTTAATGCTTTTTTATAAGAGAGTTAAATACGATGCTGGGATAAGAAAAAATCGAAATAAAATAGGGTTTAAAATCCTTTTTTTTAATATTTAAGTGTTTATTAAAAAAAAGGTAAAACCCGATCTATATCTTTAAAAATACAGATAATAAAATTTTTTTTAATAGTATAAGGTCAGATTCAGAAACATAAAAAAATTATTAGTATTTAAACCAGACTTTTCTTATTTAAATAAAAGAACTAAAGTCTTTACGGGTCTCTCTAGGTAAGATTTAGTAAAACTATAAGTATTCCACTAACCTGTGTGAATAAGGTATTTAATAAATTTAATAAACTCTAAAAATTTTTAATTATGATCACGTTACTTCTACTTATCCCTCTTATAGGTTGTTTAATATTACTTCCTATTGAAGAAAACTCTATAATGGCTAAAAATAAATTGAAAAAAATAGCATTATCAATTTCTTTACTTAATTTAATAGTTTCTATACTTATGTGGCTAGAATTCGATTCTAATGTTAGTGAATATCAATTTGTTTATGAATTTAATCAATTAAGTTTTTGTCATTTAAATGTTGGAATAGACGGAATTTCATTATATTTTGTTCTATTAACTACTTTTATAACTCCTTTATGTATATTATCTAATTGGACAGATATAACTAAAAAAATAAAATACTTTCTTATATCTTTTTTAATATTAGAAACATTACAAATAGCGGTATTTGTAGTATTAGATCTATTGCTTTTTTATGTTTTTTTTGAAAGTGTATTAATACCGTTATTTATTGTAATTTTAACATGGGGAGCAAGTGAATCTAGAATAAGAGCTGCCTTTTTATTATTCCTTTATACGCTTTTTGGTTCTTTATTTATGTTATTAGCTATAATGAATATTTATTATAATTTAGGTTCTACAGATTTGCAGCTTATATCTTTATCTGAAATAAGTTTAGAAAGTCAAAAATGGTTATGGTTGTCACTCTCCTTCAGTAAGAGAGATATGACCAGCAGAATTATTTATAAAAATAAAAATACTCTAAATCTTTTAGAAAGATTTCCTAGATCAAATAGAAATTATTTACCATCTAACAATAAATGTAAAGAATTAGTCGTATTTGGGTCAAATCTAAGTTCAACTGTGAACTATCCACCATATACCTCTATAGTAAGATATATGGTGAAAATACCCTTTAACTTAGAAGCTATTCTTTTAGGTGTCCTTTTATCAGACGGTTGGTTATTTATTAATAAAGCGGGAAATACATTATTAGCTTTTAAACAAACCATAAATAAATTAGAATATTTTTTCTATCTTTTTAATAAACTATCTCATTATTGTAGTGCAAATCCTAGATTGACTACTACTCGTATTAATGGTAAAATTTTTAATGGTATTGTTTTCGCTACTAGATCTTATCCTTGTTTGACGGAGTGGTATAATATTTTTTACGTCAATAAAAAAAAGATAGTACCCTTAAATCTATATAATATGTTAACTTATGAAGCATTAGCTCATTGGATAATGGGTGATGGAACTAAAAGTAACATGGGTTTAACATTACAAACGCAATCTTTTACAGTTAAAGAAGTAGTTTTCATAATAAGTGTGTTAACATATAAATTTAATTTAAAGTGTAGTATGCATATGCAAAGAAATCAACCTACTATTTATATATATTCTAAGTCTATTAAAGAGATTCAACCTAAAATATTACCTTACATTTGTCCATCTATGAGATATAAATTATATGGTTATAAATAAATACCTTTACATTTTTTCTTTTCTGTTGATCGTGTTTCTTTTTTTTTTTGCTATTTAAATTTAAATAGAATGAATTAATATAAGTATAGAGAGTTTTTTTATTTGTCCCTTTTTTTTTTGAGTCCTTACTTTTTAATAAGGCTTAGTTTTGTAAAAATATATAAAGTTTTAGCCTATCTTCAGTATCTGATAAATTAACGGATATTTATAAAAGGTAAAATATGGACTCAAAATAGGATAAATTTTATCTGAGGTGGCAAACTCGAGAGACATCTAAAAGTTAGAAAAAGGAATAACTTTTAGGCTATCGTCGAACTAAGTCAATGACTGGGAAACTGTCATTGTAAAAGCGTAGAGGCCAGACGCCACATGATCATCTAAGTGCAATAAACAAATTATGATAAATTTGCATATGAGATTATAAGGAATGGTCCAGTTCACCGGTGACGGTTTTTAGATGAAAGTCTAAAATAAAGTATATTTGAATATTTCATCTTATACTGAGAAGATAAGCTAGCTGAACCTGAAATGGTTAAAGGCTTAACCCTGAGCTTTTTTTTTAGCCTTTGCTATTAAAACTCCAGTTTGGCCATTAAATACTTGGCTAATTAAAGCACATGTTGAAGCTCCGTTAGCTGGAAGTATAATTTTAGCTGGTACTATATTAAAATTAGCTACTTATGGATATCTTCGTGTCTTAATACCTATTTTCCCAGATGCCACAAATTATTTTATGCCTTTAGTCCAAACAATAACAATAATTTCTTTGATCTATGCTAGTTTAGCTACTATTAGACAAAATGATACTAAAGCCATTATAGCCTACAGTAGTGTAGCTCATATGGCTGTAGTGATGTTAGGACTTTTTTCTAATAATATACAAGGTATTGAAGGGGCTATTTTACTTAGTCTTGCTCATGGTTTTGTTAGTCCTGCTTTATTTGTTTGCTGTGGGGGAATAATCTATACTCGGACTCACTCCAGAGTTATTTTTTACCATAGAGGATTAGCTTATTATATGCCAGTCTTTTCTATTTTTTTCTTAGTATTTACCTTATTTAACACTGGGATACCACTTTCTCTAAATTTCGCTGGAGAAATAATGTCCCTAATGGGTACTTGGTTTAGATCTCCTTTAGTAGCTGCTTTAGGTGCAACAGGAATTGTATTATCTGCTTGTTATTCTATTTTTCTTTATAACAGAATTTCATATGGTTCTTATTCTCCATACTTATTACCACTAAAAGATATAGATAGACGAGAGTTTATTTTACTACTAAGTCTTCTTATCCCTACTTTAATTTTAGGAATTTTTCCTAATTTAGTATTAATATCTCTTCACCCTTCTGTTTCTCAAATTTTATATTGGATATAATCTAATTTCGCTCTATCACTGTTTAAAACTTTACTTTTAGAATAAGCAATTTTCTTTTAATAAATCTAAAGACTGATTCTTTTATTTATGTTAAACCCCTTTCTTTAAAATACTTTTAAACTAATAATGTCTTTTGGACATATTAAACTAATACTAATAAAAAAAAGTTTGTTTTTTTTTTAATAATTAGGCAGCGTCGTAATTATTTAATATAGCTCCCTTTAGCACCGCCTTTGTCTCTGGCCACGGCAGTGTTTGCTTTTCTTATAAAATCTTACTTTTGTTCTTTTAATTTAAATAATGAGTGTGATTTGAGTGCTTATTAAAAAAAAGGATAGATATTCTAAAACTTATTTAATTTTACCTTTTATTAATTTTTTAAATAAAGAGACTTTAATAAAAGAGATAGGTCTTAAAACCTGTTAGGTGTTAAATCGATGCTTGATTATATCTAATGGGCATGATAATTTAAATAAATATCATGGCCTTGTTATCTACATTCAATTAGAAGCATAACCATAATTAAAGTCTTTACTTATTAAAAAAAAAAGTTTAAGGTTTATGGTTTATCTGAATGTTCTTCAAACTAAAATTTCTTTTATATTAAATAGACATGTGCTGTTGTCTTAAAAAAAAAAACAAAAATGGTTATAAATAATTTCTTTAATACAATCTTTTTTCAAGATCCAATGAGGATAGATTTAAGTTTTATAGATCTTTTGCTTTTCGGTGTTGTTTTATTTAGTGTAGTTTTTGGTGTATTAAGTATAGGTTCTTTTACTTTTTTAAGTACAAATGCTGCTAAAGAAGTACTTAAAAAAGCTGGAAAAATCATTACAGGAAGAGGAGTAGGTGGTTCTGTTTATACAGGCGGAAAGGAAGTTTATAAAGATTTAAAAGGTTTAAGTGATAATTCTAAGGATTCTGGAGATAAATCTAAAAGTAGTAGCTCAACAGATAAATCTAAAGGTAGTAACTCAACAGATAAATCTTCTAAAAAATAAGCTATTAAAGATAGAAAATATGGTGGCTTTTTTTCCATTTATTGATATCCCTATAATTCCTGAATCACTATCAAACTTTCAAAAAATTATATTTAGTATTATAATTTTAGCTTTGTTAACACTTTGGAGCTTTATAGATATTGTGGGTCATTTTATTACATTATATTTAATTGATTATATTAAAGTGGGAGAAAAGTATCCTAAATTAAAACCTTTATTAAATTATTTTAAAAAAACTAATTATATTTTTTTAACTTTTGAGATCATTTTTTTCATTTTAATTTATATAATGGTAATAGTGATTTGTATAAATTTATTATTTATTAATAATTAAAAAAACAGTTATCTGACTACTCTATTTTATGGCGGCGGATTAAGCTTTTATTTGATCGTTTCATGTTATATTATTAATTGTTAGTTTTATTACACTAAATAAAGTAAATTATTTAAGTCTAGTCTAAGTTAATTTTTTTTTATAAGTTTTTACTTATTGCCTATAAATATTTTTATAGTATATAGCTTTTAAATTTTAATTTTATTTATGTTTAACCCCTATTTTTATATGCTCTTCGGGTATTTACCACCAATCTTTAAAAAAAATCTGGATCCAGATTTTTTTAAGCTATTTTAACTCGCCTCAAAGGGGAGAGAGGGTTCTCTTCTTATTATAAAAAAGAAAAATCTAAAGATAAAAGTGAATATTATTCTTATATAAAAATTGAATGGTTTATACTTCTAAAGTTACCTCTTTTTTTAATACTCTAAAAAAAACCCCTTACTAAATAGTATAAATATTCAGTAAAGGGATAAAAAAAATTGACTTAAAATATTTAAAACTTTAAGTTTTTTTTAGATTGCGCTAAAATAAAAAGGTATAGTATATTAATTATTAATTCCCTTAAGAGTATAATCTATTTTAGATATATTCACAGTACCTTTAGTTAAGTTTTTAGAAAACACTGTAGTTTTACAGTTAAATAATTTCCATCTGCTAAAGATTTAAAATTTTTAAAATGTTAATTTAGACTTATTCACACCTTTTTTTTTATAATAATATCTCCATTATTCTTTTTAAATGCATAAAAAAAATTTTTAGGGACCGTCTTCCTTTATTATAGGTTTAACTTTACAATCACCTCTGGTTAAAGTATCAATAATAAATATGGAATAAAAATTGGACAAATTATAGATATAAAAAGTATAATTATGATAATTAAATTTAAAGATGTCATTAAAAAGATTTTGTACTATTTTTATTGAAGAAAGACAATTATCTTGATCTAAGTAATAAGTAATTACCTCATTATTAGCTAACCAACTTGTTGTAAACACTTCCTGTTTCCCTGAAAGATCCACAGTATAAGTTTTTAAGTCTATTGTACCTATTTTAAGATCTTGCTAATAAGATTAATTTTTTATTCGTTTTAATTAATCTTTTAAAATTATATTTTTATTCTATTTGAGTTAATTCTTCTTTTTTTATTTAAAGCTTTATAAGGATTTATATCTTTAAATAATATGGATATTTCTTCCCTCTTAGATGGATATCTTTTTAAAATAAAGGATCTTCCCATTCTAATAATAATTTTCATTTTCTATGATATAATAAATAGTACAATTATGATGATTAAAAGATAATAATTAAGCATTAGGATTTAAATCCCCTAAGTTATTTAAAGTAAACGAAAAATCTCCATTAATTATAATTAATTTATTAATAATTAAGGGAGTTAATTTCAGCAATAAACTTTTATTCGTTATTTGTTTTATAGTATAATCTAAAAATGAACCACTTTTTATTTTATCTTTAACAGCTTTATCTTTTAAAATGTCATCTGATTTATCACAAATCTTTTAAAATTTAGTGTCTCCGTCTTTTTTGTCTATTGCGTTTATATTAAGCAATTCTTCTTTTGTGTACCAAATACGAGCACTTAAAATTAAACCATAATTATCTTCTTCATTATATTTAGCTTCATATATTAATAAACGATCTAACACAAGGCTAGCCAATTCGATATTAGAACTTCTTGAATTAATCAATATAGCCCTAGGAAAAAGACTGGAAATTTGTCTGTAATCTTTATTTATAATAGTAGCCCGAAGGCTATATATTTAATTTTTTTCTAAACCTTCTATCACTTTTTTAAACTCATTTACTAATAAATCCTTTGACTCAGAATTTACATTAGATAAGTGAAATAAGACATTATAGTTTCTAAAACCACCTTTTATAGACTCAGGTTATGTATATTTTTTAAGGTTTACTTTAGCTAAACTAGTTTTATTTTAAGATCTAATGGTAAGAATATTTCTTTATTAAATGAAGAATAAAGAGTAACAAAATTAGAATTAAGATTTGTCATTTTATATTAGATATTTATTTATTTTTTAATTAAAAAATTATGTTACACTTTTTATACTTTATAAGTAAAAATTATATTATAATTAAAAAGAGATTTATTCCTTTTTTTTTAATAGATTAAGATTAATTACTCTTATTTTTATCATCTCTTTGGTTCCGCCCGCCCTTTGGGCTTTAAATTATTCGTTTTATAATCTTTTTTAAATGTAAATCTATGTTTACTATTTGCCCCCTGTGGAGAGGCGGAGCTATTAACAGTCTTTTTCTCTTTTTCTGGCTCTTCTCATCTCCCCTCCTCTAAGGGTCCCTAAATGGATAAGGGGCCTAGTTCCAGGTAGGGATGCTTTGCCCGCGCCTGCCATGCTTTCTTTTAAAAATTTTAATTTAATTTAAATAATGAGTGTAATTTGAATGCTTATTAAAAAAAGATGTAGTATATGTAGTGTTTTGTTAAATCTTTTTTTTTTTAATTATTTTTAATCTTTAAGTTTTTTTTTTTAAGAGATAATAAATTTACATTTTACATCATATTTACATCATTAAAAAAAAAGGTGGTTTTATCAAATGTTAAATATATATATTGGTTTAGACTAACTAAGTAAAAAGATTAATATAAAGATAATATTATTTTGTTAGATCTTAGAGTTCGAATCTCTAATTTATTATCTTGCTTCAAAAATAGTGTTAATAAAAAAAAATTAATAAATTTAGACGCTATAAATTAAACAATTATGTGATTAAAAATGAAAAAAAGTAAACTTTTTCAGTCTAAATCTAAAGGAAAACTTGAAGAGTTAAATGAACAAATAATTTCTAATTGTTGCTCTTCCTTTTCCTTACGGAAGGATCCAAAGAATGGAATAAAACTAAGTAATGTGAATACGGAGTTAAATTTTGAAAACTTAAATAATATTTTTAAGTCCAGTTCTACTAGGGATATTGAAGTTTTAGCGCCGGGCGCGGGCGAAGCCATAGCCTCCTTTAATACTTTAAATAATATAATTGATTTAGATAAAATTAATATTATTAGCTCTTTAAGTTTTATTGAAGAAGGAAAACATAACTCTAAAAAAAATAATAAACAATTAGTAGCTTCTATAAAATTACATTTAGGTGAATTAAGTATTAAGAATCTAATGAAAAACTTGGAAGATGAGAATTTAGATTTAGATGAAATACATTTAATTTTTGTATCTTGGAATCATGTAACATTAAATAAAATTATTACTAAAGAATATACTAGTTTAGATATTAGTAATTTTCGATTTAAATTAGTTCTTACATTTATGAGTTATTATACTTTTTTTAATAATTTAAATAATATTAAAAATTATAAATCAGATTATGAAAAAAAAAATAAGGATATTTTAGATATAAATCCTATTATTATTTTTCAAGGTTTACATTGGGGTAATATTGTTTATTTGTTTGAGGTAAATGGTTTAACCATCCATGGAGGAAGTATATCTAGACGACAAAAATTATCTATTACTCAATTTAGATTAGCTAAGTTTTTACATATAAGTCATTTAGCTTATAATAAACAACAATTTTATAATAGTTATATCGATAAAATTTTTACCTCTTCTAAATATGATGTTAATTATTATAATCATCTATTTAATTTGGGTTCTTATAATAATTTCCCACATGTTAATTCTATTATATTAAAATATTTTAAAATAAATAATTTAATTAATTTAAATTCTAAATTGTCTGATATTAAAATTAAAAAAGATAGAGATAAATCAGAGTTAATTGAATTAGAACGTCGAGTCATATTTATTGAACAAGAATTTAAGAATATTGAATTAAATATAAAACATAAACAATCTAAATTATTGGATGATATAAATAAAAAAAGTAAACATAAAGCAAGTATTACAGGTAGTCTTAAGATATTAAATAATCGAAAAAAAGAATTAGAAATAGATAAAAATAAATCTAATAATAGAATTACTCAATTAAAATTAAATATTTTAAATTATTCTAAAAATATTAATGACTTTACAACAATGCGAGAGAAAGTAGAAAAAAAATAAATCGTTAGTTTTAGATGTTTCTTCTCTTTCTTCTATTAATACTAATATTAAGACTAATACTAAAATTTATACTAGCTCTGGCTCTCATTTGGCCTACCGGTACCTACTATTAAGAGTGGCTTTGCTCGCACCCGCCTAAAATAAATGGTATTTTTATATCATCTGTTAAAAAATTACTTTTATAAATAGCAAAAGTTAAAGAAGCTAAAGTCCTCAAAAAAAATTAAATCCATTTATTCTATGTCTGAATTAATCTATAACTTTTTAAAAGTTAGTTAATTTTTTTATAGTTTATACAAGCGTAGAGCGACAAATGAATTTAATTTTTATTAAAAAAGAGGTCGCCCCGGGGCAGATATAATATTTACTTTACTTAACTTTTAAGATTATAGTGGTAGAGATTAATTTAAAAGTTAAAAGTTTTTTTTTTAATAGCTAAAAGAGATAGTGAATAGTTAATAACTGCACTAATTTAAGCAACCAACCATAATCTTTACTATGATTATAATATGATATCTTTAATTTTATTCTTAATATTTTAAGTCGATAATAATGTTTATATTAATTCTTATTTTTAATTTTACTTTAAGTAAAAAGTAACTTTAAATAAAATTATTCGATTAATTTTTTAAGGATAGACTAAAGTGTATGGCTCCGTTCATCATATACCTTGGTATTTTTAACAGATAATTTAATAATGACAAATCTTTTTTATTACTTTTTACTTGTAATCGATAAAAATCAGTGCCTCTGGGGGATGTTTATTTTTAGCATACTTATATCATTCTTAGTTTTAACTTTTTTATTAGATGTTTTAAAATTGTCTAAAAATAAGATAATTCGTAGACTGCAGGTATTTATATTTATAATCTTAATATTTTTTTTTTTAGTTATTATTATTTATAAATTTTATAGTGAATTAAGTTTTGATATTGGTTTATTAAGCTTAATCCTTTCATTTTTAATATCTTTTGCCATATCTAATTTTTTTTTAAATAAATTTCAGTATTCTGAAAATCTTTATATTAGATTTATCCAAAGATTTGTTATTTATAATATAATTTTTATTATTATGATAGCTTTTACTATTTATTTATTAAATTTATTTAATTTAATTCCAACTATATACTGTAGTAGTGGTGAAGACAATATTACTAATAAAGGCAAAGATGTTATAAAAGTTAATAGTGAAACAGATGATACAAATAAAGAGTACTATAATTTTAAAATTAGTAAAAAATTAGTTGATAACGGTCTTCATACTGTAGGTGAGGCTTCAAAAATGGCTGCGGATAAAATTGTTCCTAATATAGGTGCTGGTGCTGCTGCCGGTACTGCTGCTGCTGCTGCCGTAAAAGTTACAAGTGGTTTACCTCCTCTACAACGTGCCGGTGCTGTAGCTGCTACAGCTTTAGTTACAGCTGCATCCACTAAAGTGGGTTTAAATATAGGTAGTGCCATATCTAAAAATACCGATTTAAGTGCTATTATTAAAAATTCTCCACATGCTAACCCTGATAGAATGGCCACGCCGCCTAGCCCCGATCCATTTATAATTAATAGTACATTAGAAAGTAGTGATATAACTAGTCCATTACAGGATCTATTGATATATTCCTTTATATTAGATATATCTATCTTAATATTATTAATAAGTTTATTAATAATAATATTTAATAGATATATTTTATCATTTAATTTAAATTTTTTTAATTCTATATTAAATAAATATATTTCTATTAAAATTAGAAATTGGTTTAATAAATATTTAAATACTGGTATTGACTATAATAATAAATTAATATTCTTTATATTTATTATTAATAGTATTGGATTGTTCTTAATTGTTTTACTAAAAATATTTTTAAGTTCTGAATTATTGATTAATATTGATAGTTATATAGAAGTACATAATTATATTCACTATAAGTAAAACTCTATATTATTCTTTATAAGTAATTTATTAAATAACCAAAGATTTAATAATATAAAATCTAATAGATATATAAAAGTTATAAATATTAATAGTTATAGTAATAAAGATTTTAAGGATAATTATTTATTAAGTATACTTTTAAAAATAGATTTGGACAATATTCATATTATTTAAAAAAATGTTATATTATAATTTCTTGAAAATATAATAAAATTACTATATTAACTTCAAATAGTGATATAACAAAGAATTAAAAATTTGAAGTTATCTTTATTATGGATAAATATACATAGTTATTTAATAAAGATTATAATAATTTAATTACTAATTATACTAGAGCTTTAAATATAATAGAATTTTTATATGACATTAGTAAAAATTTAAGTGATATAAATATAAATATTAAATATGATAAATATATAGAATATATTTATAATAATAATATGAGTATTGATGATTTATATTATGCTGACCGGCCACTTTCCTGTCTTCCGGCCACCTTTTCTAGAATCCCTATCACACAGTGGAAACACAGTGAAGGGAAGGGGGAAGAGAGAGGCATATTAGTTTTATTTTTCAACTTATATTCTCTGAAGATCTTAATATAACAAATCGAAAAAATACTTTAAATATTGACTTTAATTTATTTGTAAAAATGTAATAAAATAATTTATGATAGTAGTATAACAGGTAATATTTCCAAATTTAATTTTAGAAAGCTAAAATTTAACGTATAAAAAAGAGTTTATATTAAATTTAATTACTAATATTGATCATAATATTAGTAATTATAAATTACTATTTAGAATTTATAAACACTTCTACAATGCCTCCGGTGGCTACGTCCGCCCTCACCTTAATAATATAATTGAAGCTATTATTAGATAGTATTTAAATAAAATTTAGAATCATATAATAAAAATAAAATTATTATCTTAGCTAAAACTTTACCTCTTCCTCTTATGCCCAAAATAGGTGTAGCTGTTTTAGGTGCAGTTATCGGTAGTACTACTCATGCTGATGTTACTGTCTTAAATTGAAGTTTAGCTGAGGCAAAAATTATAGTATTAATTTTACTAATGCTTTTTCGTCTGCTCAGATTTTAATTAATCCGTCTTCATCAGCTCAAACATCCGAAAGCTATTTTGAGTCATTTCACCTTTTTTTCCCCTAAGGAGCCTACCTTTACAGAATATTTAGACTCTAATCTAGTAGAAACATTACTATCTTAAATCTTGAAATTGAGTGTATGTAGTTTAATTTTAATCTTTTTTTTTTAATATTATTATTAAGTATTAAATTTATTCTTAGTAAAAATTTTGAATTAAAATGGTTAGATTTTTTTTAATTTAAAACCTTAAGTTACCGAGATGTAATTCTTAAGTCTTTTATCTTAAAATTATTTAAATATTTCTCTTTCTGGCTAAATAAATCTAGTACCGCTACTATTGTAATATTTTATTTTTGTTAATTAGTCAAATGATCTCCATTTATTTTTTATCTGAATTAATCTATAATTTAGAAAGCCTTAGTCAACTATATCTGAAATATCTTAATAAGTAGTTAGTTTTGATTTGGATATATTATAATAAAAGAGATAGTGTAATAGATTAACTGCACTAATTTAAGCAACCAACCATAATCTTCACTATGATTATAATATGACATCTTTAATTTAATTTAACTGTATCAATTAACTTAGTCAACAATAATTTCCATATTTAACCTTTTTTTTTTAATTAAAGTTTAGGATAAGATTAAAGATATCATATACCTTGGTATTTTTAACAGATAATTTAATAATGACAAATATAAATAGAAAACAATTTCAGGCTTTTCCCTACCATTTAGTAGAACCATCTCCTTGGCCATTATTAACGAGTTTTGCAATGTTAACTATGGCGGTAGGTGCAGTAATGTATTTTCATGGTTTTACTCATGGAGGAAATATGTTAATTTTAGGTTTCTTATTAACTCTTTCTGGTATGATTCTTTGGTTCCGAGATGTTGTAGCCGAGGGTACATATCTTGGAGACCATACTAAAGAAGTTCAAAGTGGTTTAACTATAGGAGTGGCTTTATTTATCGTATCAGAAATCTTTGCCTTCTTATCTATTTTTTGGGCTTTCTTCCATTCTAGTTTAGCCCCTGCTATTGAAATAGGAGCAAGCTGGCCTCCTTTTGGTATTGAAGTTTTAGATCCTTTCGCTATACCTTTGTTAAATACGATTTTACTATTATCCTCAGGTGACTGCCTAACATGGATTTTAGAGTTTTATTATCATTATATATGGACTGGTAGAGTTTTAGATTTAGTTGTGGTATCAAATTTAATTTTTCCTTTTAATTTACCTAGATATCGTTCTACATCTAGAATAGGCCCTCATAAATTCTTATTTTATATTTAATCATTACTGATCTCTCATCTGTTAGGAGATGCTTATGCTTATAAAGATCCAAGAGGTCATGGTACAAATATCAGATTTTATTACAGTATTATAAATTTAAATTATGCATTGTACGTTTATTCCTTAATATCTGAATTAGGTTATTCTTCTTCTGTTAAACCTTCACCATTATTTAGAGACAAAGGTACACGATAGATAGTACGATTTAACACTTATACTTTTAGTAGTTTTAATTGGATTCATGAAGCTTTTTATGTAAACGGTGTAAAAATAATACCTGACTTTATTGAGGAATACTTAACACCACAAGGATTAACTCATTGGATAATGGACGACGGATGTATTGTTAAAGATCGTGGAGTAAAATAGCCACGAATTCATATACTTATACTGAGGTTTTATTTTTATCTCTTTTACTTCAATCTAACTTTAGTTTAAACACTACTGTACATAAAACTCAGCAAGAAAATCAATTCTGTATTTATATTAAGAAAGGGTAATTATCAGCCTTAATTGAATTAATCAAACCATTTATGATCCCGACTATGTATTATAAATTAGGATTAATCTCTTAGGTAATAATACTAATTAAAAAAATTTTATTTTTAAATAAATTTTAAAATAAATATCTATTCTTTTCTATAGAGCTTACTGCCATGCTTACCAGCTTCAGTTAAAAATAAATAAACCAAATCTATAGTCTTTAATATAATCTTTACTATTTTATTTTATACTTTACTTTAAATGTTAAAATTTAAATCAAAAGGATAAATTTAATTTTTCTTGTTTCTATATTAAGTTAAAGTCATTTGAAACTTCTTAAAACAAAAACCTAAAGGAATAGATTTTTTAGAGGGTAATTAATCTCTCTCACTTCGGTTTTAAGTTATTAATTATTAAAAAAAGTACAAAATATTTGACTTCTCTACTTTTCTCAATATTACTAAGAAAAAAATAAAGGTAAAAAAAAAGGCGACACTGAAAATTACGGTTAATAATTTAAAAAAATCGAGACCGTCAGTATTATAATATACTGCTACAGACTGGTTACTCAGTGGGTATTTAAAATGCTTAATGTACAGTCGAAATAAATTTTTATTGATTATTAATGTATATTCTTTTATACTCTTTAATTTATAAAGGCTGGCCTCGCCAACACTTAAAAAAAAAAATTAATCTAAATTTTATTATTTTATAAAAAAGATAGAAATCAGTTTGTGCTAAGATCAATTCAACAATCGGAGGTATTAAACTAGAAAACTTTATGCCTTTTTTAATTTTACTGATTATTTTACAGACATGGTTCTCTTATAAAAATATTTTAAATAAATAAAAATTTATTTGGCCTTTATCACTTATGGACATCATGCTTTAATACAAGGTAATAGAACAGGTGCTATTTTAGGAACTCTTCTGACTATTATATTTGCAATTTTGTTTACGGGATTACAGTATTTTGAGTACTTAGAAGCAGGATTTACTATTGCTGATTCTGTCTACGGTTCAGTATTTTTCTGCTCTACTGGTCTTCATGGCGCACATGTAATAGTTGGAACTTTATTTATTTTAGTTGGTTTTATTAGAATAATTAATTATCACTTGACAGATACACACCATCAAGGATTTGAAGCTGCTATACTTTACTGGCATTTTGTGGATGTAGTATGGCTATTTTTATTTATAGCTGTTTACTATTGGAGTGGTAATTAGTCTCTTTTTATTTAATATCAGAGCTCATTAAAAAAAATACAACGTGTCTAGTTATTAATTTAAAGTACGTTGGATCTTTAAATCTGAAATAATCTTGTGTAACTCTTTTTAAACTATTTTATTTCATTAAATAAATCCAAAAGAATGTGGATATTTCAGATTTAAAGGTGATAGTTTTGTCATTATTAATAAACATTTTATCTTTATTTAATTTTATTTATGTTAACCCCTATACTTTTTTAGAACTTATTTTTTAATTTTTAGGGATATATAATTTCTATTTATTAATAAAAGAGAGATATAATAAAAAATAAGTCGTTAACTTTAAGTCATTCAGTGCTTACTATATTTATTTAATTATTTATTAAATTTAAGTCTAAATCTTTCAGTTTAATAATACAGTTAAAGTTACATGATTTTTAAAAAAAAATTAATTAATTCTTTTTTTTTTTTGATTAACTATATTAAATAAACTACAATTATTAAAAAAATTTATCATAATGTCTCATTAAAAAAAGTTTTGTTTTGTTTTGTTTTTAATTTATTACCTACTATTAATTATCTTAATTTATGGTCTTTTTATTATTTTTTTTAACTATAGGCTTATTAAATATAATAGGGCTAAAGAATTAAATTTAAAAAATTAATAATTTTTTTTTAAGTTTTAAAATCTTCCTCCCTCATATATTTATTATCTTTAAATATTTATTTAAATAAAAAGAAATAAAGTAAAAAAAGAAAATATTGTAAAAAAAAACTATTGTACCTTATCCTTTTTTTTTATTAAATCTTAATTTCAGATAAATAAAAGAATTTAAGGTGAGACAGCTTTTTATTTTTAATTTATTTTAAGCTTCCTAATTACCCAATAATCACTTTAATTTATATTTCTTATAAAAAAATTAATTAATTTTTTTCTTATAAATTTTTACTGTATTTGATCTTTCAATTTTATCATTAAAAACTAAAAAAAAGTTTTTTTTTTCCTTCTGTTGGCTTCGCTGACTTCGCCCGTCACACGTAGTTTTAATTATTTAATTTTGATATAAAAAGGGTAGTCAATAATTTAATTTTATTTATCGCTTTCACATGCGCTTGTATTAGTAATATCTTTAATCATTAAATAATAAATTAAAGAATCCCGGAAAATAGATTTAACTAAAGTAATTGTTTTGAAATAAAGATTATAAGGAAAGAATTTATTTTTATTTTACTAAAAATTAGGATAAGTAAATAGGTTAGCTATTATTTATTATTTTAAAGCATTTAACTAAAAAGAATTTAAAATCATGCCGCAATTAATACCTTTTTATTTTATAAATCAACTATCTTTTTCATTTTTAACACTTTTAGCCCTAATTTATGTATTTTCTAAATATATTTTACCAGTATTTACATTTCAACAAGTTGTAAGAATGTATATCACTAAATTAAGTTCTCGATCATAATTTATCTGCCTTCAGGCAGCCTATCAGCAATCTGTGCTTCTTTTAACCCCTTATGAATTAAGCTTTTATCTTTCTATTTTTAATAAATTTTAGTTTTACTTAAAATAATCAATTACTAACTTAAAATTCATTGAATGACTGTCTATTTATTACTGTCCTTAGGTCTCTTGATAGTAATATCTATTGTTTTTACATTCATAAGTGATATTAATTATGTTTTAATGATATTTTTAATAGAATAGGAAAACGGAGCACTTTAAACTTTTAGTTAATATCTTATTTTTTCTCTTTTTATATAAGAATCATAATTTAATATTACTTTTTTATTTTCAATTAACACTGAACCTTTTTCATAGTAGTATTAGTGTTAATTTAAGTAACATGAATATAACTTTTTTTTCCTTCTATGGCTCTCCCCTAAGGGAGACGGAGCCTACGCTCGCCACAATATATTGTTTAAAAATCTTTAAAAGTTAATGTAGTATTATTAACACCTTTAGCTTTAATTATAATTTCATCATTATTTAGAATTAAACAATAAGTTTTATTAGAAATAAAATAAGCTTCTTTAATATCATATTCTTATTTTAAAGAACCAGTTAAAGTTGCTTTATGCCTAATTACTTAGAATTATTATTAGCTAATTTATTTAATTTTTTTAAATTTATATTTCTGCCTTCGAGGGCTCCGCCTGCCACCTAAGAATGATCTAAGTCTTTATTATTTACTAACAGAGCGAGGATTATAATTATATCTAATAACAGAATTTGAGGGACCAGCTCCAGAAGCACTAGGAGTAGGAGAAGTATATTTACTTTCATTAGTTATAGTATTCTTATTTATAATCTTATTTTCAACAGTAGGATCATTTTTACCTTTATTATTAATGTTATTTTTATTTTCTATCACGTAATTTGAACCTTGACCTTCACCATTATTACCGCTATTAGTCCCACTTATATGAGTGGGCGAAACTATACATATATGATTATCTACTTTTCAAACCACTAACATATTTATCTAATATTATTGATTTATATAATTCAAAATTAATAAACGTTATTGAAATAATGTAAGATACTATACTAATCATTAAAATAATAAATAATCTACGCTAATAGTAGCCTTAAAATCAATATGTGTATTGTAATTCTCTTTATAAAATGTCACATAATTAAATTATAAGTAAAATATTAATGCAAGAAAAAAATACATAATAAATCTTCTGTTAAATAATTTGTATTACTTAAAATTTTAAATAAAGTAATAAGTGTAAAAAATAGATAAAAAGGGGTACATACAAGTACTTTAAGAATAAATAGTAGTTTTACATTGTAAGTAATTTTATTACGTCTTACTCCTTCTTTAACCTGTAAGTAATACGTATTAAAAAATTATTCTTTTTATAATCATAGTTAGGACAAAGAATAAAAAAAGTACAGGCGAATATAGTTATTATATATTTTCATATTATAAAGAGGTTAGAACTGTTAGGCTCCCCACCATAAATCATTGTAGCGCAAAGCGAGAGTAAATTAAATCTAAATATAATATAACTAAAAATACTAGTGAAGATAAATAATAAATAATATAATCTTAACCTTTGCTGCCCTGAGGTTACGGAGATCCAATTTTTAGAAATGTAAGCTACAGGAAAGAGAAGTAACATTTTTAAATTTGTAATTAATTTCTTTAGTTTTATTCTCCATTTTTTCTACTGGCCTTGTGTTCTTTATATTTAAATTCACCTTTTTTTAATTAGTTATAAATTAAACAGAGATATTTAAAATTAATTTATTCTTTTTTCTATAAGAGTGTAGTGCAATTGGTTAGCATAATGATCTCCAAAATCATCGGTAGGTGTTCGAGTCACCTCATTCTTGTAATTAGAAACTTATCTATTCTTCGTTTTTTTTTAAGTAAACGATTATTTTTATACTAGCTCTTTAATTTAAATTTATTTAACGTAGTAATTACCTCAATAATTATTAAATTAAAAAAAAGTATCTATAAAAAATAAAAGTAAAATTAATCATTAATCACGTAAATACTTCTAGATCTACTTATAAGAATAAAAGAGGTACATTTACCTTTACGGTTACAATTTATTTAATTATAAGCAAATCAGATCATTTATAATAACTATACTTAAATCTTTTTAGAAAATTCATACTATTAATAGAGTTATTATACTTATATTATCGTTGTTTATTGATTCTAGTTCTATTTATTTAATTGCAAAATTTATCTTAAATTTTTTTATTTTTAAATTATTTTAAAAAATGTACCTAAACTATATTAAAAAAAAAGTGCTTAGCATTTTTTTTAGCCAAAGTCATTGGATATACTATTTAATCGCAGCTTTCCTATTATTTTTCTAATAATAAGTATTATTTAAAGTTTTAATATACGCAATTAGATTATGTCTTTTATTTATTAAATATGTCTTTTTTTTACATTTATTTGTCCTTAGTGAGACATCTTTAAACTAAGGACACGTTTTTAAAGTGCTTCTAATCAGATTGCGGGTTGAGTTATTTCGTTTTTTTTTAGCTGAGTATTAAATGGTAAATTTTTTTAACTTTACTATAAACTTCTTAAATCCTTTTTTTTAATCTTTTAATATTTATTCTTTTTGAGTTCTGGCTTCTCTTACGTCAACTTTATGTTTTTATAATATAATCCCTCTTACTCGATTAGAGCTATAAAATTCAATTCAAAAACAGGCTCTTTAAAATTTAATAAAAAATCATTTCAAGAATATAATTAGGAGTACAGCTCTTACAAGAAGATCCTCAGTAATTTCATGTAATTATAATAGTTCAAGCATTCATCATTATTTTAATTTTAATACCTGCAATAGTAGGTAGGTTTGGTAACTATTTTATCTATACAAATAGTAGCTCCAGATATGGCGTTATCAAGATTAAATAATGTTTATTTTTGGCTTTTACCATCTTCACTTATTTTACTATTAGTAAGCTCATTAGTAGAAAATTATGCAGGTATTGGATCAGGGCTCTTAGCTTAAAAGGTAGAGTACCTAATTGTCAATTAGGGAGGTTTCAGTTCGAATCTGGAAGGGCTCGATTTCAATAAAGAATTCATCAGGTTTTATTTTTTAGTTGCTCCACTTTTTTTATTTTTTTAAATCGCTCCGCATTATATCTCTCCCTTCCCCTAAGGTACGGGTGCTTCGCGCACGGCCTACTTTAGCCCCAGATCTCTCCCCTCGTGCTTGTGGAGCAGGAATGGGTGCTCCGCAAAAATAATATAGATTTCTAAGGTGGCGGAAGCCTTGTTTGCAAAATATCTAGTACTAAATTTTTACTTTTCAATTCATTTCAACTTTCTTCGTATAACAGATATTATTAATTTAAATTAATAATATTTTTGGTAAAATCGGTAAGTTACAATCAAATTAAAAAACTTTTTTTTTTAACTTTTTCTTAGATAATCTGATATAAATTAATGTTAATAAACTTAATTAGGTCTAGTAAACAGATAGGCTTCATAAAATGGCTAATACTCCCATCAGGCTTGCTCCTTTTGAATTGAGCCCAAAGAGATTAAAAAAATCTAAAATTTTAAAGAGGAGTGCAGAGCAAATAAAAAGAGAATAATAAAAATAAGTAGTATTAATTTTAGTTTATATTTGTGAATTATTTTATAAGTAGTTTAAATCTTTTATTACACTATCTTTTTATTGTAAAATAGATTAGCCTAATAATAAGAAAAAATTATGTTTTTCAAAATCGGAAAATCTCTCTAAATCAGAATAAACTTAAAGGAGTTATTTTTTTAATAAAAAAAGATGGAGATTTTTATAAATAGTTCTTTCTTAAGATAAAAAAATTAGGATTCATTTAATAAAATTTCATTCTCCTAGGGGTGGAGGTTTAAAAAAGAATTAAAAATATTTCCTTTATTAATGGTACCCTAAGGATATTTACAAAACAATTATTATGAATCTGTCATTATTCTTATTTTTAATAGGTATTTTAGGTTTTATTTTAAATAGAAAAAATATAATTTTATTGATTATTTCTATAGAAATAATGCTTTTAGCTGTTACTTTATTAATTTTAATATCTAGTTTTGGTTTTGACGATAACATAGGTCAAACTTTTGCTATATATATTATTGCTATTGCAGGTGCCGAATCAGTAATTGGTTTAAGTATTCTTGTAGCTTACTACAGATTGAAGATAATACTACTTTATTATAAATTATTTAGCTTTATTAAAAAGAATTGTACCTTTATTAAAATAGTAAAGTTTTTAAAAAATAATACAAATGTGTTTTTTATAAATAAATTTGGAAAAGGAAAAGGTTTTGATAATGTTAGTTTATTATCTTGTAACTTGCAAGATAAAACAAAAACTATGTTAGGTTGTTTTCTACTTGGTCAGGTATGTCCAAAGAAAATAGATAAAGTCAATATGTAAATTTAAGATCTAGATCCATAAAAATAGGCTCGAATCGTTTAAAAAAATAGATGCTAATGATATATGCAAATCAATAGTCATTTATGGAAAATACCAAGGTTCTACGTTGGGGTATAGATTATCTCAGAATGTTTTAAATACTATTTTTCTTACGCAAGTACAAACTTAAATTATTATTGGTATCATGTTAGGTGATGCTTATATTAAAAAGAAAAGCAGTAATGGTAATGCAATGATTCAATTTAATCAGGGATTTGTGCATTTACCTTATGTTTTATTTATAATTCAAAATTTAGTTCCACTTTGTACACATTATCCTTTATTAATGCAGGCTCGTGATGGATCTTTTTCTTTACATTTATATACCCGATGTTTATTATCTCTTAATCCAATTTTTAATTTGTTTATTGTTAATAGAAAAAAAATCATCTCTGCTAATATCATTGATTGGTTAAGTCCACGTTCTTTAGCATTCTGGAGCATGGATGACGGTAGCTTATCAGAAAGTGGATTTTATTTTAATACTTTGTCTTATTCATTTGAAGAACATATTATACTACAAAGGGTATTAAACTTAAAATTTAATTTAGAAACAAATATACATAAACATGGAGATAAATTTAAATTGTATATTAAGGCGAAATCTATGCCTATTTTTAGGTTTATCGTTTTACCCTATTTTATTTTTATTTTTCTATTATAAATTGTACCATAAGGCTTTAAAGTAATGCGATACTGCTGAATAATTTATGATAAATTTTAGTTATAAAACTCTTGGTCCTTAACTTTAAAGTTACGCATATTACTATAAGCTGGAACTCTTTTTATTTCTCTTTGAACTACATACTCTAAACTTTTCTTTTCTATGTAATAAAGTTCAAATTCTGAAGGAAAATTTTATTTGATTAATCACTTTTAAATAAATTCTCTCCCTTAAGGATAGGATATCAGCTGATATTAATAATATCTCAGAGACTATACGTAATGCATTCTTATTAATTTAATTATTTTTATTTAACTTTTGCTATTATACGGTAGAAGTATTTAGATTTTTAATTTAAAAATGAAAATATATATAAATTTAATTAAGTAGTTTTATTTTTATTAAATATTAGTATAACGCTGATAATTTAAATAAATAATATTTAGATAGGGATGATGGAATAGTGCCAATTGATTTATTTTTCACATTATACTCTTTTTTTTTTTAATTTTTAGGCAGCTTTAATATTTTAAGGTAAATACTAAAATAAGTAGTTTTATAAAAAAAAATCAAATTGTAAGAGGAAATATCTCACTAAGAACATAATGTATCTATCTATTTTAATTTTACCATTATTAGGTTCTATTGTATCTGGTTTAATGGGTAGAAAAGTAGGAGTAACAGGATCACATATTATAACTATTACCTGTTTATTTTTAGCTTCTATATTAGCTTCTATAGCTTTTTATGAAGTAGGTATTTGTGGTTCTCCTGTTTTAATTAATTTACTAAGTTGGATTGATTCTGAAAATTTATATGTTTCATGGGAATTTTTATTTGATTCTTTAACTGTTTCAATGTTTATTCCTGTTTTATACATATCTACTTTAATTTATCTTTTTTCAGTAAATTATATGAAAGAAGATCCTGCTAAATGTTCTGGGAAAACAATTAAATTTTTTGGGTGTAAACTATCAAACTCCGGGGAACCCCTAAAGTTTCTGGTACCAAGCTATAGTCGAAAGGTTATAAGTGGATGGAGTAATTACCCATGTACGGTAATAAGTCAGGAGATAGATGAAAAGAAAATGGGCAATCGCGGATCTAAGTCAGATTTCATAATTGAGTCTGTAAAAGAGCAACGAGTAGATGGTAGTTGGTGTATAGCAAAAATACGACCTTATGCATTTAAGGTGTACTCTAATGGGTTTCGAAAGAAATTATCAAATCAAAATCCCTTCTAAACAATTAAATATAAAAAAATTTTCTACTTTTAACTATTCATCTCAATTTAATCCTTGGTTTGGGATTGGGCTTATTGACGTTGAAGGTTCATTTAATATTATAATAGATATAAATAAAACCCGTAAATTAGGTTGGCGGGTTCAATCTAAATTAAAATGGGTCTGCATAAACGGGATATATCTTTATTATTACAATAACAAGAAAATTTAGGTGGTATTGGTTCAATATATATAAATCCAACTTTAAAAAAGTAAATTCTTCAATTGATTCTAATAAAGATTTAACAAACCTAATTATTCATTTAGAAAAATACCCTTTATTAACTCAAAAAGCAGCAGATTTTCTTTTGTTTAAAGAAGTAGTAAAATTAATGAACAATAAAGCTCATCTTTCTATCGAAGGGTTAAATAAAATAATTAATATAAAGGCATCAATGAGTTTAGGTTTATCTGATTTATAAAAATCTGAGTTTAATGAGGTTACTCCGGTTGAAAGACTAATCATTAATACTGAAAACATTCCTGATCTTAATTGGATTGCAGGATTTGTCACAGGTGAAGGAAATTTTAATGTAAGAATTACCCAGCAGTCAACAAATAAAAAATTGGATATCGAGTACAATTAAGATTTAGAATAAGTCAACACGAAAGAGATATTAAATTAATTAAATATTTAATTAAATATTTAGGTTCAGGAAAAATATACAAATATCCTGGAAAGTCTGCAGTTGTTTTAACAATATTTAATTTTTCGGATATAACTAATAAAATAATTCCTTTTGTTTTAAAAATTATTTGCTTGGTGTAAAACTATTTGATTATCTTGATTGATGTAAAATTGCTAAACTAATGAATGAGGGTTCCCATCTGACACTTGAAGGATTGAATTTAATTCGATAAATAAAATTTGGGATGAACACGGGTAGAGATATTACTAATATTTAATTGCATGATAAATTTGATGGCCATGCATAATCAAAGATTTTTTTCTTATTTATCTTTATTTACTTTTTTTATGTTAGTTTTAGTTTCAGGAGCTAACTTCTTCGTATTATTCGTAGGTTTGATAATTCTGGCCTAAGCTGTAAATTATGCTATAATGACTACTATATGCCGGAACGTTTATTAAACTACCAGCAGGAAAACTTAAGGTAAACATTTATTTTAATGATAAAAAAAATTATTTTTTTTTCCTATTAAGCTCCTCAGAGATTATACGTAGTAAGGACTATTTTTAAAGTTCTAAGAGATAATCCTAAAGTCTGTTAATTATTAATTAAAAACAAAATTCAGACTTAAAACAGGAAGAAATAACGTGTTTAAAATCTTTTCATTTAACTGCTATGCTGTCTAACGTTCAAAGTTGTCCGCCTTACTATCCTCCTCTCCTCTCCCCTTTTATCTGCCTATCGGCCACTACCTGTGGGATGGCTCCGCCTGCTCCACAAGGGGATAAAGGAAAATGGGTAATGGGTAATGGTTAAAGGGGGAGGAAGAAAAATATTAATATCAAACTTAATTAACTTAAAATGTACTAATTAAGATAAAGGTTCTAGCATGGGATTTAAATTTAAAATTTTATTATCTTAAAGAGTTTAAATAGATATAAATTTAGGGGATATGAATATAAAAAAAGCTACACTACTCCCTGGCTTTCAATAGTAATATGATATCTTTTTTAATAAAAGTAGTACTGTTTATTTTTTATTCTTTCTTATTTTTTAATCTTTTCAAATTTAATATCCTTACTTTTATGCCTCCGGTCACCCTCACAGACTAATCGAAAATTTAATAAAATGAACTAAACAGACTTATAACAGTTAAATATTTAAAATTAGGATGTTTCGCTCCGCGCGCTATGTTTTAATTACTTGTTATCTCTGGCTTATTTTTTAATATAAAAAATGTAAAACAGTATCTCTGGTTTTCCACTTTAGCGATTATTGAGCCCTATAGGGATTAAAGTTTACTTAAAAAAAAAGGATATGTTTTAAAAATTAAATAAAACAAATTCCAGTAGGTATGTTAAACCTATATTAATTAAAAACAAATTATTATCTAAAATTTATATAGAATGAATGATAATTTGTTTAGGCTTTAACAAGGATAAAATTTTACATAATAATAGTAATACATACTCCTTTCCCTTAAGGTGCTTACAGCCGGCTGGGGAGAGGAGTATGAAAGCTTTATATAAATTATGTAAAATTTTTGTTTAATGACTTATAAGTGTAAAACTCTGAAAATTCAATTCCAGAACACTGTATGATTGTAATATTTAAAAAGAGATGCATAAAGTAGTATTACTAATAATTATTTATATGCACTTTTCAATACCTTAAAAAATAGGTAACTAATCTTGTTTTCTATCTTTATAAATAGTAATTACAGATTTATTAGTGGGAAGGTATTGGAGTTGCTTCTTATCTTTTAATTAACTTCTGGTGGACTAGAATTCAAGCTAATAAAGCTTCTATATTAGCATTCACTATGAATAGAGTAGGTGATATGGGATTAAGTATTGGGTTTTTTGCTATTTTTGCATTATTTGGATCTTTAGATTATGCTACTGTATTCAATTTAGCACCGTTTATGAATGAAACTGCTATTACTATAATCGGAATATTACTTCTTACTGGAGCTATGGCTAAATCAGCTCAAATCCCTCTACATAGTTGGCTTCCTGGATCGATGGAAGGTCCTACTCCGGTTTCAGCGTTAATTCATGCTGCCACTCTAGTAACAGCGGGTTTATATTTATTAGTTAGATCTAGTCCAATATTAGAATATAGTCCAACTGCTTTATTAGTAATAACTTTAATTGGTTCTATAACAGCGTTTGTAGCAGCAACATGTGGATTAGTTCAAAATGATATTAAGAGAATAATTGCATTTAGTACTATCAGTCAATTAGGTTATATGGTATTAGCTGTAGGATTAAGTAAATATGATGTAAGTTTATTTCACGTAATAAATCATGCTTTCTTTAAGGCCTTATTATTTCTTTCAGCAGGTTCTGTAATACATAGTATGGCAGATCAACAAGATATTAGAAGATTAGGAGGTTTAATTAACTTTTTACCATTTACTTATACAATTATGTTAATAGGTAGTCTATCATTATTAGCTACGCCATGGCTTACAGGGTTTTATTCTAAAGATTTAATAATTGAATTAGCTTATGCTCAATATAAATTTTCTGGTCTTTTTGCATTTATATTAGGAAGTATTACTGCAGGTTTAACAGCTTTTTACTCTTTTAGATTAATTTCTTTAACTTTCTTGACTTACCCAAATGCTAAACGAATTGATTATTTAAATAGTCATGAGGCCAGTCTGACAGTAGTAATTCCTTTAACGGTATTAGCTTTATTTAGTATTTTCTTTGGTTTTATATTTTCAGATCTATTAGTGGGAGTAGGATCAGATTTCCTTTCTAATAGTATTTTTGTTCATCCTGATCATGTTACTCTAATAGAAGCAGAGTTTAGTTTACCGATATTTATCAAATTATTACCTGCTATTTTATCTTTATTAGGAGCAATTTTAGGTATTTTTTTATATTATAATACACCAGAATTTGTTATAAGTTTAACTGAAACATCATTTGGACGACAAATTTACATTTTTTTAAATGGTAAGTTTTTATTTGATGTTTTATATAATAAATATATAATATCAGGAGGACTTAAATTTGGTTATATAATATCTAAAATATTAGATAAAGGGGTTATTGAACTCATAGGACCATATGGTCTCTCAAGTGTCTTAATGAACACGGGTAAAAATATTGCTAAATTAGATACTGGAGTAGTGACAACATATTCATTATATATAGCATTAGGATTACTTTCCTTATTATTTTTAGTATTTGCTCCTGTATTACTTGATACTTCTTTACTAAGTGAGATTAGATTATTTATTATTTATTTTTCTACATTAGTATTAATATTAAATACTTCTTCTTTAAATCAAATAAAGTAAAATTAGTTATTAAAATAACCTATTAAATATTTCTTAATTTTATTTTTATTATTTATGTTAACCCCCGAATAAATTATTTTTAGTTTTACTTTCTCCTTGTGGCCGGTAGGCAGTGAGACGGAGCCCTTAAACACAGATAGGGCTTGGAGTCATTAGAAAAAAAAAAGAATACAAAAGCCTCTTGTGGCGGACGGAGTGACCGTCCTCCAGGGGAGGCAGGGAGAGAATAGGCAGAAAAATAACTTTAAAAATAACAAAAAGCAATTGGTTCTTATTTTTAAAGTGACAGCTTTTTTTATTCATCTGGAAATGTTTATGTATATGATCTTATTAATTATTACAGAGGCTTAATGAAAAGAAAATTAATTTTTTTATTCAAGTTATTTAAATGTCTATCGCTCCGCGCTTCAGTTTAATAAAAAAAAATAGCTAGTTAAGCTAGGAATTTCATTTTAATATAAAAGGAGATAAGTAATAAAAAAAATAAGTAAATTTTTATAATTTATACTTTTTTTTATCACCTCATTCTTGCGCTTTATCGCTTTTAAAATTAATTTGATCTGAGTAAAGTTATACATAAAAACAGATTTCTTTTTTTTTTTAAGTTTTCCTTTAAATTTTTGAAGAGAGGTTTCACTTGATTATTTACATTAAAAATATAAAGTAAGAGTTATATGTTTTTTATAATAATTAAGTAGTTTAAATTAAAATAAATAATTACTTTACATTTTTGCTTTTTTCTTAAATTATAGTATTTTATTAATTCCTATTTTATCCTTACTAGACTAAATTTAGTTAAAAAAAATAGTAGAGAATCAGAGTGATAAAAAATTTAAATAATTCTTTTTTGTGGAATGTTAGAAAAGAATTAAATACTTTAATTTAAATATCAGGTTAATTTAAATAATAGAGTGTAAAAGCTTAAAGATTATAAATAGATATAAGGCATTATAGCAAAGGGGTTACTGCGAGGTACTGTTAATACTTTTTACAGAGGTTCGAATCCTCTTAATGCCTAAATAATTTAAAGTATTAAAATGACTAACTTTTTAAAGAAAGATCCAAATTATATTTAATTTAGATGTTATTCTTTTTTTATTAAAAAATAAAGGTTTACTTTAACTATCTCTATTCTCTCTTTCATTTTATTTCTTAATGGTGAGTTCTATAGATAAGATGTATTATTACTTATTAAAGATATCTTTTAAATCAGTAGCTTGAGAAATTTTAATACTTTAAATTAATTCATCTTTTTTTATTAAAAAAAAAAGTAGTGAAGAGTAGGATATGTTTTTTATTTAAATAAGACACTCTCTTATTAAAATAAACGCCATTATAAAAATATTACCTACTTAAACTTTTCTGCCTTCCGGCACTCTTACATGTACTTTTTTTAAGGTGTAAAAGGATTAAAGATTGTGATTTATGACGTTAGTGAATCTAGTCCTCACTCCGTTCTTTTTTTAAGGATAGGAATGATTCGATTATCAGTAAGTAAAGTTTAAAATTTAAACCCAGTATTGGTAGAGAACGGGAGTAGATAAAGCTTTAAAATATTATATTAAATTAAGACTAGTGTGTATGAGAATGTTAAAGTTTAGTAAAAAAAAAAGAAACTTTTTTTTTAATTTAATTTTATATTATATACTTTTTATTTAAGTTTACTTAAATATTTGTTATTTCGTGGTTAAACCAAATAAAACGATTTACTAAGTTTTATAATTAGGCTGTTGTGAATAAAAATTCTATTAAAGATTTTTATTTTTTACTTTTTTTTTATATTAATAAGTCTAGTTTCTCTTATTTTTTTCTTCTGCAGTCTTTCTTTGTTAATTAAATTCAAGTACACTTATCATCCCAAGGCTTTAACTCTTACACGCCTACCTCTAAAAAAAGTATTTATTTCTATTAAACTTAAGTTCAATTTCAGAAGATATAAGTCCAAATGTTTTTATTGATATCCAAAAATTTTTCTTATTCTTTATTAATAAGAGCGTAGGCCAAAAAAAATTTTTTTTTCTTTAAAAAGTTATTATGAACAATGTATTATTATCCTTATTGGCTTTCGCCTCTATTTTTTCAAGTGTCCTTGTTATAACCTCTAAAAATCCAGTTGTAGCTGTGATATATTTAATCTCTGTTTTTATTAATGCTGCAGGTTATCTTTTAATTTTAGGAGTGGGATTTGTTGGTATTTCATATATAATTTTATATGTAGGAGCTATCACAGTTTTATTCCTTTTCGTTTTAATGTCAATAAATATTAAACTCACTGATATTCTCGAAGCAGGATCTCAGTATACGAAAAATATACCATTAGCCTTATCTATTGGTTTATTATTTACTTATGAGTTAATCAGTATTTTCCCTTTTAGTGTAAATAATGTATTTATTTTAAATTTACCCGTAGAATTATTCAATAAACTTAATCAATTATTTTTAGACAGTCAAGTTAATTCTTTTGCAACTGTATATGCTACGTTTAATCCTACATCAGTGGATACTAAAATAACAAATATATTACAGATTGAATCACTAGGTCAAGTGCTTTACACTTATGGAGCTATTTGGTTAATGATATGTAGTATTATCTTGTTACTTTCTCTTGCTGCTCCTATATTTATTTCTAGAAATAATTATAATAAAAAAGTTTCTTTATTTTAATTTTTATGAGCATTCTTATTAAAAGTGTTATTTCTCTGCCTACTCCTGGAGGACGGTCACTCCGTTAGCTCCAAATTAATAATGAGGCTCCGCTCCCAACACAAATGGAAGAGGCCAGCTATCATTAATAAAAGAATTTAACCCCCGAAAATTGTTATTTAAATATTATTTTTTTTTAATCTTTTTATAGTTTACGTTGATTTTATATTTTTTTTTTAATAATAATTTTATTAGTTTTGATATATAAATATTATTACTTATTTCTTTACACTTCTTTTTTATCTCTTTAGTACTTGTCCGCTCTAAAAAAAATCTATATAGAAACAGGTGTGCTAGAACACTTCATATAATCAGGTATAATGTCAAATAAACTAAACTTTTTTCGCTTTAGTTTCTCTATTTACTTCTCTCTGTTCCCCGGCACTAACCATTTTAAATTTAAATTAATCGGTAATCTAATTTTTTGATAAGACAATAAGGTTCAAAAGGGATAGAAAGATGATTGTAATTATAATTTATAAATATAAGTTTTTTTTTAAGGGTTAAGCATACAGAAGGTATCTGTAATCAAATTGCAAATTTGATCCATTAGGGTTCAAATCCCTCTTAACTCTCATTAACTTAATTTTTTTTAAAGTACTCAGTTTAAACCTAAAAAGGATTAACATTAGAAAATTTCACCTTTTTATTGCATAGTTTTATAAACGAAAGGTCTTTAATTTAATAAAACTTATAGGATTTTTTTAACCATCGCAGAGTTCTCATCCCTTGCTTAAGTGAGGTAGGTCAAATATGCTAGAGATATAGTAAATCAAATCAAGAATAAAATATAACAGCTTTTAGTTAATTTAAATTTTATTGAATTAATAATCTATTTAACTATATAAAGATTGATAAAAGGAAAGATATTCTTTAAAATGAATAAGAAACGATTAAAAATAGTAGTAATCTTCTTAGTTCAATGGTAGAACAGCATTCTTCTAAAATGTTAATTTTGGTTCAAATCCGAAAGAGGATTTTATTTAAATATTAATATTTAAAAATTTCTTTTTTTTATATTCTTAACCTTTTGTCTTTAATTTATTTTTATTTTTTTTAAAAAAAAAGGAGGAGATTTCGTAGGGTGTTTAATTTAAATACTTTAAATTAAAATAATATATTATACCTTATTTACTAATTGTATTCGTAAAATAAAACTATTCTAATTTTTATATAAATAAAGAGAAGACTATATTTTTGGCTCCGCTAGCCTATTTACTTCTTCCTCTCCCCCCCCTCTGGCTCTGGCGGAGCCGCGCACCTATTAGGGAATGAAAAATAATCAATACATAATAATTTATGAAGAAGTTAAAATAGAGATATGGTAATCTAAAAAAGAGAATTTGTTATACCAGACCTACCTAAACTTGGTGAATTAGATATTTAAAAAATAATAGATGCTAAATTTATGATTACATAATTAATTTATTTATACTAAAGAATTAAAAAAAAGTAAAAGTAGATTATTTTTTTCCCTTAATTTAATATAAAGATAATTAAAATTTATCTAAGTTTAAGATTAAGGTTTTTTTTTGCTATCTTCTAATTATATATCTTTAATTATAATTAATATTCACTAAAAAAAATTAATTTATATTTATTTATCTAAAAACTTTACACTTAGTATTTTAATTAAAAATGTTAATTTATTTTAATAAAAAAAACTTTATAGTATAATATTCAGTAAAGTTATAATACTTAGTAAAAACCTTTTATTTATTAATGGTTTAACCTATTTTAGATAGAAAATTCTTTTTCATCTTTTAGAACTAATGGCTTAGTATTTACAAATTTTCCTTCTGAGTCATAAATTAACTGTCTTTTATTATCAGTAACTTTAAGGGTATATAATTCTTTTAACCGGTATGTTCTTTTTATCAAAATATTTATTCCATTTATCTTTACTTAATTCTGATTCTTCATTTTTAATTAAAAAAAATAGACATTAAAGTATAATAATAATAAATTTATTAAAGAATAAACAATTGAATAACTATATTTAAAGTAATCATTTTTAAAAGTATCGGTGACAATATGATATTAACACTAAAAATTTAATAATTAAAGTAATTTAAAGGGGCTATTATGAATACTAATAAGCAAATTTATAAAAAAAGGAGGCAAAAGGAATAATGCCTAATGATAATTTTAAATAATATCGATCCTACGGAAAACCTTTGAGTTAAGCAATAAAAAAAATCTTAACGTTATTTATAATTTCTTCCTGAGGCTATAAATAGCATAATTTTTACTTCCTGAAGCAAACCATTGTATTAGGGAAAGGAAAGGAAATCAACCGAGACTCCGAAAGTAATGGCGAGTGAAATCGGATAAGCCTTAATAACATTAAAAAAATTGAATATTGTCACTTTTCTATTTTTATTGATAAACCTTATTCTAATTTACTAATACTTAATTTATTTTATTTTATAGTTTTGACAAGTTTTTTTAAACTTAATTAATTAATGGATTGATATAAAAGAGAAAGTAGTATAAAAAACCAAAGAAGGATAAAAGTCCTGTAATATTTTTTTAATGTTATAAAAAAAAGTACGATGAGAGATAACTTGTCGGAATATAGGGGAACCATCCTCTAAGGCTAAGTATTATAAATTTAGCGATAGCGAAAAGTACTGTAAAGGAAAAGTATTGAGAAGTTGTGTACTTCTATAAAAAGAATTAGTAGCTCTATAAGCAGTCGGAATTTAATAAAATGACGGCGTACCTTTTGCATAATGGGTCAGCAAGTTAATGGAAGTAGCAAGGTTAAAAGCCCTAGCGAAAGCGACTGGATTATCTATAGTAAATAAACATCTTTTATCAAAAAATAATTTTATTTTTTGTTTAATAAAAGATTTCAATATAGAAAATGTTGGATAAGTTACTTCTATTAGACCCGAAGCCAGGTGATCTTTCCATGACCAGATTATAATGGATCGTACGGGTGAATGTTGCAAAATTCTCCGAAGAGTTGTGGAAAGTTGTGAAATGCAAACCTAACCTCAAAACACGGGGGCTTAAATAAAATCAATTTATTTTAAGCTAATTTGATTATATGCAGGAAATTTTAATTAAAACATACTACCGTTTTACTCGGTCAAATCTTTATGTTTTCTCTTTAAATATAGGTAATAATTAAAAGATTTAAAATAACCCGCAAGATATAATTTCTTCAACGACTATACATCAAAACCTTTATTCAAAAAGGTTAAGATATAGTCTATGTTTTTAATTTAAAATTCTCTTTATTTTTATGCAATGTGCTATCCACTTTCCTTATCACTAATATAGCTATAAATCAAGTGATTTATAGGCTGGAAAAAAAGTATATCATTAATTAAATAATTTTATTGTACGATAAACAATAAATCATAACATCTTTCATCAATTAATACTTTATTTTATCGATCTATTAAATTAAATAGCTTGGAGAAATATTTTTTATTTTGAGATGAATGTTCAACATTTCTTTCCCGTAGAAAGGCTAGTCCCCTAACTCTGTGATAAAAAAGTGAACAATTAATAGATAATAATAGTAATATTTTTCTCATTTTTATTTAACTACTACTACAACAATAATGAACAAAAAATACATAATATTACAAAAAATCCTTTAAATTATTTTTTATGGATTATAACTGGTGTTTCTCAATCAGATAGCAGTTTTGGTATTTCCTTTAAAAATAGTAAATCTAAAATAGGTATTTATCCTTCTTCTTTTTTTAGAATAGAACTAACTCAGGCTTCTTATCCTTTATTGAAGCAAATAGATTCTTATTTTGTTTGTGGTCGAATAGGTAAAAGAACCGAGCGTGAAATGTGTTATTTTGAAGTAACTGATTTTTATTCAATATGGCATATAATTATACCACATTTTTTAAATTTTCCTTTTTATGGTGTAAAACAAAATACGTTTATAAAATTTGTTCATGCTTTAACGCTATTATATCCATCTTTTAATAAAGATAAACCTAAATTACTCTTAGGTAAGTTAATCTATTTAACAAGTGATATGAATACTGCAAGCAATAGAACAGAATACAAAAATACGGATTTATATAAAAAAATCAATATAAGACCTGAAGAAATAATTGTAAATTTAAAACCTTTATCTAATACTTTAAATTATTTTAATCCTTTACTAGCTCTTAATGTATTTTTTATAATAGGAGTTATTGAAGGAGATGGTAGTTTTTATATAGGCTTAAGGGAAAATCGAAAAGTACGATTTGGTTTTAGTATAACTACTCATATCCATGAAATAGATTTGCTTTATAAAATAAAATGGTTTTTAAATTGCGGAATAGCTAAATCTAAAACAAATACATGGTGTAGATACGAAATAGAAAGTTCTAATTCATTGCGAAATATTTTAATACCGCTTGTAAATACTATACCTCTATTAAGTTCTAAATCTGTAAATTTTAAAGTTTTTAAAGAAGCTATGGATCTTTATACCAAAAAAGAACATCTTAGCGATGAAGGATTAATCCGATTAGTAAAATTAGCCTATGCCAATAATACTAAAGGAAAAAGAAGAAAATATACTTTAGAGGGATACTTAAAAAAAAATCATTTATCTAATAATTAATAAATTTACTCCAATAATTAATAAATTTAACCCCATTATTATAGAAATAATATTAAACATTTTCCTCTTTTTTTAAAGAATTTGAAGTAATATCTAAGGATTGGATTAATTTTTATTGAATTGATAAAATATTAAGTAAATATAATAGTTGTATCACTTTTTTAGACTCAAGATGTAAGAGTGGAAAGTGCAAAATTAAGAAAGAGAAATTAAACTAATAAACATGGGTGATAGCTGGTTTTCTATCGAAACATATTTAAGTATGACGTCTATACTAAATTTATGGTGGTACAGTACGGCAATTCCAAAACAAGTAATGTATTTATAAGATTAGTAATATAAAACTATAAATTTTTACGATGTTTAGTTTGCGGGGACCTAAGAAATCTTACCAATGGAAGTGAAACTCGAAATAACATAAATTGATGGTAGACTTTCAGACTGCTCATGCGAAGTTGGGTAGTCAAAACGAAAACAGTCGAGAGCACGAATTAAGGTCCCAAATGATTATTAAGTGAAATTAAGGATGTAGCAAATTGAATACAGCTGTAAAGTGAGCCTGGTAGTCGCTACTTTTAATGAACGTTTTGTAACAACGCAGCAGCCCAAACCTTAAAAAGATAAATCATAATTTATTAAAAAAAAGGTCAGATTGTAGCACCGAAGATTTAACGGGTCTAAGTAATCAACCGATATCGTGTTGCTTTATTTCAATATCTTTACTTTATAGTTTAATTGTAATAAAGTTAGGTAGTAGAACATTCAGAACGGTTGAAAAACAGTGTTTCATTGTTTTGACGTAACTGAAGAGAGAATGCTGACATGAGTAACGAAAAAAGAAGTTATAATACTTCTCGCCGAATACGAAAGGGTTATCAGGCAATGTTAAACAACCTGATGTAAATGCGGCCTCTAAAGATTAAAACCAATGTTTTGTCTGATGAGTAAAAAACAGAAAGTCCATACAGAAATTCATTTATAATTTCTTTCTGAGGCTATAAATAACTTTAGGACCAAGAAAATAATGTTTTAACTACCGTACCTTAAACCGACACTGGTTCGTGGGTTGAGAATACTAAGGCGTAGAGCGAAGACTTGTTAAGGAACTCGGCAAGAACCCTTCATAAGTTAGGCGAAAAGAAGGACCACTTTGACTTAACTTAGCTATAAGTTAATATCTTCAGTGGTGGCACAGAATCGGGGGCCCCGACTGTTTACTTAAAACACAAGAATCTGCAATGATTAATATCATAGTATAGGTTCTGAAATTTGCCCAATGCCATTAATATAAATGCTGTAATGAGAGTTACTTCATGAATGTCTGGTTAATAGCGGTCTTAACTATGAGGATCCAAAGGTAGCAAAATCAGTTGGCCATTAAATGTGGTCTTGTATCAATAATAAACTAAATCGTTATGTTATTGTAAAATAATCCTATTTGTTTGGGAATACTTAAGACTATTAATACTTTAAAGTAATAAGTTAATAGGCATAGTAGACCAACAGCATATTAATATTATCATAATGTCTCATTTAAAAAAAAAAGACTAACTCTTATGTCTTTATCGTTCTATTAAGATAAAGATTTGAATTCGTCATTGTACCTTTAAACTTTAAAATGAAGGTGAGACAGCTTTTTTTACTTATTTTAATTTTAAAGCATTCTAAAGTAAGATTTAAACATGAATAAACATATATCTGTAAGAGACGATATTATCGTAAATAGTAAAGTTTTCAATTTGTCATTGGA
>WNFP01000026.1_pt1 | contig 103811 bp, 73 predicted proteins | sample 5400201 | NCBI WGS metagenome assembly WNFP01 (sample SAMN13153355, study PRJNA577476) | soil metagenome | isolation source: 115 cm saprolite under Madrone tree | place: USA:California | collected 2016-06-14
CCGGCCGCCCGCGAAATTTCATGAAAATCGCGCAACGTCAGGCAAGTCAGAGCTGTTGACGTTAACTCCTTTGATCTCAGCACGCTTTTATTTGCGACCAGGGTTTTTCGACCCTGTTCGTCATCTTCGCATGCTGCCAATGCGTCGTGTCAGGAACCCACCGAGGGCATCGTATGCGCGAGTGTACAGCCGGTAGGAATCCCCTCCGTTCACGAAGGGGAGGATGTCAAACACGTGCCATTTGATTAAGTTTGGGTCGTACATTGCCTAGCCGGGGATGAGGCCCTTGTGGAAAGCCTGCTCCTAAGAAACTTTGGGATCGGCTCCATAAGTGTTCGTGTGGTCTAAACACAATCCGAGACCACGCCTCAGCATTGGAAATTCTACGGTGCGGACTGCGCCTAAGGACCGAAACGCCTGCCATAGCGGGCGGGGCTCCTAAAGCCCCTAGCTTCAGCGATGGGGCGTAGTCACAGGACGCGCTTCACCCATATCCTATCCGGATGTGCCGGATGAGAATTTTCCACGCAAGACTCGAAGGACGTGACTTCCACAGCCTGCTCGTTCACCGATGCAGTCCCGCCAAAAGAACGGTAGAACACCCGGTAGGTTACGTCGCACGCGTGACACTTGAAGGTGTGTCCGGCTGAGAAGCCTCCATTCACCAAATCCGGGTAGACAGCGCCGTCGGCGACTTTTGCAGCAATCATTTCGTGAATCATCCGCATCTCCATTCTAGACCGGCGGTTTACGCTTCAAGCTGTTTGCTTATGGCCACAATCTGCCCATAGCGGTTCGCAAAGGGCACGAGGCTTTCAGCGAAGAAATCAGAGTTGGCAAAGGCCCCTGGCGTTTGTTTTGCTGGATGCGTCTGATCTTCCTAAAGACTCATCTGAAAGATGATGCCCTGCGGTTTCACAAGGACCTTCGGAAAGGGCGAGGAGGAGGTCGGCGAGTTGCACAGCTGGGAAGACTCGCACCCCATCCACGGCAGGGCGCGGGCTTCTTGCTCGCACAGAGAGCTAAAGATAGCAGCGCTGGGATCGTTCCACATACTGCCAGCAAAACTTCTGCCCTACATAGTCCCGGCGTTGTACGGCTGTCATCCCCGATAGGCCCCACCGTGACCGAATTCAGTGTACCGGCGAGGTTTGCTGCGGGGCCCTCGGCTCTGTATCTGTCGCTGGTCATCGTCGTCGGCCCAATCTCCGTGAGACTGCTCTTGCTGTCAGTTGGTTGCCCGCTTGCGTGCCACGGGAGGCGGGCCAGGCGCGACCGACCTTATCTTAATCGTCCCTACCAAGGGCAACTTGGAGGCTGGGCGTACACCGTAAACGTCTTCGACGGTTGCGCGCAGGATTTCGGCGACGCTCCAGGCTTGCGCAATGCATCCCACTGGGCGGTGCGGGTAGTCGCCATCGAATATCTCCGAGATGTGGCCGAGCCCCGCGTCGTTCAAATGATCCTTCAGAGAAGACAGCCACGTCTCGGCCTGCTGCCGCGACGCCCGGCTGCCGCCGTTCACTTTGATGAATGCGGTGATAAACGGACCCATCAACCAGGGCCACACAGTCCCTTGGTGGTAGGCCCCGTCGCGACTCTGGGGATCTCCGGTGTAGCGGCCCCGGTATTGCGGATCGCTGGGAGCCAAAGTGCGCAAGCCGTAAGGTGTGAGAAGGTGGCGTTGCACAAGGTCCACCACAAGCTTGGCGCGTTCCGGACGTAACATCGTATAAGGAAGACTGACAGCAAAGATCTGGTTTGGACGGATGCTGGCATCGGGCAGGCCGGCATTTACCACATCGTAAAGGTAGCCGCCCTTGTCGTTCCAAAGCAGGCGATTGAAGCTCCATCGGGTCAAAGTGGCCAGGCCGCTGTACCGTTTGCGCCCGCTTTCATCGCCCAACCGTCGTGCTACATCCTCCATGATGCAGAGCGCGTTGTACCAGAGCGCCTGAATCTCCACCGCATTTCCGCGCCTCGGTGTAACCACCCAATCGCCTACCTTGGCATCCATCCAGGTCAGCTGCACTCCCGCCTCGCCGGAGCACAGCAGGCAGCTGGCGTCGACTTTGATGCCAAATCGAGTGCCGCGCACATGCCAGTTGATGATGTCGGTCAGTACGTCGTAGAGACCACGGACGAACTCGAGGTCACCGGTATAAGACAGATAAGCGCGGAGCGCCTCAAAGAACCACAGCGTGGCGTCCACCGTGTTGTACTGGGGCGTTTCTCCGACATCCGGAAAGCAGTTCGGCAGCATACCGTGATCCACATGCCGAGCGAAGGTTTGGAGGATACTGCGCGCGACCGCGAAGCGGCGGCCGGGTAGAGTCAAGCCGGGCAGGGCAATCATGGTGTCGCGGCCCCAGTCGCTGAACCAAGGGTAACCCGCGATCAGGGTCTTGTGGTCGCCTCGGCAAACGATGTAACGGTCGGCGGCCGCACTCAGCGCTCTAACAAAATCATCCTCCACCGGAGAGCTCAACCCGGCCTGCTGCCGCCTGGATAGCTCGTTTTGGCGGTAGAGGGGGGCTCTGGCGATGTCTCGTTGCTCGGTCGAGGCGATGACCGTGGCCCTGGTGAGCGTGCGCAGATCGAAACGCAGGACACAGGGATTGAATAGATCCTCCTGATGATCGAGCCCACGTTCGCGCTCCACCTCGTACTCGAAGTTTCGATACCAGTGCGCGGTATTCTCGACGGTCGCGGCGTCGTGGGACAGGTGCAGAGTGGGCAGCCCTTGATAAGGAGAAACGCTAGCCAAGCCGGGTCGCGCAATGACTCTGCCATCGATGGCGTCATTCTCATGAGTCAGGCTGTGATAATCGCGGAAGGCGAGCAGAGGACGAAGCTCAAGCTGGACCGTGCTGGATTTGCCGGCCCTCAGGATTTCATACTGCACGACCGTCGTGTTCTCGCCCTGCAGCATGAAAACGGTCTTCTCGATTTGGACACCCTGAACTTCAAACGTGAAGATCGGGAATGGATCGAGCCGGAACTGTTTGAGAAAGCGAAACCCTGTGGGGTGCACGACTTCCTGGTACTGATTCGAGCACAAATCAAACGCGTTGCCGTCGATGAGAACAGTTTCTTCCAACTTGGAAAGCAGGACGAGGCGTCCGACCGGCGGCTTCGTGGCAGCGACCAGCAGACCGTGATAGCGGCGGGTGTTGATTCCCGGCAGCGTGGAAGAGGCGAAGCCTCCAATTCCATTGGTCTCCAGCCACTCGCGGCGGGAAGCCGCTTCCAGGTTGCGGCATAGGTCTTGTCCAAAGCGGATCATGATACACGCTCTCTTAATCCGACCTTAAAGCCCCGAGCACAACACCACGAAAGCTCTTCCGTTCCTCGATCGTCCGGCGAGCAATCGAAGTCCAACTGTCGAGCGCCGAAAAATGAATCGAAGGCATGTGGCGCCGACCACTTGCGATCAGGTTTTTCTCTTGCCCCTCCTGCAAAAGCGAACGAAATAGGCCGAAAATCAGAACGTGTACGAAAGACCGACTAACGGAACCGGTTTAGAGTGCAAGCCGGCGTCGTTTACACGAAACAAGACATCGGCGGTTAAGAGGAGCCTGCCTACCGGGTTCACTTTTCCGCCTAGTGCAAAACTAGCTTGGTTGACGGTAGCGGTTTTGGTGGTGATGTCCGGGTGCGAAACATTCACAAAATCTGTCACCGGCGGTGCATTGAGAACTCTTCTCTCGTCGGGCAATGTCTGCCCTAAGAAGTCGATAGTAGCACTGACGCGGCGGGTAATTCCGGCATCGAGGCCCACGGTGTAGCTGATGATATTGGGGAGGTGAGCCTTACTATCGGTGGCGACATCACCCGCCAAAATCGAATCGCCATTAACCTGATACCCGAAGCTGGCGTGCGGCGCAACTCTACCAGCATAGGAGAAAGTTACAAATGGTCTTACTCCCCAAGTTCCAGCTCCAAGAAGATTCATTTCGTCGCCGGTTGGAAGGTGCACATCGACGCCCGCTGCCAAACCTACTTTTTCGCCTCGGATCGCCTCAAACTTACCACGCAGAACCACATCACCGATACCCGCAGCGGAGCCGCCTCGGACGAACGAGGCATTATTGTAGAACTGGAATCCGTTGGAGGGTGCCGTAAAAATTGGACCTAATGTCTCACCTGGCTGTAAGGGTGAGCTGCTGAACACGTGAACACAACACTGCGGACTGATGCTGTTATCAGTGCTCTCAATCTCCTGGATCGTCGCATCCGAGGTCATGTTCATTCGCACGTCTAGGATCGGAATAGCAATGGAGAGATCGAGACGATTGGTGATCCCGAAAGTTCCGACAGCGGTGAACTGATGGACCTTCAAGTCGATTCTGTTCTGCGTAGAAATAAAATCCTTCGTGGCGACGGGCACGCTTTGACCGCTGCTATTGGTGTAGCACGTCACGGTGCCAGGGGGAGAAGGGCAGGGTGCAAATTCGTGATGAAAAACAGCTCCGAAGTGCTTGAGGCTGATACCATCGACGTTGTCGAAATCAAAATATTGATAGCTGAAACCGACGAATAGCTTGTGCCGACCGATGGTCTGTGCCCGCTCGGTCAAGATGGGACCGAAGTTCTGAGTCGTCTCCGACACGACCCCCAGGGTGGGGTTGAAGGAAAAGGTGAAGCCTGAAGCGGGCGACGTTATCGGCAAATTACTAAGCTGAGTACCGATTGCAGTGGTCAATGGAGCCAAACTGGCTAGACTGGCGGCCTGAAAGTGAACATTGTGCTTGAAGGCAGCGGAAGCCTGATCGGTGGAGCCAAGGGGGCCGTTATGGTTAACACCGACCAAACCGCCCGCACCATACACCTGGGGCACGATACAGACCAAATCCTTAGAGATTGACGAAATCGTTTGATTAGTCGAGTTCGACGTAGGGCACGGGCCACCCACCGCCGTCTGGCCTTGCGCGGCCGCTGATAACAGCGCGAGTAGAACTAGAACAAAAGTGGCGACTTTTGACATAGTGTCTTTCTCCTTGCTGCTTGTGGACTAACCAGGTCTCATTTAAGCGACTCTATTTGCCAGGTTGACTTGACCCGCTTTAGCGTCATGACAACTTGTTGCGCAACATGCGGTCGGCCAGCAATAGTAAGTGATTGAGTGAATGCGACAATAGCTCGATCACCTTCAATATTCGGTCCTTCCACGATGTTGCAAGTCATTCTCACCGAGCGAGCGTCACGGAAAAACCTCCGAAGTCCGCTGGCCGCCGAGTCGGTCATGCCCGGCCAGATAGTCTTCAGTTCATCGACGTTTTTGTGCTCATAAGCCTGGCGGTATTGTTCCAGCACGTCGTTGACTGCTCGCCTCTCGTCACGAGGGGCGGGCGGTGGCGGCGGAGGTTTCAGACTTTCGAGATCATTCTTCGCCTCTCCCGTGTGCCTGCCGGGAGGCGTCCTCGCAATGTAAGCTTGAAGACTCGCCTTGTCGCTCTTATTTGTTTTCTCCCACGCTAAGTCGTCCAAACGCCCGAAAATCTGGTCGTGACGCGTACCCGACGGATAATCCTTGAGAAAAGCTTGCAACACTGCCTCATCTCCCGAGTTCCGCGCTTCCTGGAATCGCTGATTCTCTTTGTTCTGATCCTCAGCCCTCTTCAGATCCTCGATCTTCAGGCTTGCCGCTGCATAATGGGACCCCTGCCTGTACTTTTGCTGATAGTCCTGCAGGGCCTGAATCGTGTTGCTTGCCTCGGCACGGATCCAGGTCGCGTTTTCTTGGGCGTCGCTCCGATGCTTTCCGCTCGGAATCTTGGCCAGGTATTCGTCAAACCCGGCTGCGGTGCCTGCGCCCATTGCCTTTTCCCAATACAGCTTGTCGAGCGTTGCTTCTAACTCCCCTAGATGCGGACTATTCGGATGCTGGGCCCGGTACTGTTCTAGCTGGTCAGTACTATCCGAGTTGGCGACCTGCGGCCAACGATCGGGTTCCGCCGCGTTAGGCGGGGGCGTCTGTTTAGGAGGGGAAAGGGCGAAATCGCTTTTCGCCAGATTCGCGTGTTCGCCAGACACGAATCTTTTCTGCATTGTACCCGATTCGCCCGTGTTGTCCACTACTCTGATTGCGTGCTCGCCCGCAGACGCGGACGCCGAGAAAGGCCCGCGCCCTACCGTGCCGAGCAACGTGTCGTCAAGGTATATCTTCGACCCTTTGCTCCAGCCGTGGAGTTGTATGCTGGCTGGTTTGTTTTCGGGGACCTGAGGCTTAATAGTTGGTGGCGACGGGTTTGTTGTAACAGGGGCCGTTTCCTCCGTCTTTGTTACGACCGGCGATTCGCGCAGCACGATCGGAAATATATTAGGACTTTTACTTTGTACGGAAACGCTGTGGGTCTGCTTTACATAGCCCGTATGGGAGAACTCCACTTCGTATTTGCCCGGCCGCAGCTTGAGGTTGCAGAAGGGAGTCACACATTCCTGTCCTGTCGATTTGATCCGGACTGTTGTTCCGAGAGGAGTGGCCTTGAACTCCACGGGCACGGTTCCGGGTATGAGCATCCACACGATCGCCACCACCACGGCTAACAGGACGGCGCCCCCTGCCGCGATGAGCACCCGGAGGTTGTTGGGAGCCACGACGACGATCGTTTTACCAGGATCGGATTGCGGCAGCGCTTCTATGCGACGGCGCGTCTGGTCTGCGAGCTTTTGCTGTTCCAGTTGACGTTTCTTCTCGGCCTTCTCCCGGGCCTTATGCTCTTCCGCCTGCCGCAGTTGCTGCTGGTGCTGCTGCTCGGCCTGTCGTTGCCGTACACGTTCCTGCTCAGCCTTCTGCTCCAATTCGCGGGCTCGAGCCAGTCTCTCCTTCTCCTCGGCGGCCTTTCGCCGCTCTTGTTCAAGTTCCTCCTTGCGCTTCTGCTTGATCTGTCGCTGCTTCTCCAGCTCCGCTTGGCGGGTACGTTCGTTATCCGCTTTCTGCTGTGCTTGCCGCTCTGCTTCCAGTTGGCGCAACCGCGTTTCGATATCACCCTTGATCTGCAACAGACGCGGTTCATTGGGATAGGTGGAAAGGCCCTGAACCAAGTGGCGAAGCGCGCCCTCGAAATCGCCGCCCGATTGCGCGCGCACTGCCGCTGTCATGTGCTGCTCGATCACCTGCTCGCGCTTTTGGCTCTCGATGCGTGCTCTGAGCGGCGAAAGAAGCGGGGAGTTCGGTTGAATCTCGGCGACCCGCGCTAATAGCATTTCGGCGGACGGGCAGTCCACCTCAAGCGCCGCTTCACAGCCTTCCAAAAGTTCACTGACTACCTGTTCTTGCACCGCGGGATCGCCTACTGCGAGCTCGCCGGCGCGCGCGAGATACCCGACACCCTTTTCCCATTTTTTCTTACCCAGTGCCGCGCGGCCGTCCACGATGATCTTTTGCGCCTTTTCTCTGAGTTTCAGCCCATCCTGAAGCTTCCGTTCCAACGCAGAGACGTCCCGATCGCCGGGGAATTTCGTCTTGCCCTGGCCAACAAGATCAGCCACCCGACCGTAATCGGCAGAAGCCAGGGCAGCCTGGGTGGTTCGGATCCATTCCGATCGTTCGGCAGCGCGCGCTTGTTCGGCCAGCGTGGCCACACGCCTCAGATGGTTGTCGAGTTCCGGGTACTGGGGATGGACGCCACGCAGAGCGTTCCATTGCTGGGTGGCTTGTTCGTATTTCTTCGCCTCCTCCAGCACGCGAGCTTCGTTCACGATGGCTGTGACGTGCGCGCACAATTCGCTCGCCTGGCCCAGTTGGTGCTGAAGGGTGGGTTCCTGCGGATAGCGTGTGAGTCCGTCCTGCAGAATCTGCATGCGACGGTCGAGTCCTGGTTCGGACTGGGCGCGCTGCGTGACGTCGCGCACAAAGCTTTCCTGTTCGAGGCGAGCACGTTCGAGCCGCGCTCGTTCCTGTTCTTGTCGAACCTGCTCCTGGATTTGCGCACGCAGCTCTGCCAGCGGGGACTCATCGGGGTAAGAAGAAAGGCCGCGTTCGATCTCCCGAAGCGCTGCCGGCAGATCACCGCTGGCCTGCAACCGCTTCGCCTCTCGGCAACATTGGCTTACCAGTTCCTGGTGCTTGCGCCGGGCAATCCGGTTTTGCAAGTCAGCCGGAGGCACCTGGTCGGGTTGTAAGTCAGCCAACTGCTGAAGGAGGGCTTCGGAGGCGCGCCAGTCTTTTTCGAGAGCGCTTTCTGCAGCGTCTACCAGGCTGGCGAGAACCTGCTCCCGCACCGCCGGGGCGCGTTCGGCGGCCGTAAAAGCCTTCCTGAGCAGATCTCCGCCTCGTTTCCATTCCGCCTTTCGGAGGAAGGTCTGCGATTCGGCCAGCGCCTGTTGGGCCTCCAGTCTGCGATGTACCTCTTCGCGCAGTACCGTTTCGAGGCGCTGCAAGTCCTGGTTGTCGGGAAACAGCACCAAGGTCCGGCGCAAGGTTTTCTCCGCCTGCGTGAACTCTCCGTCGGCCACGTGCTGCGCAAACTGAGCCACCCGCTGATGGACGAGGCCGTCAGAGGCCTGTTGTCGAAGACTCCCGTACTCGGACTTGAGCTCGGGCGAGACCAGCGAGATGAGATCAGACGCCGGTGCTAGCTTTTCCAGCGCCGCCTCATGCTGGTTGGCTGTCACCAGGATTTGCGCGTCGCCCAGAGCTTTCTGAACGAGGGTGCCGGCGGCCGCGGATTGCTTTTCACTGACCTCAGCGAGCAAGACTTCGAGCTTTGGGGTGGAGCCGTGTAGGCGACGGCCTTCCTCGAGCAATCCGAGCGCGGTCGGATAGTCCTCGTTATCCAGCGCTTGGCTTGCCCGGTTTATCAGCTCGTCGAGCTTGCGCCGGCGTTCTGCTTCGGCGCGGGCCATCGCCAGCAGGGCTTGGAAAGGGGCGCTGCGGGCCAAAAGGGAGGAATGCGCCTCCAGAAGCCTGAGCGCCTCACCCGCTTTGTGATTCTGCAGGAGTTTTTCCGCCGTGCTGAGGGTGGTCTCCAGCTTTTTCCGGTAGTCGAGGGAAGCGCGCCGGGCCTCGTTGAGGAGCATGCGCAATTCCTCATCGGGAGCCTCCTGCAGGGTCGCTTCCAGTAGCTTGATGGCTTGCTCGTACGCCTGCTCGGCAATAAACGCGTTGGCTTCCTGGGCCGCTGCCTCCACGATCAGGCGACGTTTCTCCGCAAGAGCTTCTTCCCTTGCAAATTGCAGAAGATCCGGGATCTCGGTCGAATCTTTCAGCTTGCTGTGAGCCGTTTGAAGGATCTGAATGGCCTCATCGTAGGCTTTTCGGCCGAGGGCATCCTTCGCCTTCTGCAGGTACTCCTCCTTGCGGCGTTCGCTTCGCTCGTGCTCGACGTTCTCGCGCACGATCAGGAGCAAAGACTGGAGCCGGGGCTCGGGGCCGGTTTTGGCTAAGGCAGCTTGCAGAACGCTGAGGAGTTCTTCGTTGCGGCCCTGCTCTGCCAGGGTACGGGCGTGGTTCAGTTGCTGGTCAACGAATTCCTTGCGCTCGGCGACCTGGCGCTGTTTTTCGGCCAGAGACCTGAGCTTCGACAAGGTCCGATCTTCGGGGAAGCGCTCGAGGCCCTGGTCGGCCTTCTGGCAGGCGGCGTCGAAATCGTCACGGTTCAGCGCTTCCTCGATTTGATGGGTAATCGTCTCCAGCTCGCGGCGGCGCTGTTCCTGTTCTCGACCAAGGGTCGCGGATTCGACCAACGCTTTTACTTGGGGAGCGCCCGGGTCAACCAAATCGGCTAGTTTCAGTTTCTCCAGTGCGGAGGTAAAGTTTCGGGCTGCGATCTCCCGCCGCGCCTGCTCCAGATAATTTTTCAGTTGCCGCTGGCGCTCGCGCTCCTCCCAGTCGTGTTGGATGGTTTGGTAGAGGCTTGCAGCCTGCACCTGCTCAGGCGCGATCTGCAGAGCCTCTTCCATGGCTTGCTGGGCGGAATCGAGGTCTCCCGCCTGGTGTGCCCATTCAGCGCGTCTCAGTTTCTCCTGCAACTCCAGCTCTCGAGACCATGCCGTCTGAATGGATTCGCGAAGCTGTCGCAGCTCGACATCGGTTGCATCCAAGCCCGTGGCGCGCTCCAGATAGCTCAAGGCAGGTTCAAATTGCTTCTGGGCAAAGGCTTCCTCTGCTTGCCGGCGCAGTTGCTGTACTTGCTCCTTAATTTGTGCCCTTGCGATACGTTGTTGCACTTCCCGCAGAAGAAGGTTTGCCTCGGTGTTCTGACGGTCGACTTGCAAGGCCTGCAACAGTTGATCCTTGGCCTTGAGAAGTTCGGCTTTTTCGAGCAGAACCGTGACTTGCTGTAAGTGCTTGCCGATGATCTCCCGTTTCAGGTGCTCCTGGAGTTGGCTGAGGTCCAGCGCAAGATCGTCGGCTGAGTGGTAACGATCCTCGCGGTTCTTGGCCAGGGCCTTGAAGATGATCGCCTCGAGCTCGGGCGGGTAGTCGGAGACAAAGTTCTTGAGAGGCGGCGGCACGGCATGGATGATCTTCATCAGGGTGGCCGCCATGTTTTCGCCGTCGAAGGGATGGTTGTAGGTAAACAACTCGTACAACACAACGCCGGTGGAGAAGATATCGGTCCGCGCATCCACCGGACTGCCATTGACCTGTTCGGGCGCCATGTAGCTGACGCTGCCCATGATCTGTCCAGTTTTGGTGTCGCTCGCGGCTCCGATATGAGCGATGCCAAAATCCACGATCTTGACCACACCCTCTTTTGAAACCATGATGTTGGCGGGCTTGATATCGCGATGGACGATGCCGCGGAGGTGCGCGTGGCTCAAACCGTGGCAGACGCTCAGAATGGGCTGGATTTTTTCCAGAATGGTGAGTGGTCGGCGGGAAGAAATGATCGCATCGAGGCTCTGTCCCTCCAGAAATTCCATGACCAGGTAAGGACTTCCGGCGTGGTCCCCGAGTTCGAAGACGGTGACGATGTTGGGATGCTGCAGACTGCCGGTAGACTGGGCTTCACGGAAGAAGCGCTTCAGCAGGTCTGGCTTGTTGGCAAACCCGCCCGTCATCATTTTGATGGCGACCCGGCGGTTGAGGAAAGGATCGGTCGCCTCGTAAACGACACCCATCCCTCCGCGACCGATGACATCGATCACGTCGTACTTACCGATCTTCGTGGGTTCCTTCGTGGCCATGGCAGGCCGCGATCATGAAAGCAGCCAGGACAAGAGCAAGCGGTATTCTCCTCGACAAGTTCCAGGAGTCCAGCAGACACTCGGCGAAACCTGTCTAGAAGAAACGCGGGCATCTCCCCGGAATGCCGAAGGTCCTCGGGGCTACGCCGCCCTGGGATCGCCGGGATATTGTGCCCCGAACCAGCCACACTCGCAACTGAATACATCTGCACGCTCCTTTTTAGGTAGCCGCGACCTCACCACGGAATAGGACGCGGTTTCACAGACTCTCTTGCCAAGTATTCGGCCGTGCCGCAGCCCGCAGCGGTCGAGTCGGGCGTTTCGGGCGAGCAGGGAGAAACCCGAGCAGGCAGAAATGTGGTGCTGGGCCTGAAATGGTGCTATTCTTTGCGTCCACGATTCGAGGAGGCCACGATGTCGGTGCCAACCGCCTCTACGACAATAGGTGCCTACCCGGGTTCGCTCACAGAACTGGTCTTCGTGAACGGCGCGGAGCAGCGGAGGGTTTCACTCGATCACGTCCCCTTCACCATCGGCCGGAAGGCGGACCGAGACCTAGTGATCACTGACGCGCGAGTATCACGAGATCACGCCGAGATCAAAGCCGACGGCGCCGACTTTGTGCTCGTGGATGTGGGAAGCAGTTCGGGCACGTTCGTCAATGGTGAAAAAGTCCAACGCCAAAAGCTGAAATACAACGACCGTGTCGAGTTCGGCGCCAAAGGTGGCCCCTACTTCGTTTTCAACCCGACCAGCGCCGAGCGGCTCGACTTGCTGAAGGGACTCAGCGCGATCGCCAGGATTTCCATTTTTTCCAAGCTCAACCAGCCCGATGTTGAGGAACTCACAAAAATCATTTCCGCTAAGAAGTATGGGCCCGCTGCTGCTGTGTTTTTCCAGGGGGATCCCTCAGACTCCCTCTATATGCTGCTCACGGGTTCGGTGAAGGTGACCCAAGCCTCCGAAGACGGGCGTGAGAAGATTCTGGACATCCTCGGGCCGGGAGAGATCTTCGGGGAATTCGCTATGCTGGATGGACATCCCCGCTCGGCGACGGTTACCACCTGCGAGCCGACGGAGTTAGCCACGATCTCGCACCGGGACTTTCGCAACTTCGTGGCCAGCCGTCCCGAAATCTTGTGGAAGGTGCTACAAGCGCTCTGCGAGCGTGTCCGCAAGACCAGCACCGGGATGCTGGAACTGTCCTCGCGCGAGGTTCCTTACCGGCTTCTGGCAGCACTGCATCATCTGTCGGAGAAGTACGGGCAGGCGGCAGCGGACGGATCGTGCTTGATTAGTGGGAAAGTTGGCGTGCAGGACCTGGTGGCCATGGTCGGTTCCAGTCGTGAGGTGGTGAGCCGTCTGTTGCACCGCTACCAGGAGAAGGGGCTGGTCGAACTCGGGAACAGCAAGCAAATCATCATCCCCGATCCGGCGGCTCTGGCGCGAGCGCTCGAGTACTCCTCGGAATGGTCGTGAGCGACCGGCCCAGTCGCACCCGTGCAACCCCGTAGGAGCACCGGCTCCGATCAGGCCAGTGTTTTCCGAAAGAAGCGTTGGTTTTCACGGCTACCGGTTGCCTTAGGGATCACTCGAAGTGCCAATTCTGTTCAAACTTTTGTCGTCCCGCAGGCACCCGAGTGAGACGTTGAGTTGGCGGTCTCGGGAGGAGTCGGATGCAGCAGAAGGGAACGAGGGTTCTCATCATCGGCGGGGGCTTCGGAGGGGTCTACACGGCCATCACGCTCGAGAAGCTCCTCAAAGCAGAGTCGGGCGTTGAAGTGGGGCTGATCTGCCGGGAGAACTATCTGGTTTTCCAGCCGATGCTGCCGGAGGTCATTTCGGGAAGCATCGGAATCCTCGACACCATCGCGCCCATCCGCCGTCTCTGCCCGAGAACCAACCTTTACACCAGAGAAGTCGAATCCATCGACCTGAAGAACCGGACGGTAACCACCAGCGCAGGCTTCCGGCCACAGACCTCGCAGCTGGAGTACGATCACCTTGTCATCGCGGTTGGAAACATCACCAGCTTCGCAGCTCAGCCTGGACTTGCCGAGCATGCCCTGCCGTTTAAGTATCTGGGCGACGCCCTGGTGTTGCGCAACCACGTCATCCACGCCCTGGAAGAGGCCGATATCGAGTCGGATCCAGAGTTCCGGCGCGCCTTGCTTACGTTCGTGGTGGCTGGCGGGGGATTCTCAGGCGTGGAGGCGGTCGCCGAACTCAACGACTTCGTGCGCCACGGGGCTCGGAGCTTTCGGCGTATCAACCCCGCTGAGATTCGGGTCGTCCTGCTTCACGCCGGTCCCCTGATCCTGCCAGAGCTGTCAGAAAACCTCGGCCGGTTTGCGCAGACGCGGTTGCAGCGCCGGGGCGTCGAAATCCGACTTAACACGCGTCTCGCCGGAGCAACCGCGGAATCCGCGTTGCTCGAGGGCGGCGAGCGGATTCCCACCAAGACGCTGGTCAGCACGGTTCCGGCGGCGCCCAACCCGTTGGTGGCTGCCCTGCCGTGCAAGAAAGAGAAAGGGCGGATTGTCGTCAACAAGTACCTGGAAGTAGTGGATTGCCCCGGCGTTTGGGCGCTCGGCGATTGTGCATGGGTGGTGGATCATAAGACCTGGCAGCCCTGTCCGCCTACGGCTCAGCATGCCACCCGGCAGGCGACCTGCCTGGCGAACAACGTGGTCAGGTCGCTGCGGGAAGAACCGAAGCAGACGTTTTCATTCCAAGCCCTCGGAAAGCTAGCCTCGCTCGGACACCGTTCGGCTGTGGCCGAGGTATTCGGTGTCAAGCTCTCCGGATTTATCGCCTGGTTGCTGTGGCGAGCCATTTATCTCATGAAGTTGCCCGGCCTCGATCGCAAGCTCCGCGTTTCAACGGACTGGTTGCTTGATCTGGTGCTGCCACCTGATATCGTCCAGCTCAAGCTTGAAAAGACGACGAGCTTGAGCCGAGAACACTTCGAGCCGCACGAAATCATTTTCCGGCAAGGAGATCGCGGGGATCGCCTGTATGTCATCGTCGAAGGAGAGGTCGAGGTGTTCCAGGACGGGCCGGGGCAGGTCCCGCATCGGCTGGCTCGTCTCGGACCAGGAGAGTGTTTTGGAGAGATGGCATTAGTGGACGATCAGCCTCGCATGGCCACCGCTCGAAGCATTACCAGGGCAAACCTGCTGAGCGTGGACCAGCACGCATTCAGGGAACTGTTCGCCCATCACCCACCGCTCCGTCGCATGTTCCAGGCGCTTATCGATCAACGGCGGCGCGCAGGTGCACAAGCCGAACCCGAAGGCCAGCCCGATCTCACGATCGTGGCCCGGCAGCAAGCAAAGCTCTAGACGCATCAGCCTCAGGGAGGGAGAACGGTCCGGGAGCGAGTTTGAGCGTGCAGCGCGGGGTGGTGTTGATCTCGACCAGTGCGGCACCGGGCGCGATCTGGTGTGTGATCCGCCAGACCATGTAGACGATCAGGGCCAGCAAGATCGCGGCCACGACGGCTGCCGGAATGTTTTGCCATTTGGTCCCAGAGCGCACGCTGTGGATCGGTTTTTTGAAACCAGGCGCAGGCGCTTGCAGGATCTGTTCGGGAGGTCGAGTTGCTGCTTCTTCGTCCGGAGGAGCAACCAGCGTGTCCTCCCCGAGCGAAAACGCTTCTTTTTTACCCGGTGCCCGGGTGTCGCTCGAATGTGAGCCCGCACTCGGCGGACTCGGCGCCCGCCGGCGACTCCCGGCGGCCGGCTCCGATTTCTCGACGGTCTGCGGCCGAGTAGGATTTTCTTCTTTGCCGACCCCCGCATCGTGAACGCGTGCTTTTCCAGCTGAATCCGGTCTCTTGGCGTCGTGCTGCTCTTGTGCCGGCGTTGGCGTGCGCGGTTCTGCGAGATTTTTCGCGGTATCTCCACGTCGCAAGGCCTCAATCTGAATCGTGAGCCGCTGTCTGACAATGCCAACCGCAGACAAAATCTTCTGATTCCCAGGGTAGTGTTTGGCAATGAGGGTCACTTCCCCCAGAACATTCTCCAGCTCTGAGATGCTGGCGAGCTGAGTTTCCTCGAGGGGACCATCGCCCAGCGAAGGCGAGCCCGCAGTCTCCCATTCCGACTCGCTCAGGGTGGGTTCGTTGGCAGCATACGCCATCTGCCGTTTCATCCGCTCCAATCGTTCGACGCCGGAGCGCTCGCGGCTGATGCCCGCGATCGCACTGGTGCGGGCGAGGTCGTAGCCCTGCTTCATCTCGGCGGGCACCAACGAGGCTGCCGAAGACAGTCGACCGAGAATATCGAGAACAGCTTTATAGCAGCCCACCTGCAGCAGCACGCGGCAATCTTTCAGCGCCTGGGCCACCGCGGCCACGGCGGATTCCGATTCCTTTGTCTCGATCTCTCGTTGCAGCAGCCGCGTGTCGACGTCGTCGTCGAATTCCTCGCGGTATTGGTCCAGCGCCGCCCGAGCGGCCTTGAAATCAGAAATGGCTAAGGCCTCTCGCGCATGTTCCTTGGCGTAGGAAAACGCCAGCACCCGGCGCTGTTCGCGATGGACCTGCCCGGTCAGCTGGGAAAACTCCGGGGTCTTGCCGAAGCGGGCCGCCTGCGTGTCGACGAACTTGACGGCCTCGCTGTAACGCTGCACATTCAGCAACCGGCGGGCCATGGCGATGGCTTCCCGAAGATCGGCGTTGAACTGCTCAAGGTGACGGCGAGCGTCATCGAGGAGAATGCGCAGCTCCGGATCGTCGCCTTCCTGGAGCGCGGCCTCGAGCAATTCGATTGCCTGGCCGTATTCGCCCGCCGACATAAGACGGTGCGCATCTTCTGCCGTGGCATCGATTTTCTGGCGCAGGAGGTAGGTCGCAGCCTCCTCCCGGCAAAAATAGAGCAGGTCGTCAAAGTCGCACGAGGGAGTTTGGCGTTTCGCGGTTTCCAGGATCTCGATGGCCTCTTCGTAGGCCTTCCGCCGAATCGCATCTTTGGCCTGCCGAGTGATTTTCGTCCTGAACTGCTCGGCGCGGTCCCGCTCCAAATATTCTGTAAATAACGAGTACATCGATTGCAAAACGAACTCGTCGGGATACTTGGCAAGGGCCTGCTGCAGCGGGACGAGGGCTTCAACCGACTTCTTTTCTTCGAGCAGCCGCCGGGCCAGTGAGACCTGGCTTTCCACGTACGCCCGCTTCTCGCAGTTCTCCCGTTCTTTGTCGGCCAGCGCCTTCAACTTGAGGAGCCCGCGATCATTGGGAAATCTCTCCAGTGCTTCGGCCGCTTTGGCGCAGGCCAAGTTGTAGTCATTGCGGTCGAGAGCCTCTCCAATTTCGCTGCTGAATTGTTCCAGTTCTTTGCGTCGCCGCTCGTGCTGTTGCCCGGCGGAGGCCAGCGCAACCAGTTCGTTGAAGCCCGGCACCTCGGGATCAATCCGCTCGGCCTGCCGGAGCAGGTCAAGGGCAGCCGTGAAATGCCGGCTGGAGATCTGCTTTCTGGCCTCCTCCAGATGGGTGTGTACCTGTTTCAGCTTTGCCCGTTCGGTCAGTTCGTTGCGAATGGCCGCGTGCAGCCCTTTGGCTTCAGGGTTTTCAGCATCCACGGTGAGGGCTTGCTTTGCGCTGGCGAGGGCATTCTCGAGATCTTCGGTGTCGAAGGAAGACTTGGCGCGCGCCAGCAATTCGGCCACTCGGTCGGCACGTTGCTTTCGCTCCTGGGTTGCATCCCGCAATTCGCGTAACTGGGGATTGCCCTCGTCCAGGCTCAGAGAGACGCTCAAGTAACGCAACGCCTCATCCAAGGCGTTCCTGGCGATGGCCTGTTCGGCCTGAGTTTGCAAATCCCGTATGCGCTCGACGCGCTGCTGTTTCTGGATCTGCAGCTGCGCTTCGCGCAGCAATTCATTCGCGCGCACATTCTGCCGGTCGACCTTCAGCAACTGCAACAACTGCTCTCTGCTTTTGTCCCATTGTCCATCGGCAAGGGACTGTTCCACGGCTTCGAGATATCCCGAGATCCGCTTGCGTTTGAGTTGCTCCTCTACGTGGGAAACGTCGAACGCGAGCTCGGTCGCGGTCTGGTAACGCTCGCCGGGATGTTTGGCCAACACCCGTTGCAAGATGCTGTCCAGTTCCGGCGGGTAGTCTTGCAAGAACTTGCCCAGAGGAGGCGCGGGATCGTGGACAATCTTGAGCAGCGTGGCACCCGCATCTCGGCCTTCAAACGGAAGCACATTGGTCAGCATCTGGTACAGCAACACGCCGGTCGAAAAGATGTCGGTCCTCAGATCCACATGCGCTCCGTGGACCTGCTCGGGGGACATGTACTGGATGCTTCCCATGAGTTGGCCGGTGCGCGTGACGTATTCCGCCCCGATCCGGGCAATTCCGAAGTCCACCAGCTTGACGCTGCCATCCTTGAGCAGCATGATGTTCCCAGGTTTGATGTCCCGGTGAACCACGCTCTGCTCATGAGCATAGGCCAGAGCATCGCAGACCTGGATCACGATGCTCAGCTTTTCTTCCAGGAGCAGAGTCCGGCCGGAACGGAGGGCCACATCCAAGCTCTCCCCTTCGAGGAACTCCATGACCAGGTAAGGCATGGCCTCCTGGATCCCCAGATCATAGACGGTCACGATGTTCGGGTGTCGAAGCTTGCCCGCCGATTGCGCTTCCCGATAGAAACGCTTCAGCAGCACGGGATCATTGATGACCGCACTGGTCATCATCTTGATGCCCACCAGTCGTCCGATTTCCGGATCCACTGCTTTGTAGACGACTCCCATCCCGCCTCGACCCACGATCTCGAGGACTTCGTACTTGCCCAGTTGTTTGGGTGCGCTGTCGGGCATTTCAATCACTCGGAACTGGGGGGAACCGCTCGCTCGAGACACGCCTTTGGCATCCGGCGGGCTCGCTGCCGACCATGAAAGCGCCCATACATTAACATAGAATTTCAGCACCCACTACCCGCGCGTAAGCAGGCGCGAGTTTTCCGATCGCTCAGGCAGACTCAGGGGGGGGACTGGGGGGACGGGACAACGCGGAACATCTGTTTTCCCACCAGAACCGGGGCGCCGAATGGAACCGGAGCTTTGCCGCGAACCAGCACGAAGGTTCCGTTGAGACTGGAAAGATCTTCGAGGAAGAAGTCCTCGCCCCGTTGGTAGACTCGTGCATGGGACCGGCTCATCAGCCGATCACCTTCGAAGGTATAGCTGGCATTGGTGCGGCCAAATGTGACTTCTTGGTCGCGCAGCGGATACGTCTCTGGCCGCGCCGAGCCATCCGGGTTGATGGCGAGGAACTCCGCGGCGCTTTCCTTGAGCAAGTTGCTGACATTCAGGACTGTCTTTCCCAGCGTGGTCGCGGCCGCCACCACTTCCGGCTTGCAAACAAATCTGAACTGTCGTGTGCCCATGGCAACCACGTCCTCTTCCTCCAGGGTGTAGGTGGCAATGAGCCGGATGTAGATTCGGCCCCTGGGGCCGACGTTTTCCACGGTGGGCTGACCTTCCACCAGCGAAAACCTGGCTTCGACCACCGGCAGCTTGGCATCTTCTGGAGTTTCCGGGCCGGGGTCGGCACTGTCAACGGTCACGCCCTCCGCGGTGACCGGGTAGTTCGCGGAAACTGCGCCCTCGCGCGTGAGGCGCTGGAGTTGGGCCCCGGTTGTTCCGGTCCGGGTCACCATCGTGTGCGCTGCCTTGAGGGGTACAGGTTCGGTGTCGGCCCATCGAACCTGGAAAAGATCCCGATCCTCGCTTTTGCCCTTGAGGCGGAAACGGCCGAGAAAAACCACGTCAAACTGCGAGGGCGCGATCCGCTCGCGCAGGGAATCGGAAATAATGATTTGTCCCGCCTGTGCGATGCTCTCGACTCGGGAGGCGACGTTCACGACGTCACCAAAAACGTCATCGGATTTGACGATTCCCGTCCCGTAGTGCAGGCCAATGCGGACCTGCATCTCGTCCTCTTTCTTTTTGTTCGCGTTTTTTTCCCGTAACCGAAGTTGCATCGCGATGGCCGATCGGATCGATTCGTTGCAGTCGTCGAACGCCGCCATGACCGCGTCACCGATGGTCTTGATGACGCGGCCCTTATGGTGTTCGATCGTGGACCGCAGGAGGCCATTACACTCGTGCACCATTGCCAGCCCGGCGATGTCGCCGAAGTGTTCGAAGTACTCGGTGGAACCCTTGATGTCGGTGAACATGACCGTGATCGCGCGCCGGAATTTCTCCAATTGCTGCAGGATGCTGGGATCCTCGCGCGAAAGCTCAAGAATCCTGGTCACTAGCGTGTCGTATCGCACCGGGAGTCATCACCTATTCGACCTTGGGGTATGCCTGCCATTTCAACTTTCCATGGTCATGGAGAGCTTGCAATTGTCGCATGAAATTGGCGGAACAGAGTTTGCCGGAGCCAGAATCGATAATCCCTGCTGGCGAAGAAAATCGTTGCGAGTGATGGAAAAGGCGGATATCGTTGCCAAACGTTTTCGACCTTCAGAGGGCCCCGGAGTGAAAATCAAGTAGCCAACTCAGGAGGAGTAGATGCGCCGCAGGCTCGTCTTCCTTTCGGCGGCAATGCTCACGCTGCTTCCGGTGACGGTGGTTTACGCCCACGAGCGATTCATCCGGCACGACCTCAAGGTGCCGCTCCACGAACAGTACTTTGCCCGGCAGCCGGGCATGTTCCTGGGCATGCAGAGCGACATGTTGCGTATCGCGACCGTCAGCTGCGTTTTACTGCTTGTGTTTCTGGTGATTTACTTCTTCCGGCAAAACCTCGACGTTTTTATTGAGCAACGGCTGCTGTCGGCGGGTTTGCGCGGCCGCGCACAGCGGGCGCTCCACCACCTGGCGAACTTTCTCACCGACAAGCCGGTAAGGTTGCCATCGTTCCGCGCCGTGGGGGAGTGGGCGGTGGTGATGTTCATTCGCAGTCCGGCTCTGGTGCTGATGTATTCGGCCACCAACGATTCTCTGGTGATGCCCAGCTACCCGCTCGAGCCGACCTCCGCTCTCTATTTCAAGTACATTCAGGTTTTCTTAGCGATCCTCATGCTCACGCAGACGGCTCTGCCCCTGGCCGGGGCTCTGGTCGTCGGCACCTGGCTCTATTTGTGGCGCTATGGTTGGATGGTCGTCGCCGATGCCATCCCGGTCTTAACCGTAGCCGTGGTGTATCTCACCTCGCCGTGGCAGTCCCACAGGGTTGCCATTACCGAATTGAACGAACAGCAGGCCAGGTGGGTTCGATTGGTGCTGGGGTTCGGATTCTTTGCCCTCGGCTGGCTCAAGATCTACAACTACCACCTCACTGCGGGCGTGGCTGACAACTATCCGGCCGTGATGGACGATCCCATGATTGGGTTCTTTGCCATGGGGACCAATCCGCTGTTCCGGCGGGAGAATTGGATCGTGGCATTCGCTTTCGCCGAAGTCCTCAGTGGCTTCATGCTGATGATGGGCATCTTTACCCGGGTGTGGGGATCCATGATGATCTGGGTGCTGGCCAAGTTGATGCTGGTGAACTTCGGTTTCGAAGAGATCCCCCACATTTACCCGATCGCCGCGACCATGGCGATTGTGTTTTCCAGCAAGGCGGGGAGCGAGTTCTCCTTTGTGGAGAGAATGCAGCAGAAGGCGGCTCGCGAGGGAAAGCCCTGGTTGCGGATCGCCAGTGTCGGAGCTGCGTCCCTGGTGATTGCCGTGGTCACCGTTTACGCTCTGCTTTACGCGTTGACCTTTATTGACCGATCGCATTTGTAGCCGGGAGCCGCTGTCATGACGTTCGCCAGTCCGAAACAGATTTTGATCCTGATCGCCTTGACGTGCCTGGGTTTGTACGCGCTGGACTATTGGAAGAACCCGCAACTCCGGCATTCCGGGTCGGTCGCAACGGCAAGCTCTGCGGGCGGGCCGCGGCTCGCCCTCTGGATGAACCATTTATGCTGCACGGGATGTCTGGACGATGTGCGCAAGGCCCTGGCAGGGATGCCCGGAGTGGATTTGGAGAAGGCAACGGGTCCCAGGCAATTGCTGACGCAGCCCGCAGCAAACCTGCAGAACGCATCCCTGCCTGACTACGGAAACGCTGTCGAACTCCCTATTTCGGAACTGGGCAAGTTGGATCTGGTCGCGGTGGACCGGGCCCTGCGTGACAAGGGCTTTGTTGCTGGACGGATGGAGCTGAGCGGCGTTCCGCACTTCCGCCTCGAGGCCGCGCTGGACCACCTGTGTTGTGGTATGTGCGACCGGTCGATCAACGAGCGGATGAGCTTCTTGAAAGCCAGAGGGCAGGGCGGTCAGCTGAAATGGATCGAGAGCGTTAGCGTGGAGCATGAGCACAAGACGGTGGTGGCTTATGCGCGCTTCCTGGAGCCCGGCAAGACCGATGACCTAGCCGAGTTCCTGTCCGGCCTCAACTACCTGGGATTCGAACCCCGCTCTCTGCGTATCGCAATCGGGGAGCACATGCAACACCCCCTCGAGGCGCCGGTCGGTCCCGGCAGTGGCGGCAGCCCGAATCCAGGGGAGCTGAACCACTGATCGATGGGTGCCGCTTGCCCGAACTGGCTGAGCGGGAGGGGCACGGGCAGGCTCGTCCATTCATAACCGAACAAACATTCATCGCCGCTCTTGACAGCCCGTCGCCAAGTATGCATACTCCTCGCACTTGGGATGGGGCTACGAAATGAGCGCTCAACGCACCTCGCCTACTCCGCACCCGGCAAGCACACAGCCTGGATCTACACCTGAGCTCCTGGAACGGATTCGCATTCGAGCCTATGAACTGTTCGAGGAACGCGGAGGGGACCAAGGCCATGAGTTGGAGGATTGGCTGCAAGCCGAGGCCGAAGTGCTTCAGAAAACAGCCAAGACGACAGCTGCGTAGCTGCCTGTACACAGCTCACCCTTCTAGCTCTGTGTAAAGGCCGCAACGAGTAAGCCTGTTTTTCTTTCAAAACCAAGCGGAGTGCCTCCGGCGGGGCGGTCCGCAGAACCGTTGCATCCCGTGTCGCAGGAGAGGTCTATGGTGGCCAGCCCGATACCAATGGCATCCCCCATCAAGCAGACGGATCAGTTATGCATTAACACGATCCGCACCCTGGCGATGGATGCGGTACAGCAAGCGAATTCCGGTCACCCGGGAACACCCATGGGCATGGCTCCGGTCATGTACTGTCTGTGGCAGGAGTTTCTGCGCTTCGACCCCGAAGATCCAATTTGGCCGAATCGCGACCGCTTCGTTCTCTCCTTCGGCCACGCTTCCATGCTCCTCTATGCCATGCTCCACCTGTGCGGCGTCAAGGCGGTGGATTCCGACTACGAACGGCTGGGAGAGCCGTGTGTCACGCTGGAGGACATCAAGAAATTTCGTCAGTTAGACAGCAAGTGTCCGGGACATCCCGAGTATCGCTGGACTTCCGGCATCGAGACCACCACTGGACCGCTGGGGCAAGGAGTGGCGACCAGTGTCGGCATGGCGCTCGCGGAGCGCTGGATGGGGGAGCACTTCAACCGCCCGGGCTTTGAAATCTTCGATTACAACGTGTATGCCATGTGTGGCGACGGGTGCATGATGGAGGGGGTCAGCGGCGAGGCCGCCTCGCTTGCGGGTCACCTCCAGCTTTCGAATCTGTGCTGGATCTATGACAACAACAAGATCACGATCGAAGGCCATACAGAATGGGCGTTCAGCGAGGACGTAGCCACCCGTTTTCTGGCCTACGGTTGGAACGTCATCCGGGTGGGCGACGCGAACGACCAGGAGATGCTGGCCCGCGCTTTCCGAACGTTCCTGCGCACCGAAGACCGGCCGACGCTGATCATTGTGGACAGTCACATCGCCTACGGCGCTCCCAACAAGCAGGACACCAGCGCTGCCCACGGCGAACCGCTCGGAGAGGAAGAAATCCGTTTGACCAAGCGCAATTATGGATGGCCGGAAGATGCCCAGTTTTTTGTTCCCGAAGGGGTGAGAGAGCATTTCCGGGAGGGAATCGGGAAGCGCGGAAAACAGCTGCGCGAGCACTGGCAACAAACTTTTCATGCGTACGCGGATCAAAACCCGGAACTGGCAGCACAGGTTGTGCAGATGACGAGGCGGGAACTGCCCCAGGGTTGGGACCGGGATCTGCACGAATTTCCGGCGGATGCAAAAGGCGTTGCCGGGCGAGACGCCTCCGCCAAGGTCTTGAATGCAATCGCTCGCAACTTGCCTTGGCTGGTGGGCGGATCGGCCGATCTGGCGCCCTCCACCAAGACCCGCCTGACATTCGACGGTGCCGGTGACTTCAGCGCGAGGAACTACCAGGGCCGCAACCTGCACTTTGGCATCCGGGAGCATGCGATGGGGGCGATCCTCAACGGCATGGCGCTCTCCAAAATGCGACCGTTTGGATCTGGCTTCCTGATATTCAGCGACTACCTGCGTCCGGCCATCCGACTGGCGGCGCTCATGGAGATCCCGGTCGTCTACATCTTCACGCATGATTCGATTGGAGTCGGCGAGGACGGACCCACCCACCAGCCCATCGAACAACTGATCTCCCTGCGCTCCATACCCAACCTGATTACGCTACGGCCGGGCGATGCGAACGAAGTGATCGAGGCGTGGCGGGTCATCATGCAATTGCGCCACAACCCGGCGGTTCTGGTTCTTTCGCGTCAGGCCCTGCCGACGCTCGATCGCAACCGCTATGCTCCCGCTTCCGGCCTTGCCCAGGGCGGCTACATACTGGCTGACGCGGTTGGCGGAAAGCCGGACATCGTGTTTCTCGCTACCGGCAGCGAGGTTGGGCTGGCGATCGAAGTGTACGAGAAATTAACGGCGGAAGGCGTGCGGGTCCGGGTCGTCAGCATGCCGTCATGGGAACTTTTCGAAGCGCAACCGCGCCAATATCGAGATGCGGTGGTTCCGCCGGAGGTGACGGCTCGCATTTCGATTGAGCAGGGTTCTACCATGGGATGGGCGCTCTACCACGGCTCGGGTGGCCGTGCCATCGGAATGAAAACATTCGGGGCCTCCGCCCCGCTCAAGGAATTGCAGAAGAAGTTCGGCTTTACGCCCGACAGCCTGTTCGGGGCCGCGCGAGAACTCCTGTCCGCCAAGCACTGAGATATTCCCCGTTTTGGTGTTCGGTGCGCCCGTGGTCTGAGCAGCAGAAATCTGAACGAGCAGGGATTCGTGACGCCCATCGATCGCGACGAGCGGCGCGAGCGGAAATTGGAAACCGTCCAGATTGGAGCTACGCATGCAGCCCGCAATCGTTGTTGAACCGGGAAAGCCTACGCGTCATTCGAATCCACTGCGCGAACTGCAAAACTATGGCCAGTCGGTGTGGTTGGACTACATCCGGCGAAGTTTGCTGACCAGCGGGGAATTGCAGCACTTGCTCGCGGATGACGGGCTCCGCGGAGTTACCTCCAATCCCGCCATTTTCGAGAAGGCGATCGCCGGCAGCTCAGATTACACCGAATGGTTGCAGTCCCTGGCTGGCCAGACCGAACTCGATGCGAAAGCCCGCTATGAGCTGCTGGCGATCCGCGACATACAGGATACCGCTGATTTGTTGCGTCCTGTCTATCAAGCGACCAAGCGTCGCGATGGTTACGTGAGCCTGGAGGTTTCTCCCTATCTGGCGCGCGACACCAGGGGGACGCTCGAAGAAGCGGAGCGCTTGTGGAAGGCCGTGGGACGGGACAACGTGATGATCAAGGTGCCCGGCACCCCCGAGGGAATTCTCGCGTTCCGGCAACTCATCAGCGAGGGCATCAACGTGAACGTGACGCTGTTGTTCTCGCAAAGTGTGTATGAGCAGGTCGCGCAGGCCTACATTGCGGGATTGGAAGAATTCGGCCGCCGGGCTCTGGACCTGGGAAAAGTCGCAAGCGTAGCCAGCTTCTTCATTAGCCGCATCGATTCCGCGCTGGATTCCTTGGTCACCTCCCGTCTGGCCGGCTGCAAGGATTGGTCGGAGCAGGCGCTGCTGCGCAGCATTCTTGGGAAGATTGCAATTGCCAATGCGAAGCTCACCTACCAGGGCTACCAACGGATCTTCCGCGGTGAGCGCTGGGAGGAACTCGCCCAGCAGGGTGCCCAGGCCCAGCGTGTCCTGTGGGCCAGCACCGGCACCAAGAACCCGAATTACAGCGACGTGCTCTATGTCGAGGAGTTGATCGGCAGCGATACTGTCAACACCATGCCGCCCGCCACCCTCAGTGCCTTCCGCGACCACGGCAAAGCGCGGCGGAGTCTCACGGAAGATCTGGAAGCCGCCTACGACCACATGGACACCTTGAACAAGGTGGGTATTTCCATGGACGAGGTCACTGGGAACTTGCTCATCGAAGGGCTGCAACTGTTTTCGGAGGCCTTTGACAAGCTGCTCACGGCGGTTGAGAAATCGACCAAAGGGAAGGTGGCTCCCCAAGTGAGCCACCAGACCTATACACTGCCCGCCCATCTGGCTGCTTCTGTGAAAGCACACGTGAATGACTGGCGCGCCGAAGGCAAAGTGCGTCGCCTTTGGGAGCGCGACGCCTCGCTCTGGACCGATTCGGACGAAAGCAACTGGCTGGGCTGGCTGACGATCACCGACGATCAACTGGCGCATCCGCATGAGCTCACCGCGTTCGCAGAAGATGCGCGCAAGGGAGGCTTTTCCCATGCCTTGCTGCTCGGTATGGGCGGCTCCAGCCTCTGTCCCGAAGTTCTGAGGATGACTTTTGGCAAGATTGCCGGCGCTGCTGAACTTCACGTGCTCGACTCGACCGATCCGGCGCAGATCAAAGGACTAGAGGGGAAGCTTGATCTGGCCGACACGCTCTTCATCGTGTCCAGCAAATCGGGTAGCACTCTCGAGCCCAACATCTTCAAGCAATATTTCTTCGAGCGCGCGAAGCAGGTCGTCGGCGCAGAGAAGGCCGGATCACGCTTCATCGCCATTACCGATCCTGGTTCCAAGATGGAGCACGTCGCTCAGGGTGACAAGTTCCGGCACATTTTCCATGGCTTGCCCAGCATCGGAGGGCGTTACTCGGCGCTTTCCGATTTCGGCATGGTGCCGGCCGCGATCATGGGTCTCGACACTCAGAAATTCCTCGATCGCACCGAAGAAATGGCGCACGCGTGCAAGTCTTGTGTTCCCGTGGATGACAATCCGGGGGTGATGCTCGGCATCATTCTGGGTACGCTGGCCACCAACGGGCGCGACAAGATCACCATCATTGCCTCACCCGGCATTTCCGACCTGGGTGCCTGGCTGGAGCAGCTTATTGCCGAGTCCACCGGCAAGGAAGGGCACGGAATCATCCCGGTAGACCGCGAGCAGGTGGGGCGACCTGAGGTCTATGGTGGCGACCGCGCTTTTGCTTACCTGCGCTTGGAGTCTCGGCCGGATCGTACCCAAGACGAGAGCGTCCTTGCTCTCGAACAGGCTGGCCATCCCGTCGTGCGTATCGCGGTGGGAGACATTTATGACTTGGGCCAGGAGTTCTTGCGTTGGGAGATTGCGACAGCCGTGGCGGGCTCCATCATCGGGATTAACCCTTTCAATCAGCCTGATGTCGAGGCCAGCAAAATCGCCACTCGCAATTTGACGTCGGAATATGAACGCACCGGCTCGCTACCCGCGGAGAGTCCGATCTTCGAAGAGGGTGGCATTCAGCTGTTTACCGATGAGAAAAACGAGCTGGCGCTGGCCCAGGCGACGGGCCCCGACAAATCGCTCGTCGGCTACCTGCGCGCCCACCTGGATCGTTTGCAAGCGGGCGACTACTTTGCTTTGCTCGCTTACCTGCCCATGTTTGCCGAGCATGAGGAACTTCTCCAGCAAATGCGGCACGCCGTGCGCGACCGCAGGCAGGTCGCGACTTGTCTGGGGTTCGGACCGCGCTTCCTGCATTCCACCGGACAGGCCTACAAGGGCGGTCCGAATTCGGGCGTGTTCCTCCAAGTCACCTGTGAGGATGCCCAAGACCTGCCCGTGCCCGGGCAGAAATACACCTTCGGCATTGTCAAGGCGGCGCAGGCGCGAGGCGATTTCCAGGTGCTAGCCGAACGGAATCGCCGGGCCCTGCGTGTTCACCTGGGCGCCGATGTCAAAGCTGACCTGGCCAAACTTAACGCTGCTGTCAGGCGCGTGCTCGCCTAGTTTCGGGGGTACGCAATTCGAAAAGAGGTCGGATGCAACTGGGAATGATCGGTCTCGGGCGAATGGGGGCAAACATGGTGCGGCGTCTTATGCGCGGCGGGCACCAATGCGTGGTCTACGACCGAAGTCCGGAAGCCAGGGACGCGCTGGTGACCGAGGGGGCGGTGAACTCGGTATCGTTGAGCGACTTTGCTTCCCAGCTCACCCCGCCGCGGACGGCGTGGTTGATGGTTCCGGCCGCGTTCGTGGATCACACGCTGAGCGATCTCGCCCCGTACCTGGCCAGAAATGACGTCGTCATCGATGGCGGAAATTCCTACTACATCGACGACATACACCGCTTCGAGAGGCTGGCGGCAAAAGGAATCGATTACGTGGATGTGGGCACCAGCGGCGGCGTCTGGGGACTGGAGCGTGGCTACTGCATGATGATCGGTGGCCCGAGCTCGGTGGTGGAGCGCCTTGACCCCATACTGCGCACGCTGGCTCCCGGTCGCGGCTCCGCGCCGCCCACGCCCGGCCGGGAGCGCCCTGACAGCACCGCTGAAGACGGATACCTGCATTGCGGTCCAGCCGGGGCAGGTCATTTCGTGAAGATGGTCCATAACGGCATCGAGTACGGCCTGATGGCCGCCTATGCCGAAGGCCTGAACATCCTCAAGCATGCCAACGTGGGCAAGCAAGGCCAATCCAAAGACGCCGAGACCACGCCCCTGCGAAACCCGGAGTACTACCAGTATGAGTTCGACCTGGGCGACGTGGCCGAAGTGTGGCGTCGCGGCAGCGTGGTTGCTTCCTGGCTGCTGGATCTGACCGCGAGCGCCCTCGGCAAGAAAACTGATCTCTCCGATTTTTCGGGCAGGGTTTCAGATTCCGGGGAAGGCCGGTGGACGGTGACCGCTGCCATCGACGAAGGAGCGCCTGCGCCCGTGCTCAGCGCGGCTCTTTATCAGCGTTTCAGCTCGCGGGGAGAATCTGATTTCGCCGACAAGTTGCTCTCGGCTATGCGTTTTGCTTTCGGTGGACACATGGAGAAGAAAGCGACCCCGGAAGCAAACACGGTGGGAAAACACGGATGAGAAACGGAGCCAAGGTGTTGGTGATCGACGTCGGGGGCACGCACACAAAGTTGCTGGCGACCGGCCAGAAGGAGGCGCGCGAGTTCCTGTCCGGCCCCGCGATGACCGCCGAGATCATGGTTCGGGTGGCAAAAAAGACCGTGAGGGACTGGGATTACGATGTCGTCTCCATCGGCTACCCGGGTCCGGTAATTCACGGGCGTCCTTTGCGGGAACCGCACAATCTGGCGCCGGGCTGGGTGAACTTCGACTTCCAGCGAGCCTTTGGCCGGCCGGTAAAAATCGTCAACGATGCCGCCATGCAGGCGCTCGGCAGCTACCAGGGCGGGCGCATGCTTTTTCTGGGTCTGGGTACGGGTCTGGGTTCGGCCATGATTGTGGATGGCTTGCTCGAGCCAATGGAGTTGGCCCACTTGCCCTACAAGAACGGGAAGACCTACGAAGACTACGTCGGTATTCGTGGTTTGCAGCGGCTGGGCAAAAAGAAGTGGCAGCAACACGTGGGCAAGGTTGTGAAACAACTTCGCGATGCCTTGCTCGCGGAGGAAGTTGTCCTGGGTGGTGGCAACGTCCGGAAACTCGAACATCTGCCTCCCGGGACCCGCCTGGGCAATAACGCCAACGCATTCGCAGGAGGCTTTCGGATATGGAGGGCAGAGCCGCATGGGCGAGGCACAGTTGCTTCCTGAAGCGGATGTGAAGAGCCGGATCGTGAAGAGTCCAAGCTGGAAGCGCAAGGGAGATCCCTGCATCATGGTGATCTTCGGCGGCGCGGGAGATCTCAGCAAGCGGAAACTCATTCCGGCTCTCTGCAACCTGGCCGAGCAAGGTTTCTTGCCGCAGCCATTCGCGATCATGGCTGTGACCTACAGCGACCTGACCACCGAGACTTTCCGTCAGCAGATGACCGAGGACATCAAGACCTTCGCATTGCGTCCCGTTGACCCCGCGATCCGCCAACGACTGGTCGAGCACACGCACTATGTGCGCGGAGATTTTGCCGACCCTGACACCTACGAACAACTGAAGGCCAGGTTGGGCGAGGTCGCAAACCAGCAGAACCTGCCGGCGAACTATTTCTACTACCTGGCCGTGGCGCCACGCTTTTTCGGCGAGATCGTTCGCCGCCTGGGCGCTGCCGGACTGGCTCGGGAAGAAAATGGTTGCTGGCGGCGCGTGGTGATCGAAAAGCCGTTCGGTCGGGATCTGCACTCGGCACGTGCCTTGAACGCCGAAATCAAGCAGGTGCTCGATGAGCATCAGATTTATCGCATCGATCACTACCTCGGAAAAGAAACCGTACAGAACTTGCTGATGTTTCGCTTCGGGAACGGAATCTTCGAGCCCATCTGGAACCGTCGCTACATCGACCACGTCCAGATTACGGCTGCGGAAACCGTGGGAGTGGAGCAACGAGGCGGGTATTACGAGACGTCCGGCGCCCTGCGCGATATGGTTCCCAACCACCTGTTCCAGCTGGTTTCGCTCACTGCCATGGAGCCGCCGATTTCGTTTGACGCAAATGCTGTGCGCGACGAACAGGCAAAGATTCTGCACGCCATGCAGGCCCTTTCTCCCGAAGAGGTGCTGAGCAAGACCGTGCGCGGTCAGTACGACGCCGGCGTGCTTGCGGGAAAACAAGTACCGGCCTACCGGGCCGAGCCCAACGTAAGACCGGATTCCAGCACCGAAACGTTTGCGGCCCTGAAGCTTTTTATCGACAACTGGCGCTGGTCGGGCATTCCCTTTTATTTGCGCACCGGCAAGCATCTGGCCCGCAGGGTTACTGAGATTTCCATTCAGTTCCGCAGCGCTCCGTTCCAACTGTTCCGCAGCACTCCCGTGGAAACGTTGCGGGCAAACCGTCTGGTGATCACGATTCAGCCGGAAGAGAGCATCGCGCTCAGCTTTGGCGCAAAGGTGCCGGGTCCGATCATGCAGCAGGGCACGGTTGACATGTGCTTCAATTACGCGGATTACTTCGGGTCGGCACCCAGCACCGGCTACGAACGTCTGCTTTACGACTGCATGATCGGAGATGCAACCCTGTTCCAGAGAGCGGACATGGTCGAGGCTGGTTGGAGCGTCATCACTTCGGTGCTGGACGTATGGCAGGCCCTTCCGCCGCGTGACTTCCCCAACTACGCCGCCGGCACCTGGGGTCCCAAAGAAGCGCAGGAAATGCTGCCGGGCACGGGGCGAGAGGGGCGGGCGCAAGCCGCCTAGGCGGTGCGGGGGATCTTGTCGCAAGAGAGGCACATCATGGGCCACAATCTGGTTTTCCTGTTCGACGTGGACAATACGCTGCTCGACAACGATCGGGTTGCGGCTGACCTCAAGCAACATCTCGAAAAAGAAGTCGGGCATGAGCGGCAGCAGCGCTATTGGGAATTTTTTGAAGAGCTGCGCGCGGAACTGGGGTACGCGGATTATCTGGGCGCCCTCCAGCGCTACCGCAGTGAGTATCCGCGCGACCCGAATGTGCTGACGGTTTCGGAGTTTCTCGTGGAATACCCATTCGCCAACCGGCTCTTTCCCAATTCTCTCGACGTCATTGATTACGTGCGGCAGTTTGGCCGGCCGGTCATTCTGTCGGACGGCGACGTGGTATTTCAGCCCCGGAAAATCAGACGCTCCGCGCTGTTTGCCGCCGTCGAGGGTGAGGTGCTGATCTACGTGCACAAAGAGCTTGAATTCGACGACATCCTCGAGCGCTATCCTGCCGACCACTATGTCCTCATCGATGACAAGTTGCGCATCCTGACAGCTTTCAAGAAGGCCTGGGGCCGGCGAGTCACCACGGTGTTCCCGCGCCAGGGGCATTACGCCGCTGATCCCAAGGTCCTAGCCAGTTATCCGCCCGCCGATATCAGCATCCGCAGTATTGGGGAACTCGTCGAGTACGATTTGCACGCATTCCTGGGGGCCGCTGATGCCGCGGATGGTCGCGCGGCGCTCGCGTGAAAAGGCGCAAGCGCGTGGTTCCCGGTCGCGGGCGAGATGTTTTTGAATCGAAAACAGCTCCTCGGTCAACCTCGCAGTCTTCCGGCAAGCGTCAGTCCGCGTCCCGGGAAAAGTCCCGCCTGAATAAGACGTTCGAGGGCCCGGTTGCACCCTGGCGCAAATGGGGTCCCTATGTGAGTGAGCGTTCCTGGGGTGGGGTCCGCGAAGACTACAGTCCGTACGGAACGGCGTGGGATTTTCTGACGCACGACCTGGCGCGCAGCAAGGCCTACCGCTGGGGAGAGGATGGGATCGCTGGCATTTGTGATCGCTACCAGTTGCTGCTGTTTGCTCTGGCCTTCTGGAACGGTCGCGACCCCATCCTGAAAGAGAGAATGTTCGGGCTCTCGTCGCCGGAGGGAAATCACGGCGAAGATGTCAAGGAATACTGGTTCTATCTCGACAATACTCCTACGCACAGCTACATGCGGATGCTCTACAAGTATCCGCAACAGGAATTCCCCTACGCCCGATTGGTTGCCGAAAACGCGCAGCGTCGGGGCCCGGAGTTCGAGCTACTCGACACCGGGGTTTTTGATCAAGATCGCTATTTCGACATTTTTGTCGAGTACGCGAAGGCTGGCCCGGAAGACATCTGCATTCGCATCGAGGCCTTCAACCGTGGTCCGGAACCAGCAGGTCTTCACCTGCTGCCCCATCTTTGGTTCCGCAACACCTGGGCCTGGGTCAATCCGCCCGGATCAGAACCGAGCATTGCCCGCGCCGCGCCTGCCAAGAACCACCTAACCCTGGTCGCCGACGATGCCGCCGCCCCACCGATTCCCAACCTCCAGTTTCCATATTCTTTGGGCAAGTACTACCTCTCGGCTCCGGTCGGCGGCGAGATCCTTTTTACGGACAATGAAACCAACGCGTCCCGCGTATACGGATCCTGGGCCACGAATCGTAAGCCACACGTGAAGGACGCCTTTCACCGCTACGTGATCCGAGGAGAGCAATGCGTCAAAGACGAAAGCGGAACGAAGTCGTGCATTCATTACCGCTATGAGGTGGCGTCGGGTGACTCTGTGGTTCTGCGTTTGCGCCTGAGTTCCCGTCCCAAGCCGGATCCGCTGGCCGACGTGGACGACATCGTTCACCTTCGCCAGCAGGAGGCCGACGAGTTCTACCAAACCGTGCATCCTCCCGAGGCAACCCCTGAGGAGCGACTGATTCAACGGCAGGCCCTGGCCGGCATGCTCTGGAGCAAGCAGATTTACATGTTTGACGTGCAGAGCTGGCTGGAAGGCGACAACCCGCAGTGGCCGCCGCCCGAAGCGCGCAAGCGCGGCCGCAATACGCACTGGCGCCACTTGAACTCCATGCGCATTCTTTCCATGCCCGACAAATGGGAGTTCCCGTGGTTTGCCTCCTGGGACTTGGCCTTCCAGTGCGTGACCCTGGCCTTGGTTGATCCGCACTTCGCCAAGCACAACTTGTGGCTGCTCCTGTTCGAGCAGTTCCAGCATCCCAACGGACAAATCCCCGCCTACGAGTGGGAATTCTCCGACATGAACCCGCCGGTGCAGGCTTGGGCGTGCTGGCGTGTTTACCAGATCGAAAAGCGCGACTCCGGGAAAGCCGACCTCGCTTTTCTGGAAAAATGCCTTCACAAGCTGCTGATTAACTTTGCATGGTGGGTGAACCGTGTGGATAGCCAGGGCAACAACGTGTTCGAAGGCGGATTCCTTGGGCTGGATAACATTACCGTGATTGACCGGGGGCAGAGCTTTGACGGCAACGCGGTCCTGGAACAATCCGACGGCACCGGCTGGATGGGGTTCTTCTGTCTTAACCTGATGCGGATCGCTCTCGAATTGGGCCAGCAGAACCCGGTTTACGACGTCCTGGCCACCAAGTTCTTCGAGCATTTTGTCTACATTGGAGCGGCCATGAAAAAAATGGGTGGCCGCAACTACCAGCTGTGGGACGAGAACGACGGCTTCTTCTACGACGTCCTGCGCTATCCGAGCGGAGACTTCCACAAGCTCCGCCTGCGCTCACTGGTGGGATTGATTCCGCTCTTTGCCGTTGAGGTCCTGGAAAAGCGAGATCTGGAAGCGCACCCGGATTTTCTGGCGAACGTGGAGTGGTTCATCCGGAACCGTCCCGATCTGGTCGGCAACGCCTGTTACTCCATCGGTTGTGACGACCAGTGTGCGCGCTACGTGCTCTCCATCGCCGATCCCGACCAGTTTCACAGGATCGCGGCGCGGCTTTGGGATCCGGCCGAGTTTCTCTCCGACCACGGCATTCGAAGTTTATCGAAATACCACCAGGCGCATCCGTTTTACTTTGGCCAAAATCGACTCGGTTACGAGCCCGGCGAGTCCGAAGCGCAACTGAAAGGGGGGAACTCGAATTGGCGAGGTCCGGTTTGGTTCCCCACTTCCTACCTTCTGATTCATTCCTTGCTGCGCTTCGCGGATGCGCTGGGCCCTGACTTTGCCGTGAAACCTTCCGGTGGGGGGCAAGCGGTCACGGTCCGCACGATGGCGAAAGAAATTGCAGAGCGCATGATCAGAATTTTTACGCGCGATGAGCATGGCCGGCGAGCTTGTTTCGGCGACAGCCATAAATTTCAAACCGACCGCCACTGGCGCGACTACCTTCTGTTCAACGAGTACTATCACGGGGACAGCGGCAAGGGCCTGGGCGCCAGCCATCAAACGGGATGGACAGGACTGGTCGCCAGTCTGATCGACGAGTGGCGGCGATGATGGCTGCCTGCGGCTCTGGCAACATTCCATTCCAGTAAATTTTGTCAGCAGCGTGGACGATCCTTCCGCTTGTCGTCCCTGCAGCAGCCGCAAGCTGCGCCGCCTTCCGCCCGAAAACCCAAGCGGGCCGCAGGAAGCGACCGCCGCAGACTTTCTGCTTGACTTCGAAATCGAGCCGCGCATAATGTGCGCGTCGTCTCCATTGTCCCCTCCAGTCTTTCGTAGCGTGGTGCCGTGAGACGACAGGGCCCGGCGAAAGCGATTCGTTCCTGAATCTTTTGACAAGCGCAACTGACATTGAGGAGGCGATCATGCGCAAGGCCTTAGTCATGCTGGCAGTATTGACGTCCATTGGAGTCTTGATGGCGGAACTGGGGTCCAATATCCCGACCGACAGTCAGTTGGTCGCGCAACGAGCACTGGAGGGCGGAACGTCGGGCTCCGGAATTTTCGACATCGCAGTTCCTCCGCCCGGAACCGTGCTGCGTCCGGTGCAGCGTGTGACGCGCGACCAATATGGCATCGTCGGCCCGTTTCCGCTGACGGCGAACGACCTCGACGCTTTAGTCTACCCAGATGCCACTCCGGCGGAGCGCGAGGCGATGCTTGAGGGCATGACCTTCTTCACCACACCGCACATCGCAGGCGAAGGCCTGGGCCCGTTGAACAATCAGCCGTTCTGCCTCGGTTGTCACGAGAGTACGACGGAGACCATCTCCAGTCGCGGGGTGGTGAACCCGGCCACATGTGTTCCGGGATCGACCTGCATCTCGAACGTCTCGCGTGCCGCGCGGTCGACTCCCACGAATTTCGAATTCACTTCCTTCGATCCGGCGACCGGGGGCGGCCGCCCCGCTGACAATCTGGACGCGGTAAACAATACCGGAAGGACAGCGGCGTTTACCATCTTCGGGGACTTTGACCCCCTGGTCAACGATGCGCTTGGCAACCCCGGCTTCTTCGATCCTCTGGACGGTGCCGCGACCAACATCGTGACCCAATTGAAATCCCAACCCTTCGGAGGCTTCGTCCAGCACACGCGGCCGGCGATTGCGGCCTGCGTGCCCAAACCGATAACGCCGGTGCAGTTTGACGTGAACCTGCAGGGAACGCCAGATCCGACCACCGGATTGCATCCCAGTGGTTTCCGTCGAACTGTGGGCGAGCGAGCCGGGCCACCCTATATCGGTCGCGGGTTGATGGAAGCGATTCCGACAGCCGACATCCTGGCAAACGCCGATCCCAACGATACGCAGGGTCACAACTCCTCGCTGGGCGATTTCGCGGCTGCTCTGGGTTGCAGCGGCGATTGCGTCGCCGGCCGCGCCAACATGGTTCCCCGCAATTTGACCCTCCACAAAGATTCCAATGGAAACCTCACCGCGGTGACCGGCTTCGTGGGGGGTGTGGGACGTTTCGGGTTGCGAGCGAATGGAGTCGAGATGCTGCAGTTCATCATCGGCGGCCTGCAGGGGGAACTATCGCTGACCAGCCTCATCAACGGGGCCGAGAGTAACTTCCCAACGCTGTTTCCCGGCACCGGACCCGTCCCCGAACCGGCGGCATGCCTGAGCGCGGCCTCTGCTTCACCCGAAGTGCATCTGTCGACGCCCTTCAGCGAACGACATTTTCTGCGAAACACTGCCCCGCCGGAGTTTGGTGAGGCGTTGCTGGACTTGCTCCAGTCGCGCGATCCGGCGAAGGGCCGGCCTAGGCAGACTGAAACCGGCAAGGTGCAGCGGGGCGCGCAGCTGTTCGGAATCGATTTGGTCGCGTTTGCCAACCGTATGGTCCCGGGGCGCATGGCGGCCGGGGGAGATGGAAGTGACCTGCACGCCATCAACCAGGCAGATCGCAAGTTGAATTGTGTCGGCTGCCATACTCCGATTCAGAGGACAGGGCAATCCCCGGCCGAGGTGGGAGCCGAGCATCTCAGCTTCGTGTGGGCCCCGATTTTCTCGGATCTGTTGCTTCACAAAATGCCCACGATCGACGCTGAGCGATTTGCAGCCCTGCCGCGCGACCCGCTGGTTATTCCCCGCGTGTCGCAAAGCGGGAAGGACCAGAAAGAAGACAACGCCAGGATTTTTGACACGTTTGATCTCCCCCGCAGTCTGGCCGACGATGCGTTCACCAACCAAAAAGCCGTGGCTGAGGGCAGGGAATTCCGCACGGCTCCTCTGATGGGCCTCGGAAGGATGGGCGCTCCGTTCCTGCACGATGCGCGCGTTTACTTGAGTCAGCTAACCGCCGATAGCGCTCCGGCCGGCACCGTGACCAGCAACCGCAGGGTGACGAACGCCCCGCTGGTGGTGCGCACTCTTGACGATGCCATCCGTGCCGCCATCGAGCTACACGACCTGCCCGCTCCGGACGATGAAAAAACCTCCAACGCGGCAGGTGGCGGCTGTCCGGTTCCTCCGGGGAACAGTGCGAGCAACGTTTCCTATGGCGTATCACCCCAGGATGCCATCTGTCCACCCTATGCCACCGAGGTGTCCAAGACCAATCGCAGTGACGCGCGCGAGGTCATCCGTCGGTTCCGCGCGTTGAGTCCGGAGGATCAGCGAGCCTTGATCGAGTTTCTCAAGCAGCTGTGAGAGCCACAAAGCGCTAACCGTCGGTCATACAAGTGGCCTTAGGCACCGGGGTTGGTGGGCGCTCGCTAGAGCCGCGCTTCGACGCAGCCCGGGTTGTTCCCTTCAGCAGCGATGACGCTCGGGAGAATGGGCGAAGCTCACGGTGGGTGCCCGCCTCCAAAATGCAGGATGGCGGGAGTCGGGCGCTGGCCTTGATTCCCTTTGTCCCTGGTTCCGCCCAGAACCCAAGCCAGACGCGGGGAGCAATGGATTTTATGCTTGACTTCTAGGGCGGCGTGCGCATAATGCTTACGTCGTCTCTTCTCCTTCCCTGCGGTTCCCGAGACGACCAGGCCCGTCCGCGAAAACAAACGACCAATAATTTTTTGACTTGCGCTGAAGGCTTCCCCGCTTGGCAGCTGGAGCAAGCCCGTGTCTCACGTGCGCTTACACCGTTGTCGCTTTGGGGCGCGAGTTAGTCGTTTAGAGAGCATTGCGGTGATGACTCGGCTCACGATGTCTTCTCGCGCAGTTTCAGCTTCAGCGACGCCTGCGGGAATGCGCGCGCGCGAACTTGCTCCGCTCTTTCAGGCCACAACAATTGCGATTTTCTATCCGAACGGATACTCGGGCCTAACGCAACGGTTAGCGTCGACGGCCAGCAATCATTCCGATCAGTGTCACGATCCTATGTATCGCAGCACTATTCATGAGCGCGACATTTGGCCCACGGGCTGCAAGCACGGTAAGAACCGGCCGTCGTGGGACAACCGCAGTACCCGGTGACTAACGGAGGAAGCGTTATGCAGAGAGCATCGCACCGAACAACCACAGCGTCACAGGTTGGCCGTAGATCCCGACTATCGAAGGCCGTGGTGTGCACAACTTGCCTGACCCTACTCATCATTGCTGCAGCCGCTGTTATCGGCAGGGCATCTCAACCCGCCCGTAAACAAGTGCAAATCCGCAGCAGGTTGCACCGAAAGAACGCGTTCTTCAACGCGGGCTTGGCGTCAGCGCCCGCCGTGGGACAGGTGACGGTTGACCAGGTCGTGTCTTTGAGGGAAGTTCCGGTGCCGGAACCGATGGCCATTGTCTGGGACCCGGTCGCGCAGGGGCCCATTCCTGGGCCTGGAACCGATTTAAATTTTCAGCCTTTGAGCGGCGAGATCGTGAAGGACCAGACCGCCCTCATCCGACTGGGCAAGGCGCTGTTCTGGGATATGCAGGTGGGCAGCGATGGCATCGTGTCCTGCGCTACCTGCCACTTCAGCGCCGGCGCGGATATTCGGGAAAAAAACCAGATTTCGCCTAACCTGAGTGACGCAAATTTCAAACACAACGCCGGCGGTCCCCCGGCGTCCGGATCCGGGCTGGGGGGAGACGCCTTGTTCGGCAACTCCACCGTCCCCTTTACCGCCAACGATCCGAATTCTGCGATCCCGATGGAGCCGCCCGATCCCAACTTTAACCGGCCAGGGCACCCGACCTTTGCTCCCAACTACAGGGTAACGGCCAACGATTTCCCGCTGAACGACTGGTTCAGTCCGACCGAGCTGACTCCCCGGGGACCGGGCGTCAGTCTTTTCGAAGAAATGACCAACGTTTCCCGGGACACAAACGACATTGTCGCTTCCCAAGGGGTGCGCTTTGCCAAGTTCACCGGCATCAACCCCGGCAAAGCCGTGGATAGCGGCACGGCTCTGTCCGACCTTTTCAACACGACGGGGATCTCCGGCAAGCTCGATGCGGCGACCAGAGTCCGCCGCGCGATGCCCAGAAATTCCCCGACGATGATCAACGCGGTTTTCAACTTCGACAACTTGTGGGAGGGTAGGGCTAGCTTCATCTTTAACGGCGTCAATGCCGCGGGCTTCCGCGACCTGAAGAGCAAGCTCCAGAAAAATGTTGGCGGCGTGCTGACCCCGGTCTTCATTCGTATCACCAACTCGAGCTTGGCTTCGGTGGCCGTTGGTCCCCCAACCAGCAACATCGCGATGTCCTTTAACGGACGCACCATGCCCGACGTCGGCAAGAAGATGGTGAACCTGCGGCCTCTGGGCAAACAATTCGTGCATCCCCAGGACAGCGTGTTAGGCCCCTTGTCCCGCGCCACGGGCGCGAAGACAGGCGGACGGGGGCTGAACGTTCGCTCCTATTGCGAGATGATCCAGGCCGCGTTTCAAGACCAATGGTGGAACCATCCCGACCCCCTGCTGCTGGCTGCTCCGATCAAGGCGGCCCGGCTGGCCTCCGCTACCGACGTCGACGATTCCCACTCCAGTTCTGAGGTTTTGCCGGAAGTAATCGCGTCCAAGGCTCCGGTGCAGGCCATGAAGATCACAGCCAGTGAGGACGAGGATGAGGATGAAGCCCAAAGGAGCGCCGGTAGCGGGGCAGGAGCAAAAGGGCCCTGCCTCGGCAGAACTCCCTTGGCCACTGGTTACACTCAGATGCAGATGAACTTCTCGCTCTTTTTTGGCTTAGCAGTGCAAGCCTACGAGGCGATTCTGGTTTCCGATGACACCGCCTTTGACCGGTTCAACGGCGCACCTAATCCGGTGAGACAAGCCGACGGGTCGCCCTGCCCGGCCGCTGGTTGTCCCCCCATACCTGCAGACCCCACTGCCCTGACCGCGCGCCAGAGTGTGGGCCTCACGGTCTTCCTCGACGATAACGCGAATCTCGGCACACACTGCGCCGATTGTCACATTCTGCCCGTCACGACCGGACATACGGTCTTGGATTACCAACCGGATGGCCAGGGTGTGCCTTCTCTGGCGATGGGGGAGGCCATCGAATTCATGCTCATGGGTGACAACCTGGAGACGGCTAACTACGACCACGGCATGTACAACATCGGCCTTCGGCGCAGCGGTTGTGGGGAAATCCCCTGCGGCGCGGAAGACAAGGGTCGGGCAGCTACCGCCCCCGGTACCCCCCCCTTCCAAAATCCGTTGCTCGTCACGACAGCGACGATCTCCTCGATTTCCCGGACGGCAAACCTGGTCACGGTAAACACCGCAACCGCTACTCCTTTTGGTCCGGGGCTGTTCGTCACCATTGCCGGAGTTACCGATCCAAGCTTCAACGGTACATTTGCAGTCGGGATCAAGTCGTCACCGACTCAGTTCACTTACGGCCAGCCTGCTCCTGCGCAACCGGATGCTTCCTCGTCCGGGGGAACGGCTGCTGCAGGAAAACCCTTCCCGGATTCCCTGGTGGAACTGACGGCTTTGCGCGACGATACGGTTACCTGCGCGGCCGCAACGATCCCCCATGTGGGATGCTTACCGCCGGATGTCGCCAGGTTTATCCCGGACGTTCCGATCTTGCCGCGACGGGTTACCAACGGAGCCTTCAAGGCGCCCAATCTGCGAAATATCAAGTACAGCGGTCCGTACTTCCACGTGGGAGACTCGGCCACGCTGCGGCAAGTCGTGGAGTTCTACGTCCGCGGGGGCAATTTCCCCAACACCAACTTGCACGATAAGACGGTGGACGTCGACGGTATTCCGCCCCTGATGTTCCCCGAGTTCGACCCGGTGGCTGAGCAATATATCGAAGCCCTGGTCGATTTCATGGCCGAAGGCCTCACCGACAGGCGGGTCGCCTTTGAACAGGGACCGTTCGATCATCCCCAGTTGTTTGTTCCCAACGGATCGCCGCAGCCTCGTCCCGACCACGATGTGTTCATCATGATCCCAGCCGTGGGCACGGGAGGCCGAGCGACGGAACTGCCCACGTTCTTGAACCTCGATCCACAGTTTTCAGGGCCTCCATAGTCGGTGGGGACGGGTCGCGAACTTAGGAGAGATTCAGAGTCCATCAACGGGCTTCGCGCACACAAAGGAGAGAAGATAATGGACCCGAGATTGAAGCAGACTATCGTTGCAGTTCTTGCTGCGGGCTTACTCTGGGCAACCGGTGCCAACGCTCAATTGACGGTGCTCAACGCCAACGTGCCGGCGGGGTTCGGCCAAGCCGGCTACATCCAGGCGGCCACCGTGAATACGCTCGGAGACGTGAATAGCGGGGGCACGCTGACCGTCAACGGCATCAAAATGATCGTCCCCGCCAACAGCGTGGTCCAGTTTCCGGCGAACACCCTTCACTGGGAGGAGCTCTTTGATTCCACGGTGTACGCTCCCGTCTATGACACCGCCGGCGGTGTGCCCACCGAGCCAAACCTGACGATCCCCGCCGGCGCGTCGGGCTTAGCGCTCCTAGACAATCCAGCACAAACGCATGGAGCAAGTCCCTACCTCCCGTTTAATGCGATCGTACTGGGCAACATCGACCTTCAAAATAAGAGGGGCTTTGGCGTCGGCGCGTACATCGTGGGACTGATCCTTCCCATTGGTCAGGACTTGGGAAACGGCGGAGCGGGTTTCATCACCTGCATCGATTATAAGAAGGGTCGATTTGAGGTGGGTGGAACACTGGCCACCAACGCCACGGGCGCCTGCGGGGCCGTCCCCACTGGCACGCTGATTGAGATCAATGACCCGCTCGGACGTTACGGCTGGGCGCACAGCCCCGACCCGCGCTGGTCCGTGGATGCGGACAATCCGACCGTCGCTGCCGGGAACGGCTATCCCATGTGCCTGCCCCGGTTTGCGCCGCCGAAGATTGATCCGGACTGCCCACTCACAAACCGTCCCCTGAACCCACCCCTTGGGGCTCCGAATCACGATCCCTTTCTGCCGGCGGGTGCGCCGCTGATGAACTTCCCTATGCCGGCTAGTTCGGCCCCCGGCGCTACTACACCAGACCCGTGGAAGGAGGCACCCCTCATGGTGGGCGATTATGTGGGCTACGCGGGCACGATGTACCTGATCCAACCGAATGCGATCCTCAGCGCCACGATCCCTCTCAATCAGCAACTGTATGTTTCCGCCAACACGGTGGGTCCGGATAAGGTGTCCATCGCCACCGCACCATGTTCGGGCAGTTCGCCATGCACTGGGACGGCTGGCCCGGCCTATATGCAACTGGCCAGAATGGTCATCGGCACTGGCGGGGTCTCCGAAACCGTGCTTCCCAATGCCGCGCTCGGGATCGTGGGTGGAACCCTCGTCCTCCCCGAGCCCAGAAGGAACATCGTGATCGTTGGATTCGTCACCGACTCCACTCAGCTCGTGGACATCTTCGCAGTGGATATCGTGAACGGCCAGGAGAGACCCCGGCTATTGGGCACCGTTCTTCCCGAACCCGGTTTTCCGGGCGGGAAGGGCAACAAGGGCCGCTTCCGGTTCGAGATAGGCAAAGGAAACTTCTTGCCGGCCACCCGGGTGTATATGGCCCAGAGCCGCCACGGCACCGTCCAGGTGCCCAACCAGACCCAAGCCATCAACCCACCCCAGGGGGGGCTCCTTTCTGGTCAGTACCACGCGCCCATGTTCACTTTCCAGTTCCCGGATGCCCCCCCGGGCTTCCCGATCATCCCGCAGAATTTCGATACCATGCCGTTCCTGGTGAACGGCGAGGGAGGGAGTCCGAGTAACGGGCCGCTTGTTCCTTTCCCCCCGACCTGTCCATTCGTAGGCTTGGTGCCCACTTGTCAGCCCTAGCGTAACGGTCTGGCCTTCTCGTGCACTATGGTCACGTGCACGAGAAGCAGCAGTTGAGACGGAACCAATGACAGCGGGTCTTAGGTGCCACGCCGTGAGTGGTACCTAATACCCCCTTTGAAATCCCGAGGGTGATTCTGCAGGCGAACTCTCATCGAGAGCCTCCGACCGCACAGTCAACGAGCGTTTCGCATCGCTCAGGAGGAATGTATGCTCGACCGGCGTGCTTTGATCAAGTTGGGTTTGTACGGAGGATCCGGGGCGCTTCTGCACCTTACGCGTCTGAATTCTGGCGCCTTTGCGTGGGCGCTGGATGAAGACGACCGTAGTGAGGACGAAAAGGAGCACCACCACAAACACCACAAGCACCACAGGCACGGTCCCCCGCCCCCGCCGGCATTCATGCTCGGACTGCCCCTTCCGCCCGTCAAGCAAAAGGTGAATCCCAGCACGTTGCCGGGCGTGCCTCTCTTCAATGATGGCATCCCGACCAGCTACTACGAAATCCACGAGCGTCAGGCAGCGGTGCCCGTTCTTCCTGGCATGCCCTCGACCGTTGTCTGGGGATTCGATGGAATTTGGCCGGGACCCATGCTCGAAGCCAACATCGGCGAGAGAGTCGTGCTTCGAATGCACAACGACCTGGGAGGCACGAACAACTCGATCATTCACCACCACGGTGCTCACGTTGCTTCTGAATCCGATGGCAGCGCGCTCTGGTCGCAGCAGATATACCCCGGGACGTTCAAGGATTTCGTTTATCCCAACGATGACGACATCGCCGCTACCCATTGGTACCATGACCACGACATCAACTTCACCGGACACAACGTGTTCATGGGACTTGAGGGTTTTTTGCTGTTGCACGATCCGGCGGAGCTCGGCCTGAATCTGCCCGGCCATCCGACCAATGATCCGCCGCCGCCGGGAGAGTTGCCGTTCGACCTCCCGTTAGTCATTCAGGATCGTGCGTTCGACGCGAATGCCCAGTTGGTCTACAACCCGTTTTCCTCGCGAGGTTTTCTCGGCGACATGTTCGCCGTCAACGGCGCCATTCAGCCCATGGTGCGAGTGGCCAATCGCAAATATCGCCTTCGGATTCTCAATGGTTCAAATGCGCGGGTGTATCACCTGACGCTGCGCACCGACCAGGGAGCTACCATACCCTTTAACATTGTTGGCACCGACGGGGGGCTTTACTCGACTGCCGTGCAGACAGAGGGCTTCACCATATCGCCATCGGAGCGGGTGGAAGTGGTCGTCGACTTTTCCAGCCTTACGCCCGGACCAACGACGAAAGTGTTCCTCAACAACTGCCTGATGCAGACCGACGGACGCAAGCCCGCGGGACTGGTTGCGGACTGCACCAATGTTCCAAGAACTCCCGGAGCTGACGGTGTAGGTGCCCTGATGTCGTTCGATATCCTGTTCTCCACCCCCGATCACAGCAGCTTCACTCCTGACCAGACGTTACGCACAGACCTTCCGGTCTATAACCCGGCAGAAGCGATGCCCTCGGTTCCTGGGACCCAGCCCGGAGCTACCCGCGATTGGAGGTTCGAGCGCGGAAAAGGCGGCGAGTGGCTGGTCAACTGTTTTAACGGGGCCGGGGCGCAGGCCTTCGATCCCGGTCCAACACCACCCACGCCCGAAAATCCTCGTGTCGATGCCGCCGTGAAAGTGGGCACCACGGAAATCTGGCGGTTAATCAACGGAAGCGGAGGCTGGTTCCATCCTGTCCACATCCACCGCAACCAGTTCCGCATCCTCGACCGCATCGACAGCGGCAGTGGCAAATCTCTTGGTCTGCTTCCGACGCAACTGGGCCTGAAAGATGTCTTCGTGGTGGAACAAAACGTGACGATTCGCTTGATTACGAAGTTCACGAACGGTCTCCATGCGACGCAAACGGGCAAGTACGTGATGCACTGCCACAACGTGGAACATGAAGACATGGCCATGATGATCGTTTGGGAGTGCAACCCGTAAAAACCCGCTTCGCAATCGAGGCAACTATGTGCAAATTCGCGAAAGTGACGCTAACGGTCGTTCTGGCCGCGGCCACGGCGGGACGGGCGGCGGCCGCAGGGGGCGGGGATAAGCCTCCCAGTCCGCAGGCTGATTTTCAGGCCTACACCGCGCGGGCCCTGAGGGAACACTTCCCGAACGTAGTTCTTATCAATCAGGACAAGAAGAAAGTTCACTTCTACGATGACTTGATCAAGGGCAAGCTGGTGGTGATCCAGTTCATGTTCGCCAACTGCGAGCGCTTTTGCCCGATGGTCACGCCTAATCTGGTGAAGGTGCAGGAAGAATTGCGGAAGCGGGCGCCCGGAGAGGTGAGCCTGGTCTCGATCACGGTCGATCCGGACCATGACACGCCCGAAGTCTTGAAGGCTTATGCAGAAAAGTTTCACATCCAGGAGGGATGGCAGTTCCTGACCGGGCGCAAGTCGGACATCGATCGGCTTCGCCGCGAACTGGGCCTCTATTACCCCGAAGACAAGCAGTTCGAACACATGAATATGATCACGATCGGAAAAGAGCCCACCGGTCAGTGGCTGTCCATGCGGGCCCTGAATAAACCCGACGTCATCGCCTACACCGTGCTTCTGCTCACTCACCGTCAGACGCGCGCCGTGGTGAAGCCGGACTCCCATTCCCATCCCGCCCTAGTGGCGGGCAAGTAAAGCTGCAGGTGCCACGTCGTAGGGTTGGATAAGACCCACGTTGAGCGACCGAATTTGATGGCAGCACCCGCTCGACTCACTTGTCAATACGCCCCGGTTCAGTCAAAAACCTGGCTATGCCCTGAGCTCATTTCGACGCTAGCGGCCAGGCTCGCCTTCGGCGCAGTTCCGCTTCCCAGGCTGTGTGCCAAACAACGAGAACGCATGCCGGCGCATGACATTGACGCAATTCAGTTCCCGGCGTACTTTACCCTAATCGGACCGTCCCTTGTATAGCAACGCGGTCTTCGCCTTCCCAGCACAAAAAGCTTGCTTCTTTCGGCAATCGCTGGCAACGGTGCGCGTCCCATGAACATTCGCCGCAGGCTGGTCACCGCCCTTCTCCTGCTCATCGGCATCACCGCGCTTAGCGTGCTCGGATACCGACTGCTGGGCGGCCGATCGATCGGCTTCCTGCAAGCGCTTTACATGGCGGTTATCACGCTGGCTGGAGTGGGATACAGCGAAGTCGTTGACACCAGCCAAAATCCCGGCCTGCGGGTGTTCAACATGCTGGTCGTCTTCTGCGGCGTGACCATTTCGGTTTACGTGTTCTCCGTAGTCACCGCGTTTCTGGTGGAGGGCGAAATTACCAACTTCTTCGGGATACGAAAAATGGAAAAACGCATCGGAGAACTGACCAATCACTATATCGTTTGCGGGCTGGGGGATACCGGTCGTTACGTGGTCGATGAGCTACTGAAGACCCGTTCTCCCTTTGTGGTCATTGAGCACTCCGAGGACGCAATCAAGCGCTTCCGGGAGCACGCCCCGGCAGCCTACAAGGAGACCCTGTACGTGCTCGCCGATGCCACCGATGAGGAGGCGCTGTTGAGCGCGGGGGTTGAGCGCGCGCGTGGAGTGATCGCCGCCCTCGGCGCTGATAAGGACAACCTTATTGTTACGGTTCTGGTGAAGCAGAAGAACGCCCAGATTCGCATTGTCGCTCGTTGCACCGATTTGAAATTCGCCGACAAGTTGAAGCGCGCGGGAGCGGATTCTACGGTTTCGCCCAATCGCATTGGCGGCCTGCGGCTGGCCAGCGAAATTCTGCGGCCCCACGCCGTCAGTTTCCTGGACCTGATGCTGAAAGAACACTCCCAAACGCTGCGCATTGAGGAGGTCCAGGTGGCTACACCCTCGTGGGTGGGCAAACAGCTTCACCAACTGCAACTCAAGCAGCGGTACAATCTCTTGTTGCTGGCAGTGAAAGATCAGGGGTCCACTTTCCTCGCGAATCCGCCCGAGGACTTTGCCCTCAAGCAGGGCACGGTGCTCATCGTGATGGGAGAAACGGACAGCATTCGCCGCGCGAGCGCCGATGCCGGCCAAGCGTTGCAAGTTGCAACCAGCTAGAGGTCTTGCAGTAGAGAACTTGCTGTGGACGAGTCAAGATGTTACCTCCTGATCGAGTTCGTCGAAGCAGCGCCGAACGGCAGGGTTGTGCGAAGGCCGCGGGCTGTCCCCTGCTCTGGACGATTGATTTTTGAAGTTGGTGATCGACTCCACCAGCCTTCGTAGAGGGCTTTCCCCGTGAGGCTCCTATGCGCCGCACCCTTCCGTTTCTGGTTCTGATGCTGGCTGTCTCCCTTTCTGTTTTGGCTCAACCTTCCGGGGGAGGGTCGTCAGGCTCGGGATCATCCGGAGGCTCCTCTTCGGGAGGTGGGGGCGGAGGCTCGCACTCGTCGGCCAGTTCGGGGGTGGAGGCGGAGGTGGAAGCTCACACTCCTCGAGCAGTTCCGCTTCAGCGGAGAGCCAGAGCAGCAGTGCTTCGGGCGGCAAGGCTGGCGGATTATCAACCGGCTCGCCCTCCTACTCCGGAGGCACGCGCGCTGGAAACACCCACGGCGGCTCACGGGTCCCGCCGGCCGGGACGGCGCACGAGGGCAAACAGGCGTCCAAGCCTCCGGTGCGTGTTCCGGGCCAGCCGCCTGAAAAGAATCCCAAGCAAGGCCGCAGGTTGTTCGCATTCCTCTCCCCTCATGCGGTAACCAAGCCGCCATGCCGCGGCAAGAACTGCGCAGCATCTTGCCCGGCGGGTCAGGTTGCGACCAAGTCCGGAAGTTGCATGGCTGCTCCTGGCGGTGCGTTCAGCAACTGCACTACCTACGATCCGCCCGGGAGTTGCCTCGGATCTTCGACGTTTTACAGGTGCTCCGCTCCCTCGGCCGCCATCATCGCCGAACAGCAGCGTGAGGTCGACAGGCTCCTGCTGGCCCGTGAATCCACCTGTTCGCAGAGTCCCATGAGCCAGGCCTGCGCCGACCTGACTCAGTGGTATGGCGCTGCCAGGGAGCGACTGGAGCAACTGAGAGCGCAAGCGCGCCGCTGTCTCTAGGGACGAATCTCGATGGCTGTGCCGTCGGGTACGGCGTGCCAGATTTGATCCATTTCTTGGTTTGTGACCGCGATGCATCCGTCGGTCCAGTCCCGTGCCCGATGTCGGCTCCCAATCCAACCATAGCCATTCGGTAAACCGTGCAGCATGACATCGCCGCCGGGCGCTACTCCAAGTCTGCGTGCGCGAGCGCGGTCCCGGGCATTCGGGTACGAGATGTGAATCGAGTGGTAGAACTGGCTGTGGGCGTTGCGGTGGTCCAGCGTGTACTCGCCTTCCGGAGTCTTGTGATCTCCCCGGCGCGTCTTGGGCCCGGACGGGTCTCCGCCCAGAGCCACCTTGTATTCCTTGAGAACCTTGCCGTGGTCGAGCAGAGCCAACTTGTGCTCGTGCTTGATCACCAGCACCCGGTCAACGCGCGCGTTCGGGGAGAGTCGGTCGTCGGCGCAGGTGACGCAGCCAAGAATCAGGATCACAGGCAGCCAGCGCGTACTCTTTGCCTTTTGCCACATTGGTTTCCGAGACCAGAACAATCGTAACAACCAGCCCAGGACCAACCAAGCACCCGGGAGTGCTAGGCTAATTGCTGTCATGTATGTCCAGGGTTGCCGGTCTCGATGCCGTGGTGCGCTCGTTTACGGGTTGATGTGTCTTTGGCTTGCTTCGGCGTTTGCGGGCGAGACCTCGACCAGTCCGCCGAGGACAACATCCGCGGTCTGGTCCGTCCACGCGACGCCGGCCCGTCTGGTCAACGGCGCTCCGGTATTTTTTCAAGTGACGGCGCCGGCCGCGCTCCAGTCGCTCACCTCCACCTGGCTTGGACACGCGCTCACCTTCGACCACGCGCAGGGTAAGAACTGGTTCGCGCTGGCGGGGATCAGTCTGGAGACCCAGCCGGGTAGTGTTCCGCTCGTGCTCGAGGGGATCACCGAATCTGGAGCTCGTGTGACCTTCCGGCGGAACTTCGTCATTGCACGCGCGAAGTACCCGACCGTTCAGTTGACCGTCTCCAAGCAGTTCACCGAGCCGAATCCGGAGCAACAGGAGAAGATCAAGCAGGACCAGGACATCAAGCACAAAACCTTTAGCCAGACCTCACCCGGGCTGGAATGGTCCGGAGGTTTCCTGGCGCCGGTGAACGCGCCCGTCTCCGATGTGTTTGGAACCAGGCGGGTCTTCAATGGACAGACGAAAAGCGTCCACCAGGGGCTCGACTACCGCGTGCCCCCGGCAACGCCGGTGGCGGCGGTAAACCGGGGCATCGTGCTTCTGGCGCAGCCCTTGTACTTCGAGGGAGACTGCGTTGTCCTGGACCACGGACAAGGTCTGCTGACCCTCTATCTGCACCTTTCCAAGATTCACGTGAAAGCTGGAGATCAGGTCGAGCGCGGGCAAGTGATCGGGTTGAGCGGTGCCACCGGCCGGGCCACCGGCCCTCACCTGCACGTTGCGGTGCGCTGGCAGGGAGTCTACCTGGATCCGGCCGCGCTGCTGAGGCTTCCCCTGCCGGAGTCCACGGTGGTCAGGTCGCCATCGGCGCACTGAATCAGGGACGCAAGCCTGACTGCTTGGGAGCGATCGCGCGCGAAGCCGGCTGCGGCCTCACCTGCTCCTTGATGTCTTTCAGGTCGAGATTGCGGATCAGCCGGTGCAGGTAGTTGGGATGAACGCCCAGAACGCGGGCCGCTTCGGTGTAGCTGCCGTGGGCTTCTTCCAGGGCATTCTGAATCAGGCGCTTCTTCAGGTCCTTGACCGCCACGTGATACTTCGCCTCCTGCGTGCCTGGGGCCGGCTCGCGCTCCAGCAAGGACTCGGGTAAATCCTCCGGCAGAATTTCATCCGATGTGCCGAGCACAAGCGCACGCTCGACCACGTTCTCCAGTTCGCGCACGTTCCCGGGCCAGTCGTAGTTCACCATGCAAGCCAGGGCTGCCCGTGATAGCGGCTTGGGCCGGGAACCGCACTTCCTGAAATGTTTCTCGACAAAGAAGTTCACCAGCAGAGGCAGATCTTCCTTGTGGTCCCGCAAGGGCGGCATGGTGAGGCTCACGACATTCAAACGGAAATACAGATCCTGCCGAAACTGACCAGAGCGAACTTCTTCCTCCAGATTCCGATTGGTCGCGGCGATCAGGCGGATATCCACCCGGATGGGCCGATTGCCGCCGACGCGCTCAAATTCCCGCTCCTGCAGAACGCGCAGCAATTTGACCTGCAAGGCGGGGGCGAGTTCTCCAATCTCATCGAGGAACACCACGCCGCCGTCGGCCATCTCGAGTCGACCTTTTTTCTGTCCGGCGGCGCCGGTGAACGCGCCCTTTTCGTACCCGAACAGTTCGGTTTCCAGAAGGTTGTCGGGAATCGCCGCGCAATTGATGGCCACGAACGGCTTGCTCGCTCTCGGACTGCTGCGGTGGGCGGCCCGTGCCGCCAGTTCCTTGCCCGTTCCGCTTTCACCGCCGATCAGGATCGTCGCCTCGGTCGGCGCCACGCGCGCCAGGAACTGGAACACTTCTTTCATGCGGGCGCTTTCACCGACCAGGCTCCGGTCGAGCGTAATCTCATTCATCAACCGCAGATTTTCCTGCTCGAGCCATTGCAGGCGGCGCGCGTTTTCAAGCGCCACCGCGGAAATTCCTGCAATCGCTGTCACCAGCTGCAGGTGATCTTCATGAAAGCGGTTGGCGATGTTGATGGTGTCGAGGTAAATGCAGCCGATCGCCCGCTGGAAAATCGTGAGCGGCACACACAGCAGGGAACGGACCTGCGACGCCACCAGGCTCTCCACTCTTCCCAGCCCGCTGCTGCCGGGAACATCGGAACCCAGAATCGCGACTCCCTGCTCGAGCACGCGGTGGGCGATCGTGCGGCTCACCTTCACCGGTCGTTCATTGTTTGCGTCCCGGTTACGCCCAAACACGGAGGTAAATTCGCGGCCGTTGGTGCCGTCAAGCAGGATGGCTCCGCGGTCGGCCGGAGCGACTTCAAAGATCAGGTTCAGAATCTGCGTCTGCAGTTCGTCGAGATCGCGAATCGAGTGCACGACCCGGCTGATCTTCAGCAGGGCATTCAGGTTGCGCGCCAGACGGGAAGTCGCGGGCAACTCGTTAAGGATCTTCTCCGGCTGGAGGTAGAGCACGTCCTGGGGGCGGATTTGCGCGGTGGTGTGGGTGGGCTTCTCGTCCTCGAATTCGACAACCCGGCTGGACCCCGAGGCTCTCGCGGAGTCTTCCTCGGTAAGGAACAGAAACACGGAATCGCCGATGGTGATCTCGTCGAGATGCCGCAGCGAGTGCTCCTGCACGGCCTTGCCATTCACCAGCGTCCCGTTGCGGCTTTCGAGGTCGCGGATCTGGAAGTCGACGCCTTTTTGCTGGATCACGCAATGCCGCCGCGACACCGAGGGATCGCTGATGGGTAGGCCGTTGGACGCGTCCCGGCCAAGCGAGAGTTCTTCGGCGGGCAGCGCGAAAACAGAATCCTTCAGGGGACCGGAAACCGCAACGAGTCTGGGGTTCACCCGTGTTCTCCTAACCGACTGCTCACCCCACGTGCAAAAAGGATGGTCGCAGGCTGCTGGTCCTCGCGAAGCTATCTGGACGGATAGACGGCTATCCGATCGGATAGCCCTTTCAATATAAGTGATTGCACGAGAAAAAGCGCTTCATGTCTTGCTGAATTAGTTAACTCTCTATTTATGAGTCATTTGGAGGCTCGCGATTTCCGGTTCGAGGATACGCGGCACGATGGCGACCCGATTGCTTCTCTTTTAATCGACGACTGGCCTGGCAAAAGCGACGGGGGAAGCGCTTAACAGTCTCGCTGGGCAGTGTTGAAATCGGGGACCTGAGGGACCCCCTCATCGGGTCCCCGATATCATTTGGTCGGGTTTCCATGAAACGATTGCGCGCCACTCGCTTCTCAGCTCCGGCCACTGCTTCCAGGTTGTGCTCGTTCGCCGTGATCCGTTTGTTGCCAGCGGTTGGCTCCGCTTCCGCCCTGGGCGCACCGACCTCGGACGCACAAACGTCGGTCGCACACGTGCCATTTGATTTTTCTGTTGGTGAAATCACTCTCCGGGCAGGACTCTACACGGTGGCTCCGAGCGAGCGATCCGGAGTGCTGACCATGCGCCCCTCCGATGAAGCCTCTCCCCAACTGCTGGTACAGGCCATCGATGTACCCGCCACCGATGACGCCTCGGCCGGCCACATTCTGTTCTACTGCTGGTGCGAACGCTACTACCTCGCCCAGGTTCTTGCCCAGGCTGGCTAGTCGACGCCTTAGCCCGCGGCCGCGACATCGTCTCGTACGGGAGTCGGCGGGCACGCCGGTACGGCAACTCCATCCTTGAAGCTGACCGTTCTCCCCGAAATCGAAGGCACACGTTCTCCGGGCACGAGGATTCCCGCCAGGTTCAGGGGGTCGGCGGCCGAGATCGTGACAGTCTCGCCCGACAGGGGCATTTTCTTCAGCGCGCGCACCGATTCCACCGCCACCGGGAGGGCGAACTGCTCGCCCAGAAATCCATCCACGAAGCGCCCGCCACGAATCTCTCCGCGATCTTCAAGCCGGCGGAAAGCCATAAGCAGTTCCCGCCAGGTGGCAAGGTTGGTTTCACGCGCCAGCACGTCGCGGAAGACAATGCCATAACGCCTGAGCAGCATCCAGCAGATGGCTTCGTGCGTCCGGTTTTTCTCCGCAGCTCGATCGGTGTAGAGCAGCGCCCATCGTCCAGAACTGTGTCGCGGACGAGTGGTCCGGCCACTGCCTTGTCCGGAGCGCCGCTTCGGATCGATCAGGGAACGCAGGTTGTCAAAGCCGTCCGCTGTGACCAATCCACCCGCGACCAGTTCCCAGAGCGCGGTTTCGACCTCGGCCTTCAGTCTGTCGGTGCCGCGCACGATGTCGGCGAAGAACGAAGCACCGCGCTGCCGCAGGAATTCGAGAACCTGTTTTGCGCCATGGCTGAGTCCCCGTGACTCGGGCTGGTCGGCGCCGGGATGCTTCGGTGTCATCCAGTCAGCTTCCTCACGAATGAAGAACGTGACGGGCGCCACGCTGGTCGGGATTACGCGCCGCTTGCCCTCCGCTGAATCTTCCAGCGTGGCCGGATGCGGGGAAAGCCGTCCCCACCCGACAGCGCCCGTCATGCAAAGTTGGTCGAGCCATTTGGGGTCGTAGTCCGCAATCCGCCGGGCCAGGATCTGTCGCTCCCAGGCGTTTGCGGGAATCTCGAAACCCTGCAGCTGCCGCAAGACTTCCAGTGCACCGCGCTCGCCAGCGACTTGCGTATCCGGCGCGATGTGCTGCCAGCGCAACAACCAGCGCATGAACTGTGCCGCCGTGACCGGCTCGATCTGCTTGCGCAGGGTCGCGACCGTCAGCCGGTGGATGCGAGCGAGCAGCCGCCGGTCACACCACTCGGTTTCGGCCGCTTTCGGGTCCGTGAACTTCCCGCGCAGCACGCCGCCGCTGGCCTCCATCCGCAGCAGCGCTTTTTCGATCTCCGGGGGGGCAACGCCCAGGCGACTTCCGAGCTCGGACGCACTGGTCGGCCCCAGCTGTGATACCCAGCCGGTGACCAGGGAGAGAAGCGCATCGTCGGAACAGGGAACTGGGCCTCCAATGTCGGCCAAGGCTGGCTGGAATTCGGCGGACGGGAACAGCAGAGAGAAACTCTGCGCTTTCTCCGCCGCCACCCAGTAGCGGCGGCCGGTCGAAACAGTGGCCACACCCGCCCGTCCCTCGGCTACCAGCCGCCCAAAGAACCCCATCCACGGCTGGGTCGCGCTCACCGAAGCTGTCATCGGCGCGCCCGGATCGGCCTCGCCCGGGGGGCTGGGGGAATCCTCTGGCAAGGCCACCAGCGTGTGCAGCACGTCATGCAGCTCATCGGCGTCGCGCACGTCCGGCCAGGCTTCGTCGCGCACCCGGGCGATGGCGGCCGGGTCAAGCTTGCCGACCTCCTCGAGCACCGATTCCGGCAGCATGCGCCGCATTTCGACTGCCCGTGCACGGCGTTCTTCAAGGGGCGCATCATCGAGAAAGGCATACGGGTTCGCGTTCAGGATCTCGTGCGAAAACTGGGAAGGCACGGGAGTATCGACTGCGATGCAGCGAATCGTTCCATCGGCAATTCGGCGCAGCATCTTCTGCAGCCCTTCGATATCCATCGCTTCGGTGAGCACATCCTTCATGACTTCCTGGACCAGCGGATGATCCGGGATTGGGATGTCGCCTGCGATGTTCTCCTGGCAGGCTGCCACCTCCGGAAACACGGAGGCCAGCAGGTCGTCCGACCGGATGCGCTGAATCTGGGGGGGGACTTTTTTGCCGTTCTGGAAGCGCAACAGCGCCAGCGCCCGCGAAGCGTCCCAGCGCCAGCGCGTCCCGAAAATCGGCGAGGCGAGCGCGGCCTGTTCAAGGATCGGCTGCAGGCTCTCGGCGTGCAGAAATTGAAAAACATCGGCCAGGGGGAAGCTGTGCTGCTCTGCCAGCGCGATGTTCAGCCCGTTGTCGGTGGCTGCGGCCTGCAGTTCAAAATTGAAGCTGCGGCAGAAGCGCTTGCGCAGCGCCAGTCCCCAGGCTTTGTTGATCCGTCCGCCGAAGGGCGCATGGATCACCAGTTGCATTCCGCCGCCCTCGTCGAAGAAGCGCTCTGCAATGACAGTGTCTTGTGTCGGAACGGCGCCTAAAACAGCGCGTCCCTGCAGGATGTACTCGACCACCTGCTCAGCGCCGGAGTCATCGAGTCCGCATTGCTGCTTGAGCCAGGAGACCGCCGCCGCCACTTTCGGATTGTGCTGCGAAACCCCGACCGGGGACGTGTCGGCAAGCAGATCGCTGACGGTCTGGCGAAGTTCGGCCACGTGCCCGGACAGTTCCTCGGTTCGCGCGGGAGCCTCGCCACGCCAGAAGGGAACGCTGGGCGGCGCACCGTGCGCATCCTGCACCAGCACTCGACCCGAGTTTGACTCGACCCGCCGGATGATCCACGACGTGTTGCCGAGCAGCATCACGTCGCCCTTGCTGCTTTCGACAGCAAAGTCCTCATCGACCGTGCCGACCACGATGCCCTCGGGCTCCGCGACGACCGTATAGAGGGCGGTATCTGGAATCGCACCGCCGCTGGTGATGGCGGCCAGCCGGCTTCCGCGCCGCGCGCGCAAGCGTCCGTTCACCCGGTCACGGTGCAGGTAGGCGCCGTAGCGGCCGCGGCGCGCAGCCATCCCTTCGGAGAGCATCGCGAGGATTTGGTGATAGGTCTCGAGCGAGAGATTGCGATAGGGATAGGCCCGGCGCAACAGTTCGAACAGTTCGACTTCGCCCCACTCTTCGGCGGCACAGGAGGCCACGATCTGCTGCGCCAGCACGTCCAGCGGAGCCTCGGGAATCATCAGCCGGTCAAGGTCTCCCTGCCGGACGGCGCGCACCAGCGCCGCGCTCTCGAGCAAGTCGTCGCGGGTGGTGGCAAAGAACCGGCCTTTGGGAAGCGCGCCTCGCCAGTGGCCCGAACGCCCCACGCGTTGCAGAGCCACCGCAATCGCGCGCGGGGAATTGATTTGCACCACCAGATCCACCGTGCCGATATCAATACCGAGTTCGAGCGAGGCGGTCGCCACCAGCACCTTGACCTGGCCTTCTTTCAATTTCTCCTCGGCCGCCAGGCGCAACTTGCGGGACAAGCTTCCGTGGTGTGCCGCAACCTGGTCTTCGCCGATGCGCTCGCCCAACTGGTGCGCGATGCGCTCGGCCATGCGGCGCGTGTTGACAAAAACCAGCGTGGAACGATGCTGCCCGACCAGCTCGATCACCCGGGCGTAGATCTCGTCCCACATCTCGTTGGACGCGACTGGCCCCAGCGGGCTGGGCGGCACCTCGACCCCCAGATCGAGTTGTCGCTTGTGCCCGATGTTGACGATGACGGGATCCTTGCGCCCGTTTCCAGTCAGGAAGTGGGCGACCGCTTCGATCGGCTTCTGGGTGGCCGAGAGCCCGATTCGCACCGGAGGCCGGGGACTGAGCGCCTCCAGGCGCTCGAGCGAAATCGTTAGGTGGGCACCGCGCTTGTCGTCGGCGACGGCGTGGATTTCGTCGACGATGACGGTCTGGACGTCGCGCAGGATGGCGCGGCTTTTCTCCGCGGTCAGCAGGATGTAGAGGGATTCGGGCGTGGTGACCAGAATATGCGGTGGCCGCTTCAGCATGGCCCGCCGCTCGTGCATCAGGGTGTCGCCGGTGCGGACCGCCGTGCGGATCTCCGGCATCAGCAGGCCACGTTCGCCCGCCATGTGCAGGATCTCGCCCAGCGGAACCTCGAGGTTTTTCTGGATATCGTTGCCGAGCGCCTTCAGCGGGGAGACGTAGAGAACCTCGGTCCGGTCCTGCAGGTTGCCGGCGAGCGCCGTGCGCACCAGGCGATCAATGCACGCCAGGAATGCGGCCAGGGTCTTGCCCGAACCGGTCGGAGCGGAAATGAGGGTCGTGCAACCGGCGAGAATATGCGGCCAACCCTGTTCCTGGGGTTCGGTCGGCGTCCCGAAGCGCTGGACAAACCACTCCTGCACCAGCGGATGGGCCCATGCGAGCGAGGCGGGTACAGGGAGCGACATCGGTGACGCCATTTTACGAGATTTCATGATTTTCGTAAAATGTTCGCCCCCGCCGGCCCCCGCCGGCCCCGCCGGGGGGTCGAGGGCGCGGGCCGAGGCTAGAATCCCGTGCGATGTCCAAAGCCCGGGCGAAAAAGATCAAACTGATCCTGTTCGACGTAGACGGTGTCCTCACCGACGGCAAGATCTGGATATTTCCCGCGCCCGCCGGCGCCCGGCAGGCGACTCAGCAACAGGCCGCCCAGTATGAAGACAAGGGAGGCTTCGGCCTGCTCAGCCAGACCATGATCGAGGCCAAGGGCTTCCACGCCCATGATGGCACCGCGGTCTCGCTAGCACGACTGGCCGGGATCAAGACCGGAATCATCACCAAGCGCGTTTCCGACACCGTAGCCCTGCGTGCCCGGGATCTCAAACTCGAACATGTGCACCTGGGAATCGAGGACAAGCTCACCTGCTTTGAGGGCATCCTCCAGCGGGAAAACCTGAAGCCTTCCGAAGCGGCGTTTGTGGGGGATGACATCATCGACTTGCCGGTCATGCGAAAGTGCGGCCGGGCGATCGCGGTTGCCAATGCCCGCCAAGATGTGAAAAGAGAAGCTCACATGGTGACCGAGCATGCCGGTGGCGACGGCGCTGCCCGCGACGCCGTGGAATTCATTCGCAAGGCGCAGGGCAAGTGGAGGGGCGTGATCGGCGTCTACATCGGCGAACGGAGTCCGCGGAAAAGCTAGCTGCCAGCGGCCAGCTTTTAGCCATGCGCTCTAGCCTCGCCGGCATCCTCTCCAGGTGCCTTGGCGATTTCGCACGAGAACCCATGAAAACGGATGCGGCGCACCAGCAAGTGTGAGGTTGCGACGAGGGCTCGGGGTGTGAGGGTGGTGCGAGCAAAGCTGGAGAGCCGGGAGCTGAAGTCAAAAAACCCACCGATTGCCTGCTTGGGGCGTGCTCGGGTCGGCAATCGGTGGGCTACCGTTTCTCCTTACTCACCCTGTTGTTTTCAGGAGTAATTGACTCAATCTAACCCGACCACGCCCCTGATGTTTCGGGTTTTACAAAACTTTACCTTGCTCGCGCAGACCATCCCGAACCCAGGCGCTAGTCGGAAATGGCGGGTGGGCGCACCGCCATCAGCTCGGTGAATCGCTTGTCTTTACGCACGCCCGCGAACTCCTCGTCCTTGTAGACGTTATCGATGCTCTTGTAGCCCTCTTCGAGCGCCTTGCGCAGGTACTCGATCGACCGGTCCGGGTTTCCGCCCTTGGCATAGAGCTTGGCAATGACGTAGTCATAGTGGGCCCGGTCCTCGGGCTTTGACATTTGCGCCGCCACGCCCGCCCGCGAGGTTCTCTCAAACACGTCCGGATCGAGCTGCAAAGCGTGAGAGTAGGCCAGCACGGACTTCTCAAATTCCTTCTTGGAGAACAGTGCTGCGCCGAGATTGCTGTAGTACGACGCGGCGTCATCCTTGAGCTGAATTGCCTTGTGGTAGCGATCGATCGCCTTACCGTATTTCTTCCCGATGTAAAAGATCACCCCGAGATTGTTGTAAGCGTCCGCATAGCTGCGGTCTGCCTTGATGGCATGCTCGAAATCTTTCTTCGAATCCTGCCAGCGCTGGGTCAGCAACTCCGCAATGCCGATCTTGTTGTACAAGGTCGCAGCGTTGGGTTTCTTGGCAAGGGCGGCGCGATAGTAGTCGATGGAGTCCAGGTAAAGCTTCTGCGCACGCAAGTCGTCGCCTTGCTTTTCCAGATCGTCCGCCGTCGCGTCAGGAGCCGGCGGTTGGACGTTGCGAAGCTGGACCGGGGCGGTTCGGATCTGGTCGGCAAAATGATTTTGCGCGGCGAAACTGGTTCCGGTGAGCGCGCAGATAAGAATCAACCGGGTGGAGACAACGCTGGATCGAGGCATGGTCGTACCTCCTGGAACAGGGCAGCGGACTTGGCCGCAGTTCCATTTGCCCGGGTCCCGGGCTGACCTCGTCGCCCGTTAGTGAGGATCGCTTTGCCCGCTGTCCGGTGGTTTGGACGGCGGGGGCGACGATTTGTCGTCTTTAAAGATACCCACAATTTTGCCAAAAAATCCTTTTTTCTTTTTCTCGGCGTCCGGCCCGGTCTGCGCCTGCACCCCGGGCGGTGGGGGCGGTAGCGGCTTGTCGCCGAGACCCATCAGGTGCGAGAAGAACCCCCCGGCGGCCGTGGATTGATCACAGGTCTCGCGGGGCTCGGTTCCGGCCACAAAGGCCGCCGTATAAGTCTCCGGACAGGAAGGGGTTGCCAGTCGATTCGTGGTCTTGTCCAGTTGCACATCCACCACCCCGGAGGGCTGGTTGAAGCCTCGCATGTCGGCGTATTGGGGCAGGGCAGCCGCCTTCTTCATGAATTCAGTCCAGATCGGGGCCGCCGTTTGGGCGCCGCTCAGGTGCAGATCGCTATAGTCGTCGTAGCCCACCCAAACGATGCAGAGCAGGTTGCTGGTGTATCCGGCAAACCACCCATCGTGGGAACTGCCGGTCTTTCCCGCCGCCGGTAACTGAAAGCCGCGGCCGCGCACGGCGGAATAACCCAGGCCGAAGTTGACCACGCCTTGCATCATGTCGGTCATGACGTAGGCGATTCGCGGATCCATGATCTGCCGCTTGTCGGGAGTGAAATCCTGGACCACGTCGCCTTTGGCGTTGCGCACCGAAGAAATCAGGATGGGCGAGATACGGGTGCCCTCGTTCGCAAAGGCGGTATAAGCTCCCGCCATCTCGATCGGAGTCGCGTCGTAGGCGCCCAGAGCCATCGCCGGCGTTGCCTTTACGGAATTGATGCCCGCCGTCTTGGCGAGATCGGCAACCTTGTCGTAGCCTACCTCTTCGGCCAGTTTCACCGTCGCGTTGTTGAGCGACATCGCGAGCGCGTAACGCAGCGTGACCGGGCCGTGGTACTCCTCCTTGTAGTTCCGGGGTTCGTAAATCTGGTCGCCATAGGCGAAGGTCGTGGCCGTGTCATCTACCATCGACGCCGGCGTCATCACCGTCGTCGTTCCGTCCAGGGCCGTGTTCATCGCGGCGGCGTAGACGAAAGGCTTGAAGATGGATCCGGTGGGCCGTTTCGCGATGGCGTGATTGAGCTGACTGAAGCCGTAGTTGCGGCCGCCGACCAGGGCCAGAACCGCGCCCGTATGGGGATCGAGAACCACCATTGCGACCTGAGCCAGGGGGCCGGGCGCGATTTTGGTCTCGTACTTGCCCTTCCCGATCTTGATCTTGCGGGTGCGCATCTTGGTGATCTGGTCGTCCACCAGCTTGACGCCTGCCTCCACCGATTGGGCAGCTGCCTTTTGCAGGTCGGGATCGAGGGTCGTGTAGATCCGATACGACTGATCGTTCAGCTCGCGCTCGTTGAATTTGTTCACCAGCGTGTCGCGCACCAGGTCGACAAAATAGGGCGCGTCACTGGCTTCCACATTGGGCGGCGCCAGTTTCAGGGGCGTCGCTTTGGCTTTCTCTGCGTCGGCCCTGGGGATGGCGTGATTCTCGACCATCGCATCGAGCACGGTGTTGCGCCGTTCCAGGGCCCGTTCCGGATGGCGGTAGGGCGAAAGGTAGCTGGGCGCCTGGATCAACCCTGCCAGGAGCGCCGCCTCGGGCAGGGTGATGTCTTTCAGGTCCTTGTTGAAGTACGACTTGGATGCCTCGGCGAACCCGCTGATGGTGAACGATCCGCGTTGTCCCAAATCGACGCGGTTGGCATAGAACTCGAAGATCTGCTGCTTGCTGAATTTCTGTTCCAGCTCGAGCGCGATCATGATCTCGGTCAGCTTGCGCTTGACCGTCTTTTCCGGGGTCAGAAAGAACGCCCGGGAAAGCTGCATCGTGATGGTCGAACCACCCTGTTCGTGGCGTTGGCGGGTGACGTCAATCAGCACGGCCTCGCCCAGTCGAATGAAATTCACACCACTGTGCTGGAAAAAGCGGCGGTCTTCGATCGAGGTGACCGCGTCCACCATCATCTTGGGAATTTCCTCATACTTGACCAGTTGTCGCTTCGAACGCTGCTCGGCGTCGAACAGCGACGTGACCAGCTGCGGCTCCAGCTCGTAGGCCGACAACTCACTGCCACGGCTGGTGATGCTGTCGACCTTGCCGCCCGCGAGGACGATCCGGGCCGGGTCTGGGCTGTGGTAGGACTCGGGGCCAGGGGTGATTTCGATTCCATTGGTCATCAGCCGGTAGCTGCCCATCGGCGACTGGCCATCTTTGTCGGAATAGCCCGCGTGCCGCAGCTCTTGGGCAATGGTCCGCGCATCCATTTTCTGGCCCGGCCTGACCGACTTGGGAATGGCGTAGATGCGGGCGGAATTGCTGAAGACGGGACTGCTGAAGCGCTTCTCGATGACGCGATCGTACTTCACATAGAAATAGGAAAAGACGCCCACCACCAGCATCGCCAGCGTCAGAAATGCGATGAGGGACGCGCGGATGATCGGATCGCGCGGGAACACGCCTTTGCTCTTCCCCTTGTTGCCGATCGCTTTCGGGATCTTGAGTTTGATAGCCACAGTTTAGCGAGCGCAGGACTCCTCGCTCTGTAAGACGAGGGAACGCAGCAAAAGGATTTATCCACCCCTCGAAGTTTCTTTCAGGCAGTGCTTGCCGCGTGCCCGGCTACACAGCCCTCGATCGGCGGATGTCTCCATTGTACCGCCGGCGGCCAGATCGACGGAGTTCGGCCAGGACCGAGGTTCCAAGTATGTCAATCTCGGCGACCGCTCGCTCGGTCGCGCCGAGCGAGCTCGACTCTAGGGCGTGTCGGTTACCGTGAAGTACGTGGTGGTGGAAGCGAGCGGCATCGGACCGAGAGGCTCGGTGAGGTTGCCGGTGCCCGAAGCTACGCTCAGGACGCCCAAAGATACGTTGTTGCTGTCGACGGCGAATATGAACAGGTAAGCCCCGCTCTGGTCGAACTGCCCCCAGGGCGACGTTCCGATATTGGCGAAGGGGGAAGTGGACATCGCTGTGAGGGCGCCGCTGTTGGCGTCCAGTTGATAGCCTTCGATCGGATTGAATCCCCCCGACGTCCCGCTGAACGAGTATACGAAGTTCCCGTTGCTGGCCACCGGCTGCACCGCCAGGTTGATCGGCGTGAACATGGTCGCGAACGGCGATCCCGATACCTGCGTGAGCGCTCCCGCATTGGCACCGCTTTGCTGAATACTGAAAACGTACAGGCTCTTGTCATCCGCCAAGCCGTTGAACGCCGACGATCTCCCGCTGATCCCGATCATGTATTTTCCGCTCGGATCGCCCTGGAGTTCCCACATGTTGAACGTGAACGGGCTTCCGGAAACCGCGGTTAACGCTCCCGAAGAGCTGATCGAGTAGGCGGCGACCTGCTGTCCCAGGCCTTCTGAACCGGTCGTCGAGTACAGATACTTGCCGAGGCCATCGAAGGCCAGGTTCCAGGGCGCGAAGGCCCCGGTTGAAAAGGGAGCGCCCGATACCTGCGTAAGGGCGCCGGTCGTGTCGATCTTGTAAACGTCAATCTGGGCGGAGCTGGCGTAGGCAATGAAAAGAAATGTTCCGGCCGGGTTTACGGCTACCGAAGCCAGGTTGACTCCGTTGAAGTTGGGGATCACATTGCCTAACGATGGGATCGCATACGGGCTTCCACTGACGGCCACCAGAGCGCCGTTGCTGGAGTTAATCGACCAGGCGAAGAGCTGATGCGCAGCGGGAAACACGGCGTAGACAAACTTCTTCGGGACAACCACAATTTCTGCGCTGTTGTCCCCGCTGGGAACCGTGGGTGGGGTGAAACCGGAAATATTCTGCAGGCCTGCGCCGGTGCCGACCGTCAGCGAGACGCCATTGATCGTGCCCGCATCCACGATGTTATAAACGAAGGCCACTTTCCCGCTGACACTTCCCGTCGTGCCCAGGCCACTGCCGGAAGAAGTGCAGCTGGAGGAGCCAAACGTGACGCCGCATTTGTACTGGCCGCAGCCGCCGAGCAGCACAATACCCAGCACCAGCAAGATCGCCGGGAAGTAGAGCTTCTTGTGTTCGTTCGTATCCATGTACTCCCGCCCTCCGCCCAGTTTCATCTGGGAAGCGTCACCGGGGACCATCTACCGAACAGGTGCTCGGAGAATTCTGTTACAGCACTGTCGTTGCGGCGCAGTCCCGCTCGCTGTGCGGATAGTAGGACACGGGGGCACAAGCCAACAACGTTACGCATGTCCCGGACAATTAGTAACCGCGGGGTAATCAGGGGCTGATCGGTTTCCGGGCAGGCGGAACAAGGCTCGTCCACGAGGAAGCCTGGTGTGCGCGCACAGCTCAGGTGCGAGCGATCAGAAGGCGCTCTTGTTCTTGCTTTCGGGGTGGAAATGAAGATCCATCGGATAGCCCGGCAGGTCCACGTGAATGGTGTAGTCGGTCTCAATGAGAACGCTGCCGCTACCCGCCGAGCCGATGCGCTGCACTTTGATCTGGTCTTTGGTAACCGGGATTTCCAGATCCTGGGCCCTCTTGAACACCGTGTCGCGAATCAGATCGTCGCTCTTGGTGCTATAGGTTCCCAGACGTGCTTCGGTGTCGAGCGTGTCCTGGAATTCGTAATTCGAGAAATACGCCGGGATGACCTCTGCGCTGACATACACCAGTGCGGCCAGAAGTCCGAGTACAAGGATCAACTTGATCGTGCCCATTGTGCTTTCCGTCCGCCGCCGGCGCCGAAGACGAAAGCTTCAGTCGACCGGCCTCAGCAAATTGACAAAATATTCGGTGATTGCGGCGATGCTAGCATCCCGGATTTCTCGTGTCGAGCGTTGAACGACTTCAATAGTGCCTTCGGTAACTTTCTTCCCTACATTGATTCTAAAAGGGATACCAACCAGGTCTGCATCCTTGAACTTGACTCCTGGCCGTTCGTCCCGGTCGTCCAGCAAAACATCGAACCCGGCCTGTTTCAGCCGCCCGGCAATGTCTTCGGCGGTGGTCCGAATCCTTTCGTCGCCCACGTTGGTGGGCACCACCACGATCTCGAACGGCGCTACCTGCGGGGGGAGCCAGAATCCGTTCTCGTCGTTGTTCTGCTCGACAATCGCAGTCAGAATGCGCTCGATCCCGATCCCGTAGCTTCCCATGATGGGCGTCACTTCCTTGCCCTGGCGATCGAGCACGCGAGCTCCCATCGACTCCGAATACTTGTAGCCGAGCTTGAAGATGTGCCCGATCTCGAGTGCGCTATCGATTCTGAGCGGTGCCCCGCAATTGGGACACGGCTCTCCGGCTGTGACATTGCGCAAGTCGGCGTAGGCGGTGGGATGGAAGCTTTCCTGCGGGGTTACGTTCTTGACGTGATAGTCCTCCTGGTTCGCACCCGAAATCAGATTGGTGCGGCCCTTGAGCGCTTCATCGAGGATCAGGATCGGTTTGTCGCCGTCGTCCAGGCTTTTGGCCCACTCGATTCCGAGCGGCCCGAGGAATCCGGCCGGGGAATGGAACAGTGCCCGAATCTCCTCATCCTGCATCGGTCGCGTTTCGCGTCCTCGAACCGCGGTCGATAGCTTCGCTTCGTTCATCTGGTGATCGCCACGCATCAGCAGGATCACCGCCCTGGGCTTCGCCTTGCCCGACTTCTGGTCAACCTCGTTGGCCATCAGCGCCAGCGTCTTGATCTTGTTCTTCGGCGAGACCCCGAGAAAGCGCGCCACGTCTTCAATCGTCTTCTGCCCCGGCGTGTGGACCAGCAGAGGCTTGCCGTCGCCCTCCGGCTGCAAGTCTGCGAGCGGTTCGAGCTTCGAAGTTGCCTTCTCCAGGTTGGCCGCGTAGTTACACTGCTCGCAGCTGACGATCTGGTCCTCGCCCGCGGGCGTGCGCACCATGAACTCGTGTGACTGTGATCCGCCCATGGCGCCCGAGTGCGCCTCGACCACCATGTACTTCAACCCGCAGCGGTCAAAGATGCGGCAATACACGTCGTAGTGCTTCTTGTAGGAAACATCCAGCCCGGCGGCATCGAGGTCGAACGAATAGGCGTCCTTCATCGTGAATTGCCGCACCCGCAGAAGACCCGACTTGGGTCGTGGCTCGTCGCGGAACTTGGTCTGGATCTGGTACCAGATCTGCGGCAGCTGCTTGTAGCTGCGCAGTTCCTTGCGCGCGATGTCGGTCATCACCTCTTCGTGCGTCATGCCGAGCGCCAGCTCGGCGCCCTTGCGGTCTTTCAGGCGGAACATGTTATCGCCCATGATCGCCCAGCGCCCCGAGGCCTCCCAGATTTCCCGCGGATGAATCGCCGGCAGAAAGAATTCCTGCCCGATGGTGTCCATCTCTTCGCGGACGATGTTCATGATCCGGTTGAACGAGCGCTGTCCCATAAAAAGATAGGAGTAGATCCCGGCTGCCAGCTGCCGGACATAGCCCGCCCGGACCAGGAATTTGTGGCTGGCCACCTCGGCGTCGGCAGGGGCTTCGCGCAGGGTGGGGATAAACAGTTGGGACCAACGATGCATAGTGAGCTGTTCCTGTGAGTGGCGAATTGAATATTGTAGCAGTCGCCTGGAAGACGACCCCGGGGGGGGCGACCTTCGAGAGTCCAGGCGGGCCGGTTGCCGAAACCGTCAACCTGGGGATCTCGCTAGGGCGGGGATAAAAGGCGCGGCGCGGGAGGAGCGGGCTTCTGAGTCCGGTGCTTCAGTTTCCAGCGAGTTCTCCCAAGATCTGCTTTCCCAGCTTCTGCGTCTCGCCAAAGAACTTCTGGTATTCGGCGAACAGGCGGTTCAGTTCCAGCGATTGTTCCGGCTTCAACCGGTGCCGCAGGATCATATCGCGAACGCGGACGGGGTTGGGCAGCAGGGCTTCCTCGTTCAGTTCTTCGAGAGCAGTATGGGCATCATAGTGATACATGGCGTACCCTCCCCAGACTTCATTGTAGCGCCGGCTCGCAGCCTGCATCGAGCTAGACCATTTCGGTTCCCCACAGGTCATGCAGGTGCACGACCCCCTCCAGCTTGCGATCCCCATCCACCACCACCAGCGACGTGATCTTTTTCTCTTCCATCCGGGCGAGCGCGCTCGCCGCGAACTCATGCGGGTGAATGGTCTTCGCCTCTCGGGTCATGCACTCGCCCGCGGTCAGATCCAGCGCATCCTTGCCACGCTTCTCGAGCAGCCGCCGCAGATCTCCATCGCTGATCACGCCCAGAAGGGTCTCGCCTTCGACCACCGTGGTCATGCCCAGCTTCTTGCGCGACATCTCGTAAATCACGTCCGGCATCCGCGTGGTGGAGGCAACCCGCGGCACCGCGTCTCCGGAGTGCATCAGAGTCTCGACCCGAGCCAGTTGCTTGCCCAGCTTTCCGCCCGGATGCAGGTTCGCGAAATCTTCCTCCCGGAATCCACGCTTTTCAGAAAGCGCGACCGCGAGCGCATCACCCAAAGCCAGCATGGTGGTGGTCGAAGCCGTGGGAGCCAGCCCCAGCGAGCAAGCCTCCTTGGCCACCGAGCAATCCAGGGCGACGTCGGCAGCCTCGGCGAGCGTGGACAGGCGGACCTGGACGGCGCCGACACTTTTACCGGCGTCCGCGGAGCAAATCCTATCCCCGGTCATGCTGATCAGCGGAACCTGGAGACGCTTGATGGTCGCCAGCAACCGCAGAATTTCTTCCGTCTCTCCGCTGGCCGACAACCCCACCACCACATCCCCCCGCACCACCATGCCCAGGTCGCCGTGCACTGCATCCACCGGATGCATGAACAGGGCCGGTGTTCCGATCGAACTCAGGGTGGCGGCAATCTTGCGCGCGATGATCCCGCTCTTGCCCATGCCGGTCACGACCACGCGCCCCCGGCAGGCATCCATCAGGTCGACCGCCCGGTCGAACGCATCCGCCATCGGTCCGGCGATCCGGTCGGCCAGCGCCCGCAGCGCCTCGGCCTCAATGCGCACCACGTTTTCGCCCACATGTTTCATGAAGAAAGAGGATGTTACCAAACCGGCGCCGCCGGAGCGCCGCCGGCCTAGAAGTGCTGGTCGATCACGTGTACCTTTTCTCCCAACCCTTTCGCCTGGATCGCGCGATCCCACGGGCCGCCCTGCCAGTTGTCTTTCCTGGTCTCGAAGCGAGTCCAGCCCGGCATGATCAGCAGCAAGCGCCGCGCGAGAGCCTCGCAGTAGGGCTCATACAGGGAGCGCAGCTTCAGCAATTTTTGATCGGCTTGCTCGTCCTGCTGGGGGCGCATCCCTGCAGCGATCAGAGTCTTCCGCAGCTCCGCCAGGTGCTCGGGTCCCAGGCGGTCGACGGCCCGGGGATTGTAGTCGGCGTTGACCACCTGCGCCAGATCGACCGCCGCGTGGCGCGCCATGGCAAACGTCAGCCGGGCCTGCTCCTTCGGGATGCCGTCGATGCCCGCAAGCACCAGCGAGGTCACATCCAGCATCGTTGTCAACGCGCCCAGCCACGACTGGTTGCTGTGCTGCGACCGGAAAAAGCAGAGCACCGGATACGAGATGTGGCTCGAGAGCAAATCCGCAGCCCACCGTTCCCAGTCGCGAAAGATGGCATCGAGCACCACCGGATCCGGGCAGCAACCCAGGCGGGACAGCAGCTCGGAAGCCGACGGCGGAGAACCCGCGCGCGAATCCAGCAGCGAGATCTCGAGTTCCCGTGCCGAGAACGAGGAGTAGATCACGGGAAGGTAACCCACGACTACACCCAGGAAAGCAAAGCCCATGCCGGCTTCCATCACCGCGAGCGCACGAGCCAGCGGGGAGACGGGCGTGATGTCGCCGTACCCCAGCGTGAAGAACGTTTCCCCACTGTGATAGAGCAGAATGCCGAAAGTGATGGGTTCGCTCCCCAGGCGTACGTGTTCACCCAGTCCGAACTGCATCAGCGCGAAGCCCAGGATCAACCCGATCGCCCAGAACGCCAGCAGCAAGATCAGTGAGAACGGCCCGAAGTATCCCAGAAAGCTTTCTCGCCAGTTGCTCGCGCGGATATGCTGGGCCACCCGGACCCACGGGATCCACGTGTTGCGGTAGAACCACGATGTCAGCCGAAACGCACGCTGCACCCTGCGCGGCAGGACGATCGTTTCAAACGCATCGAGCAGGACCGACACGATGATGAGAATGCCGGCAATGGCGGCGACGATGTGCATAAGCCGTTGCGTCAGGTGAGAGGAGGATGGTAACAGATTCGGGCAGATCCAACGGGCGGGCCCCGGGCCTGATTTTCCCGGTCGCCGCAGGGGCGAAAGATCTGCGGAAATCTGCGGCGCGAGCTCGCTCTAGGGTGTCGTGTGCGCCTTCGCCAGCCCCTTGTGAATCGCCAGTAACTCCTTGAGCAGGGCACGCAATTTCCGCGAATCGAGAGCGTTCGCGCCGTCGGACTTGGCTACCCTGGGATTGTCGTGGACTTCCATGAACACGCCGTCCACGCCGGCCGCCACGGCCGCCCGCGAGAGCACGGGAATGAACTCGGGCTGCCCGCCGCTGACGGCGCGTCCGTTCTCATCGCCTTGCGAAGCCGAGGGCAGTTGCACCGAATGGGTCGCATCAAACACCACCGGCGCGAATTTCCGCATGATCGCCAGCGACCGCATGTCGACCACCAGATTGTTGTAGCCGAAGCTCGACCCGCGCTCGGTGACGAATATCCGCTGGTTGCCCGAAGCCTGACATTTGTCGACCGCGTGCTTCATATCCCAGGGCGAAACAAACTGTCCCTTCTTGAGGTTGACCACGCGTTCGCTCAGAGCCGCGGCCACAATCAGATCCGTCTGCCGGCAGAGAAACGCCGGAATCTGCAGAATGTCGGCGACTTCGGCGACGGCGGGCACGTCACTGGTCTGGTGTACATCGGTGAGGATGGGGACGCGTACTTCGTCTTTCACCTTCCGCAAAATCCTCAGTCCCTCTTTCAGGCCCGGTCCGCGAAAGCTCTTCAGCGAAGTCCGGTTGGCCTTGTCGTAGGACGCCTTGAAGATGAAAGGGACGTTCAGCGACCGGCTGACGCCCTTGATGATCTCGGCCATGCGGATGGTGTGATCCTCGCTCTCGATCACGCACGGCCCCGCGATCAGGAACAGCGTCCCCGATCCGATCCGCACGTTATCGAGTTGAAAGCTGATCGCCATGGTGGAATCTTTGAGCCGTCGCCGATTGCGACCGGAACCTTAACCGCCCGGAAGTTCTCGCGCCGGAACCTGAAACCGGCGCCTGCGCGCGACCTTGATGTCCCTGGTGATAGGGCGGCTATCGCTTTCCGACCTTCTCCGGCCGGTGGAACATTTCGACTTCGACCGCTTCCTTGGCAGAGCGCCGCTTCAGTCCACGCTCGTGGGCGGCCCCGATAAACGCCTTAAACAGCGGATGGGGCTCCAGCGGTTTCGACTTGAACTCCGGGTGGAACTGGCACCCGATGAAATAAGGGTGCTCCGGAATTTCGACCATCTCGACGTAGGTACCATCCGGTGTCGATCCGGAAATCCGCAGTCCTCCCGCCACCAGCGTGCTCTCGTATTCGCGGTTGAATTCGTAGCGATGCCGGTGACGTTCGCTGATTTCGGTCTTGCCGTATACCTGGTACGCCAGCGTTCCCGGCTCAATCTTGCAGGGCCACGCGCCCAGCCGCATGGTTCCGCCCAGTTCTTCGACCCCGCGCAACTCACGCAGCTTGTAGATCACGCGGTGCGGCGTTGCCGGATCAAACTCGCTGGAGTTCGCTTCCGCCAGCCCGCAGACATTGCGCGCAAACTCGATGCACGCCGTCTGCATCCCCAAGCAGATTCCGAAGTAGGGAACCTTCTTCTCGCGCGCATACCGGATCGCCACCAGCATGCCCTCAATGCCGCGCTTGCCGAAGCCCCCGGGCACCAGGATCCCGTCGTAGTCTTCGAGCTGTGCTTCGTAGCTTGAGTCGGCAGCCTCAAGTCCTTCCGCCTCAACCCAATTGACCTGCAACTTCAGGTTGTGGGCGAGCGCGCCATGCACCAGCGCTTCCTTCAGCGACTTGTACGAATCCTCGTATTCGACATACTTGCCAACAATCCCGATGGTCACGTCGGCCTTCGGGTTGTAGACGCGATGCACGATGTCTTCCCACTTCGACAGATCGTGCTCTTTCGCTTCCAGGTGCAGGTATTTCATGACCAGCCGATCCACACCTTCATGCGAGAACACCAGGGGCACTTCGTAGATCGAGGCAACGTCCTTTGCCGTAATCACTGCCTCTTCTTCCACGTTGCAGAACAGCGCGATCTTCGACTTGATGTCCTTGGCGAGAAACCGGTCCGTGCGGCACAGCAGGATGTCCGGCTGGATTCCGATGCTGAGCAACTCTTTCACCGAGTGCTGCGTCGGCTTGGTCTTCAATTCCTGGGCCGCCGCAATGAACGGTACCAGGGTCACGTGCACAAACAACGTATGTTCGCGCCCCAGTTCCTGGCGCACCTGGCGGATGGCTTCCATGAACGGCAAGGACTCGATGTCGCCGACCGTTCCGCCGATCTCAACAATCGCCACGTCAACATCTTGCGCCACTTTCTTCATGGCCGACTTGATCTCGTTGGTGACGTGCGGAATGACCTGCACCGTCTTGCCCAGATAGTCGCCGCGGCGCTCCTTGGCGATGATCTGCTCGTAGATCCGGCCGGTGGTCCAGTTATTGTCGCGGGAAAGCCGGGCGTGAGTGAAGCGCTCGTAGTGTCCGAGGTCGAGGTCGGTTTCGGCGCCGTCGTCGGTGACGAAGACTTCGCCATGCTGGAAAGGAGACATCGTACCCGGGTCGACGTTGAGGTACGGATCGAACTTCATCAGGTTGACCTTCAGCCCGCGGCTCTCGAGCAGGCACCCGATCGATGCTGCTGCCAGGCCCTTGCCCAATGAAGACACAACTCCGCCCGTCACAAAGATGTACTTTGCCGACATCGCTTCCTCACTTTATTTTGTATTGGAAAATTGTGCAGGCTGGGGTGCACGATCAATTATGCCAGAAAACATTGGCGATGCAAATGCGGAAAAACGGCTTCTGCCCTGGCCGGTCGCCGGTGGTCAGACTTTAGGGCTCGAGTGCGCCAGCAGGCTCTGAAAACAATCGCCCAGCCATCCGTTCCACTGGTTCCAGTCATGACCACCGGGGATCGTTTGAAATTCGTGGTCAAAATGCCGGCGCTCGAGCAGGGTTGCAAAACTCCGGTTCGCGGGCAAGAGCCCCTCCTGTTCGCCGCAACTGAGAAACAGGTAAGGAGTCCTGGCCGGATCCGCGGACCGAGCCAGCACAAACGGATCGTTGTCATGCCGGGTCGAGCTTCCCCAAGGTCCAAAGATCGAGCGGTGATGTCGCCACTGTTGAATCCGGGTGATGGAGAACGGTCGGCTGGGAACGTCAAGGGCGGAACTCAGACCGCCCGCGAAGACATAGACGTCGGGATGACGAAGCGCGAGCTTCACAGCGCCAAAGCCTCCCATGGAAATTCCGACGAGCGAGCGGTTCCTGCGGCCCGTCGCCGCCGGGAACCTTGTTTCGACGTCTGAAGCCAGGTCGGTCACGATGTAGTCCTCGTAACGGTCTTGCGGTCGCTCGGCCGAGTTGGTGTAGTACGACTCGTCCGCTTCCGGCATCACCAGGATTAGACCACGCTCGGCAAAACCGGCAACGTCGGAATCGTTGGACCAGTCCCGAAAATTGCCTCCCCCGCCGTGAAGCAGGTAGACCACCGGCAACTTTGTTCCGGCGCCGACGTTTGCCGGCTCTACCACCCGATACGGCATGTCGCGATTGAGTGCGGCGCTGTGGAAGATGACGTCGCGCATCACCACGTTGGGAGTGAGCCGCGGATGATCGGCGGGTGCCGCCCCTTCCTGGTTGCTGCAAGCGGTCCACGACATCAGCGAGATACAGAGAAACCCTGCGATAGGGGATGAAGATGGTTTCCGGTTCAAGGACGATCCCAGCCTGAATGCCCCGATCTCTTCATTGTCCCCACCGCTTGGCATCATAGCCAAAATCCACCAGACCATCGCGGTAATCAATCTTGATATCGAGCAGGCGGAGCGGGGTGAAACCGAGGGTGCCGGAAATCTCGGTGCCCGCGTGGTCGCTGATGGGGTGACCCGAATTGATCACCTTGACCCATTCCTGTTCCGCCGCAGCAATCTTTCCCTGACGAAAAAGAACCTCCCCCAGGGCGACGCGCACCGGGGGAGAATCGGCCATCTCTACGCCGTGGTTGACCGTCTCCGATGCGCGCTCCACATCCTTGCTCTTCAGGTAGACGCGAGTCAGGCCGGCGTAGGCCTCTGCCGATTTGGGTTGTTCCTGGAGAAGTTGCCGATATTGCCGGGTAGCCCCTTCAAAGTCTCCCCGCAGGTAGAGCGCTTGCGCCTCTCCCAGCGGACCGACCGGTGCAACCGTAACTTCAGCCGCTGCTGTCGCCTGGCGGGCGGGAGGCGACCCCTGTTTTGCCTCAGCCGCGGCTACCTGCGACGGCTGCCCGGACGAACCCGGTTGCGCGCCGACCAGGGCGGACCGAGAAATCAGAACACAGACACAGGCGAGCCCGGAGAGCAGGCTCATGGGCAGGATCCGAGACATGGCGCACCCGGCTGCACCGGGAAAGTTCGGGGAACCCCGGTTCCGACGGTTGCGAGTCTGCCATAGCCCACCGGGAGCCACAGGAAAAAATCAGCTTCGACGGCGCCACGAGTTGCGGCTGGAGCTTTTCAAATGCCTTTCACTGCCTAATCGCCTTTTGCTCACCTCCCAAACCGCTTGGGATCGTAACTGAAGTCCACCAACCCGTCCCGGTAATCGATCTTGATGTCCAGCAGGCGCAGCATCGTAAAACCGAGCATCCCGGAAACCTCCGTCCCAAGGCGGTCGCTGACGTGGGTGAGGTTGACCGCCACCAGGTCCTGATTGTGCTGCTGCAGGCGGCCGAATTTCAAAACCGCCTTGTCGGCGCGGTACATCTTCCTCACCGATCCCCCCAGTCCTTTGATCCTCGTTCCATAGTCTCCGCGGACCTTTGTCACTTCACTGGCCGCATCCGGCGTGATCAGATTGTCGAACGCGCCCGTATCGAGCATGAACAACCTGGCGGGCATGTCGTTATCCCCGACGAACGTAGGAACCAGCAAGGAGTGGCCAAAGCGGTAAATCTTTGTGAACGACTTCATCTCGGGGGCAATGTAGCGATCCTGATGGCCGGGGTGCGAGGCCGCGCTCGGTGCCGGATTTGTGGCCGCCGTCTTGTCGGCGGGTTCCTCGGTTTTGGTGTCAGTCTCGTTTCCCGTGTGCAGCGCGATGCTGGACGTGATTTCTTCCGGTCGCTTGGGCAATTCTCGCAAGCGGAGCGTTTCTTTCGGAAAATCAAGATCCACCAAAAAGGCCGAGAAAACATCTGCCCCAATCAGCCCGTCCTCTCCGGTTACCGAGCGCTGATCGAGCACTTGCACTGTGCAATCCTGAAACTCAAGTTCGCCGATTCCGAGGGACTTGGCGAGTCCCCTGTAACCGCTCATGTTGCCCTGGTCCCCGATGCCGGCGACCTCCAACTCCGAGATTCGGGTGACGCCAGCTTTTTCCGCCAGATTGCGATTGATGATGATCCCGCCCGCGCCGGTGTCGAGCAGCAATCTGGATTGCTCGCCGTTCACGGTGACCACCAGACCGAATCCGCGCAGGCGCGACCGATCGGTCGGCAAATACACCAGTTCGGTGTCGGTCGTCGTGATCTTGTTGACCAGGTGGCAGGCGCCGCGGGAATCCTGTGCCCGGGCCTTCAGAAATTCCAGTTCATGCTGCAGGGCGGCCCGTGTCTCTGCGTCCTCGTTGTTTTCACCGGCCAGATACTGGTCGAGGAACTTGATCCGCTCGGCCCGGTTCTGCGTCCCGGCCCACACCTTGCGAATCTCCGGGTCGGTGGGATCCAGTTCGTACGCCGTGTCGATCATTTTTCGCCCGGTCTTGTACATGGAAATGGCGAACCGTACGTGCGCCAACCCCAGGTACGCCCGCGCTTCCCGGTGACCCGAATTGATCAGATCGACCCATTCGTTCTCGGCTTCGTGAATTTTTCCCTGACGAAAATAAACTTCGCCCAAGGCGACGCGAACTGCAGCCGAGTCCGCCACTACGCGCCCGCGCTCGGCCAGCTCAAACGCCTTCTGGACATCCTTCTTCTTCAAGCACACGCGGACCAGTCCGGCGTAGGCCTCCCCCGACTTTGGTTGATCCTGCAGCACCCGTTGGTAATTCCGAAGGGCGCTGTCGAAATCGCCTTTCCGGTAGAGCGACTGGGCTTCACTCAATGGGTCTGGCTCAGCCCTGGTGCGTTCGGCGGACGATAGTGTCGCAGCCTTGGCCTGAGAAGAGCCAGGGGCATCGGCGGGGGCCGGCCGAGGTTGCCCAGGGGCACTCGCTTGCGGGCTGCCGGGGCCAGGCCGCGAGACCAGGAGACACAGACTAGCCAACCCCCAAAAGAGGCTTGCGCGCAGGACTTGAGGCATGAAACCCCCGAGCGGTGGCGCCGGACTGTATCGGAGCAATCCGGTTCCGCGTCGGGAGTCTGCCACGGGCTGGCAATCGCGCACAAGCCGAAAGATGACTCGTCTTGCGAGGATTCACACGATTGGCAAATCAGCGCGGCCCCCGGCACCATTCTCTGCCGAAAGTGCTGCCGAGGCTCCCATCCATGTTCCGCTAAAATACCCCATGCCCGACACTCCACTGTGGAGCGACGACGACCAGACTGGCCGTCTCTCTGAACTCACCGCCGATACCAGCGATCCTGCCAAAGAACTCCCGCTGCGCCGCGATGTCCGCTCGCTCGGCATGTTGCTGGGCCGCGTCCTGGTGGAGCAGGAAGGCGAAGCCTTCTTCGAGGTGGTCGAGCGCCTGCGTCGCATCCTCATTCAGCATCGCGATCAACCTCCGATCGGCACCGCCCCCGAGGAATTCGAAGCTGGCCTCATGGCGCAGGCTCGCGAAATTATTGGAAGCCTTCCGGTCGAAGACGCCTATCGGATCACCAAGGCTTTTGCGATCTACTTTGAACTCACCAACCTGGCTGAAACCAATCATCGCAAGCGCCGTCGCCGGGCCGCACGATTGCAGGAAGGCCGCGCCCCGATCGAAGGCTCTTTCCGCGGTACCCTGGTCCGTCTGCGCGCGGCCGGGCTTGCGCCCCACAAGATTCTTGATTCACTTCGCCAGGTTCGCGTAACCCCCGTCTTCACCGCGCATCCCACCGAGATCACGCGCCACACCATCCGGCTGAAGCGCCGCCGTATTGCACGCTATCTCGAGCGTCTCGACCAGGTGCCACTCTCCCGCGCCGACGCCCTCGAATACGAATCGCAAATCCTCGCCGAGATCACCGCCCTGTGGCAGACCGATGAAGTTCGCCTGAAGAAACCCACCGTCCGCGACGAGATCCACATGGGACTCGATTATTTCCCCATGGTCCTGTTTGAGACCGTGCCGCGCCTCTATGCGGAACTCGAGGACTCTCTCCATCACGTCTATGCCACCAGTCCGGACGACGCCCAACTCCCCGAACTGCTCCATTTCGGTTCGTGGATTGGCGGCGACCGCGACGGCAATCCCTTCGTCACCGCCGACAGCACGCGCGACGCCCTCCGCATGGCGCGCCACGTTGTCATCGACCACTACATCGCCGAAAACACTCGCCTCGTCAGCCAGTTGAGCATGTCCCTGCGCCGGATTGCCGCGTCGGAGGCTCTGACCCGCCGCATTCGCGAATACGAATCCACGCTCGGCGAGGAACACTCTCGCTGGAAGCGCATCACCGAGGCCGAGCTCTACCGCCACTTCCTCGACTTCGTAGCCGCCCGTCTGCGCTACAGCCGCGACTCCTCGACCCATGCGCATGCCTACAAGTCCGCGAAGGAATTTGAAGGCGATCTTGTTCTCATGCGCGACAGCCTACGCGCCAACCGCGGCGAGCGCCTGGTCGAACTCCTCATCGACCCGCTGCTCCGCAAATTGCACACCTTCGGATTCCATCTGCACACGCTCGACATCCGCCAGCACGCCAGCCTCCTGGCTCAAGGCGTATGGGACCTTGCCTCGGCGGTCGTCTCGCCGGACGGTCCGGAGCCGTCGACTCTGCCGCCGCAGTCGGCGGAACTGCTGGGCACCTTTCGGGCAATCGCCGAAGCCAAGCAGACCCACGCCCCGGAAGCGATCCGCCACTTCATCATCAGCAACACGCAGTCGGAAGAGGATGTTCTCGCGGTGATTCGCCTGGCCTCCATTGCTGGAGTCTCTGCGGCCGCCCGGCGCGAAGATCCCGGGCTCATGCCCGTCCCTCTGTTCGAATCGATCGAAGCACTGCGCTCTTCGAGTTCGGTCATGAAGCGCCTGTGGACCTCGCGCGAATATGCTCCGCTGCTCGACTCCTGGGAACGCAAGCAGGAAGTGATGCTCGGCTACTCCGACTCCAACAAGGACGGCGGCATGCTCACCAGCACCTGGGAATTGCACAAAGCCCAGCGCGATTTGCACCAGGCGGCCCGCGAGTCCAATGTGACGCTGCGCCTGTTTCACGGTCGGGGCGGCACCGTCGGCCGAGGCGGAGGTCCCACCCACGCCGCGATCCTCGCCCAGCCTCCGGGTGACTTCTCCGGGGAGATCCGCATCACCGAGCAGGGCGAAGTGCTCACCTGGAAGTATTCCGACCCGGTGCTCGCCGAATGGAATCTCGAAATCATGATCGCGGCCTGCCTCGAAGTTCTGGTCAACCCCGCGCACCTGCCGCAGGAGCTTCTCAATCGCTGCTACGGCGCGATGGAAGCCATGTCTCAGGACGCGTTCGGGTTTTACCGTGAGCACATCGCCGAAAATTCGGAAATCCTCGAATACTTCGAACAAGCGACCCCGGTCAATGAACTCGAGCATGCCCGCATCGGTTCTCGCCCCGCGCGCCGGACTCAAAGCCGTTGCCTGGAGGACCTGCGCGCCATTCCATGGGTGTTTGGCTGGATGCAGAGCCGCCACGCGGTCCCCGCCTGGTTCGGCGTCGGCTTCGCCCTGGAGCGTTTCGCCGCTGGGGGCGCCGAGCAGGCGCAACTGCTGCGCGAGATGATGCGCGGCTTCCCGCTATTCTCGAGCCTGGTGCGCAGCGTCGAAATCGCTATGGCCAAAGCGGACATGAGTATTGCCCGCCTGTACGCGGGCCTCGTCACCGATCCCGGTTTGCGGGAGCGCGTCTTCGGCATGTTGCGCGACGAATTCGAGCGCACTCGCAACCTGATCCTGGCCGTCACCGGCCAGGGCGACGTGCTGGAGAAAAATCCGGTGCTGTTTCGATCGATCCGCCTGCGCAACCCCTACGTGGATCCCATGAGCCTCATCCAGGTCGATCTGCTGCGCCGCAAACGAACTGGCGCGGCCGATGCTTCCCTCGACTACGCCATCGGTGCCACCATGAATGGTATCGCCGCCGGCCTGCACAATACCGGATAATCGCCGGAGGCTTCGCGAACCCGTGCCCGTCGATCAAAATCTCGATCGCTTCGACCGCCGTCTGCGCCTGTTGGTCTATCGGCAGATGATCCGCCGCGGGAAATGTCCATCGGTCGCAGAGATGGCCAGATCGCTTGCCTCGCCCGTCAAGCGCGTCCGTGCCAGCCTCAACCGCCTGAGCGAGAGCCACGCCTTCATGCTTCAGGACAACGGCGAACTCTGGCGGGTGGCTCCATTCTCGGCCGTTCCCACGGCATTCCCCGTCCAGGTCGGCAAACGCTGCTGGTTCGCAAACTGCATCTGGGACGCGCTCGGCATTCCCGCCATGCTCGGAAAAGAGGCAGCCATTGGAGCCGCGTGTGGCTGCTGCAATCTCGCCATGCCGGTTGCCGTCCAATCGGGCAAGCTCGTCCCGGCCAAAGGCCTCATCCATATCGCCATCCCTGCCCGGGACTGGTACCGGGATGTCGCCTTCACTTGACGTACCATGCTTCTGTTCCGGTCGGAACAGCACGTTGACCGCTGGTGCGCGCAATGGAACCGTCCGCGCGGCGGCACGCTTTCACTGGCCCAAGGCTGGAAACTGGCCCAACTCTGGTACGGCGACCGCCTCGGTCCCCGGTGGCGCCCCAAAACCGCCCGGGAAGCGGAATCCACGTTTCAACAAGTTGGACTTATGGGAGAATTCTGGAAGCAGACAGGGTAAGCATCTGGCCGTCATCGATCTGCATCCGAATATCGGGGTTGGGCGTATGCGTTGGACAGTTTCCGCTCGCGCGATCGGGTTCCTGACAGGTGCGGTCCTCCTTCTTGGCCCCCGCATAACCCAAGCCCAGGACCTCGCCAAGCGCCTCATTCTCAAGGACGGCTCCTACCAGTCGGTATCAAAGTACGAGATGAAGGGCGACCGGGTCCGCTATCTGAGCGCCGAGCGCGGCGAATGGGAAGAGTTGCCCAAGTCGATGGTTGACTGGCCCGCCACCGAGAAGTACGAGAAAGAGCGCGCGGCGGGCGCATCGACCCCGGAAGCCGCTGCCCTCGACAGAGACTTTGAAGCCGACCGTCAGGCCGAGGAGGCGCTCTCCCCGCACATCCTCCCAGGCTTGCAACTTCCCGAGGAGGGCGGTGTCTTCCTGCTCGATACCTACCAGAACAAGCCGGAACTGGTGCCGATCGACCAGCGCGGGGGCTCGGTCAACAAGAACACGAAGGGCAACATCTTGCGGGCGGCCGTGAACCCGGTTGCGAGCGCGCGCCAGACCGTCGAGGTCCCCGGCAAGCATGCACCGGTGCAGTCGCACGTCGGCGTGCCTGCGCTCTACATCAATATTGATCGGGGCGAAGAACAGTCCGTGGCAGAAACACCGCCGGCGCCTTCGACCAAAGAAGCCGGGCCTCCTCCTCCCGCCGAGCGCTTTCGCATCATTCGCCTCGAAACCAAGGGCGACAAGCGCGTGGTAGGCGATATCAAGATCGCTGTCTACGGAAAGATCAGCCAAGACGCGAAGTTCGTGGCCAGCACGGCGCAACCTCTGACCGGAGGCTGGGTGAAGGTCACCCCCACCGAGAGCTTACTCAACGGCGAGTACGCGGTGGTCGAAATGCTGGGGAAAGAAGGAATGAATCTCTACGTCTGGGACTTCGGCGTCAATCCAAACGCCTCCCCGAACGCGGTAGCGTTCAAGCCCGACCCTTCCGGTGGACGATCGAATTCCGACAAAGCGATCGAACTGCAGAAGAGGGAAAAGCAGAAGTAGCCCTGCAGGTCTTGGGGTGTTTGGTCTCCGGTTTCGCGCCTCGGCCCGTGTAGACCTTCCTTCCTGACCGGTGTCCGATTGCGAGACAAAACGACAAGGTAGGACACGCGGGATTTCAGCCAAGAGCTCGAAGCCGAGAGCGGACAGCTACTTCATCACGCCCCGCTGCGCGATCCCGATATTGTCGCGAGTCGTGTTCTTTACCAGGTACATCATCTCGTCGGCCTGCCGGATCACGTCATGCGGGGACTTGGCGTCATGGGGATAGGTCGCCAGCCCGATCGAAGCCCGCACGTTCAAGTTCAGTCCCTCTTCCTTGCAGAACATGCTCACCCGCAAAGCATCGCGCAGACGTTTGGCCACGTTGAGCGCCTGGTCTTTCCCGGTTTGTGGTAGCAGGACCACAAACTCGTCCCCGCCGTAGCGGAACGCGTAGTCGATCAATCGGAGCTGGGCTTTGACCAGATACCCGATCTCGGCCAGCAACTTGCTCCCGATCAGGTGTCCGTGTGTGTCGTTGACCTGCTTGAAGTGGTCAAGATCAATAAACAGAACGCTGAACTCGTACGCGAAGCGTGACGACCGGTAGACCTCGGTCTCAAGCGTCTTGTAAAGATGACGCGCGTTGTACAGCCCGGTGCAGTCGTCGGTGATCGTCAGTTCCTGGATCTTCTCGACCGCCCGCGAATTCTCAATCGCGATCGCCGCATAGTCGCACAGCGCCTGCAGGAAGAAGATCTCCTGGTCGCCGAAACCCTTCATGTCGACGTTCACCAGTTGAATGACGCCCAGCACCCGGTGCTTGGAATTCAAGGGCACGCAGATGATCGACCGCGTCTCCCACTGGGTAACTTCATCAATGCGCTTGGCGAACCTCGGGTCCGTATAAACGTCGGGCACAATCAGCTGTTCACCATTCTTGGCGACCCAGCCCGCGATGCCTTCCCCCACTTTCAGCCGCACGTCCTTCAGGGCTTCGGCCGCGTCCCCGACCGCGATCGCAAAATAGAGCTCATTGTGTTCTTCATCCACCATGAGCAGGGACCAGGTGTCCGGGCGGAAGTACTCCGCCATCTTTTCCATGATGGTTTGCAGAATGGAATCGAGGTCTAGCGACGACGTCAGGGCCTTGGCCACATCGTGAAAAATATTGAGTTCTTGACTCTGTCGCTTCCGGTCGGCGCCGGTGGCCTCAGACATGCCCTGATTCCTTCGTTGTGCGGGAAGAAGTGCTCAAATTATATGCGGCGGTCAGAAACCGGGGCAACGATCTTAAGTAACAAGTACCCGCAAAGCCACGTATCTGAAGCAGTTTACCGATCCGATCTTCCCTCGATGGCATTCCTGCCACCCCGTGGCCCGGCCGGCGCTGCCGGTCATCAAAGTTCCGATATCTCCCTTCCCGAGCGCCTGACATATGTTTAATATTGCACCCGTAGGCCGACGCAGAGAACGGGAGCCGGCGTCGCATGGGAACTTTTGGCGATCGTCTGAAGAAAGAGCGGGAGCAGCGAGGTATCTCGCTCGACGACATCTCGCTGACCACCAAGATCGGCACCCGTCTGCTCCGGGCTCTCGAAGAGGAAAAGTTCGACCAGCTCCCCGGCGGCATCTTCAATAAAGGATTCGTTCGCGCTTACGCCCGTCACATCGGTGTCGACGAAGATCAGGCCGTCGCTGATTATATGACGGCGGTTGGCGCGGATCAGCCTAAGCCCGCCGAAGAGGTTTTCCCGCTGCAGGCTCCGGCTCAGCGTCCACCCAAGCCTGAACCGGCGCCCCGCATCCACGTCGTACGCGAAGGTCGCCGAGAACCTGCGGCCGAAGTTCCCTGGGGAATGCTTGCGATCCTGCTGCTGGTGGTCGCCCTTGCTTTCGCCAGTTGGAGCTATTTTCACCGGGAGCCCGCACTCGAGAGGAATCGAGTTGCGCCACCCTCGACCGCGCAGCCGGCGCCCCCGGCAGCGCCATCCCCGCAGACCACAACCCCGCCCACCGCCCCCTCGTCTGCCAACACCCAGACCCGGCCGGTGCGCTCGGCGGAGGCTCCCATCCAGGGCGGACGGTCGCGCGGCTCGCAAGCTGGCTCGGTCCAGCAAGCCGCTTTGTCGGAGGCCATCCCTCCGTCCGGCATGTTCAGCGTGCGTCTGAAAGCCAACGAGGAATCGGAACAATGCTGGGTCTCCATCACGGTCGATGGCAAACCGCCCGACGAGGCCATCCTCGGCGTACCGTACGAGAAGACCATTCAAGCCAGTCGCGAAATCGTGGTGCGGGCCGGAAGCGTCGGCGCCATTGACATCTTCTTCAACGGCCTACGCCTTCCCGTTCAGGGTGACTACGGCGAGGTCAAAACCCTGGTCTTCCACGCCGACGGCTTGCAAGCTCCGCCGCTCAAGCTGCCCGCTCAGGTTCGATAGCCGTGGTTGCCTGCCCTGGGTTGCTTGCCGTTCAACCTTCGCCTGTCCCCGTCCACCGGCCGGGTTCGACGTCCCAACAAATCCTGGTCCCGCTGGGTCCAAAATCGTTGCGCCCGTTATTCTTCTCTGATAGCTTTTTAGGGACCTCAAACTACGCCAAAAAACGCGCGAAAAGATGGCCGTAGCGCTTTGATTTTCCCGCCATACGGAGCGTCCTAATAGCCGCAAGGAGAAACACAGTTGCCTTCGACAAATCGTTACTTGTTTACTTCGGAATCGGTCACCGAAGGTCATCCCGACAAAATTGCCGACCAGATTTCCGACGCGATCCTTGACGCCTGCCTGACCGATGATCCCACCAGCCGCGTCGCCTGCGAGACTCTGACCGCCACCGGGCTGGTCGTCATCGCTGGGGAAATCACCACCAAAGCCTACGTCGACTTTCAGTCGCTGGTCCGCGGCGTGATCCAGTCCATCGGCTACGACAATGCCCTCTACGGCTTCGACTGCAACACCTGCGCCGTCATTTCAAGCATCAACAAGCAGTCCGGTGACATTGCCATGGGTGTCGATACTGGTGGCGCCGGCGATCAGGGGATGATGTTCGGCTTCGCTGTGAACGAGAATCCCGAACTGATGCCCACCCCGATTGCCCTCGCACACAAACTCACGCAGCGCCTCACCGAAGTGAGAAAGAGCGGCCTGTGCAATTACCTCCGACCGGATGGCAAATCCCAGGTCACTGTGGAATACGGCGCGAACGGCAAGCCCCTTCGCGTAGACGCCGTGGTGATCTCGACCCAGCACGCTGAGATCGTCGGCAATGATCAGCTCCGGGCCGAGATTCTGAAATACGTGATCCAAGCCGTCATCCCCGCCAACCTGCTCGACGCCGATACCAAGTATCACATCAATCCCACCGGGCGTTTCGTGATCGGTGGACCGATGGGTGACACCGGTCTTACCGGTCGCAAGATCATCGTTGACACCTACGGTGGCATGGGACGTCACGGCGGCGGTGCATTTAGCGGCAAGGATCCGACCAAGGTCGATCGCTCCGCGGCCTACATGGCGCGCTACATCGCCAAGAACATTGTGGCCGCCGGACTCGCGGATAAGTGCGAAGTGCAGCTCGCCTACGCCATCGGCGTCGCCGAACCGGTCAGCATTCTGGTGGAAACGTTTGGTACCGCGAAGGTCGATCCGGCCATCATCCCGGATCTGGTCCGCGCCAACTTCAAGCTCACTCCCAAAGGCATCATCGAGTCGCTCAACCTGCGGCGCCCGATCTATCGGAAGACCGCAGCCTACGGCCACTTCGGCCGGAGCGACCGGGACTTCACCTGGGAAGCAACCGATAAGGCTGCCAGACTGGCCAGCGAAGCCGGCCTGCGTGAGCCGGCACTGCAGACTGCAAAGCGCTAAGTGGTAAGGAAGCCAGGGGACGTGGGCTGACGGGCCCCTGGTAACCTTTCCCGGCCCCCGTCAGCCCGGAATCCCTTTCCCCCGATTCGTGTATTCTGGTGGTCAAACTCTGAACCGGCTTTTTAAAATCTGGCCGTCATCATCAACAGGAGAGGTATGTCGACGACAACCGCGCAAGTGAACTGCGACGTCAAGAATCTCGAGCTCGCGGACATGGGGAAAAAGCGCATCGACTGGGCAAACCAGTCCATGAATGTCCTGCAGATCATCCGCAAGGAATTCATCAAGAATCAGCCGTTAAAAGGCGTGCGTATCTCCGCCTGCCTGCACGTGACCGCCGAAACCGCGAACCTCGCCGTTTGCTTGCGTGATGGCGGCGCCGACGTGGTCCTGTGCGCGTCCAACCCGCTGTCCACCCAGGACGACGTTGCCGCCAGCCTCGTTCGCGACTACAACGTTCCGGTCTTCGCCATCAAGGGTGAGGACAACGACACCTACTACCAGCACATCATCGCTGCCATCGATCACAAGCCGCAGATCACCATGGACGACGGCGCGGACCTGGTCAGCGTCCTGCACACCAAGCGCACCGACGTGCTCGACGGCGTCATCGGTGGCACCGAAGAAACCACCACCGGCGTTATCCGCCTGCGTGCCATGGCGAAAGAAGGTGTTCTGCGCTACCCGATCGTCGCCGTCAACGACGCCGACACCAAGCATCTGTTTGACAACCGTTACGGTACCGGCCAGTCCACCATCGACGGCATTATCCGTGCCACCAATTTCCTGCTCGCCGGATCAAAGTTTGTCGTCGCCGGCTATGGCTGGTGCGGTCGCGGTCTTGCCAGTCGCGCGCGCGGTGCCGGTGCTGAAGTGCTCGTCACCGAAGTCGATCCGACCAAGGCACTGGAAGCCGTTATGGACGGTTTCCGCGTCATGTCGATGAATGAAGCCGCCAAGATCGGCGATGTCTTCTGCACCGTGACCGGCAACAAGAACGTGCTTACCAAAGAGCACTTCGAGGTCATGAAGAATGGCGCCATCATCGCGAACTCCGGCCACTTCAACGTGGAAATCGACATTCCGACGCTTGAGAAGATGGCCTCCTCCAAACGCACCACGCGCAACTTCGTCGAGGAGTACTCGATGAAGGACGGCCGCAAGATCAACCTGCTGGGCGAAGGCCGTCTCATCAACCTCGCCGCCGCCGAAGGTCATCCGCCATCCGTGATGGACATGAGCTTCGCCGACCAGGCGCTCTCGGTCGAGTACATGGTCAAGAATCATGCCAAGCTGGAGAAGACCGTTTACACCGTCCCGGTCGAACTCGACAAGCGCGTCGCCAAACTGAAACTCGAATCCATGGGAATCAAGATCGACCGGCTGACGCCCGAACAAGAAGAATACCTGGCCGGCTGGTCGGAAGGAACGTAGGTGTAGCGCGGGCGCTCTTGCCCGCGGACTCCTGTCGTTGAACCACGGAGCGGCGAGAGCTGTGCCGTGGGTTTTGCCGCTCTCTCACCTTGCACGTGAGCCGCATCGGGAGTTCAAAAACGCTGCGTGGGCTATGGTTGGCGGTGCCGAGGCTCGGTTCCGACGCCTATCCATTTCCCACAATCGCACATCGCGCCGGATCGACATCCCAGATGTAGGGCTCTTCCGGCAGCCGCTCAAGGCCAATCTCACCGGCTTCCATGGTTCCCGGTCTTCCCGCCCAGACCACGCGGAATTGCGCCTTCTGCCCGGCATACTGCACATCGAGAATCTCTCCCGGCTTCACCTGCGAGCGCACGTTCTGCAGGACCGCGCCCAGGCTACTGATATTCCGCACGCTGGCCAGTTGCATGAACGGCCGGCTGTAGCTGTCCACGCCCCAGATGCGCACCGGCAAGGCCGCATCCACGCGCGATTCCCGTCTCCGGTCCATGAGCGTCCCCCCTGCCAGCGTAAGACGGTCACGAGCTTATGCAATTTCCCGGGCGGTGCAAAGTAACACCGGTTACCCCCCTCCCCATTCCAAAGTCACCCGGAAAGGAAAACGCCGGCAATCGCGCCAGCCAGGGAATAAGCACGGAGAAACGAGGCAAAAAGGATGAGATCAGTTCAGATTGCGCAGGGAACAGGCCCCCGGCCCGCGCGGGTCACCGCACGACCCGCATGCTCCCGCCGACGCAGACGCGGGGCTCGAGGCCGAGACCTTGGTGGATACGGCAAACGTCGAGAGCTGAGGCGCGAGCTTCCGGCTGTTGCACTTCGGACACTGCGCCTTCTCGTCGCCATACACCAGCGCTTCAAACGGATGATCGCATTCCTTGCAGATGTACTCGAAGATCGGCATTTGATCGGCTCCCGTCGCCATCGCGGCACAAACTCGCGTCTCTATTTAAAATCAGAGTGTGGCCGTCACGCAAACCCTCTTTCAACCTTCCACCTTCGCGCCGCGCCGCTTCCTGCGCGGAGGCCACCTGCAGACTCTGGCTGGATTCTTCCTCACGCGCAACATCCATCTGCCCCCGCCCGAAGAGCGCTTTGTCGAGGTTGCCCCCGGCGTAAAGACGCTTTGTCACTGCCACTGGCAACCCCATCGTCGCACCGCCCTGACGCTGATCCTCGTGCATGGACTGGAAGGCTCCAGCGACTCCGGCTACATGATCGGCGTCGCCCAGAAAGGGTTGGCCGCGGGCATGAACGTGATCCGCGTCAACCAGCGCAACTGCGGGGGCACCGACCACCTCGCCCCCACACTCTACAACTCGAGTCTCTCCGGGGACGTGGCGGCGGTTGCGCAGAATGTTATCGAGCACGACCGCATTTCGCGATTCGCGCTTGCCGGCTTTTCCATGGGTGGAAATCTTGTGCTGAAGACCGCAGGCGAATGGGGCAGCGAAGCCCCTCCCGAATTCCGCGCAGTCGCTGCAGTCTGTCCCGCGATAGATCTCGCCGCCTCTGCCGATGCGCTGCACTTTCCGAGCAACCGGATTTACGAAGAGTACTTCATGCTCAAGCTGCGCCGGCGCTTCCGTGGCAAGGCGAAGCTCTTTCCCACAAACTTCGACCCGTCCCGATTGCGCGGCGTGAAAACTCTCCGCGACTTCGACGACAAAATCACCGCCTTCTACTGCGGTTTTACGGGTGCAGTCGACTACTACGCGCGCGCCTCCGCCTCCAATAGCGTTGACCGCATCGCAGTGCCCGGACTGATCCTGCACGCAGCTACCGATCCCTTCATTCATCTGATCCCCGAAACGCGCCGTAAGATCGCCGCCAATCCTAACCTCACCTTCATCGAGGCCCCGGATGGTGGACACTGTTCTTTCCTCGCTGACGCTAACGGCTACGACGGCCGTTGGGCGGAGCAGCAGATCGTCGGGTTCCTGCGCCGCTTCTGAACCGGGGAGTGAGCGGAGAAACGACCATGTCACGAGAGTTGCGCTCTCGGTTTCTGCCCCGCAACCCGGCCCTCGGCATCACGGTGCTGTCTTCAGCATTCCTGTACAATCTTCCGCGATGTGGCTGCGCCTGAAATTTCTGTCGATTGTTCTGGTGATGGTTTCATGGGCCGCGCTCGCGGCCGCCGAGCCGGTCTCTTCGCTGAACCGCACTGACTGCGTCAACGATTTTGCCGGGGTTCTGAGTCCTGCCACGGTTACCCAGCTCAAGGAAATGTGCCGCCAGGTTCTGGACAAGGCGCAAGCATCGGTGGTCGTGGCTACCATCAAATCCACCGACGGCGAAGACATCTTCAATTACTCCGTCGACCTCTATCAGAAGTGGGGCATCGGCCAGAAGGGTAAAGACCGCGGGGTCCTGATTCTGCTCGCCGTGCAGGATCGCAACTACCGTATCAACGTTGGCTACGGTCTCGAACCGATCCTTCCCGACGGCAAGGTCGGAAGTTTCGGCCGCGAAGCCGTCCCCTATCTCAAGCGTGGAGACTATGACGGCGCGATCAGCCTGCTCACTTCCCGCATCGTCGATGTCATCGCAAAAGACGCCGGGGTCCAGATCACGACCTCCCAACCGCGCCGCATCGAGCCCCTCACATCGCGCCCCCAGGAGAAAGAAAAAGAGCTTTCTCCCCTGGCAGTGCTCGCGATCATCGTGGCCATTATCATCGTGCTCGCGGTTCCGCCCCTGCGGCGGCTCCTCTTTTATATGTTCCTGTTCGGCGGAGGCGGAGGCCGTGGTGGTGGCGGCTGGGGGGGCGGGGACTTCGGGGGCGGCGGCTTTGGCGGCGGTGGCGGCGGCTTCGGCGGCTTCGGTGGCGGCAGCACCGGGGGCGGTGGCGCCGGCGGCAGCTGGTAGGGAACAGGATTGAGGAACGTTATGGCTCCCGAAAACACGATCCCCGAAAAGCAAATCAGCGAGTTCGTCACCCGCTTGCAACAGGCTGCGGGAACGAACCTCGAGAGCGTGATTCTTTACGGCTCCGCCGTTTCCGGCGACTACGATCCCGGCTACTCCAACATCAACCTGCTCGTGTCTCTCAAAGACACCGCTTTGCCCAAACTGCTCGCGCTCGCCCCTGCGGTCGAAGCCTGGACCCGTCAGAAGCGCCATATGCCCCTGCTCATCACGCGCCAAGAACTTGAGCGCTCTGCCGATGTCTTTGCCATTGAACTCATGGATATGCAACGCCAGCATCGCGTGCTGTTTGGCCCCGACGTGGTCGCGCCCCTGCAAATCTCGATGCACCTGCACCGCGCCCAGCTCGAGTACGAACTTCGTGAGAAACTCATCCTGCTTCGGCAGCGCTTGCTCACCGAAGCCAGCGATGAAAAGCGCACCTGGAACCTGATCTTGCGCTCGCTCCCGGCCTTCACGACCCTTTTCCGCCATGCCATCATCGCCCAGGGACAGCCCGTTCCCGCGACCAGGCGCGAGTCTGTGAAGGCGTTGGCGGCCAGTCTCGGATTCGATGCCAGCCCGTTCGAGCAGCTGCTCGACATCCGCGAGCATCGCGCCCATCCTGAACAGTTCCGGGTTCAGGAAGTCGCCGCACGCTACCTCGCGGCCGTTGAGCAAGTGACCGCCGCTGTCGATAGAATGTTGGATCAGTAAGATGATGGACCAACGAAAGGCTTCCCCAGGCCCCGCGGCACGCGACCGTTTCCAAGACTTTGTGTGGAGGAGAGCGATATGGGTAAAGGTTTAATCGTAGTGATCATTCTGGCGCTCATCGCGCTGGTCGTCTTTGGACAATACGTCGGCGTCCGCAACACGCTCGTCACCAAGAACGAAGCCGTGAAGGCCGCCTGGTCGCAGGTCGACATCGTTCTGCAACGCCGCGCCGACCTCATTCCCAACCTGGTTGAAACCGTGAAGGGCTACGCAAAACAGGAGCAGACCGTTTTTGGCGACATCGCCAAGGCGCGCTCGGCGCTGCTCTCGGCCGGAACCCCTGCCGACAAGATCGCCGCCAACAATCAACTCGATGGCGCGCTCGGGCGCCTGCTCCTTGTCGTCGAGAACTATCCTCAGCTGAAGTCGAACGAAAACTTCCTCCGCTTGCAGGACGAACTCGCCGGCACCGAGAATCGCATCTCGGTCGAACGCAAGCGCTATAACGACGCTCTGCAGGACTACAACACCTACGTGCAGCAATTCCCCAACAACATCTTTGCCCGATGGGCTGGTTTCAAGCCGAACGACGCCTACTTCAAGGCGGCAGAAGGTTCGCGCGAAGTGCCCAAAGTTAACTTCGGGACTCCGGCACCGCAGACTCCGCCGCAACCGGCGCCGGCGAGATAGTCCCGCGATCAAAGCGGGGGGCAGGATTTGATCATCGGCATGCCGACAACCGGCTCGTCGCTGTGCCGATGCGCAGCCCTGCTGAGTCAGGTGTGCAGCTGCGGCTGATGTTTCACATGGAACATCACTTTCTATCTACATGAAACAAATATAGTTGCGATCTGTTAGTTTTTCCGAAATGGGGCGCTGGTCGAAACTTGAACCTATGCAGGTGGATTTCGCAGTCGAACTCGGCGCCGACGACGAAACTCTGGAATTCCCCTGGGCAGCGTCCGGCGATGGACCGCGCTACCACGATCTAAAACGCCAACCCGAAACCCTCGCTCTCATCCAGGAAGCGACGGGCCTAGCCGCACTCAGGGACTTCCTTGTCGTCGTGAACTCTCCAGCGAGCCTTCTGGAGAGCGCCAAGTGCGACGTCTGGGCCACCACCGAGATCAATCCCGAAGAGGAGATCTTCGGCGCCCCGTGGAAATTCGGCTCTTACGTCGATCTTGTCTTCACCGATCCACGCGCACGCTTCTCATTCGACGCCCACCAGAATCTGCTGCAGAAGTTGACCACCCTCCTCAAACGCGTTCCCGAGGCCCCCGCCTCCGCCGAATTCCTTCTGCGCCGCTGCTTCTATCACGAAGGCGAAAACATGCGTGAGGGCTTCTACGTGACTTTCTACTTGTTCGGCTATGGCAGCGATGAGGTCAGAGCGCGGCAGCAGTGGGGAATCGCGCTGAAACTGACGAGCCATGCGATCACCCGGTCGCCTTCAAGCCTCTCCCGTCCGTAATGCTTTCTGTATTTTCTGTATTTTCCTACCCCACTCACCTACCTGCCCCAGCGCACATGCGAGTCGCCTCGCGCGTCGGAGGGCCCATCCTGCTGTGGACATTCCGGCGAGAGGAGCGCCGGGTGGCTACCGGCGGCACCCAACGAGCCGCCCACGTTTCTCGAGCGGAGCCACCGCCAGCGGCGCCAAGGCATCGGTGAGATCGCTTCGAGTCCGGCGCGCCGCCGGGCCCATCCCCACAACTCCGGTCCATGCCCCTTCAGCTTTGTCCGCGCCACCGACAGCGCCAGCATCATGAGGAAAATCATCCCCAGCCCAAACGTCGCACCACGAATACTCTCTGCATGTTTTGGCAGAATGGACACTCGCCCGTACACAAACTCGATGTGTACCCAATACACCAGCAACGACGTCTGTCCTAGCTGGATCAGCGGACTGAATCCCCATTGTGCCGCGCCCCAGCGGCACCATGCGTAACTCGCGCACACAATGATTAGCAACAACCCCACCCGAATCAGAAAGAAATTCGGGCTGGTGTGCCAGAAATCGTAGACCCTAAACAACTGCCTGGGCTGCGCGTCGAGCCAGCGCGCGCCCTCGAGCAGCACCACTCCTCCCAGCGCGGCAGACAGAAAGACCCTTGCTTCGTGCTGTCGTGCCCAGTCCGTTTGCAGCAGGAATCCAAGCGCCAACCCCGCAAACGCGAAGGCTGCCCAGGGAAAAATCGGAAACATCCACGCCTGCGGCTCGCCCAGGTTATGCACGCCGTTCAGATATGACTGCAGTGGCCACGGCAGCCAGTTTGGACGCCAGCTTGTCCAGAGTGGCGGTGTCAGCAGCGAAATCCCCACCGCAACGGAAGCCGCTGAAATCCCCAGTCGAACCCGATGCCCCTTCGGGCCACTGCTCGCGAGTACGGCCCCGCACATCACCCCCATCAGCATCATCGACGCGCCGATGGTGTTTAGAATATCGACCCGGAGCAGGTCGCTCCACGGCGCCCATCCCCACGCGATCACGTATTCCTGCAGCCGGAACAGCAATCCAAACGCAAGGATCTCCGCCCCTCGACGAATGGTTGTCCGAGCAATCTGTCCCGGGGCTACATTTTTCTGTACCCGCTTGTCGGTGACCAGTGCGAAGGAAATCCCGGCCAGGAACAGGAATAGCGGAGCCGGCAATGTTCCGCACAGCTGCGAGTACATAAAGAAGGTGGTCTTGCGCGCCTCCGGCGAGAGCCACGCGTCATAGCAATGCGTCTGGAACATCAGCACGCAGGCGAGGCCGCGCATCCAGTCGATGTAGCTCAGCCGGGATGTTTTGGCAGGAGGCAGGTGAGGGAAAGGCCTTTCAGTCACGAACGCCGGGGTTTCTTCAAAATACTCCTGAGGGTGCGAATCAGCTCGGGAGCCTCCTCGCACAGCTGGGCAAAGCTGAACTTCACGATCCGGTCGAGCGTGCTCTGACCTTCGCGTGTCAGGCGCAGCAACACCACGCGGCGGTCCACGCCCGAACTGTCCCGCACCAGCAGTTTGCGCTTCTCCAGGCGGTCCGCCAGTTCCACGACCGTGTGGTGCTCGAGGCAAAGCTGGCCCGCGATCTCCTTGATCGTCGGAGGCGTCGCCCGCGGCAGGCCCGAGACCGCCAGCAGCAACTCGTATTGCTGTGCCTGCAAACCTTCGGCGCGCGCGGCATCCTTCCGGCGGCGCAGAAATCGTGCCAGGTGGTAGCGGAATTCCGCAAGTGTCTCGTATTCTCGCCGGGATAACTCACCCTTTGCGGATCTCGTTTTCCTGGGTCGGGCGCTGAGCATCAGATCCTCTTCCGGACACCGGCGTAACCGCAGCTGAGTTCTAATCAAAAGGACGCGTCGAACCGTCCGGCTCGGTTCGGAGGAGACCAACTGCCCGCCCCAACAGGTCCGAAACAAAACGCGGAGGCCATCAGGCGATCGGCCTCCGCACAGATCTCAACCGCGAAATACGAGACGAAGTCCTACTTCACCGCGTCCTTGGTCTTCTCGGCGCCCTCCTTGGTTGCATGTGCTGTTTTCTTGGCACCCTTCTTCACCACATGACCGGTCTTCTTCGCCGCGCTTTTGGTGGCGTCCTCGGTCTTGATCGCGGCCTCCTTGGTGACATCGCCCGTCTTTTCAGCCGCGTCGGTGGTCGCATCCTTGGTTTTCTGGGCGGCTTTCTTGGTTGCGTGCGCAGTTTTCACGGTGGCCTTCTTGGTGGCCTCGGCCGCGTCTTTTGCGCCCTTGTCGACATCTTCCTTCATACCTTGCGCGAACATCACGCCGCTCACGGTAAGCAGGGCCAGCAGCAGGGAAGTACCCAATCTCAATTTCATAGTCGGTGTCCTCGAATCAGCAGACTTGAAGTCTTGGATTATCCAACACCCGAGGGTGGAAGGCAACGCATCGCCGCCCGAGACCGTGGCACCACTCGGGGCCACAACGGGTTGGGCGAACGTGAATGAGTGGGTGCTCGGCTTTCCGCAGTCCCGCGTCGCAAAGTAGGCAAAGGTGCCCCACCCGGCTGCGGGTTCGCTGGTCAATTTCCCAGGCCGTATAACTTCACGGCATTCCCGCGCAGAACCAGTCGCGCTATTTCGAGCGCGCGCTCGCGCGTGATCTCGCCGTCATTCACCATGCCGGTCAATGCCATAGCCAATCCGCGGCGCGCCGTCAGGTTGGTCGCATACCCTACGACCTCCCAATCGATGGGAGCGGGTCCTGGCGCAAGGTCGGTTCCGTACAACACCTTCTCGGGAAACCACTCGAGCCACTCCCGCAGCACAGCTGCCAGCGCCCGCGGTGGAATCAGCGCATCCTGCTCCGAAAAATCCGTATACACGTTCGGCTTGCCCAGAAGGAATGCCATCTCGTGGGTGTACGGACCCGACCCGCCATGAATCAGCACAAAGATCGTCTTCCGGAGCGAGACATCATCGAGAACAGACTCTAGCTGGGTCGGCCTCGCCCCGTCGACATCGAAATAAGTCCCACATCCGGTCCCGGTATGGATGTGCACGGCCATCCCCAACTCTCCCGCCTGTCTCGCAATCTCGCGGAACAACACATCCTGGACCTTCAACGACTCTGCCCGGCTCGGGGTTCCGCCTTTCGCGTAGTTCTCGTAAATCGCACTCGCGTCCTCTGGATGTGGCGTCCCGAAGTTCAGGGTCCGCAGGTACGCTGCCTCAAACTTCACCGCCAGCGCGCCCGCCTTTTTTTGCGATTCAAGCGTCGGCGTCACGACCTTCGCGATGTAGTCATTGAGCGTTTCCGGCAGCGCCGGCACATTTGCTTCCGTCATGTACTTCTTGAGGAGCGTCGTCTCGCGGGCATAGAAGGCTTTCTTGTCCGGCGTATCTTCCATGGCTTCTGCGTTTAATGGTGACATCAGCGCGTCGTCAAACGGCACCCAGCGAAACCGTGGAGGGTTCAGGCCACGCCCCATGGCGACCCGGTTCGCGAACAGCACCTCGGTTCCAAGTTGATCGAGGACCCAGGCAGGGAAGTGGTCACCTTGTTCGCGCATTACTTTCTCCCGGGCCGCAATCAATTCCTTTACATGAGCCGGATCCCGATCCTTGTACTTGTAGGCATACAGTTTTTGCCACGCCTCGAGAAACTGCGGATTCTCCACTCGAGCCATGACTGGATCCGGACCCGGCTCGAGCAGGTAACAAGGCAGCGCGTCAAAATCGTCATCGGTCTCGCTCGGGCCCACCACTTTGCTTACGTGGGTGTGATTGTCGACGGCTTTGATCTTGTTGATCTCCGCGAGTAAATCCGAATCCGCTGTCTGCGCTTGCACAGCAACCCACAGCGTCCCGATCAAGACCAGTAACAAAGGAATGTTTCTCATGCGTTCTTGTCCTCCTGGGTACGGCTCGATTCTCGAGAGTCTAGTTGCTCGAGTGAACTACGACCAGCGGGTTGCAGGAAGTCGGTCGTGCGGCGGAATGTACCACCACCCTCGCCCGTCGTCGCGGAGCCTCGCTGTAGCGGTGGCATACCAGATCTCCGGCGCTTTGACGGGGGGCATCGGAAGCCGGCGCGGCCTCGGCTCCGGACAATTCGACCAGGGGAGGAGACCCTCCAGCTGTTTACGAAGGCCGTTGTATGGAAGGCGGGTGCAATTTTTCCGGACAAGACGCTTCTCGAGAAGAAACAGAGATGACGCTGCGTCAATGATCAAGGGCTGCTTTACGCTTGGCCGATACCCCAGTCAGGTACCCGGCCGCATGTGAACGGGTCTTCAGCGCCGCCACCTTCGCAATGATATGGGCACGCTCTTGGGGCGGAGACAATGCAAGATCTTGACGCATGGCGGCCTGGATAACAACCGGGAGACTTCCCTCATTCACAGACTCGCCTGGCCTGGAGGGAGACGCCAGGGAATGGGCGCTCGAGAGGGCGGGCGACAGCGAAAGCAGTTCACTTGGCCCGGAACCCGCAGGAGCGGGCAGAGTGCTTGGACTGTGTGCTCGTGCGCTATTGAGCGAAAGTAGCGGAAGCACATTATTTGCGCTGCGATCACGCTCGGTCAAAGGCTCCAGTCCGAACAGCTTTTCGAGGGTCGCTGGGATCGAGGAATGATCGTAGAGACGGTGGTCGACAACGTTCTTGGGAATCCAGGGGGATATGACAACCGCGGGAACGCGCGGACCATATTGCTCAAAGGTGAACCCATTCTTGTTGTGAGCAGCGGTCGGAGTGGTGTCCGCCGGCGAGACGGCCGCAGGCGGGATTACATGATCGAAGAAGCCCCCGTGTTCATCCCAGATAATGATGAGAACGCTGCTCGTCCAGAGGGGGGAATTGCGGATCGCTTCATAGGTTGCCTTGATAAGGCCTTCGCCGAGCCTGAGATCAGCGAGCGGATGCTCCGAGGTGCTTCCTCGGTAGTCGTTGAGAAGGCAGTAGCTTGGTTCGATAAAGACATAGCTGTAGGGAAATTGCCCCTTCAGGTCGGTTGGGAAGTTCTCGTATTGCCGGATGTCGTCGAGCTGGATACCCTTCAGCGCGGATACCATCGGGAACACATCGCCCGCGTAGAGCCGGCGTTGCAGGCCTTTGGTGGTGATCCGATCGAAAATGTCTCCATTGGGGAAGGAAAATCCTGCGGCGGCCTCCCACAGTGCGATTTCTGCGGTGGTCGGGCTGTGATCGAGTCCCGCTGACGACGCCGCATGGACAAACATTCGGTTGGGCCAGGTGGGGCCCGGCATCGAAGCGTGCCAATGATCACAAACTGCGAACTCCTCGGCCAAAGTTTTCAGAACCGTAACCTGATTCGGCGAGTAACATTTCAATATCTCCGCTACCTCTCTCTTCTGATTTGCTTTGGCACAGGCCGCGGCGTAAGAAGCGACGAAGCCGGAGCCGTCGACCGGAGGGTAGTCTCCCCCGCTCGTGTACCTGGCGTCAGGCCCACACAGTTGACACAACACGTTAGCGAATTCGTGCCCTGGATCGACCACCATCGCGAAGTCTGCGGGTTGAGTGACCGTTGCAGTCGCGCCATCCTGGGAGTTGCTTTCCTTTCCCGAGAGTCCGTGTATGGCCGTGGTCAGGCCAGTGACCGCGTCGGTTCCGAAAATGCCTGAAAACCCAAGCAGGTGGTCGAAGGACCGATTTTCAAGCATCAACACAAAGACATGCTGGATCTGATCGAACATCATGGTTCTCTTCTTGGAGTTGATGCGGCGACGACCATCTCGAGCAACGGAGTTGGCTGCAGGCGTCCCCACGTACAGTCTTGGCGTTTTGAATTTTCTCATTTTGCAGTCGTTTTTCGAGGAAGATTCTGCTTGGGTGTAGCGGCGGCAGCGTGCGACGTTTGCGGCTGACTTGCGAAGAATTACCCAACGGGTTCGTGATAGTTGCGAGGTACAGTCAATCGAAGTCACTCCGCGATGGTAGCCGGTAGCAGACGCGGCGCCCATTGCGGGAAGGTCCATCGGAGCTCGATCCTGTAATCCACCGCTCGCCCAAAGATGCAACTCCTGGTCTTACAAACTGACGGTGTGGAATCGGTCAGACTTGATTTGCCTGCCACGCATTTGCAACGGCTAACCTATGTCGAGGGTGGGCATGGCTAGCTGAGATTTGATGTCTTTGAGGTAAATTCGATGAAAAGCAAAGACTCAAGACTGCCACTGGCAGGTCCAGTTATTTTAAAGGGCAACCCCGTCGCGGTCCGTTGATGACCAGCGACGGGGCTGTTTCCTGCCCTCCTCTCCGGGGTGCATCTTTAAAATAGGAGCCCTCCCCCAGAACTCCTGTGCCCTATCGGAGCGCAGAGTGACAGAAAAACAAAAAGGCCTTTCCCTCCTGACAAATCGGGCCTGCGTGCGGGCTCGTCGTTGGCCTCACCCTGCGTGAGCCCTTTTACTGCACGGAACTAGCCACCTGCGAAAAGATGTTGTTTGCATTCGAACCCACCAAGCGGATGGTGCCGACGACCACCACAAGGATGGCCGCGAGCATCACTGCATATTCTGCGATGTCTTGACCTTGATCGTTCACCCAAAGTTCGGAAAGGGTGGTCATAGACCACCTCCTTCGGATCGGGGCTTTGGCGGGGAGGGCGAGCTGGTCACCCCGGCGAGGTGTCGATACTGCGCCTGGGGCAATGTGCTGTCAAGCTATGACCTTCGTGCTATGACCTTCGTACATATCTTTGTACGGAATCGTCCGTTGCAATGTGCGTCGAACGACGCCAGGCAGGAGAGAATCCGGGGCCATCTGTTGCCAAGACTGTTTCGGTCGAGAGAAAAAGGGCAGGGCTTAGCTTCCGATTTCGTGTGCCCGCTTGGGTGCTGCCCAGTGCTCCGATTGCGGAGCCGCCCATTGCAACAGGGGTGCGGCAATTATGAAAAGTGAGCACAAGACGGCAACGGCCAAACAGATCAGCAGGTAATCCACTCGAATCGCCCACTGTTTCAAGTGATCGCCATCTTCCGCTACAAAAAGGACATAGGACTGCCGTTTACAGTGCGTCATTCTTGAACCACCTTCCAGTACTCGCGGCCTCCGACCATCAGAAGGTATTTGCTACCCGTTGCGACCGGGAATGGCACGTGCGTGCGTAGTTACTAGCACAAAACGGGAAGACAATGAACACCGTGCTGGAGGTTGCTGAAAGTGCCTCGATCCTGCGAGCAGCCGATCATGGGGCGCGCGTCGGTCGAGGTATCAAAAGGCGCAGCGGGGCTAGACTCACAATCGGTTTCGCTTTCCTGGCGACACAATGCTCACCCAGTCCGAATCACGCACGTACATCAGCTCCGTGCACAGCGCGCGGCCCTCCTGGCACTTCAGTGCTGCGGGCCGAAAAAAGGTGGTTCCCTCACTTGTGCAAACAGAACCCCACGTCGGTCAGCGAGTCTCGCGATGAAGGGAATGAACCAGACGTGGGGTTAGTTATCTTTCTTGCTTCCAGTATGTGTCTAGACGATAGGGTGGAGCAGGACCATTTTCAATACCGTCAGTCTCTGATGCAAAGGACGACTACAGGTACCGCAATGTGTTTCTACAGGAAATCCTGTATCTCGTGCCGGGCTCCTGTTCTGATAGTTTTCCAGCCGGTGTCACTTCCCGATCTTGATCGCCGAATCAGAGAGCTTTGCGCGAAGGCCGTCGCGGCAGACCAGTCCGAGCTGACGGCAGTCCTTTCCCAGTTGAGGTCCGCTCTTCAAGAGCACATCCTTCTTATGAGAGGGATGGCTGCTGTAGCTCTGAAGCGCGCGGAAGAAAAGCACGCGCCCTAATTTTGGGGTTTCCCCGAGAAGCGAGCCACGACCTTTGTCTACGTGAACGACCTGATGGACAAAGCCTCATCTTTATTTCAGACTGACGCCTCAGCAGATGAAATTTCTCTTTGACGGGAGGCGATCACCTTGCCTTACGCAGTTTGGCTTCTATTCGTGGCGCTCGCTGGCTGGGTCGCAGGTGAGATCGTCGGTGGTGAGGAATACGGACGAGTGACCGATGTTCTACTTGGGATGGTTGGAGCTTTTCTGGTCCGTTTCGCCGTGGAGATCAGCCGTATTCCGCTGAACGATGTATATCTGCTTTTATTCTCCGTTTGGGGAGCTGCTGTATTGCCGGGAACTTTCAGGTTGCTAAGGCGAGACCGTGCCAGTTTAAAGGCAAAATACGATCGAGCGACTCCATCCTTGCATTAGCGCATCCTTCTCCGAGCGACTAGTTGTAGGCAGCACCGGGACATCGTGTGACATTGGAAAACGCGTTGGACTTGCGTTCATCCAGAGCGGCAACGAGTTGCTCGACCAAATCAAGCACTCTCCGAATCCAGCTCGTCTGCAACAGCTGCGCAGAGTTCCCACTAGTCCTTTTTCTCAGGTGTTATCAACGCACCTCCAAAGGATAGGTCGCGCCATTACGTCTGCAACGGGATTGCCAACCCTCAGGTTATGCGGCTAGGCTTTATTTACACGCGAGATCTGGTCACACGACCAGGCTACGCTGAGATGCGAGGAAGCTTGCCAGAAGTGCTGCGAGGCCCTCGTACCGTACTGCGAGCGGAAAAATAACCAGCTTAACTGCCTGCCCTTCTCTTCCGACTCAGCGCGGCCAGGCCCCTGCCGCTGGCCGCACGAAACCCTCGCGCCCTCTTCAACTACTTCTTCTCGAGAAACTCCTTAAAATGCTTCGCCACCGCCTCGGCCATCGACTGTTGATTCTTGCTTCCACCCCGCTGTTTATTCACGGAATAGGCCCAAAGCATCTTGGTCGACGACTGCTCGACCAGCTGAACCGACACATTCCCTTTGTCTTCGATGCCAGCGCAGGACGCGAACAAACACCGCGCGATCTTACCGCCTGTAGACTCTTGCTTGATCTCGACCGGCGCGGACTTCAGAATGTAGGTCGCCTTAGTCTGGTCCATCACCACGTCAGCGGGCACGCCTTTCTTTGCGAACGCAGCGGCGAGATACGTTTCAAAACCTTGCTGCGGTTCGAGGTAGACAGTGGGACGAGAGACCTGAGCGAAAGACACCGACGACGCTAACAGAACGAGCAGAACTGCAAGTTTCTTCATAATTTATCACCCCTCCAGCTTGTATTAATTACAATGCGGGTGGGCGCTGAACAAGGTTACGTGGGGAGTGAGACTATGGGCTGGGTCTGGCCCCCTCATCTGCTCTTTGTCACTGCGCGGAACTCGTTGATTTCGGCGTGCGTTTGCATGGATTGCCGCAGCTGCCTTCCTCATTCAAGGCAAATTGGTATATTCGCCTTAGGCCCGATGGCTGGATATCAGACCTCGGGATTGGGTGTTTCCCCAGGTGGTGGTCGTTTGTACACTCGGACTTCGCTGTGTATTGGCTGAACTCAGGAGGTCGCCCTTGTGCGACAGCTCAAAGCTGGAATCTCGAAGGCGAGCGAGAACGAGCGGCCGAGCCTCGGCAATGAACAGACGGGGCCGGGAGCATGCAATCTCTGAGTCCGGGCGCTTGAGATGGAACAGCTGACACCGAAAGGGAGTGCTTCTAACGGCAATGAGCAGTCGGTAAAATCGAATCGTGTCCGTCACCTACAAAATCGATGCCAATCAGAGGACCGTTCGGACCAAGTGTGCTGGATTTGTGACAATGCAGGAGGTTATCGATCATTTTCGGACTTTGGAGCAAGATCCCGACTGCCCAGACCTCCTCGACGTGTTTTTGGACTTGAGTGAAGTGGATTCCTTACCAGAGACGCGTGAGATTTCGACCGTCATCAATGAGATGAAGAGGATCCGAGGTCAAGTTCGCTTCGGTGTTTGCGCGATCCTGGCTAGCCGCGACGCTCTTGTAGGCATGATGAGGATGTTTGAGGTGATGGCAGAGGAGTGCTTTCGCGTGAGCTGTATTTTTCGGGTCGCGAATGAGGCAGAGGCGTGGCTCGTCGCGCAGCAATCCTCGGCTGATCACAAGCCGGATCAAGCAGGATGAGGTTTCCGTATAGTCCCTCGCAGGTTCATTGTGTACGCGAAGTCTGACTTAACATCTCACCTACCAATCCTTATACTTGGTTCCATCCACGGCGACTTGATCCGACTTGCAGAAGACATCGAAGACGTTCGGTCCGCCCCACGAAGACGTGTTCTTTGTCGAAAGCACGCCCCATTCCTGCTTGGCTATTGGATCAACCGGAATTCCGCGGAGAAAAGTCAGTTTCTTGCCGCTGTCCGTAGCCACGCCCGTAACAAGCGTATCGAGATTTGGAGGATAGCCTTCACTCCCGACCTTGATCTGGAACGCACCCTGATCGGCTGCTTCTTTGTAACGATGGATCGCGGCGCGGATCAGCAACAAAATCGCGACGCAACTCGTCTCGCGTTCGCTTTGAGTGGCACCTTTTGCCTGTGGGGACGTCGACCCCGCCAGAATCACCATTGGTAGCGGTTGCTACCGACAACTTCAGCGGAACTTTCCTTTTGACCCCGAAAACGCCTGCCATGATCCCTCCTAGCGGCAACGTGCAGGTACGCCCGATTTTCATTTGTTCGTCCCCGTTAGAACCTCTCCTCCGACAGCAGGGCCATATGGTAGCCTCTATATCTGCCGATGAACGTTTTGCCTCCGCCTCGCGATCTCCTTCTTTTCATGACGGCTGCAATCGTGTTGCTGATCATTCCGGGGCCAGCGGTGCTTTACATCGTAGCCCGCAGCGTCGATCAGGGACGCAAAGCGGGGTTGACCTCGTGTTCAGGCATTGCAACCGGAGGATTGATCCACGTCCTCGCTGCGGCGCTTGGACTCTCGGCCCTGCTTGTCTCTTCGGCAATGGCATACTCCATCGTGAAATATGCGGGCGCAGCGTACCTGTTTTACTTGGGAATCAAGAAACTTCGCGAGCGCCCCGCCGTCGCTGACAGACTGAAGCCCATCGAGCCGGTATCATTGCGTCGCGTCTACGCGCAAGGTGTTCTGGTCCAAGTTCTCAACCCTAAAACCGCAATCTTCTTCTTTGCGTTCCTACCCCAGTTCGTCAGTCCCACACGAGGACCCGTGACCCTCCAGTTCCTCGCCTTGGGAATGGTCTTCACCGTTATGGGCTTCATCAGTGACAGCGTGTGGGCGCTAACGGCAGGATCAGCCGCTGGCTGGCTGCAACGCAACCGGGCTTTCCTGAGCCACCAGCATTATGTTTCCGGAACCGTGTACATCGGTCTCGGGCTGGCTACGGCGGCAAGTGGATCGAGGCATACCTAGACGGACCATCGTCATGCCAAAGACGCCTGCGCTGAGCAATCATGCCAAAGCAACGACGCGCTTGAAGATGGTAGCGCGAAGCTGATAGTCACCAAAGCCTTCGCAACCGAGAAACCGCCTGAAATGCTCCGGCAGCGGTTTGTGTGGTCCCATGGGTTTGGATCAGGTACTCGGTCTCGTTCGCGTTATTCACTTGGGTTGGGGAACGTCGATCTCCTGCTCCCCGCGCTTTGCGAGCGATCCGGGATCGAACGCGGCGAGGACCAGGCGTCTGTTGCGCTCGTACAAGATGGTCAGGTCACCGCCTGAGAGAGAAGTAGGATGAATGTTCCTGACATTATTCGCAACCTCAACGATTGTCCTGCCGGAAGGGTCGAACAGGAGAAGCTTTCCCGACACGCTTTCGGGAGAGCCTGTCGTTGATTTCACCAGAACCGCTTGTCGCAATCATCCGCTGCGCGTTCCCATTTGTGGCGGCCACCCTGATGTCGGAACTATCACTCATGATGTGATCGTTGTCTGGAAGGAGCCAACGCGCCGCCTTCTGACCGGGTTCAATGAAGAGGATGTTCCTGGGTTTCAGTGTAACCACCACTCTGAATCCCGCTCCTCCACGATTGAGGGAGAGGTCGGCCCGCATCACGTTCGTTCCTACAACGACCGACGCACGCCCAAGCGATAGGTGGGCGTTCGAGTCGGCGGCGGCCACGACAGGAATCCCCCGTCTGCTTCACGATTCCGTTCGTTTCGCGCCACAATTCCCCAATCAAGAGAGCCCCAGAGCCGAAAGTGATAGCCCCAGCAGCGAGGAGAATGAGTATGGCGCTAATGCGCCAGAGGTAGCGGAAGAGTTTTTGGGACCTGCGCATAGCTTAAAGCCTCCGTTGCTAACGGAATTATGGAGCGTGGCTGGATCGTATCCACAGTGCTGTACGGTCTAGGTTACTTGCGCGTCGCTCGGTTACCGGTAGAAGGCTTTGGGGCGATCTAGGCTGTGCCGGGGGTCATTCGGCGCAGTGGCCGATCGATAACAGGCGAAACAGTGCGCCGTGAAAGGCGCTGGACTACAGCGGGTGCAACTCCCGCCCGGGAACTGGTTCGCTCCACCCGGTAGCAATCGAGGCGGCAGCGGAGGCAACAAAGCTGTCGGAGCTCTCGGTGTAAAGGGTCGCTTGTAACGTGAGTGAACGCTGAGCAGGCCCCGAAAAAGTGATTGCAGGAGCCGACCTTACGGTTTCACGGGGAAGGCCGCTGGCAATGGAGATAGACGAGCGAACAAGCTCCATTGAACCTGCCGGGGTAATGGCGATGGCATGTACGCATAGGAGACCAGACGCAACACGGGAAGCCCCAGCGGTGATCATGGTATCGATCAACTGGCAACTCGCGAGAGACAGGCCGGGCCGTATGGGGTGGCGGAGAGGCTCGTACGACCGATGAAGCCGGGTAATGCCGGTGGAGGGAAGGGGCCTTAGTTAAAGACGAACGCAAGAAGCGACAAAGGACCGAGGGATTGGCGATGAGCCTAACAACTCCATTCAGTGTTCAGAAGTTGCAGACGGCGTTGCATGCAAAAGCGAAGGAATCGCCCAACTTTCGTTTCCATGCGCTGTACGACAAGGTGTATCGGAAAGATATTCTGGCCTATGCCTACGAACGCTGTAAAGCCAACGGCGGAGCAGCGGGAGTGGACAACCAGACATTCGAGAACATCGAAGCGTACGGCAAGGAACGGTGGTTGGACGAACTGGCGCAAGAGCTGAAAAGTCGAACCTATCAACCACTTCCTGTGCGGCGGGTCTACATACCCAAGCCGGATGGGAAGCAGAGACCGTTAGGCATACCGACGGTGGTTTCATAATGCACCCTCTTCAATCGCGTTTTAGGATGTCGGCCGAATTCGGTGTGAGTTGCGTACCCAGTCTCGCAATTTCTGCTCATCGGCTTCCCTGACGGTGATCCAATACGGCATTCCGGGGTTAAGCTGCCGAGCCTGGAGCAGGCCTTGCTCGATCCAGTAGTACACGACATTAATACTAACTCGGAAGCGCTCAGCCACTTGCTGGACCGTCGACTCCTGAGAACTCATGAGCTTGGCGGCGGGGATCTTGTAGCGATAGCGGATCCACCGGATCATAGAAGCGGTGAAGGGTTTGCCTAAGGCACTGACCAGCCCTTCTTGATGGAGTCGGTCGACGATTTGTGCGTCAGGCAAGCTCTGAGCCAAATCCCGCACGCGGTCGACCAGCGGTGCGGGATACCGGGTGCGGTCGGCGATGCTGGGCGGAAGCGGCACGGAGTGGCTGGTCGAGGCACCGCCCTGCCAGCGGACGTGAACCAAGAGTTGCTTGGGCTGGGGTTTTTCGACGGTGATGTCCTTAATGAGCAGCCGCAACATTCGCTTGCGGTCCTTGGCCTGGGTGGTGGGAGCATGCCATACCCGCGGCAAGTCTCGGGCGAGAGCCAGCACTTTCTCCTTCTGCTCGGGCGTGGCCACGCGAGCTTCTTGGCGCAGAACTTCCGCGACTTGCTTCTTGAGGTCCTGCAACTGAAGGAGGGCATCGTTCCAACGACGTTCCAATGTGCTGGCCACCAGACGCTGCGAAGGATCGACTTCTTGATATCTGCGCTCGGCGAGTGCGGCTTCGTATTCGGCACGTTCCAGACGCATCTGCCACTGCCGCAGGATCGCCTGATCGCGGGTTTCTAGTTCTTGCAGAGCTGCCAGTGCGAGCTCCAATTCGGCAGGCTGCAAGGCCTTTAACACTTCCTCCACAATGACGGGATCCAGCACATCACAACGGAAGCTCAGGCAAGCCTTGGTGGCGAGTGTTTGGTGATTCAACCAGTTGCACAGATACAGGGGATAAACGCCACCGTTGCCCGAGTACCGAACGGTCAGAGCCCGGCCGCAGTGACCGCAGAGCAACAACCCTTGCAGTAAAGCCAAACCTTCGCGCGCCGGGCCGCTGAGTATTGTCTCTTCCCCATTGGTGCGGTTCTTTTCCAAGCGCTCCGTGTTCTTCAAGAACTCTTCCAACGTGATGTATCCTTCGTGATGCTCTGGCAAACGGACCCGCCAGTCGGGCATCGCCACCGCTTGCATCCGTTTCCGAACTTTGCCTTCAGCGTTGATCTGCACGCGATACTGGTAACGGCCGAAAACGTACATCCCAGCATAGGAGGGGTTCTTGAGGATCCCGAGCACCCGGCTGTGGGTAAGCCGACCCCATATTAACTGGCCAGCCCAGGCTCCACCATAGGCCCGCTTGGGAAAGCGCAATCCACGTTCGGCGAAGCGTTGCACCACCGCAAAGGCGCTGCCGGTTTCGCGAAACAGACGAAACACAAAAGCCACCGCACCCCGTACTTCTTCATCGGGATCCACGATGATGCGGCTTTGCTCATCGAAGCGCAAGCCGACCGGCAGAGGGAAGCGCAACTCTCCCTTCTTGGCTTTGTTGAGCTTACCGCCCTGGAGGCGCGTGCGCAAAAAATGGAGCTCGGCCTGGGCCATAGTCCCCTGCAGGCCTAACAAAAGTCCGTCGTTGAAATCGGCCGGATCGTAGCAGCCATCCTCGTCGATCACCAGAGTTTGGGTGAGGGCACACAACTCCAGCAATCGATGCCATTCCAAGTCCGAGCGCGAAAGTCGGGAGGCTTCCAAGGCCAACACCGCGCCCACTTGTCCCATCGAGACATCGGCTACCAACGTCTTGAAATCCTCCCGTCCCGCCGTCTGCGTTCCCGACTTGCCGAGGTCCCCATCGAGGGTGCGGATCGCAGCTGGGCTCCAGCCCAGTTCCTCCGCCTTCTCGCGCAAGGCATACTGGCGCTCCGTACTCTCCTGATGATGGAGCACTTGGCCGGGCGTCGACTGGCGCAGGTAAACATAGGCGGATCGGTTGCGGTGATGTTCGGCGATCTTGGGGTTCATGGACAGCCTCCACGGTGGCTTCTCCCGTGGATTCGCCGTCGAGCCAGGCGGAGAGCATATTGGCCAGGAGTAGGCCGCCTTGTTTGGGA